>Ga0316189_10001985_pt1 | contig 20216 bp, 16 predicted proteins | sample LowCovwburrow_MG_FD_204930 | JGI IMG/M metagenome (GOLD analysis project Ga0316189, IMG submission 204930) | Coastal sediment microbial communities from Maine, United States - Lowes Cove worm burrow | ecosystem: Environmental > Aquatic > Marine > Coastal > Sediment | place: USA: Maine... | reverse complement strand
GTGCGAACCGCAAAGACCTTCACAATTTCTCCCGAGCGCTCATTTGGAATACCGATGGCAGCGGCTTCGAGGATGCCGGGCATCTCCACAATCACGTTTTCGATTTCGTTGGGATAAACGTTGAAGCCGGATACCAGGATCATGTCCTTCTTACGGTCTTCTATCCATGTGTAGCCGTCTTCGTCCATGCGGCCAACATCGCCAGTGCGCAACCAGCCTCCGGGTAACATGACATCGGCGGTTTCTTGTGGCCGCTGCCAGTAGCCCTCCATGACCTGTGGGCCGCGTATGCAGATTTCGCCGATCTCGCCAACAGGCAAGGCGTTGCCATCATCGCCTGCGATCATGACCTCGGTCGACGGTATCGGCAGTCCGATCGTGCCGGTGAACTTGCTTTTCACCGCATTGACGATGGCAGCCGGCGAGGTTTCAGTCAGGCCGTAACCCTGCGCTATTTCGCATCCGGTGACATTCGCCCACTCTTTGGCGATAGCCGGTTGCACGGCCATGCCGCCGCCGACGCAAACACGCAGGTTGGAAAAGTCCACATCCTTGAAGCCGGTTGTGTGTAACAGAGACGCAAACATCGTGTTAACGCCGGTGAAGTAATTGAACTTGTACTTGCTGATCTCTTTGACGAAGCCCGGGAAGTCACGCGGGTTGGTGATCAGGACGTTGAGGCCGCCCTGTTGCATCACGCCAAGGCAATTCCCCTGCAAAGAGAAGATGTGATACAGCGGCAGTGCCGTGATAGCGATCACCGGCTCAACGCCGACATAGGCATCGCCCTGCCAGGTGATTGACTGCCAGACGTTGTACACCATGTTGCGATGGCTGAGCATGGCGCCTTTCGATACGCCGGTCGTGCCACCCGTGTATTGCAGGAACGCGATGTCCGCAAAGCCGATCTCGACCAGGTGCAGCGGCTTGCCCTTGCCCATAGCCAGTGCCTTATTGAGCCGCACTGACCCCGGCAGGCGATACGACGGTACCGCTTTCTTCACATAGCGCAGCGTCAAATTGACGATCCAGCCTTTGGGTTTTTCGAGCAGGTCGCCGATACCTGTCGTAACGATATGCTTCACATCCGTAGCGCCTATGACCTGTTCCAGGACCGTCGCAAAGTTGTCGAGAATGACGATAGCGGCCGCGCCCGAGTCCTTCAGCTGATGCTCAAGCTCGCGCGCCGTGTACAGGGGGTTGACGTTAACGGCAACCAGCCCGGCACGGAAGATGCCACACAGGACGACCGGGTACTGCAGGATATTCGGCAGCATGATGGCGACGCGTTCGCCACGTGTCAGGCCGAGCGTGCCTTGCAGGTAGCAGGCGAATCGACGTGAAAGTTCATCAAGGTCGCCATAAGTCAGCGTCGTGCCCATGTTGGTGTACGCCGGCAAGTCGGCGTATTCATCGAAGCTGTGTTCGATCATGTCCCGTATGGAGCGGTGTGGCGGCTCGGGCACCATTTCGGGGACCCCTGCGGGGTAGGACTTCAGCCAGATCTTATCCAAGTGTTAATTCCTGCGGTCGCGAATCAATTCAAGTTTGATCCATTCTAATCAAGCTGCGCGCCCAATGCGTCGGAAATTATTGGCCAGGCGTTGTCGAGCAGCAGGATTTGCGCATCGGCGTTGGGATGAATGCCGTCGTCCTGCATCATCTCTTCGTTGAGCGCCACGCCCTCCATGAAAAACTCGATCCAGGCTATTTCCTGGTTGGCGGCGGCATCTTTGAATGCAGCCTCGAAGGCCTGTGAGTAGCGCGGCCCGTAGTTGAGCGGGATACGAATGCCGAGCAGCACGACTGCGGCCCCTGCCTTCTTGCCGGAGGCAATGATGTGCTCGAGGTTGTCCTGCAGGCGCTCGGGTGGGAAACCACGAAGCCCGTCGTTGCCGCCAAGCTCGAGAATCACCAGTTGGGGATCGAAGCGCTCCACGGCGATCTCGATTCGCGCAGCTCCACCTTCCGTGGTTTCACCCGAGATGCTGGCGTTAATCACGCGATGTTCGTACCCTTGGCTTTCGAGCCGCGCTTGCAACAAAGCGGTCCAGGACTGGTCAACTTCAATACCGTAGCCTGCACTAAGGCTGTCTCCGAAGATCAGGATGGTAGGCTCTTCCGCGCCCTGGGCGACGGAGCCAAATAGCATGAATACAAGGATGAAAAGTTTTCGCATGTCGAATGAGCAGTCCCAAGGTAACGTTTTGTCGGCACACCAGTTGAGCAAGCAGGTTAGCAGTCCCGAAGGTACTCTGACCATTCTTTCCGACGTCAGTTTCAGTATTGCGGCCGGCGCTTCGGTTGCTATTGTTGGCGCCTCAGGTGCCGGCAAATCGACCTTGTTGGCCTTGCTGGCTGGCCTGGACCTGCCGAGCACAGGCCACGTCAGCCTGAACGGCGTGAATCTTGGTGAGCTGGATGAAGACGGTCGTGCCGAGATCCGCGCCTCAAGCGTGGGCTTCGTGTTCCAGTCATTTCACCTGGTGCCCTCGCTGAACGCACTTGAGAACGTCATGCTGCCTCTGGAGCTGGCGGGCAGATCCGACGCTCGCGACGCAGCCCGGCAACTGATCGACAAGGTCGGGCTGGGCGAACGCTGGAGTCATTACCCGGCACAACTGTCCGGCGGTGAAAAGCAGCGCGTTGCAATAGCCAGGGCGTTTGCGACGCAGCCCGCCGTGCTGTTTGCCGATGAACCAACCGGCAACCTCGATGCAAAGACCGGCGCGACGATCATGGACCTGATGTTCGAACTTAATCGCGATTCCTCGACGACACTGGTACTGGTTACGCATGACCAGGCGCTTGCAGAACGCTGCGACCGGATACTGAGTCTCGATGCCGGATATTTGATCAGTGACACCAAGGCAGCTGCATGAAATCGCTGTTGTTTGCTCTTCGCAGTTTCACGCGCGAGCTGCGCTCCGGCGAAATGCTGGTGTTACTGGCGGCGGTCACATTGGCGGTCGCCGCACTCACTGCTGTCGGTTTTCTTACAGATCGCATAGGCAAAGCTGTCGAACGGCAGGCGAACGAGGTACTGGCCGCGGACTTGCGCCTGCAGTCAGCGGAGCCTATTCCTGCCGAATGGGTTGAGCGTGCCCGCAGTCTCGATCTGCGAATGGCCAACCTGGCGTCGTTTCCGAGCGTTGTCTATGCAGGCGAAAGCAGCGCATTGACCAGCATCGTTGCTGTGGGCGAAGGTTATCCACTGCGCGGCAAAGTGCGCATCACCGACAGGTTGTTCGGTGAGGAGCAAACCGTCGATGGCATCCCCGAGCCTGGTACCGTTTGGGCAGACAGTGGGCTGCTTGCGCGCACGGGCGCCGGCATTGGCGACACGCTTGAGGTTGGCGAGGCAAAACTGACTGTTGCCTCGATCGTTGCGTACCGCCCTGATCAGTCGATTGGTTTCGCGTCTCTGGCGCCGACCTTGTTGCTCAACGAGGCGGACCTCGACAGCACCGGGCTTATCGGTGTCGGCAGTCGCGTGCGCTATGCGCTGCTGTTGGCTGGCGATGCGGACGCCATCGAAGAATTCAATGCTGGCGCGAAAGATGAGTTACCGGACTCATTGCGGGTGCGCACGCAGGAAGAAAGCAGCGAGCGGGCATTTGCTGCGGCTGATCGTGCACAACGCTTCCTGTCGCTGACAGCTGTCATCAGCCTGCTGCTTAGCGCGGTCGCGATCGCAATGTCAGCGCGGCGCTTCGCGCAACGGCGCATGGACATGGTGGCGCTAATGAAGAGCCTGGGTGCCACGCAACGTTTTGTGATCAACGTGTCGTTGGTGCAGTTGCTGCTGGTCGGCGTCATCGGCGTCGTCCTTGGAAGTCTTGTTGGCTTTGCGGCGGAGGCGCTGCTTTCCTGGATACTCGCGGATATCATCGCGGGCGACCTGCCAGAGCCGGGCCTGGCGCCCGTGTTCCTCGCCAGCGGCAGTGCCCTGTTGTTATTGCTTGGCTTTGCACTGCCGTCGCTGATACAGCTGCGTAACACGCCGCCCTTGCGCGTGCTGCGTCACGATGCAATGCCACCCGCACCCTCGCGAATTTTTGTGGCCGGAATGTCGTTGTTCGCGGTAGCCGCCATTCTGTATCGCACGGTTGGTGACGCCACCATGCTTCTGATCGTGCTCGGCGGTGTCATAGTCATCGCAGGCGTGCTGTATGTTGCGGGCAGATTGCTGGTCGGCGCGCTTGGGCGCTTTCGTGGCGGCGTCGGCGTTGCCTGGCGTTATGGCCTGGCAAATGTATCGCGCCGCGGTCGTGCGAGCGCGATACAGGTTGTCGCATTTGGCCTTGGCCTGACCGTGTTACTGCTGTTGACCCTGGTACGAACCGACCTGTTGGAGAACTGGCGCAAGACACTTGACGAAACCGCGCCGAATCAGTTCCTGATCAACATCCAGCGTCACGAAACCGAGTCTGTTACCGGCCTGTTTACCGAGCGTGGCATCAAGCCTCCACAGCTGTCGCCACTGGTGCGCGCGAGGATGACTCACGTCAACGGAACAAGCGTCAAAGAGCTCAACGAAGAAGAAGGCAAGCGCTCTAGCTGGTTCACCCGGCGCGAACAAAACCTGTCGTGGGCCGCGGAGCTAAGCGACAGCAACGAGATCCTGCAGGGCGAATGGTGGCCGCAGGACTATGACGGGCCGCCGCTGGTGTCTATTGAAGAAGAGGTCGCCATGGAGACCGGACTGGTCATCGGCGACGTCTTGAGTTTCGAGATCGCGGGGCAGGAGATCGACGCGGAGATCGCCAGTGTCAGAAAAGTGAACTGGGATTCCTTCCAGCCGAACTTCTTCCTGGTGTTCTCGCCGAACGCACTGGACGATTATCCGGCAACGTACATTGCCAGCATGCGTGTGGAGGACGATGAGAAGTCGTCGCTGGTTGACCTGGTTCGCAAACACCCGACGATATCGGTGATCGATCTCGACTCCATCCTCAAGCAGGTTCGCGGCATCATAGAGAAGGCCAGTCTCGCAGTGCAGGCGGTGTTTGTGTTTACCCTGGCTGCGGGCATTGCCGTGCTGTTCGCTGCGGTGCAGTCGACCATCGACGAGCGGCGCTTCGAGAGCGCCATGTTGAGGGCTTTGGGTGCTCGAAAGCGCGTTGTATTCGCAGGCGTACTCACGGAGTTCGCCGCGCTTGGTGCGGCTTCGGGCTTGCTGGCATCAGCCGGAGCCTCGATACTGGCAGCCGTGCTCGCGACCGAACTCTTCAACCTCCCATATACGTTTAATCCCATGCTGTGGGTGATTGGCACGACCGCGGGTATCGTCGTCGTATCAATCAGCGGCTTCTTTGCGGCACGTGGCGCGATCAACGCAGCGCCTGTGGATGTCCTTAGGGCTGCAGGAGGATGACGGTCGGCAAGCTTTCCTGTGGCATCGTGCTGTTGCGCGACGACAGAGACGGGCCGCGCACACTGTTATTGCGCGCATTTCACCACTGGGACTTTCCGAAGGGCATCAGGGAGGCCGGGGAAGAGCCGCAGCAAACGGCGCTGCGCGAGCTCGGTGAAGAAACCGGTATTCACGACGCCAGCTTCGAATGGGGCGATCGCTTTCTGGAGACGGGGCCTTACAGTCGCGGCAAGACTGCGCGCTATTTCCTGGCGCGCACCGAGACAAGCGAAGTGGTTATGGGGCCGTCGCCGGAAACCGGCGAGCCCGAACATCATGAATGGCGCTGGGTCAGTTTTGATGAGGCTTACGACTTGTCATCGCCGCGCGTCCGTGAGGTCGTGCAGTGGGCACGGCAGGTGTACGGCGCCTGAGACCTAGACGACGCGGTTGCGCCGTTCCCCATCGATAAACGCCCTGGCATTCGCGGCAAGCTCATCGATCGCATTCTGGCGGGCGACGTTGCTGGCCCAGGCAATGTGCGGTGTCACGATCAGATTGCAGCCCGTGTATTCCAGCAGCGGGTCGCCATCCACTGGTGGCTCAATCGGCAGCACGTCGACCGCGGCCGCGCCAATTTGCCCGGCCTCCAGCGCCGCAACCAGCGCGGCAGAATCGACAAGCCCGCCGCGCGCAGTATTGATCAGGATCGCGTCATTCCTCATGCGGGCGAACTGTGCTGCGCCAAACAGCCGGCGTGTCTGCTCGTTGAGCGGACAGTGCAGCGATATGACATCTGCCTCTGCGAGCATCGTATCGAAAGCGACCCGACCCGGAGGCGTGTCGCTGCTGCCTGGCCTGGCTGACACAATGACGTTCATGCCGAACGCCTTGGCCGCGCGGGCGACGCCCCTGCCGAGTTCACCGTAGCCTACGATGCCCAAGGTCATGACCGATAGCTCACGAATCGAGTGTGCGAGCAGGAACGGGCTATCCGATGTTTGCCACTCGCCGGCGGCAACCGATTGCTGGAACCCCGGCAGGCTGTGGGTGAGGGACAGCAACGCTCCCATCACGTGCTCGGTGACAGAGGCGGTGCAGTAGCTGCGGATATTGCAGACAGCAATGCCGTGCTTTTCGGCGCTGGCAATATCGATGTTGTCGGTTCCGGTCGCGGTCAGGCCGATGAACTTCAAACTTGGTGCGGCCGCGATCAGTTCGTCGGACAGGTTGATCTTGTTGGTATAGACAATACTCGCATCAGCGATGCGTTCGACGGCCTCTGCCGGCGTGCTCGTATCGTAGATCTCGAGGTCGCTCGTGACCTCTCGCAGCGGCGTTAAGTCGAGGTCGCCACCCATGGTTGCGAAATCAAGAAAGACAGCTTTCATCGGTGTGCGTTACTCTTCGACTGAGCAGCAAACAATGACCGATCAATTCTGGAAAGACAAGAGCCTCTCGGAGATGACACCTACAGAGTGGGAGTCGCTTTGCGACGGCTGCGCGCTGTGTTGCATGCACAAGGTTGAGGACGAGGACAGCGGTGAGGTTTTCTATACAAACCTCGCGTGCAGATTGCTCGATACGGTGAGTTGTCGCTGCACCGATTATGCAAATCGTGTGAAGCAGGTGTCTGACTGCATGGACCTGTCGCTCGACCACGCAGAAGCCTTTGCGTGGCTGCCGGCGTCCTGCGCGTATCGGCTGCTCGATGAGGGCAAAGACCTGCCCGAATGGCACCCGCTGATCAGCGGTGACCCAGACTCGGTGCACGAGGCCGGCATCTCGGTGCGCGGCAAAGTCGTTTCAGAGAACGATACCGATGAATGGACTGTGCTTTGGAATGTCAGCGATTTTTAGAACGGTGCGTTGATGCCCGGGCGCCGGTAACCTGTCACCGGAATGGCTCGCTTTGCTGCGCTTTATTTCCGGTGACAGGCTACCGGCACCCGGGCATCTTTTGAGCTGGGTGGCTTGATCCTCGCACCCCGGTAATTTGTCATCGGAATGGCTCGCTTTGCTGCGCTTGATTTCCGATGACAAACTCCCGGCGCACGAGCCACTTTTGGGCCGAGTGGGTGGTGTAGAGTGCTGGTAACCCTTTCAGCGCGTATCGCCGACGCCAGCGATGAAAGGGTTACCAGTACTCTGCACCTTTTGGGCCAGGGGTAAGGAAAGAATGAGCAAACAAGACGACAGTTACCCGATGCTGCCTCTGGCGCAATATCGCGAGTATCCGGTTGAGGAGATGCGGCAGCGCTTGCAGGCGTTCTACGAGGATGTTGAGCGGCGGCGTACTGTCAGGGAGTTTTCGGAGCGGCCGGTGCCGCGTGACATTATCGAGACCGCGCTAAAGGCCGCCAATACCGCGCCGAGTGGTGCCAACCTGCAGCCATGGCATTTCGTGGTGGTCAGCGGCGCTGAGACCAAGAAGAGAATTCGAGAGGCGGCTGAAGTAGAGGAGCGCGAGTTTTACGAACATCGCGCGTCAGAAGAATGGCTTGAAGCACTCGCGCCGCTCGGCACCGATGACAGCAAACCGTTCCTGGAAACCGCGCCGTATCTCATCGCCGTGTTCCTGCAGAAGTTTGGTGAGTTGCCGGATGGCCGAAAAGTGAAGCACTACTATCCGGTTGAGTCGACCGGGCTCGCGACCGGTATCCTGTTAACAGCGCTGCATCATGCGGGACTCGCGACGCTGACACATACGCCGAGTCCGATGAAGTTCCTCAACGAGATTCTGCATCGCCCGAAGAACGAGCGACCATTTCTGCTGCTGGTTGTTGGTTATCCCGACGATGAGGCTCGAGTTCCGGACATTCAGCGCAAGGCGCTTGAAGACTTCACATCGTTCGTCGACGACTAACCGGTGTTTTGCAGGCCCTGTGCGATGCCGTTGACGCTGGCGAGCAAGGTGTCGAGTAATTGATCGTCCTTGCGGCCACCCTCGCGCCAGCGCTTTAGGAAATTGACCTGCATAAGGTTCATCGGGTCGACGTACGGATTTCGCAACATGATCGCCCGCTGCAGGATGCTGTCGCCTTCAAGCAGTGTGTCGTGCTCGGAATAGTCCAGGATCAGGTCGCGCGTAAGTTCGAATTCTTTCTCGATGATCGGGAAGAATTTCTCATGCAGGTCGCCGGCCATCTTCGAATACAGTTCCGCCGTGCCCATGTCTGCCTTGGCAAGCACCATCTCGGCGTCTGCTTTCAGGGCGCGCATGAAGTACCACTCGCTGAACATCTCGCGGAAGGCGGCATCGTCAAACTGTTCTGCGGCCTTCCTGAGTCCGGAGCCCAGCCCATACCAGCCGGGCAGCACGCAACGTGATTGCGTCCATGAAAATACCCATGGAATCGCACGCAGGTCACCGATGCCCGACATGTTGCGTCTGGATGGAGGGCGTGAACCGATGCGCATGCGCTCGATCAGATCGATCGGCGTGGCGGCGCGGAAGTAATCGTAGAAACCCTCAGTCTCGTAAACCAGTTCGCGGTAGGCGCGGCGGCTCTCATTGGCGATGACATCCATCATCTCGTGCCACTCGGGCTTGTCATTGCCACGGTGATTAGGCATTGCTGTCGCAATTGCCACTGATCCGGCGACCTGCTCCAGCGTGCGCAGCGCGATGCCGCGCAGCCCGTATTTCTCGTTGATGATTTCGCCTTGCTCGGTCACGCGCAGCCGACCATTGACGGTGCCGGGCGGTGATCCCAGCACGGCCACGTGGGTCTTGCTGCCGCCGCGACTGATGGTGCCGCCGCGGCCATGGAACAGGGACAACTCAATGTCTTTTTCAGCAACGGATTCGACCAGCTTTTCCTGTGCGTTTTGCAGCGCCCAGCGCGCAGACGCGAGGCCGCCGTCCTTGTTGCTGTCGGAGTAACCGATCATGACCATCTGCCGATCACCGCGTTTCGACAGGTGATCGCGATACAACTCGGTCTCAAGCAGGTCGTGCAGAATCTCGGGGCCACGCTGCAGGTCGTCTACCGTTTCCAGCAGCGGAGCAATGTCCAGCGACACTTCACCGCGGCGGTTGTGCAGTTCTCCCCAGTTGGCGAGCAGCAGCACAGAGAGCACGTCATCGGCGCCCTGCGTCATGCTGATAATGAAAGGACCAATGGAGCGACCGCCATACTTGCGTCGGCAGAAGGCGATGGCCTGGAACACGCCCAGCGTCTTGCGCGCCTGGGTGCTGAGGTCCATCGGTGCACTTTCCTTTGTTTCCAGCGCCTCGATGATGCGTTTGGTGCGATCCTCGGGTGCCCAGTCTTCCCAGCCGTCCTCGGCGAGACATTCGCCAACAACGGCGCGATGTACTTCGGCGTCCTGGCGCACATCGAGCGTGACCATGTGAAAGCCGAAGGTGTCGATGCGGCGCAGCAATCGCTTAACTGCGAACAGCCCGGCATGCTCGCCCTTGTTCGCCTCAAGGCTGTCTGCTATCAGCTGGATGTCTTCGCGGAACTGCCGAAAGCGTTCGTACGGAAAAACATCGTCGTCATAGGTGGACTGCAGGCGTTGCTGCACCAGCCGCAGGAACACGCGGTACGGCATATTGCGATGTCGTGCCGGTACGTTGTGATACGCGTTCTGGAATACGCCACGGTATTCCTCGAGCCGGTCGAGCAGATTCTCGTCGAAGCTGACGCGTTCCATGGTCTGGCTCAACTTTGTCGAGAGCGCACCGCATTCCTTGTAATAAAGGTCGAGAATCAGCGAGCGCTGTCTTGCGAGTGTCTCGCGGATGGTCTTTGAGTTGACGTTGGGGTTGCCGTCCATGTCGCCGCCAACCCAGGAGGCGTAGTTGACCATGTTGGGCGCATGGAAGTCGCTGGCTTCCTCGCCATAGACGCGCTCGACTGCGTGTTCGATGTCTTCATAAAAAACAGGCGTAGCTCGGTACAGCACGTCGGTAACGAAGAACAGCACGTGTTCGAGCTCATCGGATACAGTCATCTTTTCCGACGGATGCTCATCGGTCTGCCACCCGGTCGTCACCAGCAGCCGAATGTTCTGCAACGCCACATTAACTTCCTGCGGGGTCATGGTCGGGTTCAGCAACTCAACCAGGTGCCGAACGATGTTCTGCTCCTTGCGCAGGATCGTGCGGCGCGTCGGTTCCGTCGGATGCGCGGTAAACACCGGTTCGATCAGCATCGACGTGAACAGCTTTTCCACGGCGTCGAGATCGAGTCCTGCGGCCTTCAGCTTTAACAGAGAGTCTTCGAGGCCACCCGGCTGGTGCTGGCCAACGTCGCGCAGGTACTCGCGGCGACGGCGAATGCGGTGCACCTTCTCCGCGGTGTTTACCATCTGGAAGTAGGTTGAGAAGCTGCGGATGACCTGCAGTGCGAGTTCGGGGTCGAGGCTGCCGACGAGGCGCTCAAGCTCTTCGCCCATCTTCTCGTTGCCTTCGCGGCGCCTGATCGAGCGCAGCCTGGCGTTTTCAACGAGTTCCAGCATCTCTATGCCGCATTGCTCGCTGATGAGGTCTCCCACCATGGCGCCGAGGGTGCGGACGTCGTCGCGAAGCGCCTGGTCCTTGTCCTCGAACATGATGTCCTGGCGTCGCAGCGACTTGTGAACTCCGGTGTTCATGCTGTCAGTCTAGCTCAGCTACGCGTCGCGCGGTGTTTCTTTACGAGTTCCAGGAAACGCGGCGTCAGGCCGGTGTCCTCGTAAATGGGGTCGCCATGGTCATCCTCCTGAATCACCTTGTTACCAGGTACGTAGGGGATGGCCGCTTCGAGCTGATCGAAGGCAACGCCAAGAAGGTCGGTAATAATGCGCTCGCGTTCGGCACCGGGGAACATCTCCAGCAGCGCATTCAGCCTGGCGGCATCGTCCAGCGGCAGATGTACCGCATAGGTCTCGGATGTGGTCAGCGGTTTTTGCTCCGCCGCCCACGCGTCCAGTAATTGTTTGTAGCTCATAATTTCGCCGTCAGTTTTGCGCGTCGCGACAATAGCAAAATATGAGCGGACTGCCCACATAGACTCGCGGTAAGCGACGCGGAACTGTGGGAGGCTGTTTCAATGGCAACTGATCCATGGAAGGACGGCCGTATCACGAGCCTGCTGTGCGAGCTGCAGCAGGCTGGAGCTACTCCGTTATGTACAGTCCGCAGCGGGGTGCTTCGAGCACACGGCGAGACGCTGCATATTGATGCGGCAAACTATTGTGACGCTGAACTCAACGCGGTGCTGCAGCTGGTTGGCGTCAGCGCAACCCTGTCAATGACAATACAACTGGTTGCCGACCCGGTCGAATCGCTGGCGCTGCTCACTCGGTTCTGCGCGCAGCTGCGTTCATTGCTGCTGGAGAATGCGGTTGCGCCCGGCAGTGTGAGCCTGCAACTTGCCGCGGCGCAAGTATCACCACAAGCGGCCTGGCTGGTGCGTCGCAGCGAGCTGGCGGCAGGTCCTCTGACGTTTACCGTATGTGAGCGGACAAGCAGGGCCGCGTGGTTGCAGTTGTGGCACCTCAGAAGCAATCCCGAAGTGGGCACTATCGTGCGTGCTGAAGTGTGTTCGCCGTGTCCGTTACTGGCGTCAGAAACAGCAGATACCGTTTTGCCGGATCTGGGCATCGCGGTACCAGCCGGCAGCGCCTGGTTACCACTGCGAGTGGATCTTGAGCGCTTTTGTAACGTACGCGGTGAGATCCACGCGGCCGCCCTGCGGCGAGCAATCATTGCGTGTGTGGAAATCGGCGACGCGTTACTCGACGAGGTCTGCTGGCGAGGCAGCAGGGCGCGCCACGATGCTTGGTTCAACCGACGTCTCGCAATTGAGCTTGATGGCATCGCCGCTGTCGTCGGGTTGCGTGGCCTCGAGCCCGGCAGTTTCGCCGGCTTGCAGGATCTTGCTGCGCTCGTCACCGAGGTACGCGCTGAGATGCATGACGCATCAAAGCAGCTGGCGAAACAGTGCGGCGCCTTACCGGCTCTTCGTCAACAAGAGTCCAGCGTCGAAACCGCGCGCGGCGGTTGTGCGGACGACTGGCGCATGCGCTGGCAGCGAACGCTGCAGAGCATCGCTGTACGACACAGGACGCTGCTGGTTATCAACCCATGGGAGCTGCTTTCGCCCGCAGAAAAGGCCGAGTTCGGTCACCTCGACCTGTTGCCGCTGGCTGCAATGGCAGATGCCGTCTGCTTTCGCAGAAAAATCGCGATCACTCATTGGAACATCAATGAATTCAAGGAGTTCCACTCGCGTCTCGGCGCGGTTCTGGGGCGAAAATATCGCTCTGGAGAATTTGCGCAACCGTTATGACTCATATACGGTCTACGGCCCGGCACAAAAAAATCCAGGCCGGTTTCTTGAGAGGTCAATTTGCAAGCGATTACTCCTGACGCGCACGGGCTCGCGGTACTGTTGCTGACAGTTGTCGCCCTGTACCTGTTTACGCGCGACAACATTGCACTCGAGTCATCATCGCTCGCTATCCTGATCCTGCTGGCAGCTGGCTTTGCCTTGTTCCCCTACGAGAAAAACGGCGAGGTCGTACTGCGCTCGGTCGATTTCTTCGCTGGATTTGGCAACGAAGCGCTGATCGCTATTTGTGCACTGATGATGGTGGGCAAGGCACTCGAAACCACGGGCGCGCTGCAACCGCTCGCCAACGTCGTCGGCAAAGCCTGGTCCAATGCACCCGTAATGGCGTTGCTCGCAACGCTGATCGCCGGCGCCATTCTGAGCGCATTCATGAACAACACGCCGATTGTCGTGCTGCTCATGCCGATCATCGTTGGCGCGTCGCTGCGCTCCAAGTTTCCGGTGTCCGGCGTGATGATGCCGATGGGTCTCGCGACCATCATCGGCGGCATGTCGACCTCGATCGGCACCTCGACCAACCTGCTGGTCGTTGGTATCTCGCAAGACCTCGGCATGCACGAGTTCACGATGTTCGAGTGGGTATTGCCGGTTGCCATCGTTGGCGGCGTCGGCATCCTGTTTCTGTGGCTGGTAGCGCCCAGGCTGCTTCCCGATCGCGCGCCACCGATGGCCGATACATCGCCGCGAATATTCAGTGCACAGTTGCACGTCAAGGACGGCGGCTGGGCTGACGGCAAGACTTTGTCCGAGGTGCTCGCCAAAGCAGATGGCAACATGCGCATCGACAAAATCCAGCGCAGCGAATCACTGTTTCTCGCCAAGTTGCCATCCATAACCATTCATCCGGGCGACCGCCTGTTCGTAAAGGACTCGCCAGAAAACCTGAAACACTACGAGCAGATTCTTGGTGCCACGCTCTTCAATATGTCCGATCTTGAGCACCCGGTCGGCGAGGATACGCCGCTTATCGCCGAGGGCCAGCAGCTTGCCGAGGTTGTCGTAACCCGCGGTTCGCCGCTTCACTTGCGCAGCCTGGCGGCCGCCCGCTTCACCAACAGCTATGGCCTGATGCCGCTCGCATTGCATCGCGCTCGCGCGCCGAGCTCACAGGTGACCGGCGACCTCAACATGATCCGGCTGCGAGCCGGTGACGTGTTGCTCGTACAGGGTTCGAGCGAGGCCGTCGCCAACCTCAAGGACAGTGGTTCGATGCTGGTGCTCGATGGCACCACGACCCTGCCTCAAACGCATCACGCCAAGCGCGCGTTGTTCATCATGGGTGGCGTAGTCGCCGCTGCTGCATTCGGCTTGCTGCCGATTGCTGTCGCAGCGCTGGTCGGGCTCGGCCTGATGCTGGCAACGGGTTGCCTCAACTGGCGTGACGCGGCTACCGCGCTGTCTATTCCGGTCGTCATGATCATTGTCGCCAGCCTCGCGCTCGGTAAGGCGCTCATGGGCACAGGCATGGCGGATTTCATTGCCGTGAGCTTCGTTACCCTGGCCTCGTCGCTGCCGACGCCAATGATTCTAAGCGCCTTCCTGCTGCTGATGACGATCATGACCAACATCGTGTCGAACAATGCCGCAGCGGTCATCGGTACGCCGATCGCCATCAGCATCGCGAATCAGCTTGGGGTGAGCCCGGAGCCGTTCATTCTCGCCGTTCTGTTCGGCGCCAACATGAGTTTTGCGACGCCGTACGGCTACCAGACCAACCTCCTGATCCTGAGCGCTGGCGGTTACAAGTTCACCGACTTCCTGCGAGTCGGCATTCCGCTGACCGTGGTTATGTGGATTGGCTTCTCGCTGGTATTGCCGTTTATGTACGATCTATAGGGCCCCGCACTTGACGGCTGCCGGATCGATGGTAATACTCGGCCTCATGAGCGCACAGCCTGTAAACAACTGGTGGTGGCTGCCCCGCAAAGAGAGGGTGGCTGGCTGACTATTAGCTGAGCGCAACGAAAACCAAAAGCCCATCTCTGCCTTGTTAGAGATGGGCTTTTTTTTGGAATATGACTATGCATCCACCGTTTGACATCGCCGCTGACCTGGACACGCCCGTATCGGCGTTCCTGAAACTCGGGCCGCTGAAGCCACGCTTCCTGCTGGAGAGTGTCGAGGGCGGCATGCGTCTTGCCCGTTACTCGTTCATCGGTTTCGGTGATGCGCTGGAATTTCGGATGTCGGCGGATGATCTGACCGTCAACGGCGAAAGCCGCGAGCGACCGCAGACGCAAGCACAGTATCTTGCTGCGCTCAGGGAGGCCTTGAAGCTGGCGCCACGGCCAAAGCCGGACAACGGTGAGCTGCCATTCACGGGCGGCCTGGTGGGCGTGTCCGGCTATGACGTTGTGCGAATGTTCGAGCGCCTGCCGCAAAACAGCGCGCCGCAGTCGCACATTCCGGATGCGGCATTTGTTGCACCAACGTCGATGCTGGTGTTCGATCACCTGACGCGTCGCGTCGCCGTGCTGCACGACGGTCCCGAGTACGAGCGACAACGGCTCCGTAACGAGGTCATCGAAAGACTGCGCGGTCCCGTGCCGCGGCACCAGCACTCAATTGATATTTCAGAGACAACGGCAAGCCTCAGTGAGAAGGAGTTCACCGATCGCGTTGCAGCCTGCAAGGAATACATCGCGTCTGGCGACATCTACCAGATCGTCGTATCGGTATTGTTCAAAGGGCAGAGCAATGTGCCGCCGTTCGAAGTTTATCGTGCGTTGCGACTGCTGAATCCGTCGCCCTACATGTTCTTCTTTGATTTCGACGACTTGCAGGTCGTGGGCTCGTCGCCTGAAGCCCTGGTCAAACTCAACAAGCGCACGGCATCGCTCAGACCGATCGCGGGCACGCTGCCACGCGGTGATACAGCTGAGCAGGACGTCGCCAACGAGAAGGCGTTGCTTGCCGATCCGAAAGAGGCCGCCGAGCATGTGATGCTCGTCGATCTGGCGCGTAACGATCTTGGCCGGGTCGCGAAGGCAGGCACTGTGCACGTCGATCCGTATCGCGCCATTGAGCGATATAGCCATGTCATGCATATTGTCAGCGGCGTGCAGGGCGAGCTTGCCGCGGAGTTCGACCAGTTCGACCTGTTCGCCGCGAGCTTCCCGGCCGGTACGCTGGTCGGCGCCCCCAAGGTCAGGGCAATGCAAATCATCGAAGAAATGGAACAGGTTGGACGCGGGCTATACGCAGGCACGGCCGGTTACTTTGGACTCAGGGGTGATATGGACCAGGCCATCACAATTCGCACCCTGGTGTTCTCGGGTGATGAATACAGTTTCCAGGCGGGAGCCGGCATTGTCGCCGACTCCGTGCCGGCGAAGGAATACCAGGAGGTACTCGCAAAAAGCGCTATCCTCCGCAGGGCACTGCAGATCGCAGGGGAGGGCCTGTAATGGCTGCCGACAATTCGTTTGCCAACGTGCGCATGTTGCTCATCGATAACTACGACTCGTTCACCTACAACCTGGTGCAGGCGTTTGCCGCGCAGGGTGCTGAGGTCATTGTGCATCGAAACGATGCCATCAGCGTTGCTGAAGCGCTGCAGCTCGCCCCGACGCACCTGGTTATTTCACCGGGTCCCGGACGACCCGAGGATGCGGGCGAGTCGCTCGACATGATTGCGGCATTCAAAGAGCGCGTGCCCGTGCTCGGCGTGTGCCTCGGTCACCAGTGTCTCGTACAACACTTCGGTGGCGAGATCGTGCGCGCTGATCGGCTGATGCATGGCAAGACTTCGATGGCGAAGCACGATGGCAAGACGCTGTATGAAGGATTGTCGCAACCGTTCGAGGTCGGTCGCTATCATTCCCTTTGTGCGAACAGCGAAACGTTGCCGGATGAGCTTGAGATCACCTCCAGCACCGAACGCGGCGAAATCATGGGCGTACGCCACAAGAGTCTGCCGCTTGAGGGCGTGCAGTTTCACCCGGAAAGCGTGCTGACCCCGGAGGGTGATCAACTGCTGGCGAATTTCATGCGGATGAAGAAATAATGAGTAGCGGATTCAGTAGCATGCTCGACCGTCTCCTCGACGGTGAGTCTCTCAAAGAAGATGAAGCCCACGCGCTGATGGTCAAGCTTGGCGAGGGTGAGTTGCCAGCGGCATTGGCCGGCGCGCTGCTCGCGGGTCTGCGCGCGAAGGGCGAAACGGCTGAGGAGATTCGCGGCTTCGCAACCGCGATGCGCCAGCTTGCCGTGCATCCGAAGATTCCAGACGGACCGCCGACCGTCGATACCGTTGGCACCGGCGGTGACGGATCCGGCAGCCTGAACCTGTCCACCGGCACCGGCCTGCTTGCGGCAGCTTGCGGCGCACGCGTGGTCAAGCACGGCAATCGCTCGGTCTCGAGCCGCTCGGGCAGTGCGGACATGCTCGAATGCCTTGGCATGCCGCTACCGCTGCACGAGAAAGAAGCTGTTGCCTGCCTGCAGGCGACCGGCTTTACGTTCCTGTTTGCACCCGCCTATCACCCGGCGATGAAAGCCGTCGTGCCGGTTCGCGGCGCTCTGTCGGTGCGTACCGTCTTCAATATTCTCGGGCCTCTTACCAACCCGGCCGCGCCGCCGTTCCAGCTGATCGGCGCGTTCAGTCGCGACATGGCGAAACTCATGGCGGAGACGCTTGCCGGCATGCCGATGGAGAGAGCGTTTGTTGTGCACGGAGAACCTGGCTGGGACGAAGCGACACCGGCCGGGCAGTTCTATTTGTACGACGCGAAACCCGGTGAGGTTACAGAGAGCATTCGCACGCCCGAGGACTATGGCATGCAGCAGTGTTCGCCGGATGACCTGAAGGGCGGCGATGCCGAACACAATGCGAAAGAGTTGCAGCGAGTGTTCCGCGGTGAGGACCAGGGTGCGCACCGTGATGCCTTGCTCATGGGCACATCGCTGGTGCTCGAAGTGCAGGGCCTGGCCAGGGACGCGCGGGCAGGCGTCGAGATGGCGGCAGCTGCGATCGATGACGGTCGCGCCGCGGCATTCCTCGACAAGTTACGCAGGCACTTCAACGGCTGATGAGCGACTTTCTGCAAACGATGGCTGACAGCAGTGCCGCTCGCGTCGCTGCAATCAAGCAACCAATCACAGCGGCCGATCTGGACCGGCCGCTGCGGCCGTTGCAGCTTGGCCGTTTCGATCTCATTGCCGAGATAAAAGATCATTCGCCGGCTGAGGGCGCGTTGGCTACAGAAGCCAGCAATCGTGTTGAGCAGGCACAGCGCTATGCACGCGGCGGCGCCGCTGCAATTTCCGTCCTCAGCGAGCCCAGCCGCTTCGCCGGCGATATTGCCCACGTGAAGCAGGTGGCAGAAGCGCTGCCGAACACGCCGGTTATGCGCAAGGACTTCCTCGTCGATCCGCTGCAGGTGCTGGAGGCGCGCGCAGCAGGCGCCAGCGGCGTGTTGCTGATCGCCGCGATGCTCGACGACAAGATGCTGAGAAGCATGCTCGACTGCAGTTATGAGCACGGCATGTTTGTGTTGCTCGAGTCGTTCGATGAGGATGATCTCGGTCGCAGCCGGGCGCTGCTCGAGAATGCGGCAGATGCAGACGCAGCAGCTGCAGGCACGTTGCTGTTCGGCGTAAACACGCGCAACCTGCGCACCCTGGACGTTGATGCGGAGCGCCTTGAGAAACTGGCGCCGCTGTTGCCCGAGGGGCGCTGTGTTGCCGAAAGCGGTCTGCATACGGCAGATGACGCACAGCGCGTAGCCAATCTTGGTTATCGCGTGGCACTGGTGGGTACGGCGCTGATGCGCAGTGATGATCCCGAAGCACTGGTTGCTGCGATGGTGCAGGCCGGAGGAGAAGCGGTATGAGCGTGATGGTAAAGATTTGTGGTCTTCGCGAAATGCGTGACGTTGATGCAGCGGTCGAGGCCGGTGCCGACGCCGTTGGTTTTGTATTTGCGGAATCCACGCGTCGCGTTTCGCCCGATGTTGCGATGGCAGCGTGCGAGAACCTGCCGATCAAGGTGTTGCGCGTTGCCGTAATGCAGCACCCAACTGACGATGAGTGGCAGGAAGTGCTCGATGGCTTTGAGCCGGACGTGCTGCAAACCGACTATACCGACTACGCCAGCCTCGACGTGCCGGAACATGTGGAATGCTGGCCGGTCTATCGCGAGTCGGTTGAGCTGGATTTCAGCGACCTGCCCGATACCTATTTGTACGAAGGTAAGAAAAGCGGCGCCGGTGAAACGGTCAACTGGCAGCGCGCAGCTATGGTCGCGACACATGGCCGCATGATCCTGGCAGGTGGCCTAAGCACGCAGAATGTTGGTGAAGCGATTTCAATCGTGCGCCCTTACGGCGTTGACGTGTCCAGCGCGGTGGAGTCGACACCGGGGACGAAGGACCCGAAGAAGATCGTTGAGTTTTTGCAGGCGGTGCGAGCCGCGGAGAAGAGTTTATGAGTTCCTTGTTCACGGAAGACGAAGCGGCGGTACTGTTGCAGGCTGCCATCGATGGCGAATTGCCGGATGAGCGCGGTCGATTTGGACCGTTCGGTGGACGCTATGTGCCAGAGACACTGGTACCGGCGTTTGAGCGGCTTGAGCAGGGCGTAAAGGAGCACCTGCATGAGCCCGGCTTCCAGGAACAGTTCCAGCGACAGCTGCGTGAGTGGGTTGGTCGGCCGACGGCGCTGACATTCGCACCACGCCTGAGCGAACGCTGGGGTGCCGAAGTGTGGCTGAAGCGCGAAGACCTGGCACATACCGGTGCTCACAAGATCAACAATGCGATTGGCCAGGCACTGCTCGCCAAGCGCCTCGGTGCAAAGCAGGTCATTGCAGAAACCGGTGCGGGCCAGCATGGCGTCGCATCTGCCGCAGCCTGCGCGCGCGTCGGACTTCCGTGCACCGTGTACATGGGCGCGGTAGACATTGAAAGACAGGCACCCAACGTCGATCGCATGCGGCGGCTGGGCGCGGCCGTGGTTGCGGTTGAGTCGGGTGACAAGACACTGCGCGCGGCCATCGACGAAGCACTGCGCAAATGGGTGACAGACCCGGATGGCATCTACTACCTGCTGGGCTCCGCCGTTGGTGCGCACCCGTATCCGTACCTGGTGCGCGAACTGCAGTCGGTCATCGGTACGGAAGCGCGTCGGCAGATGGTCGAACTTGCCGGCGGCCTGCCCGACGTCGCGTTTGCCTGTGTTGGCGGTGGCTCGAATGCCATTGGCCTGTTCTACCCGATGCTTGGTGACGACATTGAGCTCATCGGTGTTGAGGCGGGCGGTACCGGCGACGGACTCGGCCAGAACGCTGCAACGCTTGCCACCGGCACGCCGGGCGTACTGCAGGGCTCTTACACCATGATCCTGCAGGATGATGACGGCCAGGTTCAGGAAACGCATTCCATCTCGGCAGGGCTCGACTATTCCGGCGTTGGTCCGGAGCACGCACTGCTGCAGGCTATCGGACGCGTGAAGTACATTTCGGCACGTGACGATGAAGCACTCGACGCGCTTGAAGAGCTGTGTGAGCTGGAGGG
>Ga0316189_10001984_pt1 | contig 20218 bp, 18 predicted proteins | sample LowCovwburrow_MG_FD_204930 | JGI IMG/M metagenome (GOLD analysis project Ga0316189, IMG submission 204930) | Coastal sediment microbial communities from Maine, United States - Lowes Cove worm burrow | ecosystem: Environmental > Aquatic > Marine > Coastal > Sediment | place: USA: Maine... | reverse complement strand
GCCATGGCCTCCTGCTCGCGAATGCTCCTGTCTTTCCCAAGCACCCGGTTCTCGGTGGATCCCTATTCCGGGAATGCCGTGAGCAAGGCCACGGCAATCCCGGCAGCCACAGCAGATGGTGTCTTCGTCTACTATTTCGAAAACACCAGGAACCTGGAAAGGTATAACGAAATGATCGCAACTGCGCGCTAACGATCGGCTGTTGGTTCGTTTTCGTCTGGAATAGTGATGCCGAAGCGACGATCCAACTGCTTGTAGCGCGCAAAGGATCGAGCAAGGGCCGCCAGTGGAGCACTATCGGTCATATAACCCATATAGCGCTCCTTATAGGCTACCACTTTGTCTGCTTCCTTATGGACATGGGCTCTGACCAGGTTCATGTAGGTCAGCTCCAACAACTCGTAGCGATTGAAATGGGCCCGAGTGAAAAAAGCACTGTCCAAACCGATCACTTCGATCGTCTTTCGACCCGCTACGCTACCGTTTTTTGATACCAACACCGGAAACAAGTATTCCGGACCAAAGGGTCCCTCACATTCCGGGCCGTCGAACAGGAAGTCGAGGTGTTGCTCCGGATTGACCCGACAGGGATCGATGATCATTGGTTCCTGGTGGGCTGGGAACTTTAAATAGACAACCTTGACCTCTTCCCGGCTCCCGGACAAGACAACGGGGAACAAGTCAGACTTTTTCCCGTTACACTGCGCACATGCCAGCAACAGGTTTTGCCAATCGTTCCTCAAACCAGTAAACACTGCCTTAGGTCGGAAATGCTCCACGGCCTTAAGATGACCATGCTCGGGGATCTCTTGTTCGCAATAACAACACTTCCTGTGCTGCATCCGCCAGAGCGCCGAGACGACTTGCCTGGTATTGTAGCGGTCGCCTTGCTGGCGACCTCCCTCTCCCTTCAAGGAGCGGGGACAAGGGCCTCGATTGATTCGGATCATGAAGCTTCCCCAAAAGCGGCCTCTTCCAATCGTCGGATCTCTGCTTTCATCTCACGATAAAGCTCGTCGTTGATCTCCTGCTCAATGGGGGTTGTCCCCTTACGGCTCAGCATTTCTTTAAGGGCTATTCTTATATTCTTGTAACGCCGCTCCTCGTTTTTGTCACGGTCCTTGCCCGCCAGGCGAGAGGCTTCAGCCAGGACCGCTTCTACTTCGGGGTCGGCCTGAACCAGATAGTCAAAAGCGGGTGAACCAAGCACCTGATCGGAGCCCATTCCTTTTAAGCCGGCCAACTCACAGACTTGGACACCGGCAACTCCGTCGAGCGCCAAATGCAAGATTTTGTCGCTCGTCTCATCCTCCTCCAGAATCGAACCAACTGCCCCGGCAATCAATGGAGAGTGGGTGGTGACGAAGAATTGAACCGATGGAAATTGAAGCTTGAGCCGGGCAATGATCTGACGTTGCCAACGAGGATGCAGGTGCTGTTCCAGCTCGTCGATGAGTACAATTCCGCTTAATTGACCGTTGGCTTGGAATCGACCGGCATAGATCAGCCATCCAATAAAATCGGCGACCCACTGCATGGTCCCTCGGAAACCGTCGCTCAAAGAATCAAACGGCATGGTCCCCCAGGGTCCGGAGATTTCAAGACCGGCGCTGGTGAAGTTGATACGATGTTCGGCAGCATCCAACATCAATACATCGAGAAGTTTTGCCTCAATATCTTTGCGAAAAGCAGAGTCCTGACGCAAAAGGATCAGCTCGGGATTTTGCAGGGATGCATCGTAGTCGAAAAGGGTCATAACGGCCTGATCGATGCGGTAACGTTCGTAACCAACATCTGCCTGTTTGGTGCGTTCCACGCCGTAGGCGCAAGCGAAGATATCTTGCCACGGGAAGTGTTCGGGTTGGGTTGATTTGCGAACCAACTCGTTCTCACCGTCGGGTGTTCTCTTTATCTCGGTTTCAATGACCAGCGAAGTCTCGTCGCCATTGACCAGCTCAAGTTGGATCAGGCCTTTCGAGGCACCGCGACGAATGAACTGGCCAGGTAGTTTCTTGAGCAAGGTCGTAGCCGTTGCCTCGTCGCATAAACCCAGGACGAGCGCGCGTAGAAAGGAGGTCTTGCCCGAGGCATTGTTGCCCAGGAGCAAGGTCCAAGTGGTCGACTGCTTGCCAAGCGCAACATGCAGGTTGGCGAAACAGCGGATATTCTCCAGTGTGATCGAAGCAATCTTCAGGCTGCGAGTTGAGGGTGTCGCTATTGGAGCCGATACCGGAATCTCTTGATGGGTTGATCCAGACTGAATATGGCGTTCCTGCGCTCTCTCAATTCGCTCATCCAGCTGTTCTTTGAGTACAGCTACATTAATTGGGCCATTATCCTGCTCAGCGTCGGCGTAAAGGGCTGCACTTATAACCGTATGTCTAAGCTCTCGTACGTTCCCTATCCAGTCGTAGCGGAATAGGAGATCGTCACATTCTGCTGGGACCGTCAGGTTCTTATCGTGTGATTTGTTGAATTCGCGTACAAAAAAGCGAAGAAGCAGAGGTAAATCTGCTTTACGCTCCCTCAGGGGCGGCGCGTTCAGAGTAAGACCATTGATGCGGTTGTAGAGATCTTGTAGAAACCGACCGTTTTTGATCTCTTGATGTAGGTCTCTATTGGTGGCCAGCATAATCTTTGCGTGCACGTCAATAAAGTCGTCGCTTCCCAAGGGGCGCACCTTACGTTCTTCTATCAGCCACAAGATCTGTGCTTGAACCTCCAGTTTCAGTTCGCCGATTTCATCCAGCAAGACCGAACCTTCTCCAGCAGCAGATATTAACCCTCGGCGGTTCTTTACAGCACCAGAAAAGGCACCGTGAACATGGCCAAAGAGTTGGCTGGCAGCATTATCCGAGCTAAGACCGCCACAATTAACAGGTACATATTCGCCCCGCCCTCTCTTGAGGTGCAGGAGTCGGGCGCAGATCTCTTTACCGCTACCTGATTCTCCGAGAATGAGGACGGGGTCGTCAGTGGTTGCCATGACTTCAATATCTCGAAAGAGACGCTTCATGACGGCGGTCTGCCCACAAAAAAAATCGTAGGGTTGCACCTCGTCGCGCTCGCAAAAGAGCTGACCCAGAACCCGGTCAGCCACCGCCCCAGGAGTCCAATCTGCGGGTATCATAAAACAGAGTGATCCCAATTTGTCCAGCTCAACGCGATAGGTAGCATCGATTCTGGAAGTACAAATCAGAAGGCGATGGTCTTTTCCCCACGTGCTAGCCAACGACGCGACCGTCTGAGTCAACTGCGAGACATCAAGCCCAGGGAGCACCAGCACGACAGGTCCAGGGTCTCTTTCCAGCCAGAGGCTTTTGGCGTCGATGGAACAGGGCTCAAACGCGTGTTCTTCTAGGACCTGAGACAGGGTTGTCGTATCGTAAGCGCCGTGTTGGTAGAGATATACTTTCATGGAATACCTACCGGATTTCCGTTTGCGGTTAAAGGTTCTTAGATAGGGATCTCTGTTGGAACCCCCTATAGGATACCAGCTTTAGGGAACATTTGGCTTTCAAATGGTCATTTTCGCCTTCCGAAAACACGGGGAACCTGCGAAGGTAAAACGAAATGATCGCAACCGCGCGCTGAAGTCCAATAAAGTTCCACTCCCTCCAGTCTTGTTCCGCCATTGGTCATTCCCTGGGTCCCTTTTTGTCGTGGTTTTTATTTTATTAGAATTCTTCGGCTTTCTCGCCTATTTGCAACAGGCTCTCCCGCAGTTGTTGCGCATAGGCTTCTACTTGTTCTTTGGAACATTTTGGGGGAATGCGGATCGGCTCAGCATAAACCACGTTGATTCGAGAAAAGAAGCGCGGCAGGATCAGTGCATCCCAAGAGCGAAGCTCACGGCGTCGCTGGGCCTGATAGGTGGCCGGCAAAATGGGAACACCCGACATGCTGGCAGCCAGAATGATTCCATTGTGTACATGGTATTTAGGGCCACGTGGTCCATCTGGCGTCCAAGACAGGTCTTTGCCTTGCCTGGCGTGTCGAATCATTTTTTTGAGAGCGCCGACACCACCCTTGCTGCTGGAACCACGCTCGCAAAGATAACCAAAACCGTGTAACGCCCAGGCTATAATGCCACCATCTTTTGAAGCGGAAGCAAGGGCCACCATCTTGCGGCCACGGGTGCGGAAATCCGTATAAGCGAACATACCGAAAAAAACCCGATTGTGAAAAGAGGCCAGAATAAAGTTCTGCTTGTCGGCGAAGAGTTTCCGAACATGCTCGTCGCCGAACAATCGCTTGCGACAGGTGAAATGGACAAGCCGTATGAGTAATGAAGCCGTCAGGCCCGCTAAGCGGATGAGGATGGGGTCTTTGACTGTATTCGCCAAACAAGGGCCTCCAACAATGGGCAAGGTGACCGCACGCTTTTTCACGTCCAGCAATGGCGATGGAGTCGCCAGCCCCACGCAATCCCTATTTTATGTGAAAGCAGGGAATTATTTCGACGTTTTTTTGGTTTAAGCAACGGGTTCTGAAACCTAAACCGACCTGAATGCGATAGAGTAGATCAAGAAACAGGCGCCGCTGTAGCCGGCGTAGATGGGAGCATGATGAGTTCAGAAAGAACGCGAAAGATCCTTGCCCTGGCCATTCCCATTATCGGAGGCATGGTCTCACAGAATGTTCTCAACCTGGTAGATACCTTCATGGTCGGTCGTTTAGGCAATGCGGCGCTGGCTGCGGTAGGTCTTGGCGGTTTTGCCAATTTCATGGCCCAGGCCCTGATTCTGGGTATTTCGACCGGGGTCCAAGCCACCGCCTCCCGCCGTAAGGGCGAGGGTAAGTTGGAAAGAACTGCGGTCTCGCTCAACGCTGGCATTTTGCTGGTGCTGGTGGTTGCCCCCCTGCTTTCCGCTGTACTCTACATGGCGGTGCCCTATCTTTATCCGTACCTCAACAACGACCCTGAGGTCATCGCCCATGGCGCTCCCTATCTTCGCATTCGTGTGCTGGCCATCGTTTTCGTGGGCATTAACTATGCCTTCCGCGGTTATTGGAACGGGATTAACCAGGCCTGGTATTACATGGGAACCCTGATCCTTATGCACAGCGCCAATATTTTCCTCAATTATGTACTTATTTTTGGCCATTTCGGGGCACCGGCAATGGGCACAACCGGAGCGGCTCTGGCCACTTCCTTGTCAACCGGCATCGGCACCATGATCTACCTGTTACTGGGCCTGACCCGTGCACGCAGAGCCGGGTTCTTGCGCATTCGACCCAATAGGGAAGAATTCAGGAACCTGATTCGCCTGTCCATTCCCAATGGTATCCAACAATTGTTCTTCGCAGCCGGTTTTACAATGCTGTTCTGGATCATCGGCCGCGTGGGACAAATGGAACTGGCCGCAGCCAATGTCTTGATCAATGTCACATTGGTCGCCATTCTACCGGGCATCGGTCTTGGTCTGTCTTCTGCCACGCTGGTTGGTCAGGCGCTGGGTCGAGGCGATAGCGAAGATGCCAAACGCTGGGCTTGGGATGTGGTTAAGTTGGGCATGATGGGTCTTGGCATTCTGGGTTTACCCATGTGGGTGCTACCCGATTTGGTGCTGTCCATTTTTATCACAGATGCGGCCACTGTAGAGATTGCCCGACTCCCCATGAGGATCGTTGGGCTAACCATGGCGGGCGAGGCGGTTGGCTTGATTCTCATGAATTCCCTACTCGGGGCTGGCGACAGCAAGAGTGTGATGTGGGTGTCGATCGGCTCCCAATGGCTGCTCTTCCTGCCTCTGGCTTATTATATTGGCCCGGTTTCAGGCTTTGGCCTGTTGGGCATCTACATCCTGCAAGGCGGCTATCGGGCCATGCAATCGATTATCTTCGCCACCCTATGGGTACGCGGCCGCTGGTCAACCATCAAGCTCTAATACCGGTGCTGCATGGTATCGATGTCTGACACAGTTGCCTGTGTTCACAGTGCTGGATTCCCCTAACGAAATGCGCAAGGCGGTTCGATAGGCCATAGAGACCGGAAGCGTTGTTCCTTCAAAGCGCCGAAGCGCACGAACCAAGACCGATAAGAGAACAAAGAAAATGTGGCCACCAGAACTCAGAGCGAAACTGTTTCTCTCAACACATTCAGAACACGTACTGTTCTACGCGCTAAAAACCCTTGAAATCTATGCTGCAAACCGGCATTTGACGCTTGAATCTAATGCAAACTTGGTCCATGATGGCCCTTATCCAACTTTGCCCGAGCGAGCCTGCCGGGCCCGTGATGCGTTCACTGGTTCAAGGAGAACCCATGTCTAATCTGTCTGTTTTTTCCGAAATTGGTCGCTTACGCAGCGTGGCAGTTCACTGTCCGGGAAAGGAGGTCGACTACATGACCCCGTCCCTGATGCACGAGCTGCTTTTTGACGATATACTCTATGGCAGCGAGGCCCGAGAAGAACACCAATTGTTTTCACAAGTGCTGGCCAAGGTCGTTGATCGTGTGGTCGATGTTCAAGAACTGCTGGCAGAGTCACTCAAAGATGATCGTGCGCTCGTGCGCTTCCTCGACCGCCTCTGCCGTCATCACCGCCTGAGTATCGAAGATCGTGAGGCCTTGGAAGCCTTGGACCCGGTCAGTCTTGCCGATCGCACCATCTCTGGCTGGTATGAGGAAACCTCAGACTCTTCGGGTTATGCCTTTCGCTTTCCGCCCGTGCCCAACCTGCTCTTTATGCGAGATCCGGCCACGGTCATCGGCGAAGGCGTTTCGATCAACAATATGGCGACCAAAGCGCGCCAACCCGAGCCGCTGATTCTGGATACCATCTTTCGCGCCAATCCCGAGGCCCGCGTCAGTAAAGACGATAATATCTGGTTCGATCTTATCCCGGGGAAAATGGCGGGCCGGCCCCAAGATTACCACACCATCGAGGGCGGCGATATTCTGATCCTCTCGCCGGATCTGGTGGCCATCGGGGTGAGCATTCGCACCTCTCAGAGTGCAGTAACCCTGTTGGCCGAGTCTTTGCGCGCCAACACCAACTTTAAAACTTTGATCGCCGTCCTCATGCCCCATGACCGGGCGGTCATGCACCTGGACACCATTTTTACCCAAATCGACGAGGAACATTGCCTCATCTTCCCACCTTTCTTTCAACGCAGCTCCACGCGATCCCTGCCGGTGATCAGAATGGATCTATCCTCCAACGAGTTGCGGGTGGGCCTCAAGGACAACTTCCTAGACGCGCTTCGCGATGAAGGCTTTCCTCTTAAACCCGTGTTCGCCGGTGGACCCAACATCCTCAATCAGGAGCGAGAACAGTGGACCGACGGCGCCAACGCTTTCTGTCTTGCCCCAGGTGTGATTCTGGGCTACGATCGCAATGTGCGCACCACAGAGGAGTTGCAGCAGGCGGGTTACCAAATTGTGTCCTCGCAGCAAGTGGTGAATGACGAGGTGAACCTTCTCGATGGCAAGCGCTACTTTGTCGGCATTAGAGGACACGAGCTTTCCCGCGCCCGTGGCGGACCACGCTGTATGACAATGCCTCTGAAACGAGATCCTTTCCTGCCTTAAATAATTTGTTTGGAGCGTGAAGGTGCGCAAAGCTTTACTCGCCTTTGGCGGCAACGCGCTGATCAGGTCCGCAGAAGACGGCCTGCAGAAAGATCAGATGGAAAATGCGAAAGAATCCGCAGAGATGGTTATCAACCTGATCAACCAGGGTCTGCACCCCGTGATCGTGCACGGCAATGGCCCGCAGGTCGGCAACTTACTCATTCAGCAAGAGGAAGCGGGCAACCGGGTCCCTCCCTACACCATGGATATTTGCGGTGCCCAGTCCCAGGGCAGCATGGGCTACATTCTGCAACGTTGTATCGAGAACATGCTCAAATTGCGTCGTTTGGACTTCCGCTGTGCAACCGTGCTCACCGAAGTGGTGGTTGACACCCATGATCCTGGCTTCCAGAACCCGAGCAAACCTGTTGGGCCTTTTTACCAGGCCTTTCGGGGCCGTGTCCTACGCGAAGAGAAAGATTGGGTCATGCGTGAGGATCCGAGCAACGGCTGGCGTCGTCTTGTTCCCTCGCCCAAACCGATTAGGATTGTTCAATTAGAGGCCATTCGCCTGTTGGTGCAAAACAATTATATTGTGCTGGCCGGTGGCGGTGGCGGAATTCCCGTGATCCAGGATCCCAGCGGTTATATGGTTGGCGTGGAAGCGGTCATCGACAAAGACCTGACCTCCGCCATGCTCGGCACACAGCTGGGTTGCGAAGTGTTTATCATCCTGACCAGCGTTGAGAAGGTTTCGCTGGATTACGGTCAACCCACGCAGCGTGAGCTGGATGAAATTACCCTGTCCGAGGCGGAACGCTACCTGGAGGAAGGCCAGTTTCCTGCGGGAAGCATGGGTCCCAAGATCCAGGCCGCCATCAATTACATCAAGCACGGTGGTAAAGAGGTTCTCATCACCACTGCGGAAGCCGTGCTCACGGGCAAGGTTGGCGAGGTTGGCACACGCATCGTTCGCGACCCATGATGCATCGCGGAGTGTCAAAAACGTCTTCGAACAACCCTGTTATTCTTCGAGGCCCAGGCGTTCCAGCCTGTAGGCGCCACTGAGAATGCGTTCGCTCCAGTCCATGTGATCCAAGTACCAATTCAGCGTTTTGCGCATGCCGGTTTCGAAGGTTTCGGCCGGCGACCAACCCAGCTCTTTCTTGATCTTGCTCGCGTCGATGGCGTAACGCTGGTCGTGACCGGGTCGATCGCGAACGTAGGTAATCTGCTCGGCGTAAGGCTTTGCAGCGGGTCGTAACTCATCGAGAAGCGCGCAGATATGTTCCACGACCTCTAGATTCGTTTTTTCGTTGTTGCCGCCGATATTATACGTTTCTCCCAGGCGACCGCCGTCGAGCACCCGCAAAATAGCTTCACAGTGATCAGGAGCGTACAACCAGTCGCGAATATTCTTGCCGTCGCCATAGATGGGGATGGGCTGACCCTTAAGCGCCTTGAGGATGATCACCGGTATCAACTTCTCAGGGAACTGGTAGGGACCATAGTTATTGGAGCAATTGGTCGTTAAGGTAGGCAGGCCATAGGTGTGGTGATAGGCACGAACCAGGTGATCAGAGCTGGCCTTGGAAGCGGAATAGGGAGAATTGGGCGCAAAAGGGGTTTCCTCTGTGAAGAACCCCGTTTCCCCCAAGGATCCATAGACTTCGTCCGTAGAGACGTGCAGGAAACGAAAAGCGGCCGCATCTCGCGCGTTCAGTTCTCGGAAATAACGGTTGCTTTGTTCGAGCAGGTTGAAGGTACCGGTGATATTGGTCTCAATAAATACAGCCGGGCCGTCGATGGCACGGTCCACATGACTTTCCGCAGCAAAGTTGACAATGCGATGAATGCGGTGCTCGCGCAACAACCGGGCAACCAGCGTCGCGTCGCCAATGTCGCCCTGCTGAAAGTGGTAGGCCGGATGTTGGGCCACATCGGCCAGGTTCTCCGGGTTGCCGGCATAGGTCAACTTGTCCAGGTTCACGACAGAATAACCGCGCGCCAGTGCCGTCAGAATGAAGTTGGCGCCGATAAATCCTGCGCCCCCGGTTACGAGTAGGGATTCGCGAGTCACGGAGGTTCTCCTTGCTTATTGAAACGCACTGATGTCGCCCTTGCCTTCGCGTAGGATTTCCACAAGGTCGTCTTCAATGGATACAACGGTCGAGAATTCGGGGAAGATGTAATCCCCGTCAATGGCCACATCGACGGCATGGGCAAATCGGTCCTTGATATCGTATACATCGGCACATGGTTGCTCGTCCCCTGCCATCTGACACGTGGTCGAGATAATCGGGTGACCGAGTTGTCGCACGATTTCAAGGGTCACGGGCTGGTTGGGTACTCTGATACCGACTTGCTTGCGTTTGCTTTGCAGGAGCCGCGGCACCTCACGGGTGGCGGGCAGAACAAAGGTGTAGGGTCCGGGCAGGTGCCGACGCATCAACTTATAGGCTTTGTTTGAAACGATGCCGTACTGGCTGATATGCTTGAGATCAGCACAAATAAAACTGAGCTGTTTGCCCGCTTGCAGCCGCTTGATCCGATAGATGGCATCAATGGCCTTTTTTTCGAAGATGCTGCAACCCAAACCATAGCAGGTATCGGTGGGATAGGCAATCAAGCCACCGGTGCGAAGGTGCTCCAAGACCTGATCAATCAGACGTTGCTGAGGGTTGTCCGGATGGATTGTTAGGATTCTCAAAATGCTCACCGAATAGGGTATTTCACCAGTATCAAATCCTGGCTGGCCTACTATACTACTTATTGGGAGCATGACGAAGCAGGAAAAAAAAAAGGTGGCCCTCCCGAGAGAGCGACCACCTTCTTCTCATTCTGGTAACAGAGTGATGGGGTTAGAAGTTGTAGCTGATACGGCCGTACAGGAAACCACCGTTGAAGCCAAGGGGCGAATATTGGCTGTACTTGTTGCCAACGCCGCTTTGAGCGCCCGGGTTCAATTCAGGATAGTTGTTGAACGCGTTTTGCGCGCCGATTACAAAGCTTGCTTTCTTATTCCAGGTATAACCTGCTTCCAGATCAACCGCAGAATCGCCACCGTAGCTAACGCCATCTTCGGTGTCAGACCAGCCACTGAAGGAAGAGTAGCGGCCCATCACGCGCCAGCTACCGACACTGTGTACGATAGTGAAGTTGCCCCGTGTTTCCGGCAGGCCACCCTCGATCTGGGTGATACGGGTCGCGCCCAAAGTGTCAGGGTTAAAATCTGTCACATCGGTTTGGGTATTGTTGAAGATCACGGAGAAGTCTGTGTTGCCACCGCCGATCTCGGCTCCATAGGTCATGACCAGATCGAATCCAGACGTTTCGGTTGCGAAATCGTTGGTGAAAAAGCGGAAGTTGGCCAGGTTACCAGCACTGGTAACGCCTTGTGCAAGCAGACTCTCGACCTCTTCAGGGGTGAGGGCGAAATTCTGGGTGACGGCCAGACGATCAGACAGTCTGATGTTGAAATAATCAAGGGTCACATCAACACGGCCCAGAGCGAACACCGCACCCAAGCTATAGTTGAGCGAGGTCTCCGGTTTCAGAGCCTTACCACCTCTCAGTTGGGCGACCTCTGAGGTAGAAGGAATGGTACCGTTGTTGACCAGATCCATGATGGTCAGGTCGAACTGGGTGGAAACGTTAAACGCGTTGGATTGTCCGGGCGTAGGTGCGCGGAAACCGTTGCTCAAGCTACCACGCAGAGAGGCGCGATCGTTGATTTTGTAGTGTGCGGCAATCTTACTGTTCATGGTGGTGCCGAAATCATCGAAGTCCTCGTAACGCGCGGCAATACCCAAGTTGAAATCGTCGGTGAGATCGATTTCCAAGTCAGCGTAAAGGGCGTAATTGCTGCGGCTCCAAGAGCCGGCGGCGAGGTCACTAAAGCCAGGGAAACCGTTAGAAGCAGCACTGAAACCTTGATCAGCCAGGGGACCAATGGAGAAGGACTCGGGCTGACCGATACCGATGGTGAATTGCTCATCGCGGAACTCTACACCCGTCGCCAGGTTGGCGTTCTCGCCAATGGCGTAAACCAGGTCCACGTTGAAGTTGATGTCTTCCTGCTTGTACAGGCCCGGGTCAAACAGAGTCGGCGTGGCAGGACCCAAGGATGCGTTTACGGTGTTGGAGATGAAGAAGTCGACTTCGTTCGAACCGTAGCTGGCACTAATATCCCAGGCAATGCCGCCGTCGGTAGCGCCTCTGATACCAGCCAGAATGGACATGTCTACCAACTCGCCACCGAACTGAGGGGTGAAACCACCGGGGAAGATCTCTTGGAAAGAGAAGCAGTTGGGGTCGTTAAAAACCTGAGCGAGGGCGGCTTGATCGGGCAGGCCGTTGGTAATCGTAACGATGGGACAACCGGCAGAGCCGTCAAGAACGCCGTCGGCGGCATCCAGCAGGTCACCAATCAACAGGGTCTCACCACCATCAGCGCTGTAAACGGCGCCGCGGGTGTTGGGATTACGAAAGTAGAAACCACCCGTCACTTTTTTGCTAACGTGGTTAGCGTGACCGTAGAAACGGGTGCCGTTGGCCATGTCAACGCCAAAGTTCGCCCAAATCTTGAGGTCGTCTTCGATTTGGGGAGAACCCCAAACCTGAGCCGGATCTGCCACATGGGTGTTGCCGGCGGCGATCAGCAGTGCCGCGTCATCTCTTTGCACACTGCGGCTGGTTGCATCGGTCTCGCCCCATTCGAAGCTGACGTTGAAGAAACCGGTTTCGCCAAGCGGTAGGCCCACATTGGCGCTGATGGTGGTTGCATCGCCGTCGCCTTCGTCGAAGTAGCTACCGTTTTTAATTTCAACCCTGGCACCTTCGCGGTCGTCTTTGAGCATGAAGTTCATCACACCCGCAATGGCATCTGAGCCATACTGGGCCGAGGCGCCGTCACGCAGCACTTCAACCTGGCGTAAGGCAATCGAGGGGATCGCCGAGATGTCCGGGCCCTGTGCACCATCGGAAACACCGTTGCCCAACCAATAGATGACAGCCGCGCGATGACGGCGTTTTCCGTTGAGCAGAACCAGTGTATGGTCTGGCGCCAGACCACGCAGGTTGGCGGGTCTCACAACCGTGGCCGCATCACTGATGGGCTGGGCGTTTACGTTGTAGGAAGGAACAAGTGTTCGCAGCAGGTTACCAACATCGGTATCGCCTTGGGCAACAAAATCCTCTACTGAAATAACATCAATGGGAACCATGGACTCAGTAATGGAACGAGGTTTACCGCGGCTACCGGTAACAACCAGCTCTTCGTAAACATCGTCTTTTTTATCCTTGCCTTTTTCATCGGCCTTATCCTGCGCAACTGCCAGTGATAGGCCAACAGACAACGGGATAATGAGTCCCAATATCAATGTTGTTCGTCTAAATCTGATCCGGGTCATGATTTTCTCCTTGAAAGTTCTCGTCATAAGGCACAGAAAACTGGAAATAAAATGTAATGCTCAGCAAGGTGCTGAAGCGAAATTAGGATGCCATTGTCCCTCTTCCAGCTGACTAATGGGCAATATCATAGCAGGCCCGTTATCGAACGTCAACGTGAAAGGGTTGCGCGTAATACCCATGTGGGGTGTGGAATCCGACAGGTGAACCCGCATGTGCCACAGCCTTCCGGCACGTGGCAGGCCGGGCCTGCCGCGATTGCCTGGCCGAGGCATCGAATTGATCGCCAGCCATGAGTTACGACAAATCCCATATATATTAAGGATGCTTTCCCTCTTCCTCAACGGGTACCGGCAACACTTAAACGTTGCTCCTAATCCACGCATGGGCTAAGATGCCTCCTTTGCCAGTTGGGAGTGCGACCATGAAAACCAAGAAGAAAAAGCTCATTACTTCGGCCTTACCCTATGTCAATAATTTCCCCCATTTAGGGAACCTGATCGGCTGTGTGCTCTCTGCGGACGTCTATGCGCGTTTTTGCCGGTCGCGAGGTTATGAAACCCTCTACGTGTGCGGTTCCGACGAATACGGGACAGCCACGGAAAACAAGGCCCGCGAAGAGGGCTTGACACCCCAGCAGATTTGCGACAAGTATTGGGTACACCACGATCAGGTCTACAAAGATTTCAACATCTCCTTCAACTCCTTCGGGCGCACCTCTACGCCGGAGCAGACCGAGATCACCCAAGGCTTGTTCCACGATCTGGAAAAGAATGGGTTTATCTCCGAGAAGACCACTCAACGCTCGTATTGCGAAGTGGATGACATGTTCCTGGCCGATCGTTTTGTGCTTGGTACCTGTCCCTTCTGTCAGGATCAGGACGCACGGGGCGATCAATGCGACCGTTGCGGCCATCTCCTCGATCCCGAAATGCTGATCGAGCCGCGTTGTAAACGGTGCGGTACCAGGCCGGCCCGTCGCGAGACCACCCACCTCTATCTCGACCTGGACAAAATCCAACCCAAGCTCGAGGCCTGGTTCGAGAAGTCGAGCAGCAAGGGCAATTGGAGCAACAATGCCATTCGAACAACCCGCGCCTGGTTGGACAAAGGCCTGGAATCGCGCGCCATCACCCGCGATTTGAAATGGGGCGTTCCCGTTCCCAAACCCGGCTTCGAGAACAAGGTCTTTTATGTCTGGTACGACGCGCCTATCGGTTATCTGTCCATATCGGCACGCCACACGCCGGATTGGAAGGAGTGGTGGCAGAACCCGGATGGGGTAGAACTCTACCAGTTTATGGCCAAGGACAATATCCCCTTTCACACGGTGATCTTCCCCTCCACGCTGATCGGCAGCGGCGGCAACTGGACCAAACTCCACCATATCAGCTCTACGGAATACCTGAACTACGAAGACACCAAGTTCTCCAAGTCGCGCAATATCGGAGTCTTTGGTTCCGACGTACGCCAGACCGAAATACCGATTGACTTATGGCGTTTCTACCTACTGAAGTCCCGGCCCGAGAACAACGATTCCGTGTTTCAGTGGGACGAATTCTTCGAGCGGGTGAACTCGGAGTTCCTCAATATTATCGGCAACCTTGTTCACCGGACGCTTGTTTTCCTAGCCAACAATTTCGAGGGCAAGATCTGTGATTTCGAACTGACAGACCCGCAGGCTGCGTTTGTCCAGGAATGCAAAACAGACATGGAGGGCATCACCCAAGGCCTGGAAGCGGTGGCCCTGCGCGACACGCTCAATAAAATTTTGGCATTGGGCAAACGCGGCAACAAATTTTTCCAAGACCAGAAACCCTGGGAACAGGTCAAGACCACGCCCGAGCTGGCACATGCCACCGTTTCGGTTCTGGCCTACATGATCCGCAGCCTGGCGGTGACCCTGGAGCCCTACGTGCCAGGAACCTCGGAAAAAATCTTGACCAACCTCAACTTGGGAAAACAGACCTGGGCCCAGGTGGGTGTCTTCGAGGGTCTGGATGGACACGTTATCGGGAAACCGGAGATCCTCTATCCCAAGTTAGACATGAAACTGGCCGAGAAGTTCCGCAAGAAGTTCAGCGGCAACGCGCCCGAGTTCGGCAAGTTCCGTATTGTGGTGGGCCGCATTGAATCGGTTGTCCAGCATACAGAAGGGCTCTACCTGCTGCGCGTGAATCTGGGCGAAGATCAGCCGCGTCAAATCGTTGCGGGCCTGACCCGTCACTACAGCGCGGAAGAGCTTGCCAACCGCCAGGTATTGGTGCTCGCAAACCTGGCCCCGGCCGAGATTCAGGATGCCCGATCCGAGGGCATGGTACTGGTGGGGCAAAAGAAAAAGAAGATGGAACTGCTGGACGGATCGCCCTTCCAGATTGGCGACACGGTGGTTGTGGACGAGCAGACGCCTGATCACAGCGAAATCACCATTGATGTCTTCAAACAAGCACCGCTGAAGTTAACCAATAACCAGGTTTTCTTTGACGATCAGCTCTGTCGCATCGGAGAGACGCCGATCACCACCTCCGTACTGGCCAATGGAAAAATCAGTTAGAACCATAACGCGTCGCAAGTTCAGTAAGCTGAGCGCCTTTGGCCAGCATAAACTGCTGGCGAATATGGCCCGCGATTTTCAGGCCGACGGTGCCGACCTGAGCGGGTTTTTGGCGCGCTATGCCGAAATGCACACCTGGGTGGATCTGGATCGCTACCAGCCACCGGATTGGTTACAGCCACACGAAGCCTTGCTGGAGCTGGAGAGCTTTCATCAGGGTTTGTGCGGCATGCCGATCCCCTATGAATCGGGCATCACCCAAACCCTCTCCTGGAAACCGCAGCGAGAGGTAGAGGTGGTCTTGGATCAGGTGCTTAGCCCGCATAACATCGGCTCTATTTTGCGGTTGATCGACAATTTTGGTTTTCGCGGCATGGTTCACTCCACCCAATCACTCGATGCCAATCACCCGCGTCTGCGCAGATCGGCAAGGGGCTGCGAACGCTGGATTCCCATTCGCTACGAGCCGGATTTGGCGCACTGGCTCGCCGATCACCCCTGGCCGAAGGTGGCCATTGAAGCGGATTCCGCAGCGGTCAGTGTGACGGAATGGCAACCCCCGCAACGCTGCTTACTGGTGGTGGGCAATGAGTCCTATGGCATCGCCAGGACCATCCGCGATCTGTGTGACCAGGTGGTCATGATTCCCATGGCGGGCTATAAGAAATCCATGAACTTGTCCCATGCTCTGGCGGTGGTCGCCCAAAAGATTGTTGAAAAAGGAATTCCCCTAGAGTAAGGTAGCGAAATCTTTGGAGGAGTGGACGAACTATGGACCTGAATGATTTACGAAAATCCATTGATGACGTGGATGACAGCATTCTGGATCTCCTGAACAAGCGCGCCCATTTGGTTACGGAAGTCGGCCGTTTTAAAACAAAAGCCAACCAAAATTTTTATGTGCCCACCAGGGAACGCGCCATTTTTGAACGCCTTCAAGCACGCAACAAGGGACCCTTCACGCAAGTCGCCGTGGAACGGGTATTTCGCGAGATTATCTCGGCCTCGCTGGCCTTGGAGCGACCCTTGCGGGTTGCCTACCTGGGTCCGCCAGCCACCTTCACCCACGGTGCCACAATCGCCCAGTTCGGCAATTCGGCCAGCCTGCTACCCGAGCGTACCATTCCCATGGTATTCGAAGAAGTGGAAAGTGGGCGCGCCAATTACGGCGTCATCCCCATCGAAAACTCCAACGAGGGTGCGGTCACCCACACACTTGACCGCTTTATGGAGTCTGATCTGCAAATAGTGGCGGAGAATTACCAGGAAATCTCCCACGATCTGCTCTCCAAATCCGGCGAAATGCATCAAATCCGGCGTATCTATTCGCATCCACAGGCCATCGAGCAGTGCCGCAAGTGGCTAGAGGCTCGCTGCCCCGAGATTCCCATCCAAGAGGTCTCCAGTACGGCCCAGGCCGCGCAAATGGTGTCCGAGGACGAAGATTCGGCCGCCATCGCCAGTTCGGCAGCAGCGCGCACCTACGGACTGAAGACCGTAGCACCCGCTATTGAAGACCACCACTACAATTTCACCCGGTTCCTGGTTGTGGGGAAGCACACGCCGGAACGCACGGGTAGGGATAAAACCTCGGTGCTCTTTAGTTTTTCCGATCAACCCGGTATTCTTTCTCGCATGCTGGAGCCGTTTCGCAAACGCGATCTCAACCTGGCCAAGATCGAGAGTCGGCCTGTGAAACGCAAGGCCTGGGAATACGTCTTCTACCTGGATATTGAGGGCCATATCTCGGATGAGGCCACCGGTGGCGCCATCGAAGACCTGCGCGAGTTCTGCAACCTGGTCAAGGTACTGGGTTCCTATCCCCGAGCCAGATAAGTTCACTGTGGCGCACAGGGAGTCGCCGGTCCAAGCCTCAGAAAGGGCCCCGATGGCGCAGTCCGGAGAATTTGAACGGCAGAGAGCGCAGAGACCGCAGAGGGCAAGAAAGAGTTCAATCGTCGAAGCCGTTCACAACCCCTCGGAAAGCATCGGTACCGCCAGTTTTTTGTCGTCAATTTCGGCCAAGGTGCCTAACTAAAGAGGTGGAGGTGGCTTATATGGCCAACCAGGAATAAAAGCATTGACAATGCAAGTGCATGGTCCTAGAATAGTCAGGTCTTTAAGAAAATGCCAAGCCGAATACATGACTAACGCATTGCCATAGTCACCGTTGTCCAGCTCCGCTGCTGCTTGCCCTTAATCGCGTGACTGCGGTTAGACCGTTTTGAATTTTGCCACAAATTACTGATGATCTCCAGTGAGGGCTCGATGCAAATTCTATTCACACTAGTTTTTCTTATGGGGGGACTGGATAATTCGGGAACACAACGCGTTCTTCTTCAGTTGGGTGAGGAAATTTACCCACACGTGTCCAGCGCTAGTCTTGAGAAAAATACTCTTGTGCTCGTTCTCAATGGAAGCAGTTATGGCTTTGACCCAACCTTGGTCGTTTTGGACAAGAAAGGAAGGCTCCAGAACAAATACGACGCCAAGGGCAATGGCCCAGGCCATCTCGCGGCAATTGGCCGCGTTAGCCTATTTCAATCCGTGATATATGCACCAGAAGTATTTAAACCAATCATTCATACTTATAATGCTGAACTGAGATTCATCAAGGATTATCGAGTCGAGGTTTCTGGGCACATCGTGCTGAATAATAAGCAGTACCTGGGTATTTGGGGGGAGCATCACCGGAATGGCAAAGTATTTATGGTGGGCTTGTACAGAAAAGGCGATTTCGCATTAGAGCACGTGCTTTTTCCAAAGGAAGACGATGTTGCCATTCTCGGTAATTGGGGGGGCGCATGTTTCGTTGATGAAAACCAAATAGCAGCCATCTTCGACAAGCCATATAAGGTCCACGTACATAACCTTTCGACAGGGAAAACGAGAGGGTTTCCAAAATTACAACCGGCACATATACCCGACTATACCCCTTGGAAAAAATCAAGAAATATTGTCAACGCCACTGATGTGGACGCGTGGACATCCTCTTGGGCTCCGATTGACAACTTTTGGCGGTACCGGGGTCATTACATGATTGGGTACAAACTTGAAGGCAAAGAGTATTTTGATATCATGAGTGATAAAGGTCATCTACTTTTGAAGAAACAGCCACGTGGTCGTTTATTGTTTGTCAATGATGAGGGAGCCTGGTTGGCTGAGAAAGAAGAGAATGAAGAAGGCATTAACCACTTTCTCGTAATGCAGAAGATTCACATTGATGGCTAAATTTTCTTTTCATATGGAACCCATGGGAGTACAGAAAAAGCAAATCATGGACAACAGATAGATCAAAAATGTAAGTCAATACCAAGGAGGCTGGTGTGAAAATGAAGGCAACCCTATTACTCGTTCTAACGTTGGTGACAGTCGTCAATATTTTGGCAATGCCATTGTCGAGCGTCGAGAAATCTGGAAAAGTTCAATGGTGCGCTGTTTGCGGTGTCTATTATTGCGATGGGAGCGATGATAATAGCTGCAAGATCACGCCTCCCAAATAGGTGGAGGCGAACAAGAACATGGCCCATAAATGGAACACCCTCTTTTATCTCCTCATCTTTGGGTTTGTCGGTTTTAATGCCTGGCTCCTATTTAAGAAAAGTGAAGGGGTGGCGAATGTCCCTCTTTCGTATATGAATTTTGAAAAACCGACATTGGTCGTATTCTTGGATGAAATGGAGTGTATGACATGTGTAGAGAGCCTCCTTTTTCTCAATCAGCTAGCTGCTGATCTAAAAGAAGAAGGCCAAATAGAAATTAGACTCGTCATTTTATCTGGAACCGGTTCAGATGAGAAAAACCTGTCGGAAAGATTTCAGCTACCGTCGCTTATTACCAGTAACTTCTCAATCCTCGAGCGCCTGAATATAACGAAAACGCCGCTTCTTGTTGGTATTACGCCAGAACATAACCTTGTGTATCACGAGTTGCTTGAGGTCGCTCCCTCCGTAGATCCAAACCACGTTCGTTTCGTGGTCCTAGATCGCTTGTATGCGGCAATAAAATACGATTAACCTGCCAGCCCTGTGCTATGTGAGTTCGTCTTTAACACAGAGTACTTAATCCCAGTTAACTGTCAATCCAAATACAACGTACCGAACTATTAAAAAGTGGAGAGAGAATATGAAAACCAAGCTTTTAATCCTTACTCTCGTGAGTGCGATAACTGCTGCGAATCTATGGGCACACGAGGGTGGTACGGCAACTGTCTCTGGCAAAGGGAGAGTTCAAGTTTGTGCTACTGGAGCATGTGTCGGGTATTACTGTCAAGGCACTTCCGGTGATTGCAGTGTCACCTTTCCATTGCCTTAAAAAGTGCCATTTTCTTATTGGTCTGACCAATGAAGTCTTTGCCAATTTTGGCAAAACTTCGTTGGTCAGAGCCACTATCAGGTGCCAGCTAGGGTGTCAAATTGGAACCTGGCTGCAATTTGTTCCGGCACTTTTTGTAACTAAACGGCCTTGGTCGTCTCTGCCCAGAGCAATCGCACTAAAAAGAGAAAAGAGATGGACAGGGGAAGAGTTGTCACCACCCTTGTTCCCCGTTCCCCGCCTTCTCTCTTGCCTCTTATTTTCTTTCCGATAATCTTTGCGTTCTTTGCGCGGGCCTACGGCGGAACGGTAGCGAGAGATTTCTTCTGGTTGGCTTAAAATGGTCGGTTGGGTCTCGTTGCGACACTACTGACCTGCGATTGGAAAAAGTGCCGGAAGAAACAACGCCCTATCTGGGCTCG
>Ga0316189_10001983_pt1 | contig 20227 bp, 20 predicted proteins | sample LowCovwburrow_MG_FD_204930 | JGI IMG/M metagenome (GOLD analysis project Ga0316189, IMG submission 204930) | Coastal sediment microbial communities from Maine, United States - Lowes Cove worm burrow | ecosystem: Environmental > Aquatic > Marine > Coastal > Sediment | place: USA: Maine... | reverse complement strand
GTTGAAACCTTTGTAGAGCCTATTGACTTACCATTACTTCATACTGGCGAGAAAGTTAGAATTCAATTTGATGGTTGGCCAGCAATTGTTTTTAGTGGTTGGCCAAATGTGTCCTACGGAACATATGGTGGAGTAGTAGTAGCCATTGAAAATTTCATTAGTGACAATGGGAAATATAGAGTGCTATTAGCACCAGACAAGGATGATAATGAGTGGCCTGAAGCCATTAGAGTAGGATCAGGAGCAAAAACAATGGCATTGTTAGAGGATGTACCCATTTGGTTTGAGTTATGGCGTCAGTTAAATGGTTTCCCGCCAAATTATTATCAACCACAAGCAAAACCTAAAACTCTAAAATAGTAAGCTTATGAAAAATGGAATTTTCATATTAACTATATTCCTTGGCAATTTGTTATTTGCTCAAGAAGAAGCCACTGTGTTGCGCTTTGATGAGTTTTTAGGTTTTGTGAAAGCATATCACCCCGTTGTCAAACAAGCCTTACTTGTTATTGATGAAAGTCAGGCAAACCTAATGAATGCAAGAGGTGCTTTTGATCCTAAGTTAGAATTAGACTATGACAGAAAAAAATTTAAAGGATCTGAGTATTATGATAAGTTAAATGCGTCATTCAAAATACCAACATGGTACGGTATTGAATTGAAAGCTAATTTTGAGGAAAACGAAGGCCTTTTTTTAAATCCTGAAAACGTATTACCTCAAGAAGGTCTTTACACTGCAGGAGTATCATTTTCTGTTGCTCAAGGATTACTTATAGATAAGCGCATGGCAGCTGTAAAACAAGCCAAAATATATAGAGAACAAGCGAAGGCAGATAGAGATATCATGGTTAACAAAATTCTTTATGAAGCCTCTTTGGTTTATTTTGATTGGTTAAAAGTATATCATGAATTACGAATTTATAGCGACTTTTTGAATAATGCTCAATTGCGTTTTGATGGTATAAAAAGAAGTGTGCAAGCAGGCGAAAAAGCGGCAATAGATTCTATTGAAGCTAGAATAACAATTAATAACAGACAACTCAATTTAGAAAAATCTAAAGTGAAATTAATGAAAGCTTCTTTGGAGTTGTCAAACTATTTATGGTTAGATAATAATATTCCTGTAGAATTACAACCCAATATAATTCCAGATGTATATAGTCAAAATATTATTGACAACACACTACAGGTTTCAGATCTTGCGACAAATAACTTTAACCTTGAAGATCATCCAAAATTACAATCACTTAATTTTAAATATGAAAGTTTAAATGTTGATAGACGATTAAAGGCTAACTTGTTACTACCAAAAATAGATTTACAATATAATTTCCTATCTCAAACCCCAGAAATGGCTAATTCTTTTAATGCCTCAAATTACAAAGCTGGTGTTAATATGAGATTCCCTTTATTTTTAAGAAAAGAAAGAGGTAATTTAAAATTGATGAAACTAAAAATGAAAGATGTTGAATATGAAATTAGTACTTCTAAATTGACTCTTCAAAATAAAATCAGCGCAATAAAACAAGAGTTAGATTCTTATATACGTCAAAGCAATCTAACAGATATTATTGTTCAGGATTACGAAGCTTTGGTCAGAGCAGAAGAACGAAAATTCACTTTAGGGGAGAGCTCATTATTTTTAGTAAACTCAAGAGAGAGCAAGCTTATTGATGCTAAATTAAAGGTAATTGAACTGCAAAATCAGTTTTTTTCTACTAAAGCTTTTTTATTTAATACCTTGGTTTTAAATCCTAGTTTATAAAAAATGTGTTGCTTATAAATTAGTATATTTACAAGCTTATAAATTAAGTTTATGAACGTACATTTCATTGCTATTGGTGGTGCCGCAATGCACAATCTTGCCATAGCACTTCACAATAAAGGATATCATATTACTGGAAGTGATGATACTATTCATAATCCATCAAAATCAAGATTAGCAGCCAAAGGATTATTGCCAAAAAGTTTTGGTTGGTTTCCAGAGAAGATCAACTCTAATTTGGACGCAATAGTACTTGGGATGCATGCCAAAGCGGATAATCTAGAATTGCAAAAGGCACAAGTACTGGATTTAAAAATATTTAGTTATCCCGAATTTTTATATGAGCAGGCCAAACATAAAACAAGAGTAGTTATTGGGGGCAGTCATGGTAAAACAACAATTACCTCTATGATTTTGCATGTAATGCATTATTTTGATAAAGACGTAGATTATATGGTTGGTGCCCAGCTGGAAGGTTTTGATGTTATGGTAAAGCTCACGGAAAACAATGATTTTATGGTTTTGGAAGGGGATGAGTATTTAAGCTCGCCCATAGATAGACGTCCAAAGTTTCATTTGTATAAACCTAATATAGCTTTATTGAGCGGAATTGCTTGGGACCATATTAATGTATTTCCAACATATGAAAATTATCTAGAACAGTTTACAATTTTTGTGGATAGCATTACCAATGGAGGAAGTATCACCTTCAATATTGAAGATGTAGCTGTAAAAGCCATTGTAGAGGCGAGTAACAATCCTATCAGGAAGTTTCCTTACGAAACCCCTATGTATAGTGTTGAACAAGGAGAAACATTATTGGAAACACCAGAAGGCCCAATGCCCATTGAAGTGTTTGGTAAGCACAACCTTAATAATTTGGCTGGGGCAAAATGGATTTGCCAGCATATGGGAATTGATGAGGATGATTTTTATGAAGCCATAGCCACCTTTAAGGGAGCCAGTAAACGTTTAGAGAAAATTGCTGAAAGCGCAAATAGTGTCGCTTATAAAGATTTTGCACATTCACCGAGTAAAGTAGAAGCCACCACTAATGCTGTAAAAGAGCAATATCCCGATAGAACTTTAGTAGCCTGTTTAGAGCTCCATACCTATAGCAGTTTAAATGCTGAGTTTTTAAAAGAATACAAAAGCACTTTGGATGCAGCCGATGTTGCAGTGGTGTTTTACTCACCTCATGCAGTTAAAATTAAAAAATTAGAAGAGGTTACCAATGAACAAATTGCGACTGCTTTTGAGCTTGACGACTTAATTATTTACACCAATCCGGACGATTTTAAAGATTTCTTATTCTCTCAAAATTTTGATAATAAGGCCTTATTATTAATGAGCTCCGGGAATTACGGTGGCTTGGATTTTGAGGAGGTGAAAGGGTTGATTGGGTAGTTATTTTTTAAATTTTCGTTTAACGTAACAAATGTATGACATATGCTATACGTGGTATTAGACACTTTTTTCATCCACCAAGTTCGTCAAATATTCCCTTCACTGCGCACTACTCAAAGGTTTCAACGAAGTCATTTTAACCACAAGCCGTTACAAACCATTGAAGCCCGCAAACAATTAAGACCAGCAGAATCTAGTCTTTAACATTGCTTTCCCGTTTTTCGAAAAAAGCCCTTGCCCTGGCATGTGTGCCATCTACATCAATTAATTGCAACACCTTTTTGTAATACAAACTTGCCTTTTCATTTTGCCCCATAGCCTCATATGTTTTTCCTAGACCACAATAAGCATAAGGAATAGTGTGGCTCATCGTTCCTTCAGATTCAAAACTTTCTGTTACTGTTTGGTAATGCGTTTTAGCCAATTCATATTTTTCAATATTATAATATGCTTGACCAATAAAGGTATGGGCTGTCAAATTGAATGGCTCCTTTTCGATTATCTGCATGAAATCAGTTATTGCTTCTTCATCTTTTCCGGAAAACGCTTTTACTATTGCTTCATTTAGCAGCGGGAGGTTTTTGAATTCATCCGTCCAACGCAGTATCTTATAATCCGGATCGAATACAACTGCAATAGGCTTGTAATTCAATGTATAGGAAAAATCAGTTTCAAGTCCTGTGATATCTAGCTTCTTTATCATTTGATAGTCAGCAGATATCAGACCTATTTCGGCTGAGACCTGATACACTTCCCTCAACTGTTTTACTGTTCCTGACACCTGATATCTGCCATCATCCAATTGCGAAATCGAATAATCCATTGAAAACTCGGGGGCACCCTTGCGGAAGAACCATTGGTCGAAAAAATAATCCAGATTCATTGAACTTTCCTCTTCCATGATCCTTTTTAAGTTGGGGATATCAAATTGTTTATTCGCGTATTCTTCGATTATCCAACGAATACCTCTCATAAAGGAGTCATAGCCCACTGTCTCCATGAGCATTGCATATACAAAATGAGCTTTTACATAGGCAAGTTCGTTGAAGTATCTTTCAGCACCTTCATCATAGGTGCCCATTGGCATATCATGTTCACCATTACCAAAACTTGCAAAGTAATTACGGGCGGATTGAGGATATAATTCGCCTCCATTCTTAAGAAATTCCCACATGGCCTTCTCGCCATAAAAATGTCTAAAGCACAATACTGCATTAAGCTGCGAAAATCCTTCGTCAATCATAGCTGATGAAGCATCGGTACTCATCACCCATGAGCCCCACCACATATGTCCAACTTCATGAGCTATAAGTGGAAACTCAAAAACATCATCACGTAGTCCATTGGTCGGGTAAAAATTCAATCCCTGACCACCTGAGCCACCAAGGCCTTTGGTTATTGAAGGAGGAACTTCAGAAATATTATAACTGTGGTATGGGAAAATGCCATAGATATCCTTAAGATAGGTAACGAGCTTCATTGAATTAGAAGCATACATTTTTGCTTTTTCCTCATTTCCTTCAATAAAAAAGACATTGACTTGAATGTCATCAATTTCGCTCCTATAATGAAAGAACTTATTCGCGTTGAAGGTGTAATCCATTGGTGTATTTACTCTGTAAGTGTAAGTGTGTTTGCGTTTAACTCCTCCTTACTCACAAATTTTCCAACGCTGGCTACAACAAGACCCTCAGGCACGGTATAATGTAGATCAGCTTTTGCTTTGGTTAATGTTCCACTTAGTTTAGGATACCATTCCGTGACAAAATTGGCAAAGCAACCTTCTTCCCCAATATTTACCAGGCTATAACCAAGTTCCGCGAATTCATTATAAAATTCGCCTGAATAGTGAAAATTTAGGACTATGTTTTCTCCTTGGACCAAATCGGATTTCCAAGGGATCTCAACCGATAATCCACTTCTTTTAAATGGTAGAGAGACACCTTTGGAGTTTGTAATACTTTTTATTGAAAGCCCACGGTTGAGCAAGAATAATAGATTTGTCTGCCCTTCTTTCAAAATAGAGAATTCGACCCTAGCGGTAGCGACCATAGAACGCTTCGTTGGATGGAATTCCATATTCAATTCTACAAATTTAGCCTGCTGGTAGTTGCGATCATGCACCTCATTGATAACCCAGTCATTCTTTGCCTTTATCAGAGTGAAGGTCGACCATTTCAGTTCTGTATGATTTCTTTCATACTTGTAATATGATTTATCCTCAAATACTATAGCTGTAGCAGTATCGCCCTCTACATATACTCTGTTAGCTTTCAATACGTAGGATAAGCTATCTAGTTGAATCAAGTTCTTGTAGTGATTTTGACTTTCTTCCAGAATAGGATCATTAGCTTGATTGTAATGAGCTACTATCTCATCAACATCTTTTGAAGCTACTAGTGAATTGATTTCAGTAAAGACCTTTTCAATTTCTGAATTCTGTGCATGCAGGAGCCCTGTAGATATTAGTAGCAGGGTAAGGATAATCGAATGTTTCATCTTATTACATATTTGTTGAGTATACTCTTTAACGGTCATGATCTCTGTCTTGATGGATAGGGTAGAAGAGCTAAGAAGTTGGATAGAAGATATTGATTTCATAATTGCTTGACTTTTGTTGTACATTACACTCATTGCTCTTTTGAAAGTAATGAAGTGCAAAAAGTGGCTGCCATATTCATTGCCAATTCCTTGTCTTTCAAATGTGAGCTCACGAAATACAATCTATAAATGCCATTGAGCAGGGCCGCAGCATGCGTGGCCAATTGGACTGAGGGATACGTTCTATCGATAGTCCCGTCCATTTGTCCTTTTTCTAATATTCTGGCCAATTCAATGATGAAATTGTCATTGATGTTCGTTTTGGATTGATTTGATTTTGCAGAGAATTGTTGTTCTAGTTTGAACCACGTTAATTCAACATACTCCCTGAACTCTTTATTCTTCCAGAAGTTTTCAATTCTGCTCCTTAGAAGATGTTGTGTGAATTCGTGAGCACTGCTATGTTCATGATCGAACAAAGCCTTATTGTCCTGCAAGATTTTGTTCCGATTCAGTTCCAATATATTTAAGAGGACATCTTCTTTTGATGTAAAGTGCCAATAGAATGCTCCTCTTGTCAGATTTGATTCTGCTGCGATCTGGGCGATGGAAACGTTGGAAAAGCCGTCTCTAAGAAAAAGCTTCAATGCGCTTTTTAGAAGGGACTGTTCGGTTAATTTTTTTTCCGCGAGTGTCTTTCTCATGGAATAAATATACATACAAGAATGTATGTTACCAAATTTTATCAAAAATTTCTCAGAATCCCATATGATACAATAGAGAAGAATAGACGCAGAGAGCCTGTGTTCAGTGGTCTAATGTGTTCGTGTATGGTTTCGTTGCGTTGAGGACTAAGTTAGCAAATAAACAGAAACCCATTGTTCAGAAGCAATGAACTGTAGACGTTGTTGTGCAACGTTTTTTATTCCGATAAATTTACAGACTATTTTGATATTGTATTTTAGAGTTTTAGCTTTATATTTAAATTGGTTAATGATTTGCATCATTAATCTCAATCCAATATCCATCTGGATCTTGAAAATATATTTGTCTAACTCCGTCTGGTCTTGATTGGGTTTTTTTGCTTTCTCCGGCAAAATTTGAATATTTAATTCCTTTTTTATTTAAATAGTCTAAATATCCATCAAAGTCTTTTACTGCAAAAGCAAGATGAAGAACCTTGTTAACTTTTATATCACCATACATATCAACCTGAGCTTGTGCAATGTGAAGTTGTTGGTTTTTTCCAGTTTCAAAGAATCGTATCAACTTATATTCAGGCCAAGGTGTATCAAGTTCATTAAGATTTAATATGTCTTTATAAAATTCAACGCTTATATCAATATTTTCAACTTGAATTGTTGAATGGTCATGTTCGAGTTTAAAAGATTGAGCATTAGAATAATAAGAACTGAAAATTAAAATGAGTAGTAATATCAAGTTTTTCATAATTATTCATTTTTGGTTAATAAATGTAAGTTGCAAAAAATATATTAACTGGTTTGTTTTGAAGACAATATACGACTTTTGGCAATGTTGATGGAACACATTTACTTTAAGATGCAAAGTCAGCGAAGCTGCGCAGATTAAAGTTCGCCTTTGGCGAATGTGTACCATTGTGATGATATGGTCAGTTTCAATTGATTATATCTGCAGTTAAACGAAGTTCGACTATTTTTTTGATAAAGCCAACTTAAAATTGGTTACTGACAAACCATTTAGCATTTCAGATTTTATAATATTTCATCTGTATTAATAATCTTCCAATATATTTTTCAATAACCCTTGTTTTTATATACCCTTACCCAATCGACATACATATATTGAGGGAATTCGGTGGTACTATCAGGTCGACCGGCATGTGCACCACCAACCGCAATATTAAAGAGAATAAAAAAATCCTTATGAAATTCAGATAGCTCATCTCCTGATATTGGTAAAGATGCGAATTGATTTCCATCAACAAACCATGAAATCTTGTTGATATCCCATTCCAATTGGAAGATGTGAAATTCATCGGCAAACTTACCCTTTTCTAATTTGTAAGAAGCAGCTCCCATCATTGCATGTGAGCTAGATTTGTTAGCATAGTGAAGATTAGACTCGATAACGCCATCATCTTTAGAACCATATAATTCTAAGATATCGATTTCACCACATTGTGGCCAAGGCGTGTCTCCACCATTTTCGTCGATATTAGCACCTAGCATCCAAAACGCAGGCCAAAGACCATTACCTTCAGGGAGCTTTATCCTGGCAGCAATCTTTCCATACTTCCAGTTGTATTTATTTGCTGTATGCAATCTCGCCGAAGTGTATTGGTCCATCCCATGGACGTCATTTTCGTGAACAGCTCTTATAACTAGGCAATTATTTTCGATATAGGCATTATCATCGTTATTGGTATAGCGTTGCCACTCATCATTGAAGCGCCCTGCTTCCTCTATTTGAAAATTCCAGTTTTTTACATTGATAGAATCAGTCTCAAATTCGTCTGACCAATCCAAGGTCCAATTTGAGCCTGGGTCATAGTAGTCTTTATTTAGAATTGTGGTGTGGTCATTTTCTTTTTTCGAACCATCTATACTATTTCTTTTTTCTTTCTCATTACAAGAAAGTAATACAATTGATGTTATGAACATAATTACTAAACCAAAACGTATATTATTCATTTCAACTAATTTAATTTATTGAATTTAACAGTAGTTAATCGAATTTAGCCTATTTTTTCATATGTTTCTTAAAAAAGGCAATAGTGCGTTCCCAAGATAAATCGGCTGCCTCTTTATCAAAACGTGGTGTAGTATTGTTATGAAAGCCATGATTTACACCTGGATAAATATAGGCTTGGTGCTCTATGTTATTTGTATTTAATATAGCTTCAAAAGCTAACCAACCAGCATTAACTCGCGTATCTAATTCGCCATATTGCAATAGAAGAGGAGCTTTAATTTTAGCAGCGTCTTCATCAGAGGGTTGTCTACCATAATATGGTACGGCAGCACCTAAATTTGGCAAGCGCACTGCCATCATATTTGAAATCCAACCTCCAAAACAAAAACCAACTACACCAACATTACCATTGCAATATTTATGAGATTTTAAGTAATTATAAGCTGCAATAAAATCTTCTAACATTTCATTTCTGCCACGTTTTTTTTGTAGAGCACGACCATCGTCATCATTGCCAGGATAACCACCAAGAGGTGATAAGGCGTCAGGGGCCAAACTAATAAATCCATCTTTGGCAATGCGCCTTCCAACGTCTTCGATGTAAGGATTAAGACCTCTATTTTCATGCACGACTATTACTCCGGGTAATTTTATGTTGACGTCTTTTGGCTTTGATAGAAGACCTTTAATTGTGCCTCCGCCCTTTGGTGAATTATAAGTTATATAATCCGAATCCAAATCTGGGTCATTAGGCTTTACCAATAAACTATCAATATAATTTGGAGACATAAAACTTAGCAGTGACGACACGGTAATTCCACCAACTGCATACATTGATAATTTTTCTACAAATTGTCTGCGATTAAGTTTATTGTGGGCGTAATCATCATAGAGGTCAAATACATTTTGGTTTATATCTTCTTTTTTTAAAGTGTTCATTCGAATAGTTTTAAATTTGATTACTATTATGAGGTAAATTACAAATTTTCAAAACACCTTCTTCAAAAACTCTTCTATGCTCTCTTGATTCGCTCTTGTTAATTCTTGCTTTGCTGCTTCAGTATCGCGTTTAATTTTGTCCTGAGATAGTTTAAATTTTCCTTCCCAATTGGTAATGGTAATTTCAAACATTTTAATATAATCTAAATTAGCATCCATTCTTGGGTTGTCAAGTTCAAGCACATATTGGTGATCTGGTTGCTCTAAAAACTCGGTCATGATAATAAGCGATTCTTTTAAAGCCTCTTTACTTTCAATGGTTTTTACAGTTCCATTTAAATGCACTTTTATATAATTCCAAGTTGGTAACTGTGTGGTTGTATAAACCGTTGGAGAAATATAACATTGTGGCCCAGAGAATATGATGGTAACCTCGTTATTGTCTTTCATTAAGATTGTTTGCGGGTTGTATATATCTATATGTCCAATAAGTTTACCGTCTTCTTCTCTATAAATTAAAGGCATATGAGTTACCAAAGGCATATTGTCTTTAACCAAAACTACAGTAGCCAAAGGATAAGCCTTAATGACTTCAATCATTTTTAGCTTTTCATGCTCTTGATGATGTGGTGGTGGATATTTACTCATATTTTAAACGCCAAATTGTTTAAGGTGATGGTCTAAATGTTTGTACTGCATTTGTCCCCATTGGTCGTTGGTAAAATAACCAAAAGCAGGGTGGGGTTTCCATTCTTTTTTATCACGTTGTGTGCACGCTTTGTTAATTAAGTCAACTAACTTTACCTTTTCTTCATCAAAATTTTTGGTTTCAGTTGTTTTTAAAAACTTTGCTGTTGGTAATCCTTTTCTCCAAGGCTTGTCATTATATAATGATTTTTTAAAAAACACTTTTGCCAACCAACTAGGTTTCATGCCATAATCATCTATTTCTAACATAATATTAAAAGGGCCTTGACAATGCCAAACCATTTGATTAATAGACATTTTTCCCCAATTGGGAGACGTGTTTTCGTTTAAGTTTTCAATTCTATCAAGAATTTCTTTATGGGCTTCTGTATCAAATAAAGATTTCATCGCTAAAATGATTTTTAAATTGCGTCTGAAATTTACAATTTTTATATTTACTAAATGTCTGAAAAACAATCTTCCTTTTCAATAAAAAATTGGTCACAAGACGATCAACCGCGAGAAAAACTTCGTGATAAAGGTAAAGCCGCCTTAAGCGATGCAGAGCTTGTTGCTATTTTGATTGGCTCTGGTAATCGTGATGAAAGTGCAGTGGCTTTATGCAAACGTATTTTGGCTAGTGTCGATAATAATTTAAGTGAATTAGGAAAACTTTCATTGGAACAATTAATGGTGTTTAAAGGTATTGGCGAAGCCAAGGCAATTAGCATCACCGCAGCATTAGAATTAGGACGAAGAAGAAGGGGAGAAGAGGCGTTAGATAAACAAAAAATAAGGTCCAGTGCATCTGTTTTTGAACTTATGCAACCCATTATTGGTGAATTGCCTCATGAAGAATTTTGGATAGTATATTTAAATAACTCCAATAAGGTTATTCTTAAAAACCAGTTGAGTAAAGGCGGTATTACGGGAACTTTGGTGGACGTAAGATTGGTGCTAAAAAAAGCAATTGAAGTTGGTGCAACTGGGATTATTTTAACACATAACCACCCATCGGGAATGTTAAAACCTAGTGAAGCAGATAAACAGATTACCAAAAAATTAAAAACTGCTGGAGAAAGTTTGGATATAAAAGTGCTAGATCATTTAATCATCACTGAAAAAGCATACTTTAGCTTTGCTGATGAAAATCTATTGTAAATGCTACTTGTATACTCACATAAAATTACACCAAGATTAAAATACATATTTAAGCATATTTGTACGCGTATTTTGGGTTTTCCAGTGTCATTTACATCAACAGTAGAAGAGTTTATTGCTCACGATAGTTTAAAAATGTCTTACGGAAGACAACCTTTAGGGAATGAATTCTTTATCAAGAGCCATGAAATTTTGTTTGATCAAGGATTGTCAGATGTTGATATACAGGTACATGATTGGGGCCGAACTAAATGTTTTTTTCACAATGGAGAAAAAAGCTCTATTGCGTATGATATTTTTGCTGCATCTTTTTATATTCTTACACGATACGAAGAATATTTGCCACATGTAAAAGATGAATATGGACGTTTCACGGCAAAGGATAGTTTAGCTTTTAAGCATGACTTTTTACACCAACCAGTGGTTGATATTTGGGCATATACGTTTAGAGATGCCTTGCAGGAGCGATTTCCGAATTTTCAGTTTAGCACTAGGACATATAGCATAAAGCCTGTAGTTGATGTGCCTATGGCTTATTATTTTAAACAAAAGGGTTTAATGCGCACAATTGGTGGAACTTTAAATGATTTGATAAAATTTAAGTTAAGACAGTTATATCAACGTTATTTAGTCCTATTTCGTTTTAAAAGAGATCCTTATAATACATTTAAATGGATTATTAATAAGCAAAAACACACAAAGAATAAATTTATGGTGTTCTTTTTAATCGGCGATTATACGACCTATGATAAGAACATAAGTATAAATAAGAAAGATTTTGTGTCTTTAATCAAATCGGTAGGAGACTATTGCAGTGTGGGGTTAAAAGCCTCGTATTTTGCCCTTGAGAATTTTGAAATGCTCAAGGAGGAAAAAATTAACATGGAATCCATAATTAATAATTCGCTCATAGCTTCAAGAAATTCATTTTCCAAATTAAATTTACCAAATAGTTATCGTAATCTTATAGAATTGGAAATAAACGAAGATTACACCATGGGCTATGTTAGCCATATTGGCTTCCGTGCGGGAACGTGTACCCCTTTTCTGTTTTATGATATTGATTATGAAATTCAGACTCCCTTGATGATTAACCCATTTCATTTAATGGATTATGCGCTCCTAAAAAATGTGTCTTTATTGGATAAAAGGGAAACTCTATTTAAAATTATTAATGAAGTAAAGCTTGTAAATGGTACATTTACGCCAGTTTTTCATAACTATACATTTAGTGATGATATACGATGGAAAGGCTTTAAAGAATTGTTCACTTTAATTTTAGATTCTGTAGATGAAGATTAATAATATTGCTCATATTTTTTTCGATTTGGATCATACCCTTTGGGATTTTGATAAAAACTCGGCATTAACCTTCGATAAAATTTTTAGTTTAAATGGTATTGACATTAATTTGGATGAGTTTTTAGAGATATATGTTCCTATCAATCTTCAGTATTGGAAACTTTATCGTGAAGAGAAAATAAATAAAGAAAAATTACGATTTGGTAGACTCAATGATGCCTTTAATTTGTTAAACGTTGAGGTTCACAGAAGCAAAATATATAAATTGTCTGATGATTACATAACTCATTTATGCACTTTTAATCATTTATTTGATGAAGCCTTAGAAATACTTGAATACTTACAACCAAATTATGAGCTTCATATAATTACCAATGGTTTTAAAGAGGTGCAACATGGTAAATTGAATAACGCAAATATTGATCATTTTTTTAATACTGTTACAAATTCTGAAATGGTAGGTGTTAAAAAGCCAAACCCAAAAATATTCAAACACGCGTTAAATAAAGCAAGAGCGACCGAAGGCAACAGTATTATGATTGGTGATAATCTGGAAGCAGATATCATAGGAGCTTTGGATTTTGGAATTGATGCCATATGCTTTAATTATCATAAAGAAAAAATAAATAATGGTATAAAACATGTTGACAATCTGCTAGACCTCAAGCATTATTTATAGAAACAAAATGTATATTTACAAATTCTTAAAAACATTAATATTTAACAAATGAAAAAGGCAGTTATTACGCTAATTCTTGTTTTAGCATGCATGATTTATGGCAATGCACAATCCAATTTGAATGATTATAAGTATGTAATTGTACCGTCTCAATTTAACTTCTTAAAAGAGGCCGATCAATACCGGTTGAATTCTTTGACCGAATTTTTATTTAATAAATATGGTTTTATTGCAATCCTACAAGGAAATCCTTACCCAGATGATTTGATTAGCAACGGCTGTTTGGCAGTAAATTCCGAAGTAGTAAAAGGGAAGAGTCTTTTAAAAACAAAATTAACAGTTGTTTTAAAAGATTGTAAAGGGCAAGTTATATATACTTCTAGAGAAGGCGTTACAAAGGAAAAAGATTTTGGAAAAGCTTATAATTTGGCCTTAAGAGATGCTTTCAAATCTTTTGAAAATATGAACTACAGCTATGTGCCTAACAAAGATATGGCGTCTCAATCCAGTAAAAAAGAGAGTAATGAAAAAGTAGCAGAAGCTAATAAAGAAGTGGTAAAGCTGAAAGCAGAAATAGAAGAATTAAAAAAAGACAAGAAAAAAGTTGTTGAGTTAAAGGCAGTAAAACGGACTAAAACAAGTAAGGATATGTTTAAGCTGCAAAAGGGAAATGATGAATTAAAGGAAGTTAAGAAGATTAATGAAATCAATGCAAAAGTAGAGTCTAACATATTATATGCCCAAGCTACTGGCAATGGTTTTCAATTGGTTGACAGTTCACCTAAAGTGGTAATGATTTTGCAAAGTACAGCATTAGATAATGTGTTTGTTGTAAAAGACAAAAATGCAATAGTATTTAAGCAAGATGGATTTTGGTATTATTCTAATAATGAAACCTCTATAGAAGCATTAAACATTAAATTCTAGTTTTCAACAACTGCTAATAATCATATTTGTCTTTCCAACGTTGTTTTAAATACTCACGAAGGCCATTTTCTCTAGCATTATTACCTGGGTCATAGAATTTGGTTCCTATTATCGAGTCAGGTAAAAATTCATGAAGTGCAAAACTATTTTCATGATTGTGTGCATATTTATAATTATCACCATACCCTAATTCTTTCATTAATTTTGTTGGTGCATTTCTTATGGATAAAGGGACACTCAAATCACCAGTATCTTTAACAAGTTGCTGTGCCTTTTTTATGGCCTGATAAGCTGCATTGCTTTTTTGGGAGCAAGCTAAATATGTTGCGCATTGGCTCAAAATAATTCTTGACTCGGGATATCCAATTGTTGTAACTGCTTGAAACGTATTATTGGCAACGACTAAAGCTGTTGGATTGGCATTGCCAATATCTTCACTTGCCAAAATAAGTAAACGGCGTGCTATAAATTTAATATCTTCACCACCCTCAATCATTCTTGCCAACCAATATACTGCCGCATTTGGGTCACTACCACGAATAGATTTTATGAATGCAGAAATAATATCGTAGTGCTGTTCTCCAGTTTTATCATAACGCACGGTATTATTCTGAACTTTATCCAAAACAGTATCATTGGTAATGGTAATATCTTTATTTTCAAAAGAATTCACGATTAATTCGAAAATGTTCAATAGTTTTCTTGCATCTCCTCCTGAAAGACGTAAAAGGGCTTCCGTTTCATCGAGTTTTATGCTCTTTTTGGAGATTATGTCATCTTTTTCTATAGCGCGTTTTAAAAGTGCTTCTAAATCGGTTTTGTCAAAAGAATTTAAAATATACACTTGGCAACGGGATAATAATGCTGGTATCACTTCAAAACTTGGGTTCTCTGTTGTTGCTCCAATAAGTGTAACCCAACCTTTTTCAACTGCTTGCAGCAAAGAATCTTGTTGTGATTTACTGAATCTATGAATTTCATCAATAAACAAGATTGGATTTTTGGTTGTGAATAAGCCACCACTTTGTTTTGCCTTGTCAATAATTTCACGAACGTCTTTAACACCAGAGTTAATAGCACTTAAGGAATAGAATGGTCGTTGAGATTCATTGGCAATAATGTATGCCAGTGTTGTTTTACCCGTTCCGGGAGGCCCCCAAAAAATCATCGAAGGCACAAGACCTTGTTTAATATGTTGGGTTAAGGCACCTTTAGGACCTACCAAGTGAGATTGACTAATATAATCTTCTAAAGTTTTAGGGCGAAGACGCTCTGCTAAAGGTTCGTTCATAGTGTAAAATTAAAGTATTTTTCTTTTTCGGGAGTGACAATATTTCAGAAACAGAAGGATTGGTTGATTATTTGCAATCTTTAAGTAAATTTATGTCATGAGAGAGGAAGAGCATTTTAAATATAGTACCGGAGTCATCGGTTATCCAATTTTATTTATTTTAATTATTTGGAGTGTTTTTTGGTTTGAAGTACAATTTGGTCATGATTTTGCTTATCTCGGTGTATACCCTAGAACTTTGTCTGGATTAAGAGGTGTGATTTTTAGCCCATTTATCCATGGAGATATTGAACATTTATACCATAATACCATCCCTTTGTTTATACTTTCAATGGCATTATTTTATTTCTATAAGACTATTTCTTGGAAAGTGATTCTTTATGGTATTTTATTCTCTGGGTTTTTAACATGGTGTATTGGTAGATCGTCATATCACATTGGCGCCAGTGGGCTAATATATGTCTTGATGAGTTTTACTTTGTTTAAAGGCATATTCGCTAAGCATTTTAGATTGATAGCTTTATCACTATTAATAGTATTTCTGTATGGAAGCATGATATGGTATGTTTTTCCTATTAAGGAAGGCATATCATGGGAAGGACATTTATCTGGATTATTGGTTGGATTGGTATTCGCTTTGATTTTTAAAAAAACCATAGCGAAGCCTAAAAGATATGCATGGGAACATGACGATTACAATGAAGCGGATGATCCTTTTTTAAAACATTTTGATGAAGATGGCAATTTTATTGAAACAATTGAGCCTGAAATAAGTGAAGATATAGAAGAGCCACCTAAACGAAGGACCATTAAAATCACATATCATTTTAATAAAAAGAAAAATGATTAACGCCGTTGCCTAACTACTTCATAAAGAAATGCACCACATGCAACAGAAACATTTAAAGATTCAATTTCACCAAGTAGAGGGAGCTTTGCCTTATCGTCCACCAATTTTAAAACCGATGGATTAATGCCTCTACCTTCTGAACCCATAATTATTGCACATGGCTCGGTAAAGCTAACATCATAAAGCGTGTTATTTGTTTTCTCCGTTGCAGCTATGACTTTTATGCCAGACGCTTGCATGTGAAACATGGCATCTTTAATATGGTCAACTTTACAAATAGGAACTTTAAATACAGCTCCAGCGCTAGTTTTTACTGTATCACCATTAATAGGGGCACCACCTTTTTTTTGAATTATAATACCGTTCACACCAGTACATTCCGCAGTACGGATAATAGCACCAAAATTTCTAACATCACTTATTTGATCTAAAAGTAAAAATAAAGGGGTTTTACCAGACTCAAAAACACTTACAACCAATTCTTCTAAATCATGAAAACCTATTGGAGATATTTGAGCAACGGCACCTTGATGATTTTTTGATGTTAGTCTATTTAGCTTTTCAACAGGAACATAAGATGCGTTTATTCCTTGCTTTCTTATATGTTGTTCTAATTCCTTGTATAGTTCGCCGTGCAACCCTTTTTGAAGAAAAACTTTGTCAACATTCTCTCCTGCATTAATGGCTTCGATTACAGCTCTAATACCAAATATTTGTGTTTCATTTTGCATTTATCAAAGTTATAAAACAATTTATAGTTAAAATGCTATATCAATAAACATTCTGATTTTTAGTTTTTAATTATTTTTTCGCTAATAATAATATTATTAGAATGAACCTTTATTAGATAAATCCCTTTAGAAAGTTGTCTTAAGTCAATATTTTTAGAATTATGATTTGTAATTACTAATTGCCCCAATAACGTATATACTTCTATCTTTTCTATAGTATTAGAAGTCTTAATGAGTAGTACATTTTTTGTTGGGTTAGGCAATAACCTGTAATTCGCAATATCGTTCTCGGCTATATCGAGAAGTGTGCAATTATCAACGAAAGGGAGAGAATAACTTTCTATTGGGTCACTAGGTGTTAAATCTTTACCTGAGAATGCAGGATAATCAATCGCATATTTAGTCGCCCTGAATGTGCGATTTCCTGTGGCAGTCTCTCCCTGGTTAAATATGTTACCCGTACCGTCTTGTGGGTTAATATATTGCCAAACAATATTTTCGCTTGAATCGATTTCAAAGAAAAGCCCTGATGCTCCTTCACAGATTAAAGTATTACCATTGGGAAGTCTTTGTGCACTAGATAAAATAGATGAGTAGAAATTGGTTTGGTCAATAGGGTCTGTATAAGAATAATCAACAGTCAAAGGACCATAAGCTGTATTTGAAACATAAGAATAAACACCTGGAGCATCAGTTAAAGGGTCTATTATGTTTATTTCGGAATAACTTGGGGCCCGTCCAAAACCATTATTATATATCATTATTTTACCGGCATCAACTAATCCAGATGGAATAAAATGAGGGAAATGTTGTCCGAACAATTTTTGATCGGTTGACAATCCTTGATTGTACGTTTGGGGATTCCCCCATCGGTATAAAAAATCACCACCCTTCCCATAATCACCACCTGTATGTGAAGCGGCTTCTACCGTAGTTGTGGAGTGATCGATAATGTAAAACTCATTGAGCTGTCTTGAGCTAAGTATAATTTGATTTAAGGCGTCATTATATTGCATTGAATTTACGTGTAGCCAATTTGCTTTTCCGCCAGAACCTCCTATATAGTTAATATTTAAGAGTTGGGGGTTATTAGAAACTACACCAAAATTAGTTTTTGAATTGTCGAAATCTTGAATGAGATGATCCCAAACATTCCATTCCCAAACTATCGTTCCAGTTGTAGGGCCAGTTTGAGTTACTTCAATAATTTGTTCATCGTAAAGTTCGGCGTCAGGTAATAATGAGGGATCTCTTCCAGCATCTGTAGCTTCTGTTCCAGTTTTTTTTGCCGCTGCCAGAATTAGGACATTCCCATTAGGCAGGGGAGATATATCATGGTGCTGGCTAAAAGTACTTGATGAATAGCTGTATTCCCAAGTAAGATTGCCATCCCAATCAAATTTTTGAATCACGCCTCCAATACCTGGTAAAAGGAAATTAGCGTTCTCTATTAAGCCTGCTCTTAATAAACTACCATCTTCCAAAAGATAAACCGATTTGCCATCGTTATAATTACTTGTCCATTGGTTAATTACCTCTCCACAGTTATTAATTAAATAGGTTTCTTTAAATACGGTGAACAATGTATATCCATAAAAAGCATCCGTTGTATTTTCAATAACTCCAACCGTGTTTTGGGCCTTAATGGTTGTGGGATATATAAAGAGTATAATGATAAATAGTAAAAACGGTATTTTTTGAAACATAAGTTTATTAGGTTAATATATGTTGTAATAGGATTATTTAGTTTGAAATTACAGGATAGACATTGTTAAGTTTCAATTTTATGTTGTTAGAAAATCAAATGTATAAAAAAAACCATTCGCTAATTTAGCGAATGGTTTTTATAATAATAAAACTAAATTGTTTTATAAAATTTATAATTGCAAGTTGAATGCTTGATTAAAAGCATAGCCTGATACTCCAACACTTCCTGGAACCCAGAAAGATATAGTTGTTTCGATACTTGCAGCACATGCATTCACAGATCCAGTCCCAGTTATATCAATTGGTACGCCATAATCAAAATTCTCATTGGATTGTACTGTAACATTAGCCGTTAAAGGATCTATTGTTACAACCATGTAAGCTGTACCTGGATTATAGATGTATGGGTTTGAATAGGATCTAATCCAGAATTCTTGATCATTGGCTCCAGCCTCAATTTCTACAGTATCTACACCAGGCGCATAATCTGCCCAATCATCAACAGTTACGGTTGCAGTACCAATAAAAGGTGCTGCAGTCACAGGACTGTTAGACCCAATTTCTTCAAAAGAGTAAGTTTCTCCTGATTTTGTAATCTTTGCTAACACATAGAAAACACTAGAGCATTGGTTATTACCGTTTAATGCTCCACCAAAAGTATGTACTTGGTGATTGATTATACCAACTTGATCAAAAGTTAAAGTAAGATCAATGTCAAATGATTCTTCTACAGCAGTGTAAAAATCTGCAACCACATAATAATCTCCATCAGGTGTTGCAGAGCTCATTGTCCAAGACTCAGCAGAACCTCCGTCAGCTCCACCAATTAAATCGGTATTATTAGGAGCTGTAGATACCAATAACCTTAAATCTGCTAAATCGTATGCATCTATAGCTGATCCACTTCCAAAGTCATATCCTGTTGCTGCCCATTCAAGACCAACAGCAAGGTCACCACTAGTAAGGTTCAATATGCTAAAAGAAACAACCTGTTCGTTTATGGCAGATACATTAGATTCTGTACCACTTGCAATCCTGATTGTTGCGGTTTCTGTTTCCTCAATCAAATCATCTGCATGTATTGCAATAACATCAGAAGCTGATGTTGACCCTGCAGGGATTCTTACAGTATGAGGAAATGAGAAATCATCACCTTCAGTGGCAGTTCCACCAGTTTGTGTCAAGGTAACCGAGACATCCACTAATTGAGGCTCACTTAAGGTCACGGTAAAGCCGTATGTTGTTTCTGCCTCAACCAATGTCTGGCTATTGGCAAAATCCAATGACACACTTAATGAAGGGCTAGATACATTCCATGTGCTGTCCCCAGTAAAGTCATCGGTATTGACACATGCGATGAAAAGGCCAAAGAAGCTCATCATCAATGTTAATTTTATAATTCTATTTTTCATGTATTTATATTTTATAACGGGACAATGCTTAGTCCACTTGTTTAACTAATTTTTCATAGAACTCCCTTGTTGCTCCAGTACCTCTGTGGTATCCTACGGTAAATTCCAATTGATCCTCACCGGTCACATCGTTAGGCGTTGCCTTAGACGTATTG
>Ga0316189_10001982_pt1 | contig 20227 bp, 13 predicted proteins | sample LowCovwburrow_MG_FD_204930 | JGI IMG/M metagenome (GOLD analysis project Ga0316189, IMG submission 204930) | Coastal sediment microbial communities from Maine, United States - Lowes Cove worm burrow | ecosystem: Environmental > Aquatic > Marine > Coastal > Sediment | place: USA: Maine... | reverse complement strand
CCCGACTCCTCTACCCACCTAGCCCCAACCCGTCCCTTCGAGCACCTCAGCCTTCGCTCCCCGGCTCCCCCGCTGCCGGAGGACGAGCTGCAGGGACGGGCGAGGGGGACAGCGCGAGTGAGTCTAGGACGAGCGTCGACCCCTTGGCACAAGGGGTCGACGCTCGCTCCGACCTGTCTGAGCGAGTGCTGTCCCCCTCGCCCGGCCTTCGCCTCAGCCTCCGCCCCTACCCCACGGCCCTCGCCAACCTGCCCTGCCCTCGCAGCGCCCCTCCCCTTGCTCCTTTCTCCATACCGATATCGACCAACCTGGTCCGTCCAGCACAGCTCCCCTTGTTCCCTACCTTCCCAGACGCCCCCCCCGTCTAGGACCTGCGTCGACCCCTTGGCACAAGGCGTCGGCGCTCGCTCCGACCTGTCTAAGCGAGTGCTGCCCCCCTCGCCCGGCCTTCGCCTCAGCCTCCGCGACCCCCCCAGCTCTAGCAGCCACGCCCCCAAAGAGCGCGTAGACGATAGCTACGGGTCGTCGGGACCGACCACGACCACGCTGGGGTCATCCGAATAGAGGACCTCGACCTCCGCCGCTCGCCGCTCGATCACCGCCCGTTGGTTGATGTAGCCCTTGTCTGTGATCTCGCTGGCATCGATCTGCGGCGGCTCCACCATCAGCAGCGCCCGGTCGATCCGCCGGCTGCTCTGCGGGTTGCGAGCGTTGTGCTCGGCGAGGCCGGCCCGCAGGTGCTCGCGGAGCAGGCTCGAGGTGCAGAGAGCCTCCAGATCCCCCTCAAGATCGCCGACGAGCGATCGAGCGCAGGCTAGGCTCGGGAAGACGAGCGCTCCGAGCCGCTGACGGCCGTCGCCGGTGATCACCGCGTCCTGGACCAGCGGCGCCCCAGCCTCGATCACCGCGACCCGCAGCGAGCCGACGTGAACCCATGTCCCCGAGGTCAGCTTAAAATCCTCGGCGATCCGGCCCGCGAACTTCACCCCGCGCTCGGGCGCTGCAGGATCGGCGAAGGCGACCGCGTCCCCGGTGCGATAGAACCCCTCGTCGTCGAAGGCCTGCGCCGTCAGCTCGGGCTCACCGTGATAGCCCGGCGTCACCCAAGGCGCGCGCACGCGGGCCTCGAGCTTGCCGGCGACGGGCACCAGCTTGAGCTCAGCCCCGGGCGCAGGGAGACCGATCACGCCCGCGCGCGGGATCGGAAAGTGCACCGAGGTCACCAGCGGTGCGGTCTCGGTCGACCCCCACGCCGAGGCCATGAAGACCCGCCGCCCACAGGTCCGCTCGCTCAGCCGCTCAAGCCGCTCCCAGAGCGACTGCGGCAGCGCAGCCGCGGCGTAGAAGATGACCTGGAGCCTCGCGAAGAAGCGAGCGCAGAGCTCCGGGTCGGCCTCCAGCGCAGGCAGGAGCACGTCAAAGCCGCGAGGGACGTTGAAGTAGAGGGTGGGCGAGCGCTCTCGGAGGTTGGCGACGCTGCGCTCGATGAGCCCGGGCGCCGGCTTGCCGCTGTCGATCCACAGGGTCCCTCCGTGAAAGACGACCATATTAAAATTGTGGTTGCCGCCGAAGGTGTGGTTCCACGGCAGCCAGTCGACCAGCACCGGCGGCGTCTCGCGCAGGAAGGGCCAGAGCTGAGCTATCGCCTGCTGGTTGGCGCAGAGCATCCGCTGAGTGTTGAGCACCCCCTTGGGCGCGCCGGTCGATCCCGAGGTGAAGAGGATCTTGGCGACGGTGTCGGGGCCGGTCAGAGAGTGGCGACGCTCGACCTCCGCGGTCGGCGTCGCCCGCAGGCCGGCGAGGCCCGCCGCGCCGACGATAGGCTCCGCGCCGAGCTCCTCCAGGGCCGCGAGCGCCCGAGCGTAGCGCTCGCCGTCGTCGGCGAAGACCAGCGCAGGTCGGGTCTGCGAGCCTATCGTCCGGAGCTTGCCGAGGTCTGCGGAGAGCAGAGAGTAGGCGGGCGAGACCATCGCCACCGGCACGCCGATGTGCATCGCCGCCAAGAGAAGAAGCCCGCTGTCGACGCTGTTGTCGCTGAGGATCGCCAGCGGCCGATCGCCCGCGAGGCCGCGGCGACGCAGACGCTCGATCAGCCCCTCGGCGAGGGCCAGCACCTCGGCGACCGCCTCTGCGTAGGTCACCTCGCGCCAACGACCATCGCCGCGGCGCTCGCCGAGGAAGACCCGCTCCGGCGCAGCCGCGGCCCAGGCGAAGAGGCGCTCGCTGAGGGTCTGCGGATAGTCCGCGAGCGGGACCGGCGAGCGGAGGACGAGGGAGCCGTCGGCTCGCCTCTCGACGTCGACCGCGGGCGGGAGGAGCTCGAGCGGGACTTTCGCGGACCCGGACATCGGCACCTACCCTATCAGGCCCTCGCCCGAGACGACACGTTCCTCCCAGGGCCGAGCTGGCTCAGCGCCGGCTCACTGGATCCCGCGCGAGGCCCGGGCCTGCATGCACTCGTCGCTCCCCGCCTCCACGAGCCGACAGGCCCGGGGCCGTGTCGCGTAGATCGTGCAGTGGACCCGACGACCGAGCCGACCGCGGAGGGCCAAGCAGCGCCCCTCGGGATCGAGGCGGAGGTGGGCGACCCCCTCCTCGTCGCGGGTGATAAGGCGGTCCATCCCCTTTTTTTGGGCCTTCTCGCTGAGGATCGGCTCGCGCTCACCGATCTCGACCCAGTGATAGAAGCCCTCGGCCGCGTTTGACGGCGGGTTGCAGCAGCAGGCGCCGCAGCGAACACACTCCACCTGGGAGATCGCGCTTTTCCGGAGGATCGGCCTCTGGCGTGGAGCTGCCATCGCAGGCCGTCGATAACACCGGCGCGGTGCTTCGCCAAGCCGATCTTTCGCGGGGGGGTCTTCGCGCCGCTACGCCCTGCGGGTCAGCACGTCCGTCAGGGCGTCGATGTCGGCCGCGTCGGCGATCGCCAGGACCGTGTCCCCTGCGCCGATACTGTCACCACCGCGGAGAATCTCGATCCCCTCGCCGGCCGCCCGGAGAAGCCCCAAGAGCAGGCATTTGCGGGGAAAGCCCGGCATCCCCGCGATCTCACGGACATAGGCGCCGACCACGAGCGCGTCCAGGGGCACGTCGACCGAGAAGATATGGACCCGATCGCCGCGGAGACTGAGCAGATCGCTGACCTTGGGGTGCTCTAGGTGGGCGAGGATCTGATTGCGCAGCACCGCCGTCGCCCGGACCACATGGGTCACGCCCGCGGCCTTATAGGAGGCCTCGTAGCCCGTATCGCGCATCCTCGCGATCACCTGACCGACGCCGAGCGTCCGCGCGAGGAGGGCGCAAGCGATGTTGTCGGGATCGCGGTGCATCAAGGCCAAGGTCACGTCGGCCCGCCGCGCCCCGGCCTCCTCCAGGACATGCAGGTCGGTCGCGTCGCCGCAGAGGACGGTCGCCCCGAGCTCGGCGTAGATCTGATCACAGACTGTCTGATCGCGATCGACGACGACGACATCGTGGCCGTGTTCGACCAGCGACGACGCGACCGCGTGGCCGAGCACGCCCGCCCCCGCAACCACGACGTACATCGGCGCGTGACCGCTCAACCAGCGGCGCAGGTGCATACACCCTCCTCGTAGGGCGTGCTGGAGCACTCCGAGTAGTCCCCAGAGATCGGCGCGGCGCATCCCAGGTTTAGGACCTCGACGCCCTCGTCGAGGTCGGTGAAGTAGCCGGCGCAGGAGGGGCCGCCCTCGCCGATCAGGACCGCGGCGACGCAGACCTCCTCGACCTCGCCGCCGCACATCTCACCGCCGTAGCTGCCGACAAAGCGCTTGCCCCAATGACAGCCGACCGAGAGCCCGTTCTCGCCGTCGACGTGGGGCGCAAGGCCGCAGGACTCGGCGTCGACGTAGCCCTCGCAGACCAGCTCGTCGGCGCAGGCAAGCCCGTCGACGTCCCCGTAGTCGTTGATGAAGATCTCGCAGGCCGTCGGCCCCGCGCTATCCTCGGAGGCTACCCCCGAGAGGTTGCAGCCTAGGGCGAGGGCGAGGGCGAGCGCTGTCGGCCACGGGAGGGATGGGTGTGAAGAGAACCCCTGCACCGCGCGAGTCTATCAGCCGCAGGGGCCGGGCTCGAACTCTCGCCTGCTCGCTCGATCGATGCCCGGCAGATCGCCGCCGCGCTAGAGACGGGAGGACCTAGCGCCGCCAGGCTCGCCGCGAGAAGAGGAGCACGAGGGGGATGATCTCTAGTCGCCCGGCGAGCATCCCGAACATGTAGGTCACCTTGATCAGCGGATGCAGCGACGGCAGCTCGCCGACCGGGATGTAGCAGGGGCCGATGTTGTTGAGCGCGCTGAACATCCCCGAGAGCGAGGCCCACGCGCCGTGGTCGGAGAGGAGGGCGGTGATAGCCCCGCCCAGGGCCAGCAGGAGCAGCCAGGCGAAGAAGAGCCCCGCGACCTGCTCGAGCTCCGCGGACTCGACCGGCGAGCCGGCGTAGACCACCCGCGACACCGCTCGCCCCGGGACAAACGCCCGCCGCAGCAGCTCGCGGAAGAGCCGGCCGAGGAGGACAAAGCGGAGCACCTTGAAGCCGCCGCCGGTCGAGCCGACACAGCCGCCGACGAGCATCAGCCAGATGAAGAGCTGACGGGCGAGACCGCCGAAGTAGGGCTCGCCGATGTCGACCGTGCCAAAGCCGGTGGTCGTCACCAGGGCCAGGACTTGAAAGAGGGAGGCGCGGATCATCCCCTCGAGGTCGAGCCACCACGAGCCGGTGGTCCCCGTCAGCGACGCTCCCGCCCCCCCCGTCGGCGCTGTCACCCCGCCATGGCCGATGATGACGTCGAGGGCGACGAGGGCTGCCCCGCCGACGACGATCGCCCACCACCAGCGGGTCTCCGGCAGCTCCCAGAGGGCGCGCGCCCGCCCGCGCAGCAGCTGGTAGTGAACCATGAAGGAGGTGCCCCCCGCGAGCATCCCCAGGATCAGGACGTACTCGACGATCCGCGGGCTGCCGACCCCCGAGCCTGCGTAGTAGGCGATGCTCGCGTCGTGGGTCGAAAAGCCGCCGGTCGAGAGGGCCGTCAGGGCGTGGCAGACAGCGTCGAAGATCCCGACACCGCCGACCAGCAGGCCCATCGCCACCGCCACCGTCATGCCAATGTAGATCGTCCAGAGGATCCGCAGGGTGTGGAGCACGCCCGGCTCCAGGCGCGGGCTCTTGATCTTGTGGGCCTCGGCGCCGGCGAGGGCGTGGAGCCCGGGATACTCGCGGATCAGCGCCAGGAAGAGGGTCAGGATCCCGAGCCCTCCGACCCACTGGATCAGGCCCCGCCAGAGCAGGGTCGAGCGCGGCAGCTCGTCGAGGCCGCTCAGGAGGGTGATCCCGGTGGTCGTGAAGCCGCTGACGGTCTCGAAGACCGCGTCGAGCGCGGGCATCTCGAGGATCCAGATCAGCGGGATCGCCCCGACCAGCGAGAGGACGATCCAGCCCAGGCCACAGACCAAGAGCGCCTGCGCCGAGCCCAGACCGCGGGCCCTCCGACCCGACCAGCGCAGCCCCAGGCCGCCGCCGACCGCCACCGCGATCGCCACCAGATAGCCGACCGCGCCGCCCTCGTCGAGGCTGAGGTCGACGATGAGGGGGACGAGAAAGAGCCCCCCAAGGGCGAGGAGGAGCCCCCCGAGGGCCCGCGCGATCGCCCCGCTCTCGTCGCTCATGGGTCCATTCTAGCGGACCCGGCCAGGTCCCACCGAAGACGACGCAGCGTCGTCCTCGATGCAAAGATCACGCGCAAAGGCTCGCTCTTCGCCGAGCTCGGGCCCAGGCTCGAGCTCCCCACGACCCCTAGGCCGTGACCCAGCCCCGACCCGGCCACAATCCTCAGCCCCGACCCAAGAGCCGACGGCCGCGGAGCCACAGCCAGGCCCCGACAAAACCGTAGACCTCAAAGGCGAGGATGACGATGAAGGGGTCGTAGGGGCAGCGGAGGCGGGCGTCACCGAAGAAGAGCGCGGCGGTCAGGAGGAGCGCCCAGAGGTGGAGCGCGAGGATCCCGTGGCGTCCCGCGGTCTTGCGCCGGAAGATCGTCAGCATGCCGAGGAGCATCGGCGCGGTCAGGTAGTAGAGGTGCTGTTTGCCCCACCACTTCGCGGTCTCCCGCCATTTGCCGCGGCCAGAGTCCGGCCACATCGTGTTGTAGCCGACGAGCAGGATCGCGTTGATCGCCGTGTACTTGGCCTGGCCGACGAGGCCCTTGTTCTCCCAGCATTCGCGGAGGTAGCCCTTGAGCACCTCTTTGTCGGCGATATAGCCCTTGAAGTTGAGCTCCGGGGCGATCGCCGGATCGAGCTTGATCCAGGAGTCGGGGTGGGTCTTGGCCCGGCGGTGGAGCTGGATCAGCGGCGGCGGCCCGAACTTGATCGTCGACTTGCCCTTCGCCGTGATCATCTTCGTGTGGCAATGGCCGAAGACCTGGTTGAAGGTGCCGTTCTCGGAGATCAGCCCCCGGCGACCGGTATGGTGCTCGACCCGCCATGAGGAGTAGGCCAGGGTCAACGCCAGCGGAAGGCCGGCGTAGAGCAGGTGGCGGAACTTCACCCGGTTGAAGGCGGTCTTGCGATAGACCAGCCAGGCGAGGCCGAAGAGCGCGATCGAGAGGAGGATCTGCGGCCGGATGACCGTCGCAATCGACACCGTGATGCCCATCGCCCAGGCGTGGCGGCTCTTGCCGCCTTCGACCAGCTTGAGCAGGTTGATCGTCGCCAGGGTGGCGAAGACCGCCATCGGGATCTCGCTGAGCATGTAGCCGCCGAGCGAGATCAGCGGGTAGTAGAACGCGAGGAAGAGGCCGACCGCCGGCGGCACCCAGCGGCGCTTGGACACCTGGCCGGCGATGATCGTGCTGAAGACCACCACCAGGGTGCCCATCACCGCGTAGACCGCGGCGATCGCCGGGAAATTGTCCTTGCCAAAGATGACCTTCAGCAGGGCGACCAGGTAGTGGGTGCCGTAAGGGAAGAACGCGTGATACTCGCGCGCGAGATCGGGATCGGCGATGAACTGATCGGCGCGGCTGTTGTAGCCGCGCATGTCCGAGCCGATGTAGTCGCCGATCGGGTGGACCTCGAGGTTCCAGTGGAGGCGGATCCAGAGCGCCACGAAGGCGATGACGATCAGCCATCGGTTGCGCCGCAACCACGCGAGAACCCCCGCGAAAACCTGCGCAAGGGCCCCTCGGGGGGTGCTAGGGGCTGATTTTGAGACGTCGTGCGAGGTCACGGGCAGGCCGGCGGGGGGTCGGACAATAGCAAAAAGAGCGGCCTCGGGGGCATGCGGTGAACCCTAGATTCACCGCCTACGCCCCAAGACCCCTGGCTCACGTGAAGATGGGCCCCACAAGGCCGTGGCAGAAGCCCCGCGCGCTCTCCAGCCCTCGCCGGCCCTCTCAGCTCCGGCGAGACGTGCCGTACTTGCCGTACCAGCCGACACAGCGGCGTCGAAGCCAAGAGGAGCGACGATTGTTACGCCAGAGCACACGCGGGACGATCACCACAGGCTCCTAGCCCGTTCTCACTACCACTCGAGCCACGCCTTGTCGCTCAGGTCCGTGACCGCAGAGGCCTTGAGACCGCTGTTGGAGACGGTGTAGAGGAGATCGCCGATCACCAGCGAGCGCCGGAGGCTGGGGTCGCCGTTGCTCCAGGGCTCGTTGGGGTCGGTCATGTGGGTGATCGTTCCGCGCGGCTCGATCCCGGTCTGCGGGTCGATGGTGTAGCCGACGGCGCCCATGAACCAGGACTCGCTCCCCTCCATCTCGTCCCAGGAGTAGGACTCGACCGGGAAGACCGTCAGCGACTCCTTCTCCCAGTTGAGGAACGCCTTGTGGTTGAAGGCGACCTCCGTCCAGCCGTAGTCGCCGAGGGCGGCCGAGTCGGTGCGGATCGGCGCGTTGATGTCGGAGACGTCGAAGAGCGAGACCTGAACCCCGAGGAGGGCGCCCTCGTCGGTGCCGTCGAAGCCGACGCCGATCAGGTGGTCCTCGCCGAGCGGGTGGAGGTAGGCGGAGTAGCCGTTGATCTTGAGCTCGCCGGCGACCTTCGGGTCCTCGTGATCGCTGAGGTCGATGGTGTAGAGCGGGTCGGTCTGGCGGAAGGTGACGACATAGCCGACGTCGCCGATGTAGCGCACCGACTTGATCTCCTCGCCCTTGCCGAGCTCGCCGACCTGGCCGACCTGGACCAGCTCGCCGTCCTCCTCGCGGAGCACCGAGACAAAGTTCTCCGAGGTCGAGGTGTCCCAGCTCTCCTGGTCGGTGGTCGCGACCCGAAGATCGCCGCGCCGCTCGTTCATCGCCCACTGGCTGAGCAGCCGACCGCGGAGCTCGCCAGAGGCGGTGTAGGTCGCCTTGTCACCGGCAGGGATCGCGAACTTGTGGATGTATGAGGTGAGCCCCTCCTCCTCGTCGGCGCGGAAGGAGACCGCCGTCGGCTCGACCGCTGCCATGCCGCTGTCGTCCATCGGCTCGCCGCTGCTGCTCGGGCTGGCGCTGGTCACGGTGGAGGTGGAGCTGGTCTCGTCGGGGATTGGCTCGTCATCGCCGCCCTCCCAGCCGGGTTCGCCCCAGCCCTCGCCGCCGACCCACTCCGAGGTCGAGACGTAGAGGTTGTCGGTCGAGGCGTAGACGATCGCCGAGTCGGCGAAGAGGCCGACGCCGCCCTCGGGCGAGAGCCCCTTCTCGAGGTCGACGGTGAGGATCGAGGTCATCATCAGGCCCGAGTAGACGCCGGGGTGCATGGTGTCGACGCAGTCGAGGAGGAGCCCCTCGGAGACCTCGACGCCGTCGTCGAAGACGTAGTGCGGGACCCAGTTGTCGAGGGTCGAGGCCTCGATCACCGCGGCGTTCGCCTCCTTGGCCTTCGCAACGGAGTTCTCCCACTGCTCCTTCCACTCCTCCTCGGTCTCCGGGTAGGCGTCGCCCTCGAGCTCGTCGAGGAAGTCCCAGGGCGACTTGAGGGCGAGGCCGAGCGGGTTCGAGCGGAGGACGATCCGCGAGACCCCGTCGATCCGGCGGGCGCTCAGGTAGTCGCCGCTGACGTAGAGCTTGGAGACGACGGCAAGCTCGTCGGGGTTGGAGAGGTCGATCTCGGTGATCTGGGTGACCGGCGTGTAGGAGCCCTCAAACCACTTCTTGACCGCCTCGGGGAGCTTGATCTGCTCGGGGTCGTCGCCGCCCTCACCCTCACCGCCCCCATAGCCGTAGTAGTATGCGACCCGCTGGAAGAGGAGGACGCGGTCCTCGTAGAGGAACATCTCGGCGCTCTGGGTGTTGCCCTCGAGGTCGAGCGAGGCGGTGAGGATCGGCGAGCCCTTCGTGTCGACGTGATGGAGCTTGCCGTCGGCGAGGGCGACGATCCGGTCGCCGTCGGTCTTGACCAGATCGGGCTCGTCGATGCCGACCTCCTGGACGTTGGTCTCGGAGTAGTCGACGCCCGGCACGCCGCCGCCGCCTTCGCCGCCCGTGCCGCCGCCCGTGTCGCCGCCCGTGTCGCCGCCGTCTGTGCCACCGGCCGGCTCACCTTCTCCGCCGCCCTCCAGGGCGTCGTCCCAGCCGCCAAAGTTCTGACCGCCGTAGAGCGAGCCGTACTCGTCGAGCGACTCGGTCGCGTTGGTCTTGGCGTAGCTGAGGAGATCCTCGCAGGAGTCAAAGCTGTAGAGAACGCGGGACTCTGGGGTCACCGCAGTCACCGGGGGGTCCTCGCTCTGGATGCAGCCCGTCGTCAGCGGGGCGCTGGCGAGCGCCAGGAGCGGGAGAGAAAGGAGGCGATTGCGATTCTTTTTAAGTATGGACATGGCTAAGTCTTCACTCCTCGGCGGCTCGCGCCGAGTCGGGTCGTGCCCGTGGTTCAAGCAATCCCCATGCCAACCCTCGCCGACCGGAGAAGAGGGCGTTCGCGCACCCTCGCGGGATCGCAGACGGATCGCAAAACGCCGGAGATGAGCCGCTATCGAGGCCCGGGAGGCCACCTTATTGCCGCGACGAGACCTCCGCAGAATCTCCGCCGACGCAAACAGTGACAGCACGCACGACCCCCCTGTCAGGACGGACCTGTCAGCGCGACCACGGCGCTTGAGCTACGGACGATAGGGCGCGGCCTGGCGCGGTGACGAAGGCTGCGGCGCTCGCTGGGGCGAGGTCGATTCGCGAGCGCCCTGAGGTTGGGGCGAGGCTGAGGCGAAGGCCGCCCGAGAGGCGGCCGATCTCATCGACCTCCCGCGCGTCCCCCCTGCGCGGCGCATTTACTCAAAAAGAAGCGGCGAGAACAAACGCCGCGCGGGGGCGACGGAGACCGCCGCGCAGCAGCAGATCCGTCATGCGGCCTTCGTCGGACGTCCGACGTCCGACGTCCGACCTCTGACGAGGCTAGGAGGCGGCCTCGGAGCGCGTGGGAGCGAGGGCGAGGCGCTGCCAGCAGGGCGACTTCTCGTTCCAGGGAAAACGACCGGTCGGGACCGCCGGAGCCCGCCCGGCGGGCTGGGTCCAGCGGACTTCGCGGGCGATCACGGCGAGCGCCGCGCTCGCCAGCTGGAGGGCGAGGCGCGTCCCCGGACAGGCGCGAGCGCCGACGCCGAAGGACCAGAGGCGACCGCCCCTGGAGCCCTCTGCGCCGCCAAGGAAGCGCTCCGGCATGTAGCGCTCTGGCTCTGGCCAGCGCTCTGGGTCGTGATGCAGGCAGTAGGGGACGACGAGCACGTGAGAGCCGCGCTCGATCCGGAGCTCGTCGACGTCGATCTCCTCGATCACCCTCCGGGACAGGTAGGCGATCGGCGGGCGTAGGCGCAGCGTCTCGCGGATCGCAGCGCCGGTCCGCGCCAACCCCTCGATGTCGGCGATCGCCAGCTCAGGGTTGTCGATGAGCTCGAGCCCCTCTACCTCGTCGCGGATCTTCGCCAGCTCCGCCGGGCGCGCCCCGAGCAGGCTCAGGGTCCAGGAGAGCGCGGTCGACGGGTTCTCGTAGGTCGCGATCAGGAGCTCGCGCGCCTCCGAGTCAGGCTCGAAGGCGGCGAGGCGCTCCACGGAGGGCCCTATCGCCCGGCGCTGCGGCCCGTCGACCAGCTCGCGCGCCCGCGGCAGCAGCGAGTAGAGGAACATCTGCCGGCGGATGTCGGCGATCCGCTGAGTGCCGAACATGACCTTTTGAACAGCTTCGTAGATCGACTCGAATTCCGGGCCGCGCTCGAGCGCGATCCCACAGACCAGGCGGATCGACGCGCTCAGGGTGAAGCGCTCGATCGCCGGCAGGAGATCGACGACGCCGCGACCCGCGAGGCCGCGGATGTCGTCGCGGAGCTCGCCGAGGCAGACCCGGAGCAGCTCGACCTGATCGTCCTCGAGCGTCGCCCCGCGGATCCTCTGGTTGCCCCGCTTGCGCCTCCCCTTCCACTGCTCCCCCTCGGCGCTGACGATGCCCTCGCCGACGAGGTTGCGGAAGATCCCGGTGACGATGTTCTGCGGGCGGGCGAGCGCGTCATGATGGGTCGTCAAGAGCGTCGCCGCGAGCTCCTCGTCCATCGTCAAGATCAGCGGCTTGCGCCCCGGGCGAGCGAGCGCGACGGTCGGCCCGAAGCGCGCGTGAAGGCGTTGGTAGCCGCGGTAGGGGTGGCGGAAGATCGGCGCCGCGTGGCGCCAGTGGACCGTCCCGAGCGGCTTGGCCTGGCTCTTCACAGGTGCTCCGCCTAGCCGCCGATCGAGCAGAACTGCTCGTAGTCGATGAGCTCGATCGCGTCTGCGGGCTTGGAGCAGACCCGGCACTCGGGATCCTTGCGCAGCTTGAGCGTGCGGAACTTCGTCGCCAGGGCGTCAAAGACTAGGAGGCGGCCGCTGAGGCTCTTCCCTGCGCCGAGGATCAGCTTGAGCGCCTCGTTGGCCTGGAGGCAGCCGACGATCCCGGGGAGCACCCCGAGAACCCCCGCCTCTTGGCAGCTCGGGGCCATCCCGGGCGGCGGCGGATCGGGGTAGAGGCAGCGGTAGCAGGGCCCCTCGTCGGGGAGGAAGGTCGTGATCTGCCCCTCGAAGCGGAAGATCGAGGCGTGGATGACCGGCTTGCCGAGCTTGAGCGCGGCGTCGTTGAGGAGGTAGCGGGTCGGGAAATTGTCAGCCCCGTCGACGACCAGGTCGTAGTTTGCGAGGATCTCGAGGATATTCTCCGAGGTCAGGCGCTCCTGGTAGGCGACCACCTGGACGTCGGGGTTTAGCGCCTGGAGGGTCTTGCGCGCCGACTCGACCTTGGGCATACCGAGGCGCTCGATGTTGTGCAGCACCTGACGTTGGAGGTTGGACTCGTCGACCACGTCATCGTCGACGATGCCGATCGTGCCGACGCCCGCCGCGGCGAGGTAGAGGGCGGAGGGGGAGCCGAGGCCGCCGGCGCCGAGGCAGAGCACCTTGGCGTCGAGGAGCTTGCCCTGGCCGACCTCGCCGACTTCGGGGAGCATGATGTGCCGGCTGTAGCGCTTGAGCTGCTCGGGGCTCATCGTCCGCGGACGATCGAAGGCGTAGCCGGCGTTCTTCCAGCCGCGAAAGCCCCCGGCCATCGACGCGACCTTGCTGTAGCCGAGCTCCTGGAGGGCGCGGGCGGCGAGGACCGAGCGGGTCCCGCCGGCGCAATAGAGGATGACCTCGCGCTCACGCTCCGGGACCAAGTCCTCGATCTTCATCTCGAGGAAGCCGCGGGGGATCCAATGGGCGGCGGGGATGAAGCCCTGCTCGTATTCGTCGCGCTCGCGGATGTCGACGAGGACGGGCGCGTCGTCGGCCGCGGCGCGCTCCTTGGTCTCTAGGACCGACACCTCGTCGATCGACTCCTTCACCTGGCTGAGGATCTCGCTAAAGCTCGCCATCGGATTAATCCCTGTTCCTGTGGGTTATTTTGGCAGGTGGAAGATCTTCATCTACGCCGCCATTTTGCGGTGAAACTGTGAACGACTCCGCTTCGCCCGTCAATATCCGCTATTTTCCCCGGTATCTGACCAATCTTTAGCGCGGGCGACCCCGCGCGATGAGAATCTTCGCCTCTTCGTCGTCGCGGCCCCGCCGTGCGATACACCGAGCCCACTGTGACCGCCCCTCCAACCGACGCTGCGAACGACGACCGCCGCGCCCTCGAGTCGCTCGCGACCACCCGCGAGCGCTTGGTGGAACAGCTCCACCGCCGGATCATCGGCCAACAAGAGGTGATCGATCTCCTCCTCGTCTGCCTCTTCGCCGGCGGACATGGGCTCTTTGTCGGCGTCCCTGGGCTCGGCAAGACGCTCCTCGTGCAGACCCTCGCAGCGACGCTCGATCTCCACTTCGCGCGGATCCAGTTCACCCCCGACCTGATGCCTGCAGACATCACCGGCTCGGAGGTGCTCGAAGAGGAGGCGAGCAGCGGACGCCGTCTCTTCCGCTTCGTCGCCGGCCCCGTCTTCTGCAACCTCCTCCTCGCCGACGAGATCAACCGGACCCCGCCGAAGACCCAAGCGGCGCTGCTCCAGGCGATGCAAGAGGCCCGCGTCAGCGCCGGCGGCAAGACCCACCCGCTGCCCCTCCCCTTCCACGTCTTCGCGACGCAGAATCCGATCGAGCAGGAGGGGACCTTCCCCCTGCCGGAGGCCCAGCTCGATCGCTTCATGATCCAGCTCCGGGTCGGCTACCCCGACGCCGACACCGAGGCGGCGATCGTGGCGATGAGCGCAGAGCCCGGACCGCAGCCAGCGCCAGTCCTCAACCCGGTCGAGCTCCAGCGCTTCCAGGCCCTGGTCCGACGAATCGCCGTTCCGCCGAGCGTCGTCCAGCACATCGTCGCGCTCCTCCGCGCCAGCCGACCGACCGAGAGCTCCTGCCCGGCGAGCGTCCGTGAACTCCTGCAGTGGGGCGCAGGGCCCCGCGCCGGCCAGCAGCTCGCCGCCGCGGCCCAGGCGAGGGCCGCCCTCGACGGACGCCCGGCGGCGACGATCTCCGACGTTCGCGCACTCGCCATCCCGGTGCTCGAGCATCGCCTCGTCCGCTCTTTTGTCGCGGAGAGCCGAGGGATCCCCAGCGAGGCATTGATGCGGTCGATCCTCGACGCGGTCCCCGGCTGAGGACACCCCGCGTGATAACCTGCCGCCCGGTGGCGCACGATGGGTTCATCGAGAGTTCCGCAGGCATCGTGCGGTCTCAGGAGTTCTCGCTCGCGGGGGTCACGCTCGAGATGCGAGCGCCCGATCCGGAGGTCCCGAGCGCTCAGGCGATCCGCCACCACTTTGTCCGCCTGACCTCGCTCCTCCTCGCGATCCTCCCGATCCCGGCGGCGCTCCTCGCCTACGCGCTCTTCGGCGAGACCATGGTCAGCCCGACCACGCTCTTCGGCGTCACGATCTTCGCCGGTCTCCTCGCCCTGACCCATCGCTGGGCCCGGAGCTCGACGACCGAGTACCCAGCGCTGACGCTGATCGGCCTAATGCTCTTCCTGCCGATCTTCGTCGGGCTCCTGAACCCGTCGCCGGGCTCGCTCTTGATGGCGCCGAACCTCCTCGTGCTCCCGGTGATCGCCGCCGCTTCGCTCCTCGGCTCGCGCTGGGTCCTGCCGACGACGCTCATCGCCATCGCCATCGCCATCGCCGGCCATCTGCTCACCTACGACCTCCTGACCCCGGCGCTCCGCGAGGTCGCGCTCATGCGGTCGATGCGGGTGGTCACCACGCTGGCGCTCGCCGCCGCGATCGGCTGGTTCTTCTCCCGCGGGCTCAGCCAGCTGATCGTCGCGAGCCGCGAGGCGAACCTCCGCCTCGCCGCCCGCGCCCGCCGGCAGGCGACCCTCGCCTACCTCGGCCAGCGCGCGCTCGCCAGCTTCGAGAGCCTCGCCGCCGCGACCGTCGGGCGGACCCCGGTGACCCTCGACATCGACCTCTGCGCCCTCGCGATCAGCAGCGATGACGACGGCCTCTGGCTGATCACCTTCGCCGACTCGCGCCGGCCGAAGAAGCTGACGATCCCGGTCGGCTCGGCCCTCGACGGGGCCCTCCAGGACGACCAGCCGACCCTGGTCGGCCTCCACCGCGAGCTCGCCGATGAGCGCCTCCAAGACACCCGCTGCCTGGTCGTCAGCACGACCTTCACCAACGGGCGCAGGGCCGCCCTCCTCGCCTGCTCTCGCGACCACGAGGCAGTCGGCAAAAACGAGGTGCCCTTCCTGCAAACCTCGCTCTCGCTGCTCTCGACGGCAGCTCGGCGGCAGGAGGCCGAGACCCTCCGCAGCCGCTCCAAGGCCCGCTACGCCGACCTCGTCAAGCTCTCCCCCGACGGCATCGTCACCGTCGATCGCGACGGCCTGATCTCATCGGTGAACCCGGCGGCGGCGTCGCTCTTCGACCTCGCTCCCGAGAGCCTCAGGAGCCGCCGCTTCACCGATCTCTGCCTCGACGAGGGCGCTCGCGACGACGCCCACGGGCTCTTCGCCTCGGTCCTCAGCGATCCCCGGGCCAAGTCGCGGGCGCTGTGGATCGAGCGTCGAGACGACGAGCGCCGACGCGTAGAGATCAACGCCAAGGTGACGACCCGCGACGACGGCTCGCTCGAGATCGTCGCGATCCTCCGCGATGTCACCGATCGCTACCACCTAGAGGAGCAGCTCCGCCTCTCCCAGCGCCTGGAGTCCCTCGGCCTCCTCGCCGGCGGCGTCGCCCACGACTTCAACAACATCTTGACGGTCGTGATCACCTCCGCGGCGATCCTCCGCGACGAGGGCCAGCTAGGCTCGCACGACCGCGAGCTGCTCCACGAGATCTACGACGCTGGCGAACGGGCGGCCCGCCTGACCAACCAGCTCCTCGCCTTCAGCCGCCGGCAGGTGCTCTCGCCGCGCCACGTCGACCTGATCACGGCGATCCGCGAGATCGAGAAGATGCTCCGCCGCCTGATCGGCGAGGACATCGAGCTCATCGTCGATCTGAGCGACGACCTGGGGACGGTCTACGCCGACCCCTCGCAGATCGAGCAGGTCCTGATCAACCTCTGCGTCAACGCCCGGGCGGCGATGCCGAACGGCGGCCTCCTGCTGATCACCGGCCACCGCAACAGGATCACCGAACCCCTCCCCGGGCAACCGCAGGTCGTCCCCGGCGACTACGCCCACGTCAAGATCAGCGACACCGGCACCGGCATGGACGCGACGACCCAGGCGCGGATCTTCGAGCCCTTCTTCACGACCAAGGAGCCCGGCGAGGGGACCGGGCTCGGGCTGTCGATGGTCCACGGTTTCGTCCAGCAAAGCGGCGGCTACATCTGGCCGGAGTCGGAGATCCACCGCGGCTCGACCTTTCATGTTCTCCTCCCCCGCGCCGACCGGGCCGCCGACGCAGGGACGGCCCGTCACGCCACGGTCCGCCGCGGCGAGGGGCGGATCCTCGTCATCGAGGACGAACCGCTGGTCCGGACCGTCGCCACCCGGATCCTCGTCGGCGCCGGCTACGAGGTCATCGCCTGTGACGGCCCCACCTCAGCGCTCGAGACCTTCGCCGAGGATACGCGCGGCTTCGACCTGGTGGTCTCCGACGTGGTCATGCCCGGGATGTCCGGGATCGAGGTGATCAAGCTCCTGCGTCTACAACAGCCGGGCCTGCGCGCGCTCCTGGTCTCCGGCTACCCGCGCCTCCCCCCTGGCCTCGAGGACTCGCTGCGGAGCATGACGCTGATCAGCAAGCCCTTCACCCCGGCGAGCCTCTCGGCGGCCGTCGCCGCGATCCTCGACCCCTAGCCCAAGGTCCAGCCAAGGTCGATCGACCTGCTACTGTGCCGGCCCGGCCATGCACTCCGACTCCGGCAACGCGCTCGCAGCGGTCCTCCCGCCCGCGCTCCGCGATCTCCTCCGCGGCCGCGCTCTTACCCTCGCGCGCCCGGTCTGGGGGCAACGGGCGGGCCGTCACCTGTCGGCCCGCGCCGGCCTTGGCCACCTCTTCCGGGCCCACCGCCCCTACGTTCCTGGCGACGATCCCCGCCTCCTCGACTGGCGGGCGATGGCTCGCCGCGATCGGCCGATGCTCCGCCAGACCGAGGGCGAGGACGAGCTCTCGCTCTGCGCCCTCATCGACCTCTCGGGGACGATGGCCTACGGTGAGGGGGAGACGAGCAAGCGCCGGGCCTCCGCGGCGATGGTCGCCGCCCTCGCCCACCTGGCCCTGCGCCAGGGTGACCGTTTCGGCTTCGCCACCGGCGGCGACGGGACCCTAGGGCTCGCCCACCTCAGGCCCAACGCCAGCGCCTCACGCCTGGGAGCCCTCGCCGTGGCGCTCTCCGAGCAGGAGCTTCGCGGCCTCTGCCCCTGGCGTGAGCTGGTCGCCGCCGCCGCGCCGCGGCTCCCCAGGCGGGCGCTGGTTCTCGCGGTCTCGGACTTTCTCGACCCCTGTCCGCCCACAAGCGCCGAGACGGTGCGAGACGCGAGCCCCGACGGAGCGAGCGTCAGCGCCGAGCAGGAGCTGTGGGGGGCCTTCGCCGGGCTACGGGCCCGCGGTCATGACGTGGTCCTCCTCCAGGTCCTCCACCCAGACGAGGTCGACCCGCCCTGGACCGGCGACGAGTTCCTCAGGATCGTCGATCCCAAGGGCCACCGGCGCTCGCTCACCGGCACCGCCAACGCCCTCAAGCAGCGCTATCGGGCCCGCTTCGCCGCGCATCAGCGGGCGCTGACGCGGCACTGCGAGGCCAACGGGATCCACCTCCTCCGGGTCCACAGCGACGAGCCCCTCGAAGACGCGCTCATCGAGCTCCTCGCCCGCCTCGGCGGCCTGACGCCGAGCCCCTCCCCGAGCTCGACCGCGGCGAGGACCAAGAAGACCAAGAAGACCAAGAAGACCAAGAAGACCGAGAAGACCGAGAAGACCGAGAAGACCGAGAAGGCCGAGAAGGCAAAAGCACCGAGCGGAGGGCCCCTTTGAGCCTCCTCGCCCCGCTCCTGCTCCTCGGCCTCATCGGCCTAGGCCTCCCCCTCCTCGCCCACCTGCGCGGACACCAGGAGCCGCGGACGATCGCCTTCGCCGGGCATCGTTTCCTCGCCGCCAAGGGCGAGGTCCTGAGCCAGCGCCGTCACCTCCGCGATCGCCTCCTCCTCGCCCTCCGCCTCCTCCTCCTCGCCCTCCTCGTCCTCGCCCTCAGCCGCCCGGCGAGCCGCCACGAGGCGGCGCTCGCGGTGCTCGGAGAGCCCCACGACGCGCTCCTCGTGGTCGACGGCTCGCGGAGCATGGAGCTGCGATCGGAGGCCGACGGACGCAGCCTCTTCACGGCGACCAGCGCAGCCGCAGCCGCGATCGCCGAGGCCCTCCCCCCCGGCTCTCGCCTCGGCCTCATCGGCAGCGATCCCGCCCTCCCGCGGCTCGACCCGAGCGCCGATCCGCGAGCCGCCCTCGGCGCCCTCCAGGCCCGCATCGACGCCGGCCCGCCGCGCCCCGGGAGCTGGCGATTGCGCGACCGATTGGCGGCCGCGAGCGCGCTCGGCCAGGCCGACGACGGCCGCACCAAGGTGATCTACGCCCTCTCGGATCGGACCGCCGGAGGCCTCGCCTCGCTCCCCTCGACGACCGCCGACGGGCTCGCGGTCCTCCCGATCGCCGTCGCCTTTGACGCCGCGACCGGCACGCTCGAGGGCACGCGAGGACACCCCGCTCACCTCGGGATCGCCAGCGCGAGCTGGGAGCCGGCGCCACAGCTCGATCCCCGGGCGATGCGGATCCGGGCCGAGATCCGCTCCTACGCCGCCGCCGACGAGGACCACCGCCGGCCGGTCTCCGTCGCCCTGCGGGTCAGCGGTGAGGTCGTCACCCAGGTCGAGCTCGAGATCGCCGACGGGGCCACGGCCCCCCTAGAGATCACCTATACCGCCGCCGACCTGCGCGGGCCCCTAGCGGCGACGCTCGAGCTCGTCGCTGACGGTGAGCCCCTCGTCGATCCCCTGCCGAGCGACGATCGCCGGCACCTCTGGCTCGCCGCCGACCTGCGCCTGACGGTCACCTTGGTCAACGGCGAGCCGAGCGAGCGCCGCTCCCACGACGAGGTCTTCTTCTTGGCGACCGCCCTCGCCGATCAGACCGGCGACGCCGCCTCTTCCCCAGCCGGGAGGATCGCCCTGCGCAACCTCGCCCCCGACCAGCTCGAGGCCCAGGTCCGCGCCCACGGGGCCGAGGCCCTCGCCGAGACTGACGTCCTCGTTCTCGCCAACACCGCGGCCCCCGCGGAGAACGTCGCCGCGGCGATCCGCGAGCGCGTCGACGCAGGCATGGGCCTGTGGCTGACCGTCGGCGAGCGGATCGACGCTGAGGCCTACAACCAACGCCTGGGCGAGCTTCTGCCCCTCCTCCTCCGCGAGCCTGTGCTCGCCGGCACGGCCCCAGGCCGGAGCACCGCCGCTGGCGAGGGCTTCGCCCCGGCGAACCTCGACCACCCCGCGCTCCGCGGCGAGCGCAGCGATCTCGGCCTCCTCGGCGCCCGCGCCCGCAGGATCTTCCTCCTGGAGCCCGATCCAAACCGTCCCCACGAGGTCGCCCTCACCTACCACAGCGGCGCCCCGACGCTGCTCACCCGCGACTACGGCCGCGGTCGCGTCGCCCTCCTGACGACCTCCGTCGACCGCGACTGGTCCGACCTTCCCCTACGACCAGGTTTTGTGCCCCTCGCCCTGCGGACCGTCACCTACTTGGGCGACCGCGCGAGCCAGAGCGGCGCCCACAGCCTCCTCGTCGGCGAGGTCTGGAGCACGGGCCTCCCCGGACCGCTGACGGTCGTCACCCCGAGCGGCCGACGGATCGCCCTCAGCCCCGACGATGACGGCGTCCACCGCCTCACCGACACCTACGAGCTCGGCCACTACCGGGTCGAGCGCGGCCGTCCCGGCACCCCCGGGGCTCAAGCGCCGCTCCTCTTCACCGTCAACGTCGACCCCGCGGAGAGCGAGACCCTGCCGCAGGACATCACCCCGCCGACGATCGCTGGCGACCGGGTCTTCGCCGCCGCGCATATGCCCCGCTGGCGGCCCCTCTTCGGCCTCGCGGCGCTCGCCCTGCTGATCGAGTCCTTGCTCCGCGCTCGCTTCCGCAGGCGCCGTCGTGACGGCCTCTCAGGCTGATGAGCGCGAGGAGGCTCTGCGTCGGTCCGCCAACCCACTCCGACCAGCTCCGAGCGTCCCCGGCCCCCAGATCCTCCACCGTCATCGGTCCTCGCAAGTCCTCTGCGGCCCTCCAGCGTTCGTCGGTC
>Ga0316189_10001981_pt1 | contig 20233 bp, 19 predicted proteins | sample LowCovwburrow_MG_FD_204930 | JGI IMG/M metagenome (GOLD analysis project Ga0316189, IMG submission 204930) | Coastal sediment microbial communities from Maine, United States - Lowes Cove worm burrow | ecosystem: Environmental > Aquatic > Marine > Coastal > Sediment | place: USA: Maine... | reverse complement strand
CCACAGCCACGGGCGTCAACAACGGCGTTCCCTTCCGCATCGAAATGCGCCTCTTGTTCAAGTCGCCGCGGATGTACCAGCTACAGATCACCACGCCAGCGACGCACCCCGACGCCGATGCGAAGGGTCTATGGGACAGCTTCGCGCTGACTTCGTCATAGCGAACTCGGCTACTTACAGCCGAAGACGCGCAGGGTTATCGAGTCTGCGTTCGCTTCTCGTGTTCTAAGCGGGATCTCGTTGGGGTTGTCGACGCGCGCGACCGCAAGACTGTACGTACCATCGTCCGCGGGCACGATCCGCTCGAGGTCGAGCGGCACTTGGAACACATCGCCCTGCATCGTGAAGTTCTCCGAAGCCCAGCCGATCTCGTCACCGATGGCAGCGGGAAAGGGAGCCTCCGGTCCGTCCCAGCCGACCGGACACGAGCTGCAAAACCAGCTGCTTTGACCGACCGTGGCGACGCTTGGACCCGCGCCCCCGTTTCCGCCGGTTCCCTCGACCCAGCTTTGATCGAGCAGGTCGATCGCAACAAGGCCAACGTCGGCGAACTCCTGCTCGCTCTCACCGCCAATGGTGAGCTCAAGGTCGGCGAACAAGACCGTCGACAAGTCGATTTCGTCCAGCTGGAATCGGGCCAAGAGATAGACCTCTCTGCCATCGAGGTCATCGCCCGTGACCGCCATCGACGCCCGCGCCCCGAAGTTCTGATTCTCACAGCTCTGCTCCGAGCAGTACGGTCCGGAATCGGACGCGACGAATGTGTCGGCGATGGAACGAAGCGCCTGCTCGTGCGTCGCCTTCACGCAGTCCACCGCGCCGGACTCCTCAGAGCCGTCATCGACCTCGCTCTCGGCGCCGCCCGATGTAGCACCGTCGTCGGCCGAACTCGCATGACCGCTGGTCGCGCTGGCACTGCCCGTGTCGCTATCACCGGCAGCGCTACCGCTCGTCGGGCCCGTGTCGACCTGGCCATCGGCGGTCCGATCGCTGCCGTCGTCTCCGACCCCAGCCGTACTCGCTGTGGTTCCACCTGCCCCAGCCTCCAGCTCGAACATCGGATTGTCGCGGGCGCAACCTCCGCCGAGTAACCCCAAAGGGACGATGAGGTTGATTAAGCCAATACGCATAGACCGTTAGTGTACCGAGACCGCGATCGATTACGACAATGCGCCGCGTTCTTCCCGTTTTACCGAGTACGCGGGTTCGTTCTCGCTCGCACACGAGTGATCCGGTGTGGGTCTGTGACGCGGGCTGTGGGCACCATCGGTCGCAGAGATGCGAGGGGCTCCCATCGCGGTTGTACAGAAGGGCGCTCGGGCCCACGGCCCACCGCCTCCCACGCGACGGGATTGGTGTCACATTCGGCCCAACGCGACTCTACCCATAGGATGCGTGCGCGAAATCTGTCTCCCCTGCTGGTGGCCGCTCTGTTCGTCTCCGCCCCCCCCTCCGCGGTCGCCAAGCCCAAAAGCGCGACCAAGACCTCGCGCAGCAAACCCAGAGCGCGCAAACGATCGAACCGACCGACCACCCCGCCGCCAGCCCCCACGAACCCGACTGGGGCGGGCGAGCGCATCGACGGGTTGCAGTACATCGCACTGGGCCACGCTGACTTTGTGCCGCGCAACTTGACGGACGGCGACACAAGGCGCAGCGCAATCACGGGCATTCGGCTCCCGCAGGGCGCACGCGTTCGAACGCTGGCATGTTTTGGCTCGTGGAATCCGGCCGAGAACAAGAGCTACGGTGTGCTCCTGCGACGCCACTCCCATGCGGCGTCCGGCAGCGAGACACTGGCCGCAGCGGGGATCACGGGGGGCGAAGGTCGGCGGCGCATCGAGGGGGAGGCCGACCATGTGGTCGACAACTTCTTGAATTTTTATCAGGTCGAAATGATGGTCAAAAGCAAAGCAAATCTCTACTCGTGCCGAGTTGGGTACGAGCTTCCCAGCTGACCACCTCGAGGGCGAGCCCTTGCTACGACAGCGTGGGCGCCAGCTTCAGCATTTCGTCAAAGACGGCATCGACATCGTCGGTGGTGACCTCGGGATTGACAAACACCCAGCGCACCACGGGGGCGCCGTCGACCTCGGCGTGGCCAACCTTGGCGATGCCGTGCTCCCAGAGACCTCGACACAGCCGTGCCGCGTCAACTCCATCAACGGTAAAGCAGACATTGAACGAGGCCGGCTCGCGCACAAGGTGCGCTCCCGGAGAGGCCGCCACACGTGCCGCTGCGTGCTCGGCCAAGCCGAACAATCGGTCGATACGTGCGGCCATACCAGCGTCGCCGTGGTGCTTCCATGAGAGCCACAGCTTCAGCGCGTCGTTGTGGCGACCGCACTGGAACGAACCACGGCCGGGGTCGGGTAGCGCCTGCTCCTGAAACAAGTAGCTCGCAGGCTCGTCAAGCGCTTCGGTGCAGGCTCCCGGCTTGCGGGTCAACAGGGCAGAGCAGGTCAGCGGGACGCCGAGCAGTTTATGGGCGTCCCAGGTCAAGGAGTCGGCTCGTTCGGTGCCCTCGAGCAGGTGCCGATGGCGAGAGGAGAACAAGATCGAGCCTCCGTACGCTGCGTCGACGTGAAGCCATATCCCGTACCGGGCGGCCACATCCGCGAGCTGGGGCAGAGGATCAAAAGCCCCGAGCACCGTCGTCCCCGCCGTCGCGTTGATCACCACTGGGCACGCGCCCGCGGCCTGGTCGCGCTCGATCTGCTCCACGAGAGCGTCGACCCGCATGCCGCCTGCGGGGTCGATGGGAATCCGTCGCACATTGTCGCGGCCCATGCCCACGACCCCCGCAGCCTTGGTCACCGAATAGTGACTCGCAACCGAGGTGTACGTGCACAGGCGGTTGCCCGAGAGCCCACGATCGCGCGCCCCGACCTCGGCAGCGTTGCGCGCCAACAGCAAGCCCATCATGTTGGAGAGCGACCCGCCGGGCGTGATCGAACCGTCCCCGCCCGACAACCCGGCCAGTGCTCCCATGCGATCGAGGACAGCGCGCTCGACGAGCACCTGCACGCCGCTGGCCTTGAACGTGTGCATGGGCGAGTTCGACAAGACCGTCGCCAGCTCGGCGATCGTCGCGACGGGGTCGCGACCGCCGAACAACTGGTTGAAGAAGCGACGACTCGTCGTGGTGGGCGTCGCGGCGAGCACTTGCCGTAACAACGCCAGCGTGTCCGGCCACGTCAGCGAGCCACCGTCGAGGGGGAGCGGGAGTGCTCTCCGCAGCGCGTCGACCGACTCTCCGGGTCGCATGGGCTCGGCGTGATCACGGGCGATCTGCTCCGCGATGATCTCTGCGGCCACGGAGGGCAGATCGGCGGGATGCAGGGCGGAGGGATCAGGGCTGTTGGGCTGTGTCACGACGAGCAGCGAGGAAGCGGGAGTCGTAGCGGGAGTCGTAGCGGGAGTCGTAGCGAGAGTGGTAACGCCGCCAGCAGTGTCTCACCACATGATGCGCTGCGCCTTTTCGAGTGTTCGCTGCTGGGGCCTCCCGCGCGTCCCGCTGAGGCGAACAACCGCAGCGTGGGCCTTGCAGGCGGGTGGCGCACCGTCGATGTAATAGACGGGGCAGCGCCCCACCTCGACGACCTCCATCCCCAGCGCTTCCGCGCGCTCCACCGCGCTTGCATGCGCCGTGTGGAACGAGAACCAGACCCGTGTACACCCGGCGGCGTGCGCCGCCTCAACAGCCTCCGTCGAGCGCCGCGGCTTGACCCACAAGATCGCAAGGTCGCCGAGGTCGTCGCGGGGAAGAGCCTCGACCGAAGGGTAGACCTTGCCCCCCTTGGTTGGCCCCCGCGACGTGGTCAGGCCACCGAGATCCAAGCAGTAGAAGCGACGCTTCGCTCGGGTGAAAGCGTTGTACGAAAATCCGGGAAATCTGTCGGCCGAGGAGTCACCAACCAGCAAGAGTCCATCGGCGTTCTGCATGATGGTTGCGAGCGGATGGGGCACGCACCTGCTGTAGCACAAAGGGGTGGAGTCACACCCGGACATGTCGCAGGTCTTAGCGGGCACGACTGCAGTGGACGGCGCCATGGTACGGTCCGTACCGCATGCGGCCGGTCTACCGTCGAGGCGTCCGCCTGGGCATCGCGGCCGCGATGTCGGCAACGCTCGGCTGCTATACGCCCGAGGCCTACGACTGCAGCGAGGACGCGATGTGCGTGGATAGCAACCGCACTGGGCGCTGCGAGATGTCGGTCGGTTATTGCAGCTACGAATCGGACGACTGCGAATCGGGGCGTCGGTACGGCCCCCACGCCGGAGAAGTCGCCCGCGAATGTACGCTGCCACCGTTTGAGGCGGAGGCCAGCTTCGCGCTGTGCATGGGCGAAGGCCAGCCCTTGGACGGTGCGGGCTCGTGCTCTGCGGAGAACGGAGTCCAGCACCTCGACGTGGATGTCTTGGACTCGGACACGGACAGTCGCAACGCGGCTTTCCTGCAGTTTCCGGTCGGTGGGGACCACCAGGGGGCGGTTACGGTCCGCGTGATGCTGACGGTTGCCGCTGTGCCGGAGGCCTCCTCGGACGCTACGGGCACGCTGTGGGAGGTGGAGCCGTTCACCCAGGAGAGCCTCCAGGCGGCCGAACCCGAGCGACTGTTTCCGATGCTCGGCAATGATCAGGGCGCCGTCTCCGTCGGCCAAACCGTCGAATGGGAATTCGAGCTCGAGCTCGCCAGCGATGCCGAGACCGTGCACCTCGCGGTATTTCCGACGGGCCCTGACAACGTGCGGTACTGGAGCCTCCTGGGCACGGTCCCTCCACGCATGCGGATCGAGTAGCGTTTCAGAACCGAACCACGAACGTCGTCAGCGCCCGGCCGACCGAAGCTCGTGCCGCACGGGAGTGTCGTGCGACGAAGACGTACCGGATGACACCTGCCAGCGCGATGGACACTCCGACGGGAACGAGCACCGACCCCGTGCCCACCAGGGCCCGCGAGCGCGTCACGGCAGAGGCATACTCCCCCTCCGTCGCGGTCTGTGAAGGGGAGGGTCGACCGACCAGGCCCGCGGCGAGGATCCCAATCCCCGAAGCCAGGATGACAGCTCCGCCTGCGACCAACCCGGCCCCACCAGCGTCGCGGCGCCATGCGTCGTTCGACAGTGCGGGCGACGTGTCGGGGTTTTGTGTCGCAACCGGGGCTGGTGGCTCAGGTTCGGGAGGCGGGGGCTGAGGTAGCTGTGCCCGACAGTGCGCAATCCAGCGGTGCGCTTCGCTGGCGTCCGCTGGATCGGACTGCAGCGCGGCGAAGGCTTCGTAGAACTCGATCGCAGCCGCGCACTCGCCTGCGAGCCGCTCGACCTGCGCCTGCGCAAAGACAATGGCAGGATGCTCTTGCGTCGCCGCGGCCTCAGCCAGCGCCGCCCGTGCCGCGGGGTAGTTGTCCTGCGCGACATATGCCTGAGCACGCTCCACAGATTCTACGGCGTCGGGCCCTAGGGGTGCTGCAGCGATGCATGCGGCGACCGCCAAAGCGACAAGGCTCGCGGGTATCACTGCGACCTCAAGCTAGGCGGCAGCAGGGAGGAGTCAGACTTGGTGGCTTTGGCCGGCGAGTCGGGGCGGGGCTTGGACTTGCGGCGGTGTTTGCGGACGGGGGCCGGCTTCGCCTCGGCGGCGGGCAACGGCGCGGGCGGGGTCACGGGCACAGCCTCAACAGACACGTCCGGGGTTGGGCCCGGCTCGGGCTCCGCGGCCACTGGCAATACGGGATCCGGTTGGGTCCTGGGCGCCGCAACTGGAGCGGCGACGGCGGCCGGCGAGCGCCCAGGCGCATCGACCTGGGCGGGCCGCACGTTGTCGGGCGCAGCCTGGGGCGCATCAACGGGCGCGTAGAAGAAGCCGACCAACCCAGCCGCGGCCGCCACCGCAACGTACGGCAGCACGGCGCGGCCAAAGCCGCGTCCAGGCCCTGCCCCACCGCCACGCCCAAGCTCGACAACCGCGAGAGTCTCGGCCGTCACGACGGGAGTCGCGGGCACGTCGAAGTGCGCGGCCATCCAATCGGCCAGCACGGTAGGCGACGTGTCGATCCCGTGCGACGTTTCGAACTCCAACAATGCGCTGCGAAACGCTCGGGCCGAAGGGAAGCGGTTTTCGCGGTCGGATGCCAGCGCACGCACGATGATGCCTTCCAGCGCCTCGGGATAGTGCTCGTCCACCGCGGAGGGCCGAACATACTCGCCCGAGATGATCGCGTTCATGATCGCGAAATCGCTACCGCCCACAAACAGACGACGCCCTGTCGTCAGCTCGTACAGCAAGACACCGAGTGCGAACACATCGGTGCGTCGGTCGAGGTCACCACCCAGACACTGCTCTGGGGACATGTAGCCCATCTTCCCCTTCACCGTGCCCGTATGCGTCGCGCGGGTGTGGGCGGTGGCTTTTGCGATGCCAAAGTCGACAAGCTTGACCACGCCGTCGTAGCGCACCAGCACATTGCTCGGGGAGATGTCCCGATGGATCAAGGCTTGGGCCCTGCCCCGCGCATCCGTGCTGTCATGTGCGTGATGGGCAGCCTCGCACGCGGGGCCCACCAGCGCGAGCGCACACGCCAGGGGCAACGGCCCGTCCGCGCGGTCGAGGATCTCCGCGACGTTGCGTCCGTGCACATACTCCATCGCGATGAAGTGCTCGCCGCGATCGCTGGAAAGATCGTAGACGGACGCGATATTGGGATGTTCGAGCGCCGCGACCAGCCGAGCCTCATTGCGCAACATCTCCAAGAACACCGCGTCGTCTTTGTACTGCGGGAGCACGAGCTTGAGCGCCACGAGCTTCTCAAACCCGTCGCCCGTATCGGTGCGAGCCAGATACAGCTCCGCCATGCCGCCGCGGGCGATCCGACTGCCGAGCGCAAATCGGCCCAGCCGTGTGCCCGGCGGCAAGCTTCGCGCGTCGATAGGCGTCTCCATCCGGCCGAGGCACCTTACCTGGTTCTAGACCTCGCGGGCCGGGTCGGGCGCGCCCACCAACGAACGCGCCCAGGTCTCAAAGTCGGTGTCCAGCGCCTCGCGCACGCGGCCCGCTGGCGCGATTTTCTCGACTCGGGCGCGAACCGCCTCGCGTGCGCGTGAGAGTCGGTTGCGAACCGTGCTCACGGGGATTTCGAGGACCTCAGCGATCTCGAGTCCACGCATTCCCTCCCAGTAGTGGAGCATCGTGGCGATCTGCAGATCAGGCGCGAGTGACTCCAGCCCCAGCACAAGCATCCGCTGCTCTTGCGCCATCGCGACCAACTTGCTCGGCGTCACCGCCGTGTCGGGACCCTGTGCCTGCCAGCGCTGCAGTGCCGCATCGCCGCGCTCACGCTTTCGGAGATGGGCCAGGAGCTGTCGTCGCGCGATCCCGAACAGGTAGGCCTTGAACGTCGAGCTGCTCCGAAATCGGTCGCGCCCCTCCACCGCGCCCAGGAACACCTGCTGCGTGAGATCGTCGGCGACGTACGCCGCCTTGAGCTCGAAGAATCGCCACACACTGTCGTAGTGACGCCTGGCCAGCTCATCGCCCGCAGCCTTGCGACCCGCACGCCAGTCGTCGAGCAAATCGAAGTCGGTGGCCGCCTTCCCCAAGACAGCGCGCACGATAACATCCGCGCCGCCCGCGCTCTGCCGAAGCGAAAATATTCGCGGACGTTTTGACCGCTGCGGCAACTTGGCGGGAGTGCACGACACGTTCAACGCACCGCCTCGTTGCCCAAGCCGCTTCATCGCCCGACCGGTCGCTCGCATTGCATTCGCCACGGCGATGACGGCCTGCGGTGCCGATCCCAGCGATACTCCGGCCGACGCCAATGGTTCGACAGGGGCCACCGACAGCCGCCCAGTCTCGTCAAGCGCGGAGAGCCAAGACGCTAGCGATTCCGCGGGCACGTCGGCGGGCCCTACCGACGGTGGTGACGGTGCCGACGCCGACGCCGACTCGGAAAGTGCCGGCGGGTCGACGACGGCGACAGATCCCGCGGAGCCGTTCTCCTTCGTCGTATTTGGTGACCTCAACGGAGGCGGCTGCGACAAGAACGACCGATTTCACCGACTCGTTCCGATGATGCTGGCGGCACAGCCCGAGTTCGTCATCCACACGGGCGACGTCATCGAGGGCTACGGAGAAGACAGCTGCTTTGGCGCGCAGCCCGGGGGCACTGAGTGCAACGACGACAACGAGAGCGGGAACATGGCCCAGCAAATGGCGCCGCTGGTGAACGCCCCGCACGACCCCGAGCTCGCCGCCGCTTTTTATCCTGTGATCGGCAACCACGACGGGAACTGGGGCAGCGGGTGGTACCCGGATCCGTGCGGCGGAGGGATCTGTGCGCTGCTCGGGCTCGACGCCATGGGCATTGCGCAGACCTACGTCGACCATGGCGACACACTTGATGTGGCTGGTTTCGCCGCCCACAACCTGGACCACGGCGACATCTGCGGGCTCGACGCGAGCAGCTCCGGCCACTCCGAGGACTTCTATTACGCGTTTCCGTTTCGCAACAGCTACTTCATCGTATTGAGCCTGTCGGAGGACTTCTCGGGCATGCTGGATTGCAACGGTGGTGCACCTGGTTTCGACAGCTGCGCTGAGTACTGCAGCGCGCCCGAGCTTCGCCTCGACGAGACCCGCAACGCCAACTGCTACAACGTCTACCAGTACGACTGGCTCACAGCGGAGTTGATGGCCGCGAGCAAAGCCTACGATCACATCTTCGTCTTCGCGCACGCCCCCTTGCTGGGCAGCGGGGAGAGCCATCTGCCCAACTCCGACGCGCCGACGTACCGCGCGTTGTTTGACACGTATGGCGTGGACGCGTTCTTCAACGGTCACAACCACGCGTACGAACGCACGGTGCCTGTGCGAGCTGGTGTCCAAGACCCGGACGGCACGCACTACATCACTGTGGGGAGCGGTGGTGCACTCACCGACACAATCGCGGGCAACGCGTACACCGCCCGCTCCTACCAAGACTGGACCTCGTACGGCGAGTACGAATCGATGACCACCTACCTCCAGGTGTCCGTCGATGGAAGCAGCGTCAATGGAACCGTTGTCACGCTAGCGGGTGAAACCGTCGACGAATTCCAGATCGCTCAACCCCGCTAGGAGAGGTCGACGGCGCCCGATTACGCTCGCAGCGAAAAACTGGAAGCGAAGGTGATCGTTGACTGCCGGTCGCGCACTTCCTATTCGTGGCTTATCTAGCGTCGTTCCGGTTTCGAACCGCGACAATTTCGTCGCACTGCGGTGGATGCGTCCGCAAACATTGGGCGGTCCAGTCTCGCCAGCCGTTTAGGAACGGCTACAATCGGGGCGAGCCCATGACGTTCGAACGCACCGCGAGGCCCTCATGACCGCCCTCTTCGGCCCGTCGCTGGCGATGGGGTTGGCGCTTGCGGTCGGACCCGCTCCCGGCTCGGCCCCCGCAGCGGCGCCTGCCCCCGCTCCGGCTGCCGCCCCCGCCGCCCCGGCTCCGGCCCCCGCTCCCGCTCCGGCCCCCGCTCCGGTTGCCGCGCCTGCGCCTGCGCCAACGCCCGTCGCTGCCCCTGCGCCCGTCGCTGCCCCTGCCCCTGCCCCTGCACCCGCAGCGCCGCCGCCTCAACCGCGTCCCGCGAGCTCGGGGTCGAGCGGCATCGGCATGATGGTCGCCGGCCCGCTTGTCATGGCACTCGGCGTGCCCTTGTCGTTCTTCGGCAACCGAGCATGGCGCACGCGCTGCGGGCCGGACAGCCTCGCATGGGATTGCGCGGGCGGCACGGCAGGCTCGCTCTTCTCGCATCTCGGGACTGGGATCGCGTACGGCGGCGGCATGGCCCTGATCGGTTTCGGTGCGCAGCGACGCGCGCAGTTCGATGCGCAGGAGCACCGCTCCATGGGCATTGGCTACCGCGACAGCACGGCGCTGATCGTCAGCGGCGCCATCCTGGTGCCGACGGCGCTCGTGGGCATGGGCATCGCCCGTATCTTCTTCTGGCTGCCGACACCGGAATGCTCCTACGGCACCTGTGTCCGGAACTACCAGACCCAGTCCACGCTCGCCATTGCAGGACTCGCAGCGATCGGAGGGATCGGCACGGGCATGTTTGCCTACGGCATCCGCTACCGCAAACAATCGCGGCGTTCCGCCAAGATACGTGTCGCGCCCAACATTGGTCGTTCGTTTGCGGGGCTCTCACTCTCGGGGAGGTTGTAATGCTCCGTCTTGGCACACACGCTTCGTGGGCGGGGCTCATCACCGCCGCGGTGCTCGTTTCGGGATGCGTACGGTGGGGTGAGTCCGACCGAAACTCCAGCTCGTACGGCGATTCCTACGACGACGGCGGGTACGAGTCCGATGACGAGGGCTCCTACGACACAACAGGCGAGGACGACACCAGCCCAACGGACGATGTTGTCGACCCGCCCACGCGCAACAGACCCACCGACGACCCACCGATGGGCTTCGAGTGGCCCGAGCCTTGGCCCCTGGATCCCGATGCTCGTGTCGTGGTGTGGGGCAAGACAGGGATCCCCACCCGGAACCTCCGGATGTTCGAGAACTTCCTCGTCCATCTCGCCGCCGAATCCGACGACGGCTCGGACACGGGCGGCTCGGACTCTGGCGGCTCGGACACGGGCGGTTCGGACACGGGCGGCTCGGACTCTGGCGGCGCCGACGAAGAGCTCCTCATGCTGTGGATCGACGACTGCGACCCACGCGAGGACTCCGCGGGTTGCCTCGCAGGCAACGTCCAGCCCTTCTTCGAGCGCGTAGACGCCCTCGGGGTGATCGACTTCAAGCCGCTCTCGGAGGTCGACCCTCAAGCCTACGACGTCATCATCGCGGACTTTTGCGGGCCGGTGAGTCCAGAACAAGTGGGACAGATGCTCGGTGATGGCGCGCACGTCCTGGTCCTCGGCGACCAGTGGTGCACCTTCGAGGGCAACGTCAGCGCAGACATCGCCAACGTCCTGCTCGAGCACATCGGCACTCGGTTCAACGGCAAAGAGCTCTACAACCACGACTTTTTCGTCGCCGACGAGAACCAGACAGGCCTCCTGCAGGACGTTGCGGTCGTCGATGCTTGGGGCATCGCGGTCCAAGAGATCGGGCCAGGCTTCAGCGAGGTTTTGGGAACTGTCGACGGGGCGTCCATCAGCGTGAGGGAATAACCATGCAGAATGCTCTTACGATTCGGATGACACGGCGTGCGCTCGCGGTGGGATTGTCGAGTGCTATCAGCCTGGGTGCTCTCGGCTGCGATGCGGACGACGGTCCAGACGATGCCGGGATGGGCACAGGCGGGCCTGGCGATGCCGACGACGACGCTGGCGACAACGACACGGATGGATCAAGCGTCGATTCGTCTGGCGGTGAGACGCAGACCCCAGAGGGGTTCCATGTGTTTCCGTTGTATATGCTCGTCGACGTCCCTGCGATCGTCACAGTCGAGGAGGAGGACGCCCCCGCGCAGCCCTGCGTCTTTGACGACGACAACCGCGGGTACCTGTGCGACACGCTTGGCTTTGCCACGTCAACCGCCACCATTCGCGTGGAGCGAGACGGGTTCGAGCCCGCGGCGGAGTCGCTGCCTATCGTCCCCGCGACGGTTGAGCCGGTGGAAGTCCACTTGGAGATCGAGACCGCCAGCACTGGAGCGTGGAGCGACTGCGCGTTGGTCGAAGACTTCGGAAGCTGTGACGCAGTGTGCGGGGCGACGGCGCTCGTCTGCGCACCCGCCTCATGCGCAAGCGAGGACAAGGAGGAGCCCCTCGCGAGGCTCGAGAGCTTCGCGGAGCTCGAGTGTGCTGGCCTCCCGCAGGCGTCGACGCCTGGATGCTCAGAAGACTTGCCCAGCATCGAGCAGGGTCTGATCTCGCTGCGCTGCTGCTGCGCGGAGTAGGCGCGCCTGGCCGGGCACCAGGCGGCTTGCCCGCGGGTCCTATTGCCCGCGGGTCCTACTGCCCGCGGGTCCTACTGAATGACGATCAGCCGTGTGGTGAGGTCGGGCGCTATCAGGTGCAGCTGCAGCTCGCGCAGCTGACTGTCGCCCGTCATGAAGGCCGCGCCCCCTTCGAGCAAGAACGCATCATCCCCCCGAGGCAGGCGGGATTGGCTGACCTCTTGCGGCCCCGCGGCCACCTCGCCTGCGGCGTTGAGCGTCATCGCGTGCGTCCCAGCAAACACGTAGCCGCTCCCGTTGAACTCGTGTCGCTCCCACATCACGATGAACTCGTCGTCGGCGGTGGCGACGACTTTGGCGCGCTCGACCATCGCCGTGCCCGCACCTTCGGCGTCGTAGTTGGTCAGCCACCGCAGGCGGTTGGTACGGGGCATGCCGGACGATGAAACGTCGAGCGTGTCGGGCATCGACGCATCGAGATGGTTGAGCTCATCGTCCCCCGTGCTCGCGAAGCTCTGCTTGATCCGCACCATGGCGAGCTCCCGGGTCCCCGCGATATTGGCTTGCGCAGGGCCGAGGTCTGCTTCGCTTGCGGTGCGCTCCGCGATGAACACCGCCAAGTAGCCAAACTCACCGCTGCCGCCGATCCGGGCGACATCGCCGATCTCGGTGCGAGTCACATTTTCGCCAAGCGCCCCCTTGATGTGAAAGAGCGGCACGGCACCGCTGTCGGCGGCAGGGTTTCCGGGGCCAACGCTACCGAACGCGACGTAGCGCGGGTAGGCGTCGCCCAGGTGCATCTCGATGAAGCCCGACCCGTCGTAGAACATACGCTGGTCAAAGCTGTGACTCACCCACATGCTGGAGCTTCGGGTGATAGCGCCAGTCACCGCGTGCAGGTGGGTCGTCATCGCTTTTTGGTGGCGCGCACCGTCCAGAGCTTCATCCGGGTCGGTGTTGTTTCCGTGCAGCAGCGCGACGGTGCTGGCGCCGTAGACCAGTCTCGACGTTGCGGCGACCATAGGATTGACCAGCAGCTCCGGCTGATCGAATGCCTCGCGGGCGGGGTCGAGGTCGACCTCGAAGTTCACCTCACCGTCCCAGTTTGTTGCGACAACGCTGACGATTCCGGGGCGATACTCGTTGAGCGCGGGATAGGTCGCGTCGATCTCCGAATCGATGATCCCGCTGGCGACGTAGATGTTATCGCCGCCGTCGTGGTCCATGCCCATGATGCGGTCGAGGAACGGCGGCTCGACCACGCCCGTGATCACGTAGTCGTCCACGGAGGGCTCGATGCGTAGCAGGATCGATTTCTGCTCGCCCGTCGTGTCGTAGTTCTGCGCGTAGACGGCCATCCCAAGGCCTTGTGGCACAACGACGATCTCGGGCGATTTTCCGTAGTTGGTATCCCAGGATCCGGGGCCTGCAAGGTCCTCGCGGTTGGCATCGAACGGCACAAGGCTCTCGAAGACCGTGGTGACGGGCTCCTTGGGTACGGGTAGATCCGGAGGGAGCGGGGCGTCGTCAGCCGAACTCGAGGCGGTCCCACCACCCGACCCGGTGTCGGCCGCCGTGCCGCCGTCACCGCCGCCGTCGTCTCCACTGCACGCCAACGCGAGCGGGAACACAGCGACGAGATTCAACCAAGACACAAACCGAGCCATGTCCAACCATAACGCGGACGCAAGCCCCAGTGAACAGCCCGTGGGTTCGCTGCACCCGGCGACGATGGCGCTAGCTGCGATCGGCGTGCCGCCCGTGCACGAAGTCCACCGATCTCGGTGATGGAGTCGACTCGCGTGAGGCGACGGACAAAATCGGGGGCACAAGGCACCAGTGGGTGTGGCAGCCCCGCCCGTTTCGCGGCCCTGCCCTGCTACGCTCGCGCCCGATGCTTCGGCGCTGCGCGACCGCTCCTACACTGCTGCTTGGCCTGGCGCTGGGCTGCTCGTCCACCGACGACACCGCTCCGCCGAGCCCAGAGCCTGCGGGCGCGCCCGCTTCGCAAGCAGGACTCTCCGACGAGTTCGACGACGCCTCGACGCTGTCGAACTGGCGGATCTGGCACAAGGTCAAAGGCGTCGACGCAACCCACGACTTGCTCGACATCAGCACCAGCCACGACGGCATGATGACACTCCGCCCCAAGGCGGGCGGCTGGTATGCCGACAACGAGTCGCCGTTCATCTACAAAATGATTCGCGGCGACTTCATGGTCGAGATTCAGGTCAACGCGGCCCACCGTGAGCGCGCGGACGACCCACCCGACGAACAGTTCAACTCCGCGGGCATGATGGCGCGCGACCCAGCGTCTGTGCCCGGACGGGCCAACTGGGTCATGTTCAACACGGGCCGCCAGCTCGGTGAGCAGGTCGCCTCCGAGGGCAAGACCACGGTCAACTCGGAGTCCACACTCGAGCTCATCGACGGGCCGCACCACGGCCTGCTCCGCATGTGCAGAGTCGGCGCGGCGATCGTGCTCGCGCGGCAGCTCGACGGCGAGACCAGCTTCTCGGTGGTCCACCGCTTCGACCGCTCCGACCTGCCCACCGATCTGCAGGTCGGCCTGGTCGCTGGGGCGTGGAACACGAGCGCCGAGAACCCAGACACAAGCCGCACCCCGGATCTCGAAGCCACGTTCGATTACATCCGGTTCTCCGCCATCGCGACCGAAGCCGATTGCACCGCGCCGTAGCGCTTCAGCGCGTGTCGTGGAGGTACAGCGTCACGGAACCGCTGCGCGTCGGGACCGAAGTCAGAACCCGCTGTGGGTCCTCGACCAGCAGGGATGCCCCGACGAAGCGACCTTCGGCTGCAAGAGCGAGCATTGGATGCTGCGACGCATCCAACGCTGGCGTAGACGCGACGCCAGCTTGGGTACGCTCGGTCGGTGTCGCGATCCGGAGGCTCAGTGCAGCGACCAGCGCGCAGCCTGCGGGACCCAGCGCGTACGCCAGGCGCCGCCGACGTCTCCGCCGCTGCTCGCGTGCCGCCACCCCCCGCCGCAGCCGAGCAACCCCGCCCTCGGGCGCGGGCAGATTCCCGAACAAACTCCCGGACTCGTTAGCGCGCACCGTGCTCCCCCTCGGGCGCCGACCGCATGCTCTCGAGCAGCGGGCGCAAGCGAGCCAAGCCAGCGCAGCGTCGCGACCCGACCGTTCCAGGGCGCGTCCCCTCAATCTCGGCGATCTCGCTGTAGCTGAGCTCAGAGAGTTCGCAGAGCACGACCGCGCGCCGAAGCTTGTCGGGAAGCTGCTCGAGTGCGCGGCCCAGTGCGTCGCGGCGCTCCGCCGCGAGCATGGAGTCCTCCACCGTATCGCCCGACGACGTATCGCCGAGTCCAACAAAGGTCCTCACACGACGCCACCGCCGACGACTTGCGGCCAAGTTGAGCGCGATCCGGTACACAAGGGCCTTGGCACCCGCCGGGTTGACGCGCTGGCGGATGTCCCAAAGACGGCCAAATGCCTCCTGGACGATATCGGCAGCGTCTTCGCGATCCCACGTCCAGCGACACACGACGTTGAACAGCGGCCGCTCGTGTCGATGGAACAGCCGCTCCAGCGCGACCGTGTCGAACGCCGCTGTCTGCGAGCGCTCATGTTGCATCGACCAGTTCAGCGCGGATGACATAGAACAGGCGGGCATCATCGTCGTCTCCAAGTCCGTTCTGCCCCACAACGACGGTCTCGCCGGGCGCCACCGCAACCCGTGTGTGCAGCTCGCCCCCCATATGCGGGGTGCGTGACAGTTTGATCTCGAGGTCGGCAACGACGCCCCCTTCGTGCGCCGTCGCGACCTGCGAGAACTCCGCGCGCAGGCCGTGGGTTCGGGCGTGCGCGTTGAGCATCGACGACAGCGAAGCCTTCTCGGTGAGCGAGAAGATGGCCGGGCCCGTTTGCTCCGCAACCTCGGTCAGTGTCTCCGCGAGGGCCGGCAGAGCGGAGGTGTCGGTCGCCTCCGCTGGATCGGCACGGACGAGCCAATACGAGATCTGGACGGACGTCGCGGGCAGCGTCCCGGTGTCTCTCATCTTTGCGCAAAGGGGCTCGATTCCCGCGTGGACTCCAGGCGGCGCGACAACGACGACACGGTCGCCGTCGAGCGCAGTCGCGTTTCCGATGCGAGGTGTGTCGCCTCCACCTCGCATCGCACGCTGCAAGACACTGGCCAGTTCTGCGGCACGGCCTGGTGGCGTGTCGTAGGCGCGCATCACTTGACCCGTAGCGGGTGCGGCGGGGGTTGCAGGGCTCGCGGGACGTCCCGGGATAGCTGCCGCAGCGGCCTTTTCGGCCACCGGAGGCGGCCCCGCTGCGCACCCGTTGCCGATCAGCATGGCGCCGAGGGCAACCCGGGTGATGAAGAGTTGGACAGAGGAGGTGACGACCATGTCCCTCGCTACGCCCCAGGCGACGGATCCTTCGGTCGTTGGAACGTTTGACGATTCGTCGGGGCACCACCCCACGCTGTGACACGCCGACGATGAAATCTCTCCAGGCACCGAGCGAATGCGGGGTCGCGGTGACGCGTCTCACGATCACATGCGACGTCGCCTAACCTTGTGCGGGTTGGCCCTCCTGCTCTGCGCAGGGCTGCCCACGGTATCCAGCGCCGCGAGTAGATCCGACTACGAGCTCGGGCGTTTCTACTCACTCGACGAGGTTGATGATGCCGTCGTGCAGCGGGTCACCGGAGCCGTAGTGCGCTTCAACGGCGCCACCGGGTTCATCATCCACGCCGACGGCTACGTGCTGACCAACCACCACGTGCGCGCGAGCTTCGGCCGCACGGGCACGGTGGAGCGACGCGTGACCGACCACGGCTACGCCGAGGCGCTCGATGTCGAGCTCGTGTTCGACGATGAACGTCACGACATTGCCCTTTACCGCGTCGTGGATCCGGCGGGGCCGTTCCCGGCGGTTGAGCTCACCACGCGCACGCCCGCCCCCGGCGAGTCTGTCTTCGTTCTTGGCCACCCCAGTAGCCAGCCGCTGCGCGCATCGTTTGGGCATGTGTTGGCCAACAATCTGGAGATCGCAGGTCGACCGTCGGTCGAGTACAGCGCCCAGACATGGTGGGGCTCCTCGGGCTCCCCGGTATTCGACGCCCAGGGTCGCGCGTTGGCGATCCACTGGGGATGGGACAGCGAGGGCATCTCGAACGGGCGCCTCACCGGAGTGCCTTTCGGCACCATCGAGCGTGAGGTCGCCGCCATGCGCCCCTTCATGACGCAGTCCAGGGGCCCCACGGCCGCGGCCTGCGATGACCCCGCGGGATGGTCCCTCCGCACGACACGCGTCGCCGACGGCTCGCGGCTCGACGACCTTGAGGTTGTGCTTGTCCCCCCGTCCCGAGCCTGCGAGGAGACGGTCTTGGCCGTGCGGTACACATTGCACCCCAGTTTCCGCAACCCGACTCCGATGGTGGACGGAATGCGCCCCCTGTCGCTCCGCGCGTGGGGTTCGTTTGCCGCCGGGGTCCAGGTGGTTCGAAGCGATGGAGACACGGTGACGTTCTCCGACCGGATTGTGTGGTAACTGGCCACGCAGCGGCCTCAGCCACCTTTTTCGAAGAAAACCAGATACGGTGTGACAAACGGGCCCCCCAGCGGCGCTTTGTCTTGCATGTCTATACTCGCCAGACCCCGCGGCCCTCTTTCCCTGTGCCGATTGGCCATCGGTTCCGTCGCCGCCCTTGCCCTGACGGGGTGTGTCGCCGACACGACCGGCGTCAGCGACTCGGCCGACTCGGCGACCAGCGCGGGTTCGACCGGGCCTGGGTCGTCGACGGGCGAAGATCCGGGCGCGACGAGCCAAGGTGAGACAAGTGCAGGCGGGACGGTGGGCTCCGCCACAAGCGACTCTACGGGGCAATCCACCGTCCAGGGCGGCAGCCCGCTGTGCGCGGGAGCCTTATCCGACAGCTGGAACGACTGGGATGACACAGGCGCCAACGCATACACCTTCGCCGTCACCGAGGTGAACATCCTCGCCGACCTGTGTGACGGCGAAGTCAATCTGGCCTGTACCCTCCGCACGGAGTTCACCGTTGCGGGCGGCGCGGTGACAGGCCGCACCCTCGTGGTGACGCCCTCCGATGACATCACCGATCCAACGGACTGCCCAGAGCCCTACGTCGAGGTGGGCGACGAGGTGGGAAGCCACGCAGACGGGTTCTCGCCTTCGACGATTCCCGATGTCTACCAAGAGTGCTGCGACCTCGCCGACCAACAGGGTGGCTACTTCACGGACTACGAAGATGGATGGGACGTCGGCGACTTGATCATCGAGTTTGAGAACGACGGCATGATCTCGGCCTGCTCGACTCGCTACTGTGATGACTGCGGATGCGACGGCGGCATCGACTACACGATCTCCGACATCGTTCTATAGGCGGCACGTCTGGATTTTTGGAGCCGATACGCGAGCGGATGCGCGGTTGTCTGCTTGCTTGGGTTCGCGGCCCCCGACCCGCAGCCACCGCCTGTCCCCGTGGACGTGCGGTGGTCTGCACCCAGCCATTGCCCGAGTCGGGCGCAGTTCATTGCGGCGATCGAGCTGTTGGTCGGCTCCACGCTGGCCATCACCCCGGGTGCTGCGTGGGTCATCGACGCGACCCTCCACCACGACGGGGGCACGTACCACCTCGACCTGAGGGTCGAAACCTCCGACACGGCCCCCGCCAGCACCCGCCACCTCGAGGCTCCAGACTGCGAGACCCTCGTCGAAGCCGGGTCGTTGGCGGTGGGGGCACGGATCATTGAGCATCCACCGCAGGGAGCGGCGCCGGAAGAATCCGAGCCAGAACCTGGGCCGGTCGTTCCTCCGCCACGCAGCGATCCCCGGGCGGCGGAATTCGCTCCGGACCCAGCGCCAACACGGTCGGGCCCACAACCGCAGCCCGTGCCAGACGCAGGTGGTCCACCGCGCGCAGCGTCGAATCTGCGCGCGGCCGCGGGGATCTTTGGTGGCATCGACTATGGCTCACAACCCGGCCTCGCAGGGGTGCTCCGCGGCGAGCTCTCGCTCCTGGGCACGGCGTGGCGCGCCAGCGCGGTGGCACAGCACGGCTTTGCCACGACCGCCCAACACGAGACCACCGATCAGGCGGTGCGCGTGAACAAGACCGGCGGGGGCATCCGTGGATGCTGGGCGCCCTCGGTCGGACGCGCCGAGTTTGCCACGTGCGCCGGGATCGACCTGCACCGGCTGCGCGGCGAAGGGGCGGGCAGCATCCAGACGAGAGCCCGCAGCCAGGGGCTTTGGGTCGCGCTCCCGCTCGGCCTCACGGCGGCGTGGGCCGTCGCGCCCAGCTTCGCCCTGCGCGCGACGGTCGAGGTCCCGATCGCACTGCGACGACCTGGGTTTCATGTCACCGACGGCGAGCAAACTCAGACGCTCTTTCGCAGCCTCGGTGCCGGATTCGTGGCGCTGATAGGCATTGAAGTCCGGCTGCCGGGCTGACGCGCTGTTTCGCACCACGCAGGGAACCATTGACGGGGCTGGGGGCAACCCCCAGGTGCCCATGGGCACGATCGACCTCGAGACGCTCTACCGACGCCGACACCGGCTTGTCCGACGTGTCGTCGCGGGCTCCGGTGTAGCGGCCGATGCCGTCGATGATGTGGTGCAGGACGTCTTTGTCGCCATCCACCGCCGCTGGGACCGCGCCCCCGACGAAGGCCTCGAGTCGGAGGCCTTCCGACGCTGGGTCGTCGGCGTCACCCGGAGCGTCGCACACGCCCACAGGCGGGGTGTCGCGCGCCGCCAGCACCGCTTATCGCACTGGGTCCCGCAGGCCCAACGCGCAGCCGAGCCCCCTTCCGTGGAGTCTGTCGTCGACGGACACGACGCTATCGAACGGCTTCACGCCATGCTCAGCCGCCTCGACCCAGCCCAACGCGCGGCGTTTGAGTTGGTTGAGCTGCGCGGGGTTCCAGCGCGCGCGGCAGCGGAGATGCTCGGCACCAATCCCAACACGGTGTACTCACGCGTCCGACTGGCGCGGCAACGCATCGCGCTCGCGATGGCCGAGCCGAGTGCGCCCCAGCCGACCGCGCGCCGCAAGACCTGGGCCGCCATCGGCCTCAAACTCGGATGGCCACGACTCGCGCCGCTCACCTCCACGGGCTCGTGGGGTGGCATGTTGGTCGGCGCTGGCCTCGGCGTCCCTGTACTGGCGGTCCTGCTCGGGCTGGCCGCACCGTCGGCCGCGCCACCCCCGCAGCCTCACAGCCCGGCCGCCCTGGATGGCCCCGCCGCGCCATCGGGCGAGGCCTCCGATACATCGACAATGCGGAGCGCGACGGCCGTCGAGGCTCCCGCGGTGGCGACCAC
>Ga0316189_10001980_pt1 | contig 20233 bp, 20 predicted proteins | sample LowCovwburrow_MG_FD_204930 | JGI IMG/M metagenome (GOLD analysis project Ga0316189, IMG submission 204930) | Coastal sediment microbial communities from Maine, United States - Lowes Cove worm burrow | ecosystem: Environmental > Aquatic > Marine > Coastal > Sediment | place: USA: Maine... | reverse complement strand
ACGGTCTTTTCCTTCGATATACTTCATATCCTTAAATTACGATCTAATGAACTGACAGTCAAGATCCCGGCCTAAAAGTAATCAACAGGGTTATCAAGAATGGAGAGGTTTTTAGACAGTCTGACGGTTTTGTATATGGGCCGTTTTAATGGCGTTTATTTTTTGTTGCCAGTAGCTTATTTATTTTTAACATGTTTTTCTAGCCATTGATCTTGTTCCCATAGTAAATGAAGTATACTTTCCTTGGATCTATAGCCATGGCTTTCTTTTGGTAAAATCACTAGGCGAACTGTAGCTCCTAAGCCCTTTAAGGCATTAAAATAACGCTCACTTTGCATGGGGTATGTTCCGGAGTTATTGTCTGCCTCACCATGAACCAATAATAATGGTTGATCCATTTTATCGGCATGCATAAAAGGGGACATTGTATTATAAACATCAGGGGATTCCCAATAATTACGTTCTTCCCTTTGAAAACCAAATGGGGTTAAGGTTCTGTTATAAGCACCACTTCTTGCAATACCAGCAGCAAATAAATCGGAATGTGATAGCAGGTTTGCTACCATAAAAGCACCATAACTGTGACCGCCTACAGCAACTCTGTTTCTATCAATATAGCCCAAGTTATCAACGGCATCTATTGCGGCTTTTGCATTTGCAACCAATTGCGCTCTAAAAGTGTCGTTAGGTTGGTCATCACCTTCACCCACAATTGGGAAAGAAGCATCATCTAAAACCACATACCCCCTTGTTACCCAATAAATCATGGAACCATAAGATGGATAGGTAAACTCATTGGGATTATTAGTGCTTTGGCCCGCACTCGATTTATCTTTAAATTCAGTGGGGTATGCCCATAAGATCATCGGCATTTTTGCATTGCTGTTCTTATCATAACCTTTAGGCAAGTATAGGGTTCCAGAAAGTTCTAAACCATCATCCCGTTTGTATTTGATAACTTCCTTATGTATATTTTGAATACTGATAAAAGGGTTTTCAAATGAAGTTAATTGGGTTGTTTGATTTCTTTTAAGATCCTTTAAATAATAATTGGGGTATGCTTTGGGAGATTCAATTCTTACCAATAATTCGTTCTTTTTAGGATCGTAATTTCTTAGATCTTCAAGTTTGTCTGTATATGCTGATTGATAAATTCGCTTCTTTTTGGTGTCTTTTAAATTTACTTGGTCTACAAATGGGAATTGTCCTTTTTCGGAAAAGCCATCACCTATTAAAAAGGCATTATCTTTTAGTAAAGTTAAAATTGTACTTCCCATATGATTTCTTTCAGTCACAAAATCTCCAGGATCACTATATGTATCTTGATAATTTCTATCTGACAGTATTACTGGTTTTTGGGATGTATTGGAAGGATTGAAAATATAGGTCTTTGTATTTCTGGTATTCCACCAATAATCATGGGCAATAGCTATCGAATTATTTCCCCATTCAATAGCATTAAACCGATTGATAGTTTTTAAAATACTTTTATCACCATTGTTAAAAGGAGCTTCCAATTCAAATACTTCATCTCTATAAGCTACTTTGTTTTCTGGATCACCATCATCCAATGCTTTTGTGTAAACTAGCGTAGCTGGTTTGTCATTTCTCCATTTAAAGTTTCTTTTTCCTTTTCTGACCGACATAAAACCTTTGGGAAGATCTTCAATTAAAGGAACTTCGACCACGGTTTCCACTTTTTTTCCGTCTTTCGTATAAATTGTCGTTTTTGAGGGAAATCGTCGGTAAGGGACCAAATAAGAAAAAGGTTTATGCACCGTATTTACTTTTACATAATTACCATCCGGAGAGAAATTTATAGCAGTATAAATGTCGCTATCCAACCACTTTTCTTTTTTCCCCTCCAAGGATACCTTATAAATCTCTGATAGCGCAAGTTGTTCAAAATTATGCTCATCGCTTTTGTTTTTTAATAAATCCTGATAGGTTCTATTTTGTGCTTTTTTGCCGTCGTTGACTGAAATAGTAGGCCCTAATGGTATGGCGGTTTTTGTGCTTATAAGCGACTCCCTATTTTCTGGGATGGTTTTAACTAGTAACGTTTGGCCATCTTCAAACCAGTTGATCACACTACCAATATTTGCATTTATATTGGCACTTGTTAGTTTACTTACCGAAGAAGTGACTACATCAAGAACCCAAACTTCAACGCCATCTGGTGTGGTGTTCGTTAATGCTAACTTTTTTTGATCGGGAGACCAGTTGAAGTTGGTTAACTTTGGATTATTGGGCAATCCTTTTACTTGTGAAATTACGTCTCCTTTTTTCTTTAAACTTTTAATTTTAACATTATTAAAATAAGTTACCCTGCTTCCTATATTGGTTTTTGGATCAATACGTAAACCACCAAGGCGAAGTTCTTCTTGTGAAAGTTCTTCAATGGATTTATAAGCATCCCGAAATAACAATATCATATACGCTTTATTATCATCTAAAAGAACCCTTGGGGCTCTTGGTACATCAACCAATTCTAAAATTTCTTGTGGCGGTTTTTGATAGATAGCATTTTCTTGGGCATTGACTTTTACTATTGATAGTAAAAGGATTAAATAAATGAATTGTTTCATGGTATGTTTTAATTTATGGGTAATGTATGGATAGCGTTACTGGTAACCATAATTTTATTTTGGAATCACTTTCAATGTAGTTAAAATTTTAATCGTTTTTTGAACTTTAGTGGGGGTATTAGGGGTCGTTTTCTACTTAAATCCAATGATGACTTTAAAATAAATAAATATTCAAAAGCAACTATCTGGTCGTCCAGCCACCATCAATGAGCATTATTTCCCCAGTGATCAATGAAGCGGCATCCGAGGCCAAAAACACAACAGCGCCAGCCACCTCCATAGGTTTGCCAATACGGCCCAAGGGAATCCTATCAACCACACTTTGTCTAAAATCCTTATCGTTTAACCAGGGTTCGGTACCTGGAGTTTCTATAAAGGTCGGCGCTACGGCATTGACGTTAATATTATATTTTGCCCATTCCGAAGCAAGGTTCTTGGTCAAATGATTGACCCCTGCTTTGGTCATACAATAAATAGACTCATTGTCCAAGGCAATAAAACCGGCCTGTGAACTCATATTGATAATGCGGCCCGATCCCTGTTTGATCATCTGTTTGCCCACAGCCTGTGCGGTAAAAAAGTTGCCTTTTAAATTCAAATTTATGGTAAGGTCAAAATCGGCTTCGGTAACATTTTCAGCAGGATTGCCTGGGGCAACACCAACATTGTTCACAAGGATATCGATCTTGCCAAAAGTTTCGACCACACGGGCCACGGCATTATTGATCTGCTGAAGATCGGAAACATCCATTTGCAAACGGATCACTTTTCTGCCCATGGTTTTGATTTGCTGCTCCAGGTCAGCGGCAGTAGCTACATCCCTTAGGCCCAACGCAATGTCCGCACCTTCATGTGCCAAGGCAAGTGCACATGCCCTTCCAAGACCTCGGGCCGCTCCCGTAACTAGCGCCACCTTGCCATTGAGTTTGAAATTTGGGTATTCTTGTTCCGGTTTTTTCATATTTTTTCCTGTAATGGCCTATCGTTTACGTGAACTTGGATGGAAGACATCTTGTTGGATAACAATTTTTCAGATATTTTAAAGCTTATCTTGACTTTTTCAATCTTTTTGCCGCCTTCTTTTCCTTAGCCGTTCTTTCGGGTTCCTTTTTTACGTTTTTCTTTGCGTCTTTACTTTTTGCCATGATAGTATCCTTTTAATGATTTAAATATTCAGTATGCTTTAAAATTAATCTTTTTTTGAACATATGCAGCCTGTTTTTGATAGCTGATTTTGGCCCTAGCCTTCCCCATTGGCATAAAGAGGTTGCAGTGGGCGAATGAAATCTCAGTATTAGTTGGGGCTTAGGTAGTCCCTTTTAAATTTATCGTTTCCCATTCAACTACTTTAATGGCATTTGCCCTAATAGCTAAAAATAGACTCAGTCTGTGTAAGCGCCTTTATCTAGGTCAAAAAACAAATGGAAACAGCTTTATCGATCAAAGCTTGTGCTTAATCCAAAACTGCGACCTATGAAGTGTGCTTGTACTATTATTGGGGTATTAATAAACCCCCGATTATGAATACAAAAATCAATTTTATCGAAGTTGGAAGATTTCTTATTTGCCTGGGAATTTCCTGGATTGCCTGGCTTTGCATGTGGCATACAGGCTCTGTTTTTTAGGCGTGACCATTTGGAAAAATAAGAATAGCATTGGCCACTTCTCAATTGAAGTGGCTTTTTTTTAATGCCAAATAGGCGGTACATAAATAAACAGCAAGTGAACTTGTAAGGTATTCAGCGATTAAGTACTCTTATTCACTACTAATGAAGACCGTGCCTGATCATACCATTACTTGATTTTTGATCCGGCTTTTTTAAGGATTTTGGCAATTAGTTTGCGCTCTTTTTTGGTGAGTTTGCCATCGGCACTACCCATTTCATTGAGAAGAACCGTTAACGCATGCTTCTTATTATCGGGCATCTCTTTTAGAATAGACTTATACTCCTTATTGGTTAGGTCCCTGGATTCCTTTATGAGGGAATGATCAAATCTCAGAATCTGCATTAATTGGGACATAAAATCCAATTCTGAATTTTCTATTTGTCCATCTGCAAGTATTACTTCCTCAATAGCTTTTATTATCGCTAATTTTTCGGCCAAATTATAATTCATATTCCCCTTTTTAATATTTTATACAAGGTAGAGAAAAATCTCCAAGAACATCATCATTTTAATTGCTTTTCAACCAAATAATAGCCTTAGGTCATGGTCAGCTACAAGCTGTTATTAAATTGATCACACAATGGATAGGAAATCTGGTGGGCCGCCTTTACAGTTTCTTTTACCTGAACAATATGAGAATAGCTCCGATGGCCGTTAACACCAGGATCATTTTGCGGTAAAAATCTTCCTTGATGATCTTCACCAAGCGCACACCAACAAATATACCGATAAGAATTCCGGGGATAAGCTTTAAATCAATGAGGAGTGTGTCTGGCGTAATGGTGCCCCAAGACCAAATATGGAATGGCACTTTAAAAAGATTGATAATAAAAAACAACCATGCCGCCGTGCCAATGAATTCATTTTTCGGCAATCGCATGGCCAAGAAAAATATATTGCTAAATGCCCCGGCCAAATTGCCGATCATCGTGGTGATACCGGCCATTATTCCCATAAAACCTGCAAAGGCCCAATGTGTAGGAACGGTTTTCGATTTTTTACGATCCCACCAATACATCATGAGTACACTGCCCAAGATGATTATGGCCATTCCAATTTTAAAGGTACCCTCATCCAGGTCCTTTCCAATAAATACCCCGATAAGAACCCCGGCAACCATCCATGGCAAGAATCGAAAAATATATTTCCATTGTGTATGCCGGTTATAATAGATTACAGCAAAAATGTCACCCACTATTAAAAGGGGTACAATTAGTCCGGTCGATTCTTTGGCGCCAAAGGCTAAGGCCATTAGCGTAACAATGATTATGGCGATGCCCTTGATCCCTGCTTTGGAAACACCGATAACAAAAGCAGCGGATAAAGCCAAGACCCAAGTGAAAGTTGTTAGATTTGATTGAATTGATAGCAGCACTGTTATCGTTTAGCGAACAAAGGACAAAAGTATTCTAAAAAATTATATCTTTAGCCGCCAACCAATATACCAACAATGGAACTAAGTACTTTAGATTATAGCTTTATTATTGTATTCTTCACCATAGTTTTAGGAATCGGCGTTTATGTTTCCAAAAAGTCAGGTAAGAACAGTTCAGAATTTTTCCTATCTGGCAGGACCATGCCCTGGTGGCTTTTAGGCCTTTCGATGGTGGCGACAACATTTTCAACGGATACACCCAATTTGGTCACTGATATTGTTAGAACCGATGGCGTTTCTGGCAACTGGGTATGGTGGTGTTTTCTGATAACGGGGATGTTGACCGTATTTGTTTATGCCAAACTCTGGCGTAAATCAAATGTGAATACAGATTTGGAATTTTATGAATTAAGATATGGTGGCAAACCTGCCAGTTTTTTAAGGAAATTCAGGGCGGTTTATCTTGGGGTTATTTTTAATGTGATAACCATGTCTGCCGTTACCTTGGCCGCTATTAAGATTGGCGGAATCATGTTGGGACTTGAACCCTGGCAAACCGTTGTAAGTGCCGGCTTGATTACTGTGACTTTCAGTGCTTTGGGAGGGTTCAAAGGCGTTGTTTATACTGACTTTCTTCTATTTTTCGTTGCAATGGCAGGTGCCATTGGCGCAGCGTATTACTTGGTTAATTTACCTGAAGTTGGCGGTATTAACGCGTTAATGGCCAATGAAAATGTAAAGGGTAAACTTTCCTTATTGCCAGAATTCAGTAACACAAAGGCAGTGATTACCTTATTGGCAATTCCGCTTGCTGTGCAATGGTGGAGTTCTTGGTATCCTGGAGGGGAACCTGGAGGCGGGGGCTACATAGCCCAACGTATGCTAGCTGCAAAAGATGAGAACCACGCGATTGGAGCCACATTTTTCTTTAATATCATGCACTATGCCCTAAGGCCTTGGCCATGGATTTTGGTGGCTTTGGCTTCCTTGGTAATATATCCCGATATCGCTAGTATCTCTGAAGCATTCCCGAACGTTCCAGTAGACAAATTAGGTCACGATTTGGCCTATTCCGCGATGTTGACCAAATTACCGAGTGGATTATTGGGCTTGGTGTTGGCATCACTGATTGCCGCTTATATGAGTACCATATCTACCCAATTGAACTGGGGGTCTTCTTATATTGTATTTGATTTTTATAAACAACAGATCAATCCCAATGCCTCCGAAAAAAGGTTGGTGGCGGTTGGTAGGTTTTCTACGGTTATATTGATGGTTCTAAGTGCTATTTTGGCTTTGGCAATGCAAAATGCCATGCAGATTTTTGATATGCTATTGTTGTTTGGCGCAGGCACGGGACTCATCTTTATTCTCCGATGGTTTTGGTGGCGGATCAATGCATGGACAGAGATTTCGGCCATGTTCGCCTCTGGGATACTATCCATATTGTTAAAAGCGACTCCGTTAGGCGAGTTCTTTTTTAATGCAGAAACAGGCATATTGCCAGAATGGGGAGAGATTCCTTTTGTAATGATCATAACCACGATTATTTGGGTAACTGCAACTTTTACGACACAACCAGAATCAAAAGATGTACTTCGTTCGTTCTATAAAAAAATACAGCCAGGAGGTCCTGGTTGGGCCAAAGTGGTTGACGAGGCGAAAGTTGATAATGTTGAAATTGACATGGGTGAAAAATGGAGCGTCCCCTCGGGAATTTTGGCCATGCTTCTGGGTGTTGTTCTCATATATACGATTATGTTCGCCACAGGCCATTGGATTTATGGGCATACGACTTCAGCAATGGTCTTAACCGTTGTGGCCCTGATTTCAGGATTCTTATTGATTAAAGCCTGGGGCAGAATGAAAGACAATATATTATAAGCTGTAGCAAATGAAAAATAGGATAATTTCAGTTGATATTTTTAGGGGCTTGACCATCGTATTGATGATTTTGGTCAATACGCCAGGAACGTGGTCCAATGTTTATGCCCCCTTTTTACATGCCAAGTGGCACGGGTACACCCCAACGGATTTGGTTTTTCCTTTTTTCCTGTTTATTGTGGGTACGTCAATTGCCTTCGCTTATCAAAAAAAGAAAGGCACAGCAGCTACCTATAAGAAAATTACAATCCGGAGTTTAAAATTAATTGGTCTTGGCTTATTTCTGGGAGCCTTTGCCATTAGCTTTCCGTTTATAAAAGACTTTGCTGATATTAGATTTCCTGGGGTGCTACAGCGCATAGGTATTGTGTTCTTCTTCGCGGCAGTTTTGTTCATCAATTTCAATTGGAAAACATTGGTTGGTATCTGTGCAGTGTTATTGATTGGGTATTGGCTCTTGATGGGCTATGTGCCCGTTGAGGGAATGGAATCCACTTTCGAACGTGCACCCAACAATTTGGCCAATTATATTGATGTTAAAGTCTTGGGGACCCATAATTACAAGCCTGATTATGACCCCGAAGGGCTCTTGAGTACCATACCTTCAATTGCTTCTGCCTTATTGGGAATTTTTACAGGGCTGATCCTAACTTCAAAGAGGGAAAAGAAGGAAACGATCCTTGTGGGCTTAGGGGTTATAATGCTGATTGTTGGTTATATATGGGATATGGTGTTCCCTATTAATAAAGCACTATGGAGCAGTAGTTTCGTAATGGTGACTGCCGGTTGGGCCAATATTTTCCTAGCCCTTATTTACTATTTATCGGATGTGAAAGGGCTAAAGTTTGGCAGTATCTTTAAATATGCAGGTGCAAATGCGATAACTGTTTATTTCCTCTCTAGTTTTGTGAGCAAGTTGTTCTATTCCATCAAAGTTGATGGCGATACCTCATTGCACGGCTGGTTGTTCCAAAATATTTATGTGCATGATTTCATGGCCATGGAACTTTCATCTTTATTATACGCACTCACAGTAGTTGGCTTCTATATGCTATTGGCCTATATAATGTATAAAAAGAATATATTCATTAAGGTATAGACAACGGCTATGAAAACGGTTGCATTATTCGGGCCACGTATTTTCCAATAACGTCAAATTCCAAATTTACGGTACTTCCTACCTGATATGTATTAAAGCGGGTATTTTCATAGGTATATGGAATAATGGCTACACTGAAGGTATTCTTGCCTGAATCAACAACAGTTAAACTAACCCCATCAATGGTTATTGACCCTTTTTCAATGGTAACATTATTTTGTGCGGCGTCATATTCAAAGGTGAAGAACCAACTCCCATCTTTTTCCAAAACGGCAATGCATTTACCGGTTTGGTCAACATGCCCTTGCACAATATGGCCGTCCAATCTTGACCCTAGCACCATGGCCCTTTCCAGATTAACCTTATCCCCAACCCGTAATTCACCCAAATTGGTCTTTTGCAGCGTTTCATCAATCGCCGTTACCGTATAAGCGTTACCGTCTAATGAAACCACGGTTAAACAAACGCCGTTATGCGCTACACTTTGGTCAATTTTCAGTTCTTCGGTTATTGGGGAATTTATGCTAATGTGAAGATTTCCCCTGTCTCTTTCCAGTTGTTGTACTTCTCCCAAAGATTCGATAATTCCCGTAAACATGTGTCGTATAAATTAAGTAGTTTTGTACACTGAATTATGCGCCTAATTCAAAATAGGCATTAGGATACAAAGGTAAATATATAATGCAGGAAAGCCGAAAAATAAGAGTAGGAATATCCATTGGGGATTTAAACGGGATTGGGTGCGAAGTCATACTCAAATCTTTTGAGGATACCCGCATGCTGGATTTTTGTACGCCCATTATTTTTGCTTCGAACAAAACCATATCGCACCAAAAAAGCGAATTGGGTATAACCATAAATTATAATGGCGTACAGGATGCCACTAAGGCAATTGATGGTAAGGTCAATGTAGTCAATGTTTGGAAAGAAATCCCTAAAGTTGAGTTTGGGCAAGAGACCAAAGAAGGCGGTGAATACGCCATTAAATCGCTACGTGCGGCCGTAAAGGCTTTAAAGGAAGATGAAGTTGATGTTTTGGTCACGGCGCCAATAAACAAAAAAAACATACAATCGGAAGATTTCAACTTCCCAGGGCATACTGATTATCTGGCGCAAGAGTTAGAAGGCGAAAGCTTAATGTTTATGGTCACGGATACGCTGAAGGTAGGTCTACTCACGGATCATGTGGCCGTTAAAGATGCACCAACTGCCATAAATCCCATATTAATAAGGACCAAAGTTAGAATCATTGAAAAATCATTGAAGATGGATTTTGGTATACAAAGACCAAAAATCGCACTTTTAGGTATAAATCCACATAGCGGGGATCATGGGGTTATTGGCAAAGAAGACGAAGAGGTCATGAAACCAGTTATCAAAGAAATGTCAGATGCTGGGCACTTGGTATTTGGCCCCTATCCGGCAGATAGTTTTTTTGGTTCAGATGCCTATAAAAACTTTGATGCCATACTGGCGGCCTATCATGACCAAGGCCTTATACCTTTCAAGACCTTGTCGTTTGGGACTGGTGTGAATTTTACAGCAGGACTATCAAAAGTGAGAACATCGCCTGACCATGGAACAGCCTATGAAATAGCAGGGAAAGGGAAGGCCGACCCTAGTTCTTTTAAGGAAGCCCTTTTTAAGGCTATTGAAATTTTTAGGAACAGACAAGAGTACGTGCAATTGACAGAGAACCAACTGAAACAACAGAAAGTCAGACGATAAGCATCGATTTATCACCATTATTAGGGGAATTAAAGGCGTAAAATCTGCTTCGTTTTAGAGAGATTGAATATTTACTTTCCATTTATTGGCTTTTATCAAAAAAAAAGTATCTTTGCACCCGCCTTTATATGGGGCTAGCGTAATTTAACAAGTGTTGAAATGATAAAGCAAAAGGAGTTTAATATTCCTTTCTCTGGATTGAAGCAAGGAAAACACGAGTTTGATTATAAGATTGAAAACAAGTTCTTTGAATCTTTTGGATATGATGAGTTTAATGATGCAAAAATAGACTTGCATGTGGTTCTTAATAGAATGAGCACCATATTAGAGTTGGAAATGCAGGCAGAAGGCTCAGTAAATGTTGATTGCGATACAAGTGGCGAACCATATGACCAAAAAATCAATGGTGATTTAGATTTGGTTGTAAAATTTGGTGATGAATTCAACGATGAAAATGATGAAATATTGATCATTCCTCATAGTGAGCACCAGTTGAATATTGCGCAATACGTTTATGAAATGCTGGTTTTAACGGTTCCTCAAAAAAGGGTTCATCCAGGCGTCCTGGATGGCACTTTGAAATCTGAGACACTTAAAAAGTTGGAAGAGCTTAGTCCAAAAGTAGAAAAAAACAATAAAGAAGATAGTGATCCCCGTTGGGATGAATTAAAAAAATTAAAAACGGATAAATAATTAAGAATGGCACATCCTAAAAGAAAAATTTCCAGAACGAGGAGAGATAAAAGAAGAACGCATTATAAAGCAGTAGCTCCAACACTTGCCAAGGATCCTACAACGGGTGAAATGCACTTGTTCCATAGAGCCCACTGGCACGAAGGTAAATTATATTACAAAGGTCAAGTTCTTATCGATAAGACCGAGGAAGCCGAGGCTTAGTCTTGATTTTTGAATAAAAAATTGATTCCCTGTTAGTTTAGCAGGGTTTTTTTATACCTAAATTTCAATAAGAAAAGTCGAAATTGAGTTTTAATATTCAATATTTGGGTAATTTTTTACAAATAACCTCATTTGATCAAAAAATCACTTTTTACTCAAATAGTCCCAGAAATTCATTAATTTTCACAACTTTTGACGCATTTTTGAAGGTTTTTTACACAAAAGATAATGTTGTATGAGTAAACTTACGGCAGCCATAACGGCTGTAGGGGGATATGTTCCCAAATTTATCCTTACCAATAAAATGCTCGAGGATATGGTTGACACCAATGATGAGTGGATAACCTCTAGAACGGGTATAAAAGAAAGAAGGATATTAAAGGAGGATGAAGGAAATGGTAGTTCGTATTTAGGTATAAAAGCGGCTGAAAATCTTATTGAAAAAAGAAAGTTAGATCCAGCCGAAATAGACTTGGTCATTGTTGCAACCGCCACCCCAGATAGTATGGTAGCCTCAACGGCTGCATTTGTAGCTTCAGAAATAGGAGCCACAAATGCTTTTGCCTTTGATCTGTTGGCTGCGTGTTCAAGTTTCCTATATGGCATGTCAACAGCATCTAGTTATATAGCTTCAGGAAAGTACAAGAAAGTACTTTTGATAGGAGCCGATAAAATGTCCTCAATAATTGATTATACCGATAGGACCACCTGTATAATATTCGGGGATGGCGCCGGTGCCGTTCTTTTTGAACCTAATGAGGAAGGTCTAGGGCTTCAAGATGAGTATTTAAGGGCAGATGGTTCAGGAAGAAAATTTTTGGGTATGGATGCCGGAGGTTCATTGATGCCCGCAACTATGGAAACCGTGAAAAACAGAAAACATTTTATCTACCAGGACGGTAAATCGGTTTTTAAATTCGCTGTTTCGAATATGGCCGATGTGGCAGCAAGAATAATGAAGCAAAATAATCTAAGTGATCAAGACGTAGCATGGCTGGTTCCACATCAAGCCAATCGGCGTATTATTGATGCCACGGCTAATAGAATGGGCTTGGATCATTCTAAAGTGATGATGAATATTCATAGGTATGGTAATACAACATCCGCTACATTACCATTATTGCTCCATGATTATGAAGATCAACTTAAAAAAGGAGATAATCTTGTGTTCGCTGCCTTTGGTGGCGGTTTCACATGGGGGTCCGTTTATTTAAAATGGGCATATAATAAATAATCAATCAACTAAATAAAATAACTTTCTATGGACATTAAAGAAATTCAAAGCCTCATAAAGTTTGTGGCCAAGTCTGGTGCTAGCGAGGTAAAGTTAGAAACAGATGATATTAAGATCACCATTAGAACGGGTCCACTCAGTGGAGCACAAGAGACCACTTATGTGCAGCAAATACCCATGGCCCAAGCACCCATGGCACCTGTTGTATCGGGCAGTGGGCCAGAAGTTGCTGAATCCAATAAAACGGCTGCTGAGGAAGCTGAAAATGCTAAATACATTACAATCAAATCGCCTATAATCGGTACTTTTTATAGAAAACCTTCACCTGATAAACCCTCTTTTGTTGAGGTTGGTTCCAATATCGTAAAAGGGGATGTGCTTTGTGTAATTGAGGCAATGAAACTTTTCAATGATATTGAATCTGAAGTTTCAGGTAAGATTGTAAAGATATTGGTAGAGGATTCCTCTCCTGTAGAGTTTGATCAACCGTTGTTTCTGGTAGATCCATCTTAATAAATTTTAAGTTGAAAAATGGTGTTTAACACTATTCAAAACTTAGTACTTAAAATTTAAAACTTCAGAAGATGTTCAAAAAAATACTTATTGCAAATAGGGGCGAGATAGCGCTGCGGATTATTAGGACCTGTAAGGAAATGGGGATTAAGACTGTTGCTGTCTATTCAAAGGCCGATGAAGAAAGTTTACATGTAAGGTTTGCAGATGAGGCCGTTTGTATAGGCCCAGCTCCTAGTAGTGAATCTTATCTAAAAATACCAAACATTATTGCTGCCGCAGAGATTACGAATGCCGACGCCATTCATCCTGGATATGGTTTTCTTTCCGAAAATTCAAAATTTTCCAGAATATGTGCCGAGCACAAAATCAAGTTCATTGGTGCTTCTGGGGAGCATATAGATCGGATGGGAGATAAGGCTTCAGCAAAGGAAACCATGAAAAAAGCTGGGGTGCCAACAGTTCCTGGATCCGAAGGATTGTTAAAATCTGTTAGCGATGCAAAGAAGGTGGCCAAAAAAATGGGCTATCCGGTGATGATAAAGGCAACTGCTGGTGGGGGTGGTAAAGGAATGCGCGCCGTATTCAAAGATGAGGATATGGAAGACCACTATGAGAGTGCGGTTCAAGAAGCAACAGCGGCCTTCGGCAATGGTGGTATGTACATGGAAAAATTGATTTTAGAGCCTCGCCATATCGAAATCCAGATTATTGGTGATCAATACGGTAAGGCATGTCACCTTTCTGAACGAGACTGTTCAATTCAACGGAGACATCAAAAATTGACCGAGGAAACACCTTCTCCGTTTATGACCGATAAGCTTCGTGAAGATATGGGGAATGCAGCTGTAAAAGCGGCAGAATTCATTAAGTATGAAGGGGCAGGTACCATAGAATTCTTGGTTGACAAGCATCGAAATTTCTACTTTATGGAAATGAATACCCGTATTCAAGTAGAGCATCCGATTACTGAACAGGTTGTTGACTATGACCTAATCAGGGAACAGATCTTAGTTGCTGGAGGTGTACCTATCTCAGGAAAAAACTATTACCCAAAACTTCATGCAATAGAATGTAGGATCAATGCTGAAGACCCTTATAATGACTTTAGACCGTCTCCAGGCAGAATAACAACACTGCATACTCCAGGAGGTCATGGGGTACGAATGGATACCCACGTATATAGTGGCTATACGATTCCGCCAAATTACGATTCAATGATCGCCAAGTTGATTACAACGGCACAGACGCGCGAAGAGGCTATTAACAAAATGAAGCGTGCTTTGGATGAATTTGTAATTGAAGGAATAAAAACAACGATTCCTTTTCATAGGCAGTTAATGGTTCATCCAGAATATTTGGCAGGTAATTATACCACGAAGTTCATGGAAGATTTTGTAATGGAACCTGAAACTGAAGAATAATTAGTATGAACCCTGACGGTACCGTCAGGGTTTTTTATATTACATCATGAATCTTAGTTATTGGGAATACAAGACATGGTTATCCAATATTGATTATACCATTGTTGGCAGTGGTATCGTTGGACTAAACTGCGCATTGGCTCTTCGTGAAAAACACCCTCATGCTAAAATATTGGTTTTGGAAAAAGGGGTGTTACCTCAAGGAGCAAGTACCAAAAATGCAGGGTTCGCATGTTTTGGAAGTATTTCAGAAATACTATCGGACCTAAATAGCCATACAGAGGAAGAAGTAATTCAATTGGTGGGAAAAAGGTGGGAAGGCATTCACTTACTTCGAAAGACATTGGGAGATGATACTATTGATTATCAACAGCATGGTGGCCATGAACTTTTTCTTGAATCCAAGGAAGCGCTTTATAACAATTGCTTAGATAACCTCGACAAGGCTAATAAACTTTTAAGGCCTATTTTTAAAATCGATGCCTTTGAACCACAAGGCAATCGCTTTCAGTTTAAAAATATTAAAGAGCAGTATATAACAAATACGCTAGAGGCCCAGATTGATACCGGTAGAATGATGGCCGCCCTCTTACAATTAAACAGAAAAAAAGGTATTCGAATATTGAATGCGATTGCCGTTGAGGAATTTCAGGAAATAGGGGATTCGGTAGCTGTCAAAACCAATGCATTTGAATTCAAGACAAAGAAATTAATGATTGCCACCAATGGCTTTGCCTCTCAATTAGTTGGTGAAAAAGTGGTTCCTGCGCGAGCACAGGTATTTGTCACCAAACCCATACCCAAATTACATATAAAGGGCACTTTTCATTTGGATGAGGGGTATTATTATTTTAGAAATATAAATGGCCGTATTCTTTTTGGGGGAGGCCGAAATTTGGATTTTAAAGGGGAGCAAACCTATGAACACGGTGAGACCCAGTTGATTCAAAACCAGTTGAAAAAAATGTTGGGAGAAATTATCCTGCCAAATACTTCTTTTGAAATAGAGCATAGGTGGAGTGGTATTATGGGTGTTGGCCAGGATAAAAAACCGATTGTAAAACAACTTTCCAACAATGTGTTTTGCGGGGTTCGTTTGGGAGGTATGGGAGTTGCCATTGGCAGTCATATAGGTAGAGAGCTGGCAGCACTTTCATCCTAGTGTAATGTCAAGCTAAAACTTACACATAATCCACGATTACCTAATAAGTCATTTCAGACTTAACTTAACACTAGTAAGCAGCAAATTGTTCATTTTTCTTTCTATCTTGTTGTTCGTTAAGTAAAGTTAACCACCCCACTCTTGTTGCCACCCCAAATTTCTAATGATTCTGGATTTAATTGATTTCGATAGCATCGATGACTCGATATATGGTTAGGGAGAATATTGTGTTTAGAGCCAAATAGTTATGACCAAAAATGTATTTGAATCCGGTTTAAAAGGGATGTGTTTCCTCTTTACATTGGTATTCCTTGTAAGTTGTTCATCGTCAAAATCAAATTATCAGCGCGAATATACGCGTGTTTGGAAAGAGATCATAAAATCAGAAGCTTGGAAGAATTCCTTTTTGGATAAGAACCCTGCAACCCAATCAAGAAATGCGGATTTTTATGCGACCACTACAGATACCGGTATAGCGGAAGATCGTTTTACCGCAAATATTGATATGGAAGCACTTTTTGATAAGCGTTTTAATTCTTTGGCGTCAAGAGCTTATTTTAAGATCATTTCAGAAGCCGAGAATGCCGATATTCGTCTTAAGGTGGAATATGACCGATGGAACAGTATGCATCGGGATACAGGCTTAAAAAAAGACCATGCCTTCAAAAAGGAGTATGAGACCATAGTTAGAAGATACAATGCACATAAAGCGATGTTAGAAGGACTTAAATCATGGAATATTTTTAGCGATTTCAGATCAAACGACCTAGATTTTTTCAAGGCGGAAAATAGGAATGAAATTTATAAAATGTATCAAAACGGGAGTACGGAAGATAATATGATCAACTTTCTGGTATACAGATTAGCTGATTTATACCATTACGAGGACTAAGGCAAAAGGATCCAAAACTTTTTCGTCGTACATTTATATTTATAAGTCATTTATTCGGAATGAGTGAAAAAGACCTCAAAATAGCTTTATACCAATTTTGTCAAGTGTTTGTTGACGAAAGATCTGGCCGTATTCAATCTCAAATAAAGGAACTTCAAACGGCCTTGGATTCAGAGACCAAAAGTAGTGCAGGCGATAAGCATGAAACAGGCAGGGCGATGCTACAATTGGAAAGGGAAAAATTGGGGCAACAATTGGCCGAAGTCCAAGAATTGAGTCGAGTGATGCAAAAAATCGATATGTCATCCAAGAAAACCGCTGCTGCTTTAGGCAGTCTGGTCAAGACAACGAAGGCCAACTATTTTCTGGCAATCTCTGCGGGGGAGTTTAAATCGGGTGATGTTCCAAATTATTGCATTTCCCTAAATACGCCCATAGGTATAATGCTCCTGGGCAAAACCATGGGTGACACCATTGGGTTTAATAAGAATGTATTAAAAATAATAGCGATAGAATAATAGTATTAATCCAAACTGGGACGCCTTCGATGCGCCTTTTTTAAAGCATCTTTTTTCTTGGATTTCAGTCTTTTTTCAATGGAAGACCTTGAAGGCTTTGTTTTTCGTCTTTTTTTTGGAACCGCAAGTGCAAACGCTATTATATCCAAAAAACGTTTGGTGATAATTTCTTTGTTTTTATGTTGACTTCGACTTTCATCGGATTGTAGTATTAAAACATTATCCTTGGTGAGTCTACTTGCAAGTTTATTGTAAATGCGGTCTTTTTCTAGCAATGACAATGCATTTGAATTTTCAACATCAAAAGTCAATTCAACTTTGGTAGAAACCTTGTTCACATGCTGTCCACCTGGCCCACTACTCCGAACTGCTTTAAGTTTAATTTCCTGAATGAGGCCTTTTTTATCCATCTTAATTAAAGGTTCAAGCGCTGGTTTATGGTCTCGATTGAAATGTTCAAGAACACGTTTCTTTCGGGCGCTAAGGCTATGGGGTTATTAAAATAGATTTTTTGTTCTTCATAAATACCTTCTATCATATAATAACCTCCTTTGTAAAAAGAACGCTTTACCACGACTTCCAAACCTGATTTTTCTGAAACCCTAAACTCATGGGCGTACACAATGATACGTCGTTTTGTATCGGCATATGACTTTACAATATTAATGGGGATTTTATTCGCCTCTCCAAAAAGGGAGGCGATGTAAAGGTCATTGGGGTGCTCATATAAATTCTTGGGTGTATTTTTTGCGATGACCTTATTGTCTTTTAGGACTACGACGGCGTCAGCAAAAGGCAGCATATCATTATGATCGTGGGTGGCTGTGATTACCGTGACACCTTTGTTTTTTAAATACCCAAAAAGGTTTCTTCTAAGACTGTTTTTCCTAAAATTATCAATATGGCTAAACGGCTCATCCAATAATAGTATCTCTGGTCGTTCGGCAAGAACACGGGCAAGTGCTACACGTTGCTGTTGCCCGCCACTCAAATATTTTACTTTTACCTTGGCGAATTGGGTCATTTCTATCATTTCCAACAACTCAAAGGTTCGCTCTTTTAATTTTACAGGCTCAAAAACGGAAAGGAATTCACTTACGTTTTCCTCTACCCGGGTAAAAGGCATTAAGTCAAAATCCTGTGAAAGGTATTTCATGTAAGGTTCTCCCGGGACCAGATTATGATTTGGCCCCAATATTTGGGTTTCATCCCAATAAACTTCACCAATTTCAACATTCAGTAAGCCATAAATAATTTTCAACAATGTGCTTTTGCCACATCCGCTTTCCCCAATTATGGATACATGCTCACCTTTCGATACTTTTAGATTGATATCTTCAAGCACCGGAACTTTATCATAAGAAAAAGAAACATGGTCTACATGTAGCATTGTGCAAGGGTCTTATAATGGACAAAAAAATCCGTTTCAATTAGAAACGGACTTTATGTTAAAATATTGATGCAAATCGAATTTATTCTTTGAATTCTTTCAATACAGCCTGATTGGGTAATTCTTCAAATCCCATATTAAACAGGGTGAAACCAAAAATATCTGCATACTGTTCAATAGTTTTACTAACTGGTGTGCCGGCACCGTGTCCTGCATTGGTTTCAATACGAATCAAAGTCGGATTTGCGCCTGCTTGCTTTTCCTGTAGTTCTGCTGCAAATTTAAAACTGTGTGCAGGTACAACCCTGTCATCATGATCACCGGTTGTAACCAAAGTAGCCGGATATGCAACACCTTGCTTTACATTATGTACCGGGGAATATGCTTTTAGGTAGTTGAACATTTCTTCACTTTCTTCAGAAGTACCATAATCATATGCCCATCCTGCGCCCGAAGTAAAAGTATGATAGCGAAGCATATCCAATACACCCACTGCGGGTAATGCTACCTTCATTAAATCAGGGCGTTGGGTCATGGTGGCGCCAACCAAAAGCCCACCATTACTGCCACCACGAATGGCCAAATATTCTTTTGAAGTGTATTTATTGGCAATAAGATATTCTGCTGCTGCAATAAAATCGTCAAATACATTTTGTTTTTTGGTCTTGATTCCCGCATCATGCCATTTTTTACCATATTCACCACCACCACGTAGGTTGGGAACGGCGTAAACCCCGCCTTGTTCCATCCATACTGCATTACCAATACTAAACGAGGGCGTTAGGCTGATATTGAATCCACCATAACCGTTAAGAAGAGTAGGGTTTTTGCCATTCATTTGCAACCCTTTTTTATGCGTAATGATCATGGGTATTTTAGTGCCATCCTTTGTGTTGTAAAATACCTGATGGGATTCATAATCTTCAGGGTTGAAATCTATTTCAGGCTTCCAGTATTGTTCATAATCACCCGATTCAACATTGTATTTGTAGGAAGATCCCGGGGTATTGTAATTTGTGAACGAAAAGTAGAACTCCTTATCTTCTTTTTTACCCCCAAAACCACTTGCACTACCAACTCCGGGTAGTTTTACTTCGCGCACCATTTTACCCTCATAATCGTATTGAAAAACCTTTGAAATGGCATCGACCATGTACTCGGCAAAGAAATAACCCCCTCCTGTATTTGGGGATAGTACATTCCCGGTTTCAGGAATAAAATCCACCCAATTGTCAGGGGTCGGATTTGCAGCATCCACGGTGACAATCTTTTGGTTGGGGGCATCCATATTTGTAACGATATAGAGTTTTGAACCCACATTTTCAATAACGTAACTATCGGTATCAGTATGATCAAGAATGGTGACTAATTTACTATTGGGGTTGGTTAAATCCTTAATGAACAGCTTGTTTCCGGAGGTAGAAATAGAGGCAGTAATGATTAGATATTTACTGTCTTCAGTAACTTTACCAAAAACATATCTGTGTTTTTCTTGGGAAGTGGCACAAAAGACCAATACATCATCTTTTTGGGGAGTACCCAATTTGTGATAATACACTTTATGTTGATCGGTTTTAGCGGAAAGTTCGCTTCCTTTTGGCTTATCGTAACTTGAATAGTAGAAGCCTTCATTGCCTTTCCAAGAAATGCCACTAAACTTTATATCAGCCAAGGTATCCTCAACGATTTCTTTTGTTTCGGGGTTCAAAACAATGGCCTTGCGCCAGTCACTACCCCCTTCAGAAATAAGATATGCTGCCATTGATCCGTCTTTGGTAAAACTAAGTTCCGATAAGGAGGTTGTACCATCCTCAGAGAAGGTATTGGGGTCTAAAAAGACCTCAGGTTCTTCATCCCCTTT
>Ga0316189_10001978_pt1 | contig 20267 bp, 20 predicted proteins | sample LowCovwburrow_MG_FD_204930 | JGI IMG/M metagenome (GOLD analysis project Ga0316189, IMG submission 204930) | Coastal sediment microbial communities from Maine, United States - Lowes Cove worm burrow | ecosystem: Environmental > Aquatic > Marine > Coastal > Sediment | place: USA: Maine... | reverse complement strand
ACTTGCTGATCTGGCAGCTCTAACCGGATCACTCCATCTTAACGGCCCATCTGGCTGCTAGCCCTCGTAGCCTCGTCAGGCACACCGCCAGGATACTACTGCGCTTAATAGCCGCAGTAACGTAATCACGCTCAGCTTTTAACTTTCCAGCCAACCGCCTGTCCACCAATGGCGCGCAAATTGCTGCTGTAACAGGAGCTCGCAGCAATTTACGGAAAAATTAATATGTATAACAAGCACTTCGGGTTAAACAAGGCCCCTTTCATGATAACGCCGGATAGCCGACATTTTTTTGGTGGTGGTCAGCGTGCAGCGATCCTGGACACCCTGATTTATGCCGTCAACGAAGGTGAGGGCATCATCAAGGTGACTGGTGAAATCGGCACTGGAAAAACCATGCTGTGCCGTATGCTGCAGGACCGTCTGCCTGACAGTGTCGAGGTGGTTTATCTAGCCAATCCAGGCCTTGGTGAGAACGAAATCATTGCCGCCATTGCGATAGAGCTTCAGCTCTCAGTGTCGCCGGAAACGCCCCGCCTGCACCTCCGGCAACTGCTGCGAAACTACCTTCTGCAGGCTCACCACCAAGGTCGTCAGGTCGTCGTATTTGTCGAGGAAGCCCAGCGCATGCCGCTGGAGACACTGGAAGAAATCCGCCTGCTTGCCAACCTGGAAACCGGCCGCTCCAGGCTCCTGCAACTGGTCCTCTTTGGCCAGCCAGAGTTAGACCAACTGCTTGATAATTATAATCTTCGTCAGCTCAAAGACCGTATCACCCACAGCTTTAACCTGGATCCGCTGAGCGCCGCCGAAGTACGCGACTACGTTCGATTTCGCCTGCACAGCGCAGGCTACACAGGTAAGGAATTATTTACGGCCCCGGCCTACAAACAATTGGTCTGGTCTTCACGTGGTCTAATCCGGCGCCTGAATGTGCTGGCCGACAAAGCCATGCTCGCCGCCTTCGCCGGCGGTGCTGAACGCGTGCATTGGATCCACGCGCACCGTGCTGCAGGGGATGATCGCCCGAGCACGCAGAGAGGAAGTCTGCCAAAAGGCCTGGCGACCGGGCTGCTTGCCGGTTTTGCGCTGGCCGTCGCCACCCTGCAGCTGATAAACCGGGCGCCTGATGCCGTCCCCGCGGCTAAAGCGTCAGCCCCGGTGCGAATCAGCCAAAATATTGACAACATTCGCCAGGCAGCACTGAACATGAAACCGGCAGCCGGACTGCCACTGACATCCGCGCGACTGCGCGCCACTCAGGACAAGCTGCTTAACACGGCGGCTGGCGGACTCACCATACAATTGCTATTAAGTGATGACGACGACCTGAACAAAGTCGAAAAGATTCTGCGCACTCAAGATTATGCAGACCTGCTCGCGGATATTTACCTTTACCGCTCGGAAGTCAGCGGGCGACAGCGCTGGCATTTACTCTATGGCGATTTCGACAGCAAATCAAAAGCTTTGGATGTACTGGCAAATTTACCGGAGAAGGTGCTGTTACAACGCCCCTATTTAAGATCTTTGAGCGCGTTACAGATCGTCCAACCCTCTGTTGGCCGTAACGCGCACGAGGATGAAAACGGATGAGCATGGTTCGTTTTATCAGTTTGATGAAGCTGATGCTGAGTGCCTGTATGCAGACACCTCAGCAACCGGCAAATAGCTCCCGGTTACCGACAAAGTAGTCCGCCAACCAGGTTCCGGCGATTGCTGTGATGCAAATGCCCGACTCAAAGTTGTGGCCGGCCAGAATGCTTACTGAAAAGCCGGTTATCAAAAGGGGCCTTCGAGCCCCTTTTCCATTCCCCGGCTGCATCGCAAAAAACGGCGGCCCGTTTTTTGCTTGTAGCTTACTATATGGAAAAGTTCGTAATAAAAAACAGTGGGCTGTCTCCAGGAAACCCTGAGTTCAACCCGTCAGCCAATGCCTATGTCGCTAATGGAGCATGCGAAGCATGCAGACCTCCATACGGTATTCCGCTGGTTTTTTGTCATGTTGATCAGCGTGATATCCAATTATTTGACGCCAAACTACCTGTATCGGCCCGGAATGGCAGTGGGGCCAGGTAAGCCGCATGCTGCAGCAAATCAACCTCTATCAACCCGTTTTCAGAAAACAGCAGAAGGTATTTTCTTCGCTGACATTACTGCAGATCTGCGCAGCAGTACTTCTTTTAATGATCGTAATCGCCGGTCACACACGCTGGACTCTGGCGGGTATGGAGAGAACCTCGCTGAACCTGGAACAACAACGCCAGGATCTGGCCACAAGGATGGGCGGCCTGGAAGATCAATACCGCACACCCGATGTTGATGCTGTTGATAATGAAATAGAAGCCCTGCAAAAGAATATTGATCAGCGCAACTACCTGCTCGAACAGTTCGATAAGCTGGTTATCCAGCACCGAGGTGGATTTGCAGCACAGTTTGAGGCACTCGCGAAGCTCCAGGTACCCGGTCTCTGGCTAGAAGGTGTCACGATAAATAGCGACCAGCAAATGGAAGTTCGCGGCATGACGCTGGACCCGAAACTGGTACCTGTTTATCTCCAGCAACTTGAACAACGCGGTGATCTGTCAGGTACTACGTTTGAAACCATATCCATGACGCGTGTTGCCAGTGATCAGCCCTACATCCAGTTTGTGCTGCGTAACGTAGAGGAGGGTTCAGCATGGCAATAGCTATAAAGACCCATCTGCAGCCATGGCTGGAGCGCATCGATAACCTGGAGTTACGCGAGCGAATACTGCTGCTCGCGGCTGCCGTGGCGGTTATGTTTCTCCTAATAGATACGCTGATTCTGCAGCCGACACTCAAGGCTCAACAGGTAGCCAGGCAGCAAATTGTCGATCTGGAAGTGAAACTCAATAGCCTGCGCCAGAGTGCCCAGCTGCTGAGCTATAAATCTGATTCCGACCTGGCGGCATCGCGCCGCCAATCACGCGACCAGCTGGCTTCGGAACTGGCCGAGCTCGATACCCGAATCATCAGCCAGCTTGGAGCTCTGGTTGAACCAGCACAGGCTGCCCAGGTGCTCGAGCAATTGCTTAGCTCACACACCGGCCTGAAGCTGACGACTTTGAATGCCAGTGCCGAACCGCTCAAGGACATGGAACTCGAGCAACAGTCAGAAACGCCGGGCCTGGCTCGCTACCAGCTGGACATGGTGGTCCAGGGCAGTTACCTGGACCTGCTGAACTACCTGCAGAGCCTGGAGGCCATGCCATGGAAATTCTTCTGGCAGCAGGTTGATTTCCAGGCAACCGAACACCCGCACGCCGAGACGCGTCTGCAGCTGTATACCCTGGGAGCGAAGGATGCATAGTTACTTTGCCAGCATGATCATCTTCGTAGCAACGCTGCTGAGCCAGCAGGTGCATGCTTTACACGACCCGACCCGGCCAACCGATCCTGCCGATTACTTCGGTGGAGGCGTCCGCAGCAATAGTACCTGGTCACTGCAGTCTATCCTGTCAGCAGCAGATCGACGCATCGCCATTATCAACGGTACGCGGGTCAGAGAAGGCGACCTTATTGGATCAGCCAGGGTCATCAGTATCGGCGAATCAAAGGTTGTTTTAAATACAGATGGACAGCGATTTACGTTACGTCTGCTACCCACATCGATAAAGGTAAACCCGTGAACAGGATGCTCTCGAAGAAGTTTATACAGATGTGCGCAGCTGTTTTTCTGCTGAGCGCCTGTCAGACCACGCCGGAAAAGAAAGACCGGCCGGATCTGCCCGAGGTACAAAAATCACTACAGGAGTGGCAGTCACCCGAAAAGCCGAGCCCTGTCACACCGCCACCGGATATACAGCAGGCGCTGTTACCACCGCCAGGCAGGACGTTGAGGGCACTCAAGCCACGCAAACCCAGCTTCGACGTGTCCGTCAATGAAGTACCTGCACGCCAGTTTTTCATGAGCCTCGTGGACGGCACCACAGATAATATGGTGGTCCACCCCGATGTCTCCGGAACACTAACACTCAACCTCAAAGACGTGACCACCGAGGACGTTATGGCCACGGTACGCGATGTATATGGTTATGAGTACCGCTATGCGCACGGTGTTTTCCAGGTATTTCCCGTGCGGATGCGCTCACAGGTATTCAAGGTTGACTACCTGGATATCGAACGCGAGGGTGGTTCACGGACCCGGGTCAGCTCTGGACAGGTGTCGCAAGCACCTAGCGGAAATACCGGTGGCTCAAACAACAGCACGTCTGGTGAAGGCTCGTCGTCCAGTTCAGGTAGAAACAGTTCCGACGGCAAGCAATCCTCGTTTTCTGGTGCCCAGGTCACGACACGAACAAAAACCAATTTCTGGGAGCACCTGGATAAATCACTGGGGTTACTTATTGGCGAAGAGGACGGACGTAAGATAATCACCGATCCGCTATCGGGTACAGTGTTGGTACATGCCATGCCGCGTGAACTACTGGATGTCGACAACTACCTGAAAACACTTCAGATATCTGTCAATCGCCAGGTCATTATCGAGGCCAAGATCGTAGAGGTAAGACTTAATGATCAGTTCCAGGCAGGCATCAACTGGACGTCGCTGATCGACCTCAGTGGTGGCAGCCGTGAAATAGCATCCGGTGTATTTGGCACCGGTCTGGCCGCACCATTCAATAATATTAACAATGCCGATGCAGACGTACTGGGCAGCGTATTTGCACTTGAAGCGCACATCGGTGACTTCACAGCATTGCTTGAACTGCTAAAGAATCAGGGAGACGTACAGGTCCTTTCCAGTCCTCGAGTGTCCACCGTGAACAACCAGAAAGCTATTATTAAAGTAGGTACAGACGAGTACTTTGTTACCGACCTTGACGTCGATACGGACATAGCCGATGGCGTATCCAACCAGTCGGCCGACGTAACGCTTACACCTTTCTTCTCCGGCGTTGCGCTCGACGTCACACCACAGATTGATGAAGAGGGTGGCATCACGCTGCACGTTCACCCGGCAATAAGTGAAGTAACCCAGGACAACAAGGAAGTTTCTGTTTCTACCCAAACAGAGTTCAATCTCCCGCTTGCCATGAGCACCATCCGCGAGTCAGACACCATTATTCGTGCTACAAATGGTCAGGTCGTCGTTATCGGCGGGCTCATGCAAGACCTTGTACAGGATAACCTGAGCTCCACACCATTCCTGGGCGACCTGCCAGTGCTGGGACATATGTTTCGTCAGACGCGCAAAACCTCTGTAAAAACCGAGCTGGTTATTTTATTGAGGCCATTCGTAGTCGATAGCAGGCAAGTCTGGGCCAGAGAGGTCGATCGCTCGACCCGGGGCTTCGGCGAAGTGCGCCATCTGGATCTTCCCTGAGCAACGGACTACACGATTATGTACCTGCAACACTTCCAACTCAAGGAACTGCCATTTACCCTGACGCCGGATACTGATTTCTTTTTTAATCACGGCAGTCACCAGGAAGCGCTCAATGTGTTGCTGGTTGCGCTTAAGGGTGGAGAAGGCTTCATAAAGGTTACTGGCGAAGTCGGTACCGGAAAAACACTGCTCTGCCGTAAACTACTTAACCTGGTCGATGACCGCATTGTCAGCGCGTACATACCGAACCCTTTCCTGAATCCTACTGCCCTGCGCATGGCGCTCGCTGAGGAGCTGGGTATCAATTTCGCCCGCAACATTGGCCAGCACCGTTTGCTGGCACTGATTACCGGGCGCCTGCTGGAACTCAGCGCTGAAGGGAAACAGGTGGTACTGCTTCTGGATGAAGTACAGGCAATGCCTGATGACAGCCTGGAAGCATTGCGGCTGTTAACCAATCTGGAAACGGAAAAACGCAAACTCCTGCAGGTAGTTTTATTTGGACAACCGGAACTTGATGTACGGCTGTCACAACGCAAGCTGCGGCAACTGAAACAACGCATAGTATTCTCCTACCGATTGTGTCCGCTTGACCGGCGCGCGCTGGGTGAATACGTACAATATCGCTTGCACGTAGCGGGCTACAGAGGACCTGAGCTGTTTAACGCTCGATTAATCAGGCAGCTATATCGTTCCAGCCGGGGCATTCCACGGCTCGTGAATCTACTGTGTCACAAGGCGATGATGTCTGCATTCGGGATGGGTGACCTGCGCATTAAACACTGTCACTTGAAGCTCGCTGCCAGAGATACCGAAGATGTCGTACTCAAGAAACCACGCTGGCTGGCCATCGCATCGAGTCTGGCAGGACTGGTCGCCCTTACCAGCGCCAGCCTGCTTTACGCGTACACTTTATGAGCCTGATCAACCAAGTTCTCAAAGACCTTGACCAGAAGCGCGGTCCGGCAGATGGACTGCAGGTCGCCGCACTACAGGGTATCGGCCTGGTACAGAGTAAACATACCCAGTGGCCTGCCATGCTAACCACAGGTGCCTGGGGGCTGGCGCTTGTTCTAATTGCGTTCATCCTGTTTCAGTTTGCTGGCGGCTGGACATTTGGAATCGGTAAAACCGAAACTGAACCGATGGTTGAGTCTGTACCGGTGGCGAAAACTCATGCACAACTTGAAACGCTGGATACAACTCCCAGAGTGGTCTCTGCGCCCGAGCCCGTTGCGCCCGTTGCGCCCGTTGCGCCCGTTGCGCCCGTTGCGCCCGTTGCGCCCAACGATCCTGCCCTGGAAAGCGCCGGAGCTGTAACAGACGAACCGGCCGCCACAACACGAGCTGTACAGATACCAGCACAGCCTATAAAAACTTTAAGCGTCAGACAGCACGCCGAACACGAATTTGCAGCGGCGCAAAAAGCCATGACCAGGCAGGACAAAGTACGCGCTGAACAACTTTTCAACAGCGCACTTGATTACCAGCCCCAACACATGGATGCACGTATCCAGCTAGCCGCCATTTATCTTGAGCGCAACAATGCCGAAGCAGCAGAGCGCGTACTCGAAGATGGTCTGGCGCTGGATCCAACCCATATTCAACTCACTCGCCTGTACGCTCAACTGCTTGCCACAAGGGGTGAATTCGAAATGGCGCTGCAAGCTCTGGCGGCCGTTACGGATACACAAACACACGACGCGGAAAGTCTTGCGCTGCGCGCTGCCGTATACGCACGTCTCAATAACTACCACGATGCTGCGTCCAGCTATCGGCTGGCATTAAAACTCGACTCAGGGCAGGCAAACTGGTGGATGGGTCTGGGGCTGGCTCTTGAACACCAGGAGCTGTACAGCAGTGCCGCAGATGCTTACCAGATGGCCAGCAGCCTGCCGCTTGCTGACAATGTTAAAACGTTTGTGCACCAGCGTCTTCAACAGTTACAGAACACCGCGGGGGATAATTAACCAATGGCCGCTACCATGCAGAGAAAACGTGTTCGTATCGGTGACCTGCTGGTCGAACAAAAATTTATCTCGGAAGCTCAGCTGCAACAGGCGCTCGCCGAGCAGAAGAAGACCGGGCGCAAACTGGGGCGCGTACTGGTTGAAAGTGGTTTTGTAGGCGAAGATCAGCTGCTGGAATTACTATCCGAGCAGCTTGATATTCCTTATGTCGACCTGTCACGCTTTGAGCTGGATCCTGACCTGGTTGGCAAACTTCCGGAAACCTATGCTCGACGCTACCGTGCTCTGGTTCTGAAAGAAACACCCAACGGTCTGCTGGTAGGCATGGGTGACCCAACGGATATTTTTGCCTTCGATGAACTCGCGCGTATCCTTTCGACATCGATGCAGATCGCGTGCGTCAAGGAAAGCGACCTGCTGCAAAATATCGATCGACTCTACCACCATGCTGATCAACTACGTAATCTGGCCAGTGAAGTGGGCCAGGATATGGCAGAAAATGCCTTTGACCTTCGCAACCTGTCAGCTTCCAGCAGCCAGTCAGACGCACCCGTGGTGCGCCTCATTCAAACTGTGTTTGAGGATGCAGTTCGCGCCAATGCTTCCGACATCCATATTGAACCTGATGAAGACGTATTGCGTATACGCAGGCGTATCGATGGGGTTCTGCACGAAACGACCATGGATGATACCCGCATCGCCTCTGCGGTTGTTTCCCGGCTAAAGCTTATGGCGGAGGCCGATATTTCGGAAAAGCGGCTGCCACAGGACGGGCGTTTCTCCCTCCATGTGCTCGAAAAAAATATTGATGTACGACTCGCCACCATGCCGACACAAACCGGTGAATCTGTGGTCATGCGCCTGCTGGAGCATGGCTCGGCAGTGCGCCGACTGAATCAGCTCGGCATGCCCGACGATATTCTTGAACGTCTTCGCCGTATGATTCACAAGCCCCACGGTCTGGTCCTGGTGACGGGACCGACTGGCAGCGGCAAAACCACAACGCTATACGCCGCGCTTACCGAACTGAATAAACCTCAGAAGAAAATTATCACCGTCGAAGATCCAGTTGAATACCAGCTGCCACGCATCAATCAGGTGCAGGTCAATCACCGCATCAAACTGGACTTCGCTCGCGTTCTGCGTACCGCTTTACGCCTCGATCCGGATATCATGCTGGTAGGCGAAATGCGCGATTGCGAAACCGGCGAGATCGCGCTACGTGCCGCATTGACCGGACACCTGGTATTGTCAACGCTACATACCAACGATGCAGTCGGTACCGCTATGCGCCTGGTCGATATGGGACTGGAACCTTACCTGGTCGCTGCCTCGACACAAGCTATTCTCGCACAACGCCTGGTGAGACAGCTCTGCACCAACTGCCGTACACCTAAACAGCTGGAACCCAGTGAGCGCAGCTGGGTGCAAAACATTCTCGGCGACGATGCCGACCTGGATGGTTTCCAGGAGGGCAGCGGTTGCAACCAATGTAACCACACCGGTTATCACGGTCGTATTGGCGTCTACGAGTTACTGGAAATCGATTATACCCTTGCCGACGCTCTGCGCCGGAACGATCCTGCGGAATTCGAGAACGCTGCACGCCAACAGGTTGGCTATCGCCCACTGGTTGAAAATGCACTGGATTATGCACGCGAGGGTATTACCAGTCTGGCCGAGGCTATGCGCCTCAGTGGCATGGTGGAGTAGGCGCATGCCGTCTTTTCAATACAGGGCGCGCGGGCCGCGCGGTGATTCAATTGAAGGAGTCATCGAGGCCAGCAGTACAGACCTGGCCGCCTCGCGTCTGATCGATGGTGGTCTGACACCAATTGACATCCAGCCGGTAGAAGAAGCTGTCGGTATGAGCACCGATCTGGCCGACCTGTTCCCACCCAAGGTTGAACTTGTCGATCTTATTCAGTTCAGCCGGCAAATGCACAGCCTGCTTAAGGCCGGCGTTCCAATTCTAAGCGCGCTCAGCGGCCTTGCCGCCCATGCCACCAATCGCACGCTGGCCACGACACTGGGCGGCATAATTGAAAATCTGGAAGCTGGCCGTGACCTGTCGAGCTCCATGTCACCCTACCCGGAAGTATTTTCAGTGTTCTATGTGAGCCTTATCCGGGTAGGCGAAACCAGTGGCCAGCTGGAAGTTGTATTTCGCCAGCTTGCCGGGTACCTGGAACGCGAGAAGAAGACGCGCGATCAGATCAAATCAGCCATGCGCTATCCAATTTTTGTAATGCTTGCCGTGCTTGTGGCCATTGTCGTGATCAATATATTTGTGGTGCCTGCTTTCGCAGCCGTATTCGAACAGTTTGGTGCGGAACTGCCGGTACCCACACAAATTCTGATCGCCATGTCCGATCTCACCGTCAATCACTGGCAGGCACTGCTGATCGGGAGTGTCGTGCTTTTCACTGGTTCGCGGATGTATGTGCGCAGCGATACCGGGCGCTACAAATGGCACAAGGCCCAACTGCGCATGCCACTGGTTGGCAAGGTACTTTATCAGGCCACCCTGGCACGGTTTACCCGCCTGTTCGCACTGGTTCAGGGTTCAGGTATACCCATAGTCACCGGCCTGTCTGTGGTTGGCAGGGCTCTTGGCAACGATTTTATTGAGGAGCGAGTGCTGTCGATGCGCGATGGTATTGAACGCGGCGAATCGCTAAGCAAGACTGCTGCCAACACTGGAATTTTCGATCATCTGGTCCTGCAAATGCTGCAGGTTGGTGAGGAGTCGGGAGCAACCGACGACCTGCTCAGGGAAGTGGCCGACTATTACGATACCGAGGTTGAGTATGCCATCCAGAAACTCAGCGCTTCTGTGGAACCGGTTCTGACCGTTGCGCTGGCCGGCCTGGTGTTCCTGCTGGCAACCGGCATATTTCTACCCATGTGGGACCTGGCCAAGATCGCCATGCATTAATAAATTCTATGTCTTGCGTGGCAGGAAAATACTGGAATTGTGATACATATCACGAAAATAATTCGTCCAACTTTATAGCATTAGAAAAATAGTCTACAATGTATATTTTTAGTTTAATATAATAAATATACTATACAGTAATATATGATCGCTTTTACCGTGCGGCGAATTTATGACCACGATCAGAAAATTCACTTATTAGCTAAAGATGTGACAAGTCATTGACGATATAAAGAGCAGATACGCGGGCCAATAGCCTAATCTTCAGGAGAATATATAGATGAGCAAGCAAGCAGGTTTTACTTTAATCGAATTAGTAGCGGTGCTGGTAATTCTGGCACTGTTGGGCGCAATGGCGGTACCGCGTTTTTTTGATGTGGCTACAGACGCCCTGACCGCAGCCCAGAATGGTTCTGTCGCCGGTGTCCGTTCCGGTCATGCCATGGCCATTGCCGAGCTGAGACGCATACCAACGGTTACCGAACTGGCGACCTATGTTGGCGGCCCGAACATAGCTGCAGTCGGAACCGGTATTCAGGTCACGATTGATGGCACGCCTTATGTTGTCCGGACTTACACGGATACAACCTGCACTACTGCAACCGCCGCGGTAGGTAACAGTGTGAACTGTGTTGGTCAGATCCCTTAAGCGCCGCACCTGCTAACAGGCTGTTTGAGAAAGGGTGGGCTGATGCCCGCCCTTTTTCGTTTCGGACCGCAAATATGGCTAGCACATCTACCAAACAACAGTCCGGGTTTACCCTCATCGAACTCGTTACCGTGCTCATCCTGCTCGGTATTTTGATGAGTTCACTGTACCTGCGTGGTTCACCCTCAACACCGTCACTGAACGCACAAGCCGACCAGCTGGCGCGTACGCTGCGCCATGCCCAATCGCTGTCCCTCGCCCAAGGTCGCAGCCTTACTCTCGACGTACAGAGCACCACCAACTACGTGGTCAGCGATGGTGGCGCCACCATCACCGACCCGCAAGGGACCGTACAAGCATTCACCCTGATAAATGGCGTGACCTTCACAGTTAATGATAATGACCTGGACTTCGACAGCCTCGGGCGCCCCATCGATGCCACTGACAATCTGATTGCCACCGCGCAGACCTGGACCCTGAGCGTCGATGGCTCAACCGCCAGTGTGCGTGTCGAACCTCTTACCGGGTTCGTGTCGGTGACACCATGAGCGCGACAGAGCAGCGAGGCTTCACACTTATCGAGTTGATCGTCGTGATTATTATTATGGCCATTGCCTCCGTGCCACTGTTCGGCCTTTTCAGTCAGGCCGGCGTCAGCATGCTCGCCAACGAAAAAATCCAGACTGCGACGCAACTGGCGCAGGAACGCGCCGAGCACCTTCTCGCGGTACGTCGAAACCAGGGCTACACCGCAGCGGACGTTTCGGTCGGCCAGGTCGAAAACCTCGCGGGCAATTACACCCGCACCACCAGTATCATTGACGAGACCGTCCCTTATGCGGGCAGTGATTGCCCGGCAGTCGGGGCCTGCAAGCAGATTACTGTCAGCGTTGCCGAGGCAGGCAAGACCCGCGCTGAAATCACCTTTCTGCTGGTTAACTATTGATGCGCTGTCGAAACGAAAAAGGGTTCACCCTTATAGAGATGGTGGTCACCATGACCCTGCTGGCGGTACTTGCGGCTACTGCAGTTCCGTTTATGCGCAATGGTGTACAGGCCTACAACGACACCGCGAGCGGGTTGCAGACCGTTGGCAAATTGCGCTATGCCAGCGAACGACTGGCCAGAGAACTACGCGAGATCCAGCGCGATGGCACTGGCAACTTCGATATTGCCACACCTGTTAATGTCTCGGGTAACAACATCACTTTCAGAAAATCTGACGGTGTAGAAGTCATCATCAGCGATGCAGCACCGGTAGTTAATATGCGCTACGACACTCTCGGCAACACCGATTTTATACTCACGGATGAAGTTACCAGTATTGTCTTCAGCTATTACCTCAACGACGGTATAAACCAGGCGAACGACACCAGCGATGTTGCCTATATCGAATTTGAATTGATACTAAACAACGGTAGTAGCTACAGTCAACGTACCCGCGTGGCGCTCAGGAACCGGCCATGAACACTGCTGTAAACCGAAAGAAGCAAACCGGTGCTGTCACCTTGATGGGCGCACTGTTTATCATTATCACACTGGCCCTGATGGTCATGGCAATCAATCGCATGGCAGCATCTGGCATCACTGATACAGCAGTACAGAACGATGCCGTGGAAGCGCTTTTTATTGCCGAGACCGGCATTGAGTATGCATCCTATCTCTACGCCAACGGCACTGCCTGTGCCAACCTCGAAACTGTCATTGGTAACACCAGTTCCGGACGCGGTAGCTTTGACGTGACGGGCTCCATAGTCAACGGGACTGATTGCAGCATCACTGTAACTGCCAGCGTCAGCTCGGTAGGTGCGGGTGCTCCAGATGCTTCACTACGGACTATAAATGCCGACCTTCGCCCGGCCACAGCAGCTGGATGGGCAGTCGGGGATAATGGTGCTGTACTTCAGTGGGACGGCGCGAACTGGATCGCGGGCGTGTCGAATACAACGGAAGATCTGTACAGCGTACATTGTGAATCGGCAAGCGACTGCTGGGCGGTAGGAGGCAATGGTGAAACCATTCACTGGGATGGCAGCAGCTGGTCCCAGGTATCTTCCGGAACCAGCGGGTTTTTGCTGGGTGTCAGTTGCGACTCCACCAGCTCCTGTAGTTCGGTGGGTATCACGGGCCTGTCCGCCAACACGCGTTTCTGGAATGGCGCTAGCTGGACAGCTGGAGGTGGCGGCGCGTTCTTTAGTTATTATAGTGATGTATCGTGCCCATCCTCCAACTGCTACAGTACCCGCTCCGTGTTACTTGGTGGCTCTGCTTCTATACACCAGTCTGCAACTTCCTGGGGCACCGTATTTACCGGCTCCACGCCACTGAACGGCATCGACTGTGCCGCAGCCGACGACTGTTGGGCAGTGGGTGACCTGAGCGGCAACCAATACTATTTCGTACACTTCAATGGCACTAACTGGACATCGCAAACACAGGCTGCACCCAATAATAATGTGCGGAGAAATCTCAATGCGGTTTCCTGTTCCAGCAGCAGCGATTGCTGGGCGGTCGGTGATGTAGGAAGTGGTCGCTTTGTGCTGGTCCACTGGGACGGCAGTAACTGGATTGGAAGTACGACTTACCTGCAAAGTGGGCAGTACCGCGAAACCCTGAATGGCGTGCATTGCCCAACCAGCAATGAATGTTGGGCCGTTGGCGAAGACCGCAATGGCTGGAATATAATCAGCTATGATGGTGCTGCGTGGGGCCACTTTGGATCTGCCGCCGTAAACCCCGTTGATCTCAACGATATATTTGTCTTCAGTGGAGGCGGCGGAAGTAGCGGTGGCGTCTCGCTGGTACGCTGGCAAGAGCAGATCAACAATTGACACTTACTCTGAAATCCACCAACCTTGTCGCCAACCCCTCAAAAGGAATAACGGGTGTTCTCATTCAAATCGAAAACGCGCAGTGATAGTTTAAACGCACTGGTGATAATGCCTGATGGTGTCTCTTCGGCAACCGTGAAGCAGACCAAGAATGGCAAACCCCTGTTGCAACACTGCGCATACAACGCCCTGGCACCGGGCCAGGAAATGGACGCCCTGTTAACAAATGTAGTTGCGGGCATGAGGAAGGCGCCCTGTTCAACTCTACTCGATTCCAGCGACTACCAGCTCCTCATGGTAGAAGCCCCGGAGGTTCCATCATCCGAGTTGAAAGCTGCTATTCGCTGGCGAATACGCGATCTGATAGATTTTCATATAGATGATGCTGTACTGGACGTATTCGACACACCACCGAGCGGTGCACGCGGCGTACAGGAGCACCTCTATACCGTGGTATCCCGCTCTGCGGTGGTAAAAGAAAAAGCTGATACCCTGCAAAATGCTGGCGCGCCGCTTGAGATAATTGATATTCCGGAAATGGCACTACGAAATATCGCCGCTCGACTCGACCAGGACGCCGGCGGGCAGGCGACAATGTACTTCGGCGCGGAGCAGGGATTAATAACATTAACCAGGGACGCCACTCTGTATCTCGCTCGCAGTCTGGATATAGGTTACCGGCAACTCAAGGAAACGCCCGAGCTTGTAGACCGCCTCGCGCTGGAACTACAACGCTCGATGGATTACTACGACAGGCATTTTCAGCAGGCACCCATCAGTGCCATCACACTTTGTCCTACTCCAGAACCGCTACCCTTCATTGCCGATCAGCTAACCCAGCTAACTGGCATTGATGTACACGAACTCAGTATGGACGATCTGGTCGAAAGCAGCTCGCCCGTGGATGACGAATTGTTTGCGCGTTGCCTGCTGGCCATTGGCACTGCGTTGCGCTCTGAACCGAAGGAGCTGTAGACAACCTTCCCAATCTACAAACATCAGCAGACGGCAGCCTGGCAGAGCATAACCCGGCCCGTGAATTTACTTGCTGATTTCCATATCCAGTTCTTTAATCTTTCTCGTCAGGGTATTACGTCCCCAACCCAGCAGGCGAGCTGCGTCCTGGCGACGTCCAGCTGTACGCGCCAGTGCCGCTTCAATCATGGTGCGCTCGAAAACGGGTAACGCTTCATCGAGCAGGCCATCTCGACCGTCGGCGAACTGTCGGTTAGCCCAGTCCCTTAGAATAGACTCCCAGCTTCCGCTCGAACTTTCAGCGACACTCGACGACTGTTTCAATTCTGCGGGTAAATCATCGACCTTGATTTCCTGACCTGATGCCATGACGGTTAACCAGCGGCAGAGGTTCTCTATCTGGCGCACATTACCCGGCCAGTCGAGTTGTTTGAGATACGCCTCTGCGTCAGGCAATAAAATTTTTGCGTCTACATTCAGTTCAACGGCTGCCCGCTGCAGGAAATACCGCATCAATATACCGATATCTTCGCGCCGTTCGCGCAGGGCTGGCAGATGGACACGAATAACATTAAGCCTGTGGAACAAATCCTCACGAAAGCTGCCTTCCTGAACACGTTGCTCAAGATTCTGATGGGTGGCCGCGATAATACGTACATTCACCTTTATCGGGGTATGGCCGCCAACCCGGAAAAATTCGCCGTCCGACAATACACGCAACAGGCGCGTTTGCATTTCGGCGGGCATATCACCTATTTCATCGAGAAACAGAGTGCCACCATCTGACTGTTCGAATCGGCCAACACGCTGTGTCTGTGCGCCGGTAAAAGCACCCCGTTCATGTCCGAACAGTTCAGATTCCAGCAGGTCTTTTGGAATTGCTGCCATATTCAGGGCAACAAATGGCATGTCAGCTCGTGGGCTGTGCTTATGTAAGGCGCGAGCAACAAGTTCTTTACCGGTACCGGATTCACCGTTGATAAGCACAGTGATGTTGGATCGCGATAGTCTCCCTATAGCGCGAAATACTTCCTGCATGGCTGGTGCTTCGCCTATTATTTCCGGCAGGTCATCATTTATGCTTTCGGTGCTTCCCGCTTTTACACTGCGGCTGTGATCAACGGCGCGCTTTGTCAGCTCAACAGCTTCCTGTACATCAAAGGGCTTGGGCAGATACTCAAAGGCCCCATCCTGATAAGCCGTCACAGCACTATCCAGATCCGAGTGGGCGGTGATAATGATCACCGGCAATTCGGGGAAACGCTGCTGGATCTTGCCCAGTAACTCAAATCCATCCATACCTGGCATACGCACGTCGGTAATCAGGGCATCCGGCTGACCACGCTCCAGTGTTTCCAGAATACCGCTGGCCGAGGAAAAACTTTTAACATCCATTTTTGCTTTTTCAAGGGCCTTCTCGAGCACCCAGCGAATGGACTGGTCATCATCAATAACCCAGACGCTTTCAGCTGCCATCTTTTGCAATCTCCAAGGGTAAAAACAGGGTGAACACGGTGTTACCCGGTTCACTGGTAAATTCGATTATGCCGTTGTGCTGGTTGACCAGCGATTGTGCTATCGAGAGTCCCAGGCCTGTGCCTTCTGCCCGGCCGGTCACCATGGGGTAGAATATTTTTTCCTGCATATCGACAGGTATGCCGGGACCGTTATCAATAACATCCAGTCGGATAACCAGCTTGTAGCGAGTATTCCCGATCGTGAACTGCCGCCTGGTCCGGCTGCGTAGCGTCACCGTATCGGCACCGGCCTGTGCAGCATTACGCACCAGGTTCAGAATCGCCTGGATCAGCAATTCAGGATCAGCTTCAAGTTCCGGAATGCTGGGGTCATATTCGCGCTTTAGCGTCAGCCCCGGATAACTTTCTGCATCTACCAGGCTGCGAACATGCTCCAGTATCTCGTGGATGTTTAGCCACCGCATTTGCGGCAGGTTATTCGGTCCCAACATCCGGTCGACCAGGTTTCGCAACCTGTCAGCCTCCCGAATGATGACGCCCGTATATTCCGTGAGTTCAGACTGCTCCAGTTCACTTTCCAGTAACTGTGCCGCACCACGCAAACCACCCAAGGGATTCTTGATTTCGTGAGCCATACCACGCATCAGGTCGCGGGCAGCACGCTGCTGAGTCAACAGGTGTTCCTCGTGCGCAATCCGCAAATGTCTGTCGACCTGCGTGATTTCCAACAATAGATCTCCTTCAGTCAATGGCGTTACCGTGCGATCAACCGTTATACGACGCCCTGTTGCCGTAACCAGCTCAAGCTCTCGCTCGGTAAACGGCTGCTGGGCCAGCAATGCCTGGAGCATACGCACAACTGACGGCTGCTCGGTGCGGGTAACTTCAGGCCAACTCTGCCCTACCACCTGACGACGACTGATCTCGAAAAGGTTTTCTGCCGCCGGATTCAGGTAAACCAGGTTAAGCTCGTCATCGAGTAACAGTACTGCCGTGTTCAACACTTCCAGCACGGATGTCGAAGGGTATTCCAAATCAGCTTCTGGTGATGACATGTTCATCCGAGTGCAAGAACCAAACCAGCTTCTCCTGGTAAACAGTGATAATCCTCATATCACTGCTAACAGAATATAACTAGCTGTTATATAAATATATTTTTTGGAAAAAGCAACGTTCTGGCGATGGCCATGTAAACATACCAGTGACCGCGAGCACCGAGAACGACAGCATGCGCACCATTATAGTGCGTATGCTGCCTTGAGACTAATTCAGGGGGAGGGAAAAATTATCGGGCGCCACCAAATGGTGTGGGCTTACCGGGCCCTCGCGGGAAGTTCACCGACTGTCGGTGCAGGTAAAAGCGGGTCGCAGGGCTGCGCAGCAATTCTTTTCCGGAATTATCGACAACTGCAACTTCAACAGTGTGGGCACCTCGATCCAGGCCCTGTATCACTGTCCGATCCGCGATCTTTGGTTCACCTTCGGTCTGCCCGTCGAGGAAAAACTGTATGCGGTCACCGGCAGCCGTATTCAAGGCTGGCTTTATTGCCACGCTAACGGCAACGTTACCGGTATTGTCGCGCAGCGTTTCGTCCTGGCCAGGTGTCACGATACTGACTTGCTCATATCGGCTAGCCGGGTCGTCAGTAGTGATCTTGGCGGGTGTGGGGTTCAGTTTCTTAGGCGGTGGAATGGTGGATAGCGGTGGCAAATCCAACGGCTGGGCATTGCCCTGTGGTTCATCGGTGTAAACCACATTGCCCTGGGCGTCGACGGACTTGTACACCGCAGCACCTGCGATACCGCTAGCAAGCATTGCGCAGAATATAGCTGCAAGAGATTGATGGAGCTTCATTGATAATTCGCCTTTGTTATGGCCTTTTAATCACCTTAAAGCCTGTGTATTCCTGGCGCAACAAAAAACGCCCCCGTTGGGGGGCGTTTTTTATACCGATTGTCGGTTTTCTTACAAGCTGTAGTACATGTCAAACTCGATTGGGTGAGTCGTCATGCGCAGCTGTGTGACTTCTTCCATCTTCAAGCTGATGAATGCATCGATCACGTCGTCGGTGAATACACCGCCCGCTGTCAGGAACTTGCGATCCTTGTCGAGGGCTGCCAACGCCTGGTCGAAGGAATGGCAAACCTGCGGGATCTTGGCCTCTTCTTCCGGCGGCAGATCGTACAAATCCTTGTCCATGGCATCGCCAGGGTGGATCTTGTTCTGAATACCGTCGATGCCAGCCATCAGCATGGCAGAGAAGGCCAGATAAGGGTTAGCGGTGGAATCCGGGAAGCGCACTTCGATACGACGTCCTTTCGGATTGGCCACGTATGGAATACGAATAGACGCCGAGCGGTTACGTGCTGAGTAAGCCAGCATAACCGGTGCCTCGAAGCCCGGTACCAAACGTTTGTAGGAATTGGTCGAAGCGTTGGCAAAAGCGTTGATAGCCTTTGCATGCTTGATGATGCCGCCAATGTAATACAGTGCTATGTCGGACAGTCCACCGTATTTCTTGCCGCTGAACAGGTTCTTGCCGGCTTTGGCCAGTGACATGTGCACGTGCATGCCGCTGCCGTTGTCACCAACCAGTGGCTTGGGCATGAAGGTGGCTGTCTTGCCGTAGCTATGCGCAACATTCTGCACACAGTATTTCAGGATCTGCACTTCGTCGGACTTGCGAACCAGGGTGTTAAACACTGTACCGATTTCGCACTGACCGGCAGTCGCCACCTCGTGGTGGTGCACTTCAGTCGGGCAACCCATTTCATCCAGCACCAGGCACATGGCAGAACGCATATCGTGCAGAGAATCGACCGGCGGTACCGGGAAGTAACCACCCTTGATACCCGGACGGTGACCGATATTGCCGTCCTCGTAGACGCGTTCAGCGTTCCAGGTAGCTTCGTCGGAATCAACTTTACAGAAAGAACCACTCATATCGGCGCCCCAGCGTACATCGTCCAGAACGAAGAATTCGTTTTCCGGACCAAAGTATGCGGTATCAGCAATCTTGGTAGATTTCAGATAGGCCTCTGCGCGCTTCGCCAGCGAGCGCGGATCACGTTCGTAACCACTCATGGTTGCCGGTTCGAGAATATCGCAGCGCAGGTTCATAGTGGATTCATCGGCGAACGGGTCAATCACCGCAGTGGTGGTATCCGGCATCAGGACCATGTCCGATTCGTTGATACCCTTCCAGCCAGAGATGCTGGAACCGTCAAACATCTTGCCTTCCTTATAAAACGCGACGTTAACCTCACTGGAAGGAATAGTGACGTGCTGTTCCTTGCCACGCGTATCTGTAAAACGCAGGTCAACGAACTTAACGCCGTTGTCCTTCATGAGTTTGTTTACCTTCGCTGCGGTCATCTGCCTTCCTCCGAAATAAACTGGGTCAATTAAAGCTGTGTCCAAAAAGTGCTTCCTGAAAGAGCACGAATTATGCCATGGGAAAAAATGCTTTCAAGACGGGCACTTGTACAAATTTTTCGGGTCTTCGCACCACCTCTGCGCACCTAAATAGGGCGCAAGTACCTGTATTCGCACAAACTTAGGGCGATTCTGTGTAGAAGCTCACCCGTACGCTATCTATTTCCGGCAGCTCTTTGGCAGCCGCTTCAATATCGGCAACCAGCGTTTTTGGATCCGGATTACGCTCCAGCATGTTGAGCGGAAGCCCAAGCTCAACTTGCAACTTGCCATCCAGGTAATGAAGCGTGACCTGATCAGCGTGGATTCCGTCAAGGTGTTCCCAGCGCTCTTTAAGCGCTTCGATCAAGTCACCTCGTAATGGCAACTTGTCACAGGGTGACTTTTGCTCGTCATCTTCAGGATCAATGTGTACGGTGACATCGGTCACTTCTTCAATGCGCTCGAGCAACTGGCGACGCACCGTGTCTCCAATCTGATGACCCTCGGAAACACTGATGCGAGGATCAACCTGTATATGTAAATCGACCAGCGCATCACTACCACTGCGCCGCGAACGCAACATGTGCAATGCACGCACACCATCTATATTGAACACCTCGCGGCGTATGGCATCCGTTACTTCGGGTTCAAGCGCTGT
>Ga0316189_10001977_pt1 | contig 20273 bp, 17 predicted proteins | sample LowCovwburrow_MG_FD_204930 | JGI IMG/M metagenome (GOLD analysis project Ga0316189, IMG submission 204930) | Coastal sediment microbial communities from Maine, United States - Lowes Cove worm burrow | ecosystem: Environmental > Aquatic > Marine > Coastal > Sediment | place: USA: Maine... | reverse complement strand
TTTGCGAAAGCAAGGGCTTTTTTGTGCCCTGAAGTTGCGAGAAGTTTATGCTGAGCTAAACGGAGTGAAGTTGAAGTAAGCCCTGGTGGGCCCACAAAAGCCTTTGCGAAAGCAAGGGCTTTTTTGTACCCTGAAGTTGCGAGAAGTTTATGCTGAGCTAAACGGAGTGAAGTTGAAGTAAGCCCTGGTGGGCCCACATAAGCCTTTGCGAAAGCAAGGGCTTTTTTGTGCCCTGAAGTGGCGAGAAGTTTATGCTGAACGAAACAAAATCAAGTCGAGATGATAACTGGGGAGAAAGTACAAATAAAATGTGGTTAAAAGTTTAGTTGATAGGAGCGATTACCAAAGCATCATATTACCCTCTTTCAAGTAAGTAACAACTAAATGTTAGTTAAAGTCTAAATCATTTTTGGTGCTGGATCTAATAATAGGTTTTGGCGTGCAAATACAGATCATCCATGCTATAGTAATGAAAGTAGTGAAGAAGCCTTAGTGGTAGTATCCGCACGAATTTCTTTAGGTGTAAGATATTATTTTACAGATAACCTCGGCTTTAATACTGAGTTAGGACTTGGTGGGCCGCTTATTTCTGCAGGACTTTCTATTAAACTCAAGAGATAACAACTATATAATATTTAAAAGGACTGCCTATCTGGTGGTCTTTTTTTGTTTAGAATATTTAGAAGAAGCCTGAAGACTAGCTTAAATTGAGGATAGTGGCTAAATTTTCAACCAACAAAGGTTTATCAATATATCCTTTGGCTAAAAAAGACCGATCAAATTGTTCTCGATCCCTTTTATGATTAGAAGTTGAAAGAATAAATACTTTTGGAAAAGTATCCTGTTCATAAATAAGGTTATCCATTTCATCCAAAAATTCAAAACCATCCATCATAGGCATATTAATGTCTATCAAAAACACACTTGGTAAAGCTAAATTATCATCTAGTCTTGACTTAATTAGAGTAAGTAATTTATTAGGGTCAGAGTAAATCAATACTTTGTCAAATAATTTGGTTTCTTCAATGATATCCTGATTATAATAATTGGTGTCATCATTGTCATCCAATAAAACAATTTCGTTTTGATTTATCATAAGGTATAAGGCCTAATTAATTCGAAATATATTGAATTATATCTGAATAGTTTACAAAAAGCAAAGATTTTATAAGCCAAATATAAATTCATATGTAATTAGGGTTCTGATTTAATTTGAAAACTATAAATTTGCTGCAAAATATGTAATAATGGCAACACAGGAAGATAAGTTAAAAGATATTATTGGTCACGCAAAAGAATATGGTTTTGTTTTTCCTAGCAGCGAGATTTATGATGGCTTAAGTGCAACCTACGATTACGGTCAATTGGGTTCTGAACTTAAAAATAATATCAAAAACTATTGGTGGAAAGCTATGGTGCATATGCACGAAAATATTGTTGGATTAGATGCTGCAATTTTCATGCACCCGCAAACTTGGAAAGCATCAGGTCATGTAGACGCTTTTAATGATCCTTTAATTGATAATAAAGATTCAAAAAAAAGATACCGTGCTGATGTTTTGATTGAAGATCATATTGAAAAAATCAGAACTAAAATCAATAAAGATGTTGCCAAAGGATTAAAACGTTTTGGGGAAGCATTTAATGAAGATGAATTCAGAGCTACAAATCCAAATGTAGTGCGCAGAAATGATGAAATCAAAGCCATTGAAGATCGAATGAGAACTGGGTTGGAAAATGAAGATTTGGAATCCATCAAAACCTTGATAGAAGATTTAGGAATTGTTTGTCCAGTAAGCGGGTCTAAGAATTGGACTGATGTCAAACAATTTAATTTAATGTTTTCTACTGAATTAGGTTCCGTTTCTGGGGAGTCAGCCAAAATATATTTAAGACCTGAAACTGCTCAGGGAATATTTGTCAATTACTTAAATGTTCAGAAATCTGGTAGAATGAAAATTCCATTTGGAATCGCACAAATTGGTAAGGCATTTAGAAATGAAATTGTTGCCCGTCAATTCATATTTAGAATGCGCGAATTCGAACAAATGGAAATGCAATTCTTTGTTCGTCCAGGTGAAGAAATGAAATGGTATGACTACTGGAAGGACTTCAGAATCAATTGGCATAAAGCCTTAGGTTTTGATGAAGCAAATTATAGATTCCATGATCATATTAAATTAGCACATTATGCAAATGCCGCTGCAGACATTGAATTTAATTTTCCTATGGGGTTTAAAGAATTGGAAGGTATTCACTCAAGAACGGATTTTGATTTAAAACAGCACGAAGAATTTTCAGGTAAAAAATTACGGTATTTTGATCCTGAAATCAATGAATCTTATGTGCCTTACGTAGTAGAAACTTCAATTGGATTAGATCGAATGTTTTTAGCGGTCTTATCTTCTTCTTATAAAAATGAAATTCTGGAAGATGGAACCAGTAGAAAAGTCTTATCGATCCCACCTGCACTAGCACCATATAAAGTAGCAGTATTACCATTAATGAAGAAAGATGGAATGCCTGAAATGGCTAGAGAAATAATTGATAGTTTGAAAATTGATTTTAATTGTCAATATGATGAAAAAGATAATATTGGTAAAAGATATAGAAGACAAGATGCGATTGGAACACCGTTCGCTGTTACAGTGGATCAACAATCTTTAGAAGATAGAACTGTTACAATTCGAGACCGAGATACTATGGATCAAGAGCGAATAGCAATTGATAAACTGTATCAAATCATTAGTGATAAGGTTAGTTTAAAAAACTTACTGTCTAAAAATTTGAATTGATAATTTGATATTCTGAAAGTCGACTGACCAAAGCAATGATCTTTTTATTTAAATCAAATTTCACCTCAAAAATAAACTTCACAGGAATTGCTTTCCCTTCTTGAAAAGCTGGGCGCCATTTAGGCATTGATTGAAAAATTCGATAGGCTTCCTTTGAGAGTATTAAATTATTGGATTCTATAATCTTGATATTTTTGATGATCCCATTCTGATCCAAAATAAATGAAGTTTTTATTAAACCCTGAATTTCTTGCTCAATTGCCTTTCTTGGATATTCAAAATTATTAACTATAAATCGAATCATTAAATCTTCTCCGCCAGGGAATTTAGGTGGGTCTATTGTTGAAGCAAAAGCTTTAGCATCTTCGGTGCTGGGGAGTATGATCTTCTTTTGTGCAGTGGATATTTTAATATTATGATGAGCCGATTCGCAAACATGGATCCGATTGACATAATGGTTTGAATTGTAAATCTTTTCAGTTAAGATAAAAATGGCGATTTTATTGGCTAGAGACTTATTAGAAGTTGAAAGATATAGTTCTTGTAATTTAGAAGCTAGCGAAGATGGTTTATAGACATTTAGTCCCCAATAATTGATTTCATGAAGGAAAATATATAATCGGGAGGGTAGTTTCGCCTCTTCCCAAAGATTATTCATTTCTATAATTTCGGAATTAAGCTCTTCAAACTCTTTTATAGTAGAGTTGGTATAGTATGATAGTAGTTTTAAATTCTGAAAATCAGAGAGGTATTGTTTTGAGAAATTTTTGGTTTTTTGACTTAGTTTTGTGCTTCCATAATCAATTAAATCCTCTATCGAATTCAATTTCTTATAATTGATCTTTGTATAATTCAGCAATTCCGATTCAAGCGTTACATAATCTACATTGTTTATTTCAAAAATAGAATCTAAATAACGCTCTAATATTGGCTCAGAAACATCCGTATTGCTAAAACTAACTATGCAATTTAAAAATAGGGTCATTAATAAGAAATGACGTTTCATCTAAGCTTCATTTATTAATAAATACTTGTGGGGACGCAGCACAAATATACGGTGTTTTTTACCTAAGGTTTCAAATTGTATCAAAATTTAATCAATGACTGATATGTTTAGGTTGCAATTTATAGCCTTTATTATTAAGCCAAGATTCAAGAATAAACTGCTCTTGGGTGTTCAAATATTGTAATGCTTTTTGATATTCTTTAGCCAATAAACTGGTGTCAAAGCTAAAATTAGGAAGGATGGTTTTGAAGTAATCTAAAAATGTTTTTGCCATGGTTAAATCGTTTTTTGTTTCCTGAAGTATGGCAATGCTCATGCCAAACTCAAAACCATGAAAAGATGGCACGAATTCTTAAAAAAGGTTAATAATAATTGCTTACCGGTTTCTTTTTTCAGAATTCGTTGATTTGTGCTTTTCGGCTAACCACTTTGGTTTATTTTTGGAACTAGATTTATTACTCTTTCCAAGTTTACCAACCAATTTTTCAGCTAATTCACCTTGACCAACAGCCCGGAGCTTATCATTGATCCATTGTTTGTTTTCAGGTTTATGCCAGAAAAAGAAACGGTGCTGATCAGCTTTTTCTTTCGCTGATTTTGGCACAAAGGTTGGTTTGAGGGTGTAAGGATGAACACCAGCATAATAGATCACTGTTGCAACCGTCATTGGCGTGGGTGTAAAGTCATTGACCTGTTCAAGTTTAAAGCCCATTTCTTTAGTCTCGACTGCCAAATTTGCCATGTCTGCCTCTTCACAGCCAGGATGAGAAGAAATAAAATAGGGGATTAATGGCTGTTTTAAATCGTGTTTTTTCTGAATTTTATCGTACCGTTCTTTGAACTTATGAAAATGCTTGAAAGAAGGTTTGCGCATCACTCTTAAAGTAGCCTCAGCAGTATGCTCCGGAGCTACCTTTAATCTACCAGAAACATGCCGAGTGATAACTTGTTCCATATATTCATCTGCTGATTCCTCATCTAATAATTTATTATAACCTTTAACTAGTAGATCATAACGGATACCAGATCCAACGAATGCTTTTTTAATTTTAGGATGTGCATCAACTTTTTTATAAATATCAGTTAATGGGGTGTGATTTGTGTCTAAATTACTGCAAATAACAGGGTGAATACATGACGGACTGGAGCATTTTTCACAAATGCTTTCGTCAATCCCCTTCATCCTGTACATATTGGCAGATGGTCCGCCCAAATCAGAAATATATCCTTTAAATTCAGGATGAGTTGTGATTTCATCAACTTCACGCATGATGGAAGCTTCACTTCTGCTTGAAATAAATTTTCCTTGGTGTGCTGAAATCGTGCAAAAGCTACATCCACCAAAACAACCACGGTGCATATTTACGGAAAATTTAATCATCTCATAGGCAGGGATATCACCCCGTTTATGATATTTAGGGTGAGGTAATCTTGTATATGGCAAATCAAAAGACTTATCCATTTCTTGCTCAGTCATGGTTTTAAATGGTGGGTTAATCACCAAAGTTTTTTGACCTGATTGTTGCAGTATTCTTCGCGCATTCAATTTATTGGATTCAACTTCAACAACTTTAAAATTGGCGGCGTACTTAATTTTATCCTTCAAACAGTCATCATGCGAATTTAGCGTCACATCTTCCCAGTTTTTGTTTTTAGGTAAGTCCTCCGCTTCAGAAATTAACCATGACGTTTGATGAATGGTTTTTAAAGATTCGAAAGGAACTCCTTTTTTTAATAAAGCGATAATTTCTCGTAATGGCTGCTCCCCCATACCGTATACTAACATGTCTGCGCCGCTAGTTTCGAGAATGCTGGGCATTAATTGATCTGACCAATAATCATAATGTGTAACTCTTCTTAAGGAAGCCTCAATACCACCTATGATGACAGGTACATCTGGAAATAGATCTTTTAGAATTTTAGTATAAACAGTGGTAGCGTAATCTGGTCTGAATCCAGACTGACCTCCTGGCGTATATGAATCGGTTGATCGTTTTCGTTTAGCAGCTGTATAATGATTAACCATTGAATCCATACAACCAGATGTGACACCAAAAAAGTATTTGGGCTTACCAAATTTTTTAAAATCACGCAAATCATCCTTCCAGTTAGGCTGAGGGACAATACCTACTCTGAACCCTTCACTTTCTATAATTCTTCCAATTACAGCAGGACCAAATGAAGGATGATCAACGTAAGCATCTCCAGAGATCAAAATAACATCAAGTTCTTCCCAGCCATGATGTTCTAATTCTTTTTTGGTAATCGGTAACCAATCTGACACCGGTCGTCTACTGTTTGACATAGCTCAAAGGTACTACTTTTTGAAGGAACCTTATGAGTAGTTAAGATAATTGCGCTTTGCTTATTGTTGTACGACAATTTTCTTGACAATAAATTGTCCGGCATGGTCATAACATCTGATAAAGTAAATACCATTTTCAAAATTGCTGACGTTTAAAGTTACCTTTTCGTTTGATATTGCTTGTTCATATAACAGTTGGCCAAGTTGATCATATAATTCTAAACGAAGAATGTCTTGAGTTGTTACGATATTAATGAGGCCAGAAGTTGGATTAGGATATACTGCTATTGCATTCGGGTTGATTTGATCTGCAAGATTTAAGGTGTTACCATCAGTAAATACTTTAAAATCATCATAAGCAAAACCGTCTTCAGTTACAAATTGGTCCGAGACCAACTTAAACTTAAATTTTGGATTTGCTATTCCAATAAAGCTACTTAAATCTACTTCCTCTAAAACCCATTCCGACTGAAATCCATCATAAAGGGGTTCATTATCATCTTGATTCGAATTACCTAAATTTGTATAATTACCGCAGAGTGGTATCCAACTGTTGCCATTGTCAATAGAAATCATAAATTCAACATAATCCCAATCCGTTTCTATTTCCCATCTTGCATTAAATTGAGCATAAGCATAAGTTGCATTTGTAAAGGTAACGTTGCTGACTAGTTCAGAATTGGTTGTTGAATTATTATTGTAATTGGAAAAAGGACTATCGGTGATCGAAAAATTAGAGCTCACATAATACTCATCAGTATTGGTCCAACTGCCACTCCAGTTTGAGATATTATTACAATTGTCAATGAAAGCCATTTGACCACTTCCGTATTGTTTAATAATTGTGTCAGTTCTAGTCCATAGTCCAAAATCAGTATTGACCACGTATTTGACCTCATCACCAAATGCAATAGAATTAGATAATGTAAAACTTATTGAGTCATTAACAATATCCATTAAATTAAGGTTATGTACATTTTGACCACCAATAGATTGAATATTTTGAAGTGGCGTGATACTAATATTTACTGGGCCATTTTGAAGGCCAAGCCTTTCATAGTTATAGTGAAAATAACCAGAACTTGTAGTCAGCCTTTCAGGATCAAGATTAGTTGTTACACCATAAACATGAGGCATATGAGCTTGTACTAAATTCATCCAAACATTTTCTTTTGCAAGCGGTGTAATGCGGTGCTGAGGTGGCCAAAATCCATCTGAATCAGTTCCAATTTCTGGCGTAAGTGCGTATATTTTTGGTTTAGTTGCCAAATCGTCTGCATACATCCAATCGTCAGAATCACCTGCTGCCGGATATAAGTCTGTAGCCTTCACTGCATCATAATTGCTAAACAAGACTTGGTGATTCGCAAAAGTTTGAAAGTAATCATGGTCTTGTGCAAAAACATTTGTTGCATAACCAATAGGGAAGAGGAGTAAATTCCCATAAGTATGGGCATTGAGTGCAAACTCAAAGTCACGGTTTTCGCAAAAATATTTAATCGCTTGAGTTTCCGGTTCAGAAAAAGCATGAGTGCCTGGATAAGTGTCCCCGTTTACATCTGGTGTTGTGCCACTAACATTCCAGAAATAGCTATAATTACGGTTTAAATCAACACCAGGGTTAAAGGTGCCAATGTTCCGTTTATTTTTTCGGTGCAACCCACCACCATTAGGTGAGTTAACTTCATTATAAATATAACCATCTGGGTTGAGCATTGGAACAAAATATAATTCAGTATTGTCTAATAAATAGGTTACTTCAGGATCAGCACCATAATTTTCCAACATATACCACATGAAAAATATCAATTGAGATAAACTAGCCGGTTCTCGTGCATGGTGAAGTGCTGTATATAACACTTCGTTCTCTGCTTCATCAATATTTGCATTGTCTGACATTCTTAACCAATAAATTGATCTACCTTCATGGGTAGTGAAGGTATCTATTGCTGTCCGTTGTGTAATCAAATCAGGATATTGGGCATACATATCATCTAATTCATCAAGAAATTCTTGGTAAGTATAATAGCCTGCATATGATCCTAAACTAAAATTTGCTGGCGTAATTGGATCAAATGCAGAAGATGTTGCATCTCCACAGTCTTCACGATCTGATTTTAAAGGAACAATCGCGTTTCTTTGGACATAGTAATCTTGAACATCTTCAATTAATATGGTATAATTAAACTGATGATCTTCTAAAGATTGAATCTGAATGTCAGAAAGATCAGTATCAAGCCATACGCCCTGCTTTCTAGTTCCGTGGTCCATTTCAATACCAAGATCAGACAATTCTTCAAGTCGATCATTAGGCACAAAAACCCGAACTTTGGAGTAGTTCAGTTGTGCTGTAGATGAATGAGTCAAACAAAGCAAACATATAAGCAATAATAGAGCAAGTTTCATTTTCAATAGGTTTTACCCACTAAAAGTATGCATTTATTCCGATTGTTGAAACACAATTCTATCCAGAAAGAGGAGTCCTACTTGCGTTTTTGAGCGGCAGATTTTTCCAGACGGTTCTTCATAAAACGTCTAACAAGTGCCATTAAAGCAGCAATTACAGGTATGATATAATAAAATGACCATTTTTCAATGCCATCTTGAATGGTAAAAATGATAAGTGCTACAAGGCTAATGATGGCAATTGCCCACCAAAACATTTCTAATATTTTATTTAATCTTGCTAAATTCATTTTGTCGTGTCTTTATAAATTAGTGAAAAATTGTCCATCTCGTAAGTGCTAAATGTTTCATCAGCTACCAAACCAACTCCTTTTGCAGTAGTATTTGGTGATTCAACAAAGAAGTTTTTAGTAGTTCGAATCTTTCGAATCCGTTGATCCCAGAATAATTCTTCAGTTTTTAAGGTTTGTTCTTTTTCGAAATTAGTAAAAATTACGTTATTCTTTGCAATAATCAAGTTTTTAGATTTTCTTATTTCTGCATACTCAGCACTTAATTGCGAAACCAAATTGGCACTGTCAGCATAATAATTGACCTTAAAACCATCTCTAAAAATTTGACGAAGTTCACCTGTAGAATAATCTTCCATTTTAGTTGCAATGATTTCATATCTTACAATTCCTGAATCAGAATAATAAGTATGTAAATCAGTAATTATCCTGTCTGGTGTTTCACTAGTTGCAGTAACCACTCTCACATTTTCTAAATCATTTTCGCATGAAAAAAACATTCCCACTAAAAGTATAGCAGGAATGCATTTAAAAATATATGATTTAAGTTTATTCAACGTTTTATCTTACGGTTGTGCTTTCTCCCCAACAAGATAATGTAACTCTATCACCAACAGCCTTTCCTTCACCAAAAAATATTTCTGTTGTTGGCGCATTAGATGCGTATCTTGAAGAGTATTCCTCTCCAAGAGCAGAAGCCTTTTTCATATAATCATCAGCCAACCAGAAATTAGATGTTCTTTCGAAGGTTGTCTCGCCACATGAATTAGCAGTTGCGCCAATAGCGCCAGCGCAAATAAGCATGGCTTTTCCTTTAAATTCACCGTTAACTTTCTTGGCTACATTAAAGGCTGCTCTATATTTTTTACTTCCTAATAAGGCATTGGCCAACGAGAAGTTATAAGCGTCAATATTTTCACCTGCTTCACCCTCTAATTCAACAGCTTTTTCAAAATATTGTATCGCCTTAGAAGCTTCTTCCCTTTTGTCGAAGTATTTGGCTTGTGCAAAATAAGCTTCTGCAGAAGGCGCTATTGCTATAGCAGAATCTGCTAATTGACCATATAAATCAGATTTACCACAACCTCTTTTTTCTAATAGGTTTAAATAGGTATTGATTTTTGCTAATTTGTCATCTTTATCCTTTGGTAAACTAGTTGCTTTTTCACCTAAAACTTCTGTGATCATTTCACAATCTTTAGCCAATTTACCAAAATAATTGTCAAGATAGCTTTGCGCCTTTTCATAAGCTTCTACGCCTTTTGCACTTTTCTCACTCTTCATAGCTTTAAAGCCTTTAATAGCTGTAGAAATATAATCAGAGAGTATTAAGTACTCATCTATTGCAAAATCACGGGCAGCATCTTTTTCTTCTGCTGGTGCATCATTAAATTTCCCAATGATGTGGATATAATAAAAGATGAATTCATTAACTGAAAGTTTTTCTTTTAATTCGTGTACACTTCCAGAGAATAATGAATCGATCTTAGCGGCATCTTTTGATTGAATTTTAACCAATTTTGCTGCATATTCAGCAGATAAGTCGGGCGTACTATAATACTTTAATTCTGTATCGTAAAATAGGAAGATAGTGTCTTGAAGTCCTTTCTTTACAGCGCCATCAGTTGCTGCATCCATTAATTTAGTATAAATCGCTCTACCATTTTTCCAGTCTCTCTGGTCTAATTTATCTTCGCCACAGGCTGCATGAGCTTTCATAAAGAAGTTTGCTGCATCTCTCCATGCACTTTGCTGACCATACATGCCCGCTAAGCTTAAGTATTTTTTACAATCTTCACTTAATTCTTGTTCACCCTCCTGAGCAAATGAAGGCATAATAGCTAAGCTAAATAAAGTAGAGATAAATAAGTTTTTAATTTTCATTGTTTTTGTTTTAATCGTATTTTCTTTTTATAAACCATCTGTCGTATACTCCTGGACTTATTGAGACACCAAAGCTAACTCCTAAGTTGTTTTCTTTGATAAGGTCGTTTTCTGTCGTCCCAAAAGCGCCATATGAAATACCAAGATTAAGGTTAGTATTTGAATTTCCATTTAATATTGGTATACCTAGACCAAAATTAATGCCATAATTTGTTAATTGTGTATTGTCAATATCAATTTCACTTAAAGTATAGTTAAACCCAAATCGATAATGCAGTTTTGATAGGTAGGGGATAAGGTTGTCATTTAGCCTAGCGTTGGCATGTGGAGATAAATCTATACCAAAAGAAACCGTTGTGCGATCACTGTATATAGAATCGGTTCTTTCACCATTAAATAAAGTGTAATATTTTGACCAATTCTGTTGTTTTAAATCGCCTTTAAATATTATTAAATATGATTGTTTACTGCCTGCTTCTGGAGCCAACCTGTATTCAACACCGATTCCAAAAGATTCAGGAATATAGGTTATACCATTTACATCAGCCGTAAATTCAGCTGTATCTACTACTGAACTGAAATAACTATAGTTTTGGTAAAAGCTTTTAGAGTAAGCAAAGGACAACAAATTTTGCGTGCTGTTAATTTTAGCGGCAGGAGAAAATGTACCACCGACTGTGAATGATCCCCGTGATAGTTTTTGCTCAAATAAGAATCCAAAATCAAATTTAGTATCACTTAAGTTTGTAGAGTTAACAACTCTTGAATGCAAAGCATCATCAGGATAGCTTGTATATTCGAAAGATTGGATTTTTTCAACACCTCCAAAAAGATAATTCAAATTGGCTCCAACAGAAAGTTTGGATTTTGTTCCAAAAGATTGTTTGTAAGCCAATCCAATATGAAAATTGCTGATTGTACCTTTACCTTCGTTGATTTTCATGGCGATAGTATCTACGCCTTCAAAAATAGGGTTCGAAATCAAATAGCCAGTTGAAGAAAAAGGGGTTAGACCGAAAGATGCACCCCAGTTTTTTTTAACCGGAAGACCTAATTGGAATTGATTCAAGCCCAATTGTCGAACATTAGCAGAGCTTAAACTTGTTTCAAGTTTTGTGAATTTTCCACTCAAACCAACCTGAAAAACGGGTTTGTTACGATTAAAGTTAACAAAAGTAGCTGGGTTAGATTGTGTGATAATAGTTGAGTCAGTATTTGCTAGCTGTGCTCCTCCTAAAGCATTAAAATACGCGTATTGTCCACCTTTTAATTCCCCAATACCATACACGCTATATGGAGATTGAGTCCCTTTTTGAGCAATTGATTGCACCGAGAGGCTTAAAAAAAGAAGAAGAGTTAGACCTTTAAAATGCTTCAACATTATATCTTAAAATTTCATTCAACCCAATAAGGGTCAAATTTTGCAATGCAAAGATGCGTTTTTTATCTGTTTTATCAAAGTATTTTTGATCTCCTCCAGTCATAAAAATTGTTAACGGGTCAAATATTTGTTTATAATGTGATATAAAGCCATTTATTTCGTGGTTGTATCCTAGTATAGCACCTCCGTGAATACTTGATGAGGTATCTGTTCCAATATCATAATTAATTACAGTTGGTTCAAGTGCAGGTAGCTGATCTGTAAATTGATGTAATGCGCGATAACGCATGTTTAATCCGGGGGCAATAATTCCACCAACATATATACCTTCAGCAGTAACAATGTCATACTTAATACACGTTCCGCCATCAATAATTAAACTATTCTGATTTGGGTTTTCCGCCCATGCACCAACAGCATTTGCCAGACGATCATTACCTAAAGTTTCGGGTGTTTTGTATTTATTTTGTATTGGTATTGGAGTGTGATGATCAAGGTAAATGATTCGACCAGAAACTTTGTTTTTCAGATCTATTTTTTGGTCTACAACAGAAGAAATAATACCGTTTTTAATGGGTTGATTTCCTATCCAATCTAACAATTCTTGATTGTTATCATAATCAAATTGACTATGTTTAATTAAGGTGTTATTGTCAAATAAACCAGCTTTAAAAGATGAGTTTCCTTGGTCAAGAATTAAGTTCATAGTTCAAATTTGCATAGAAAAAGAGGAATTAGAAAATTTTTTAAAAAAAATATAAAAAATGATTTGCTTTTAACATATCATTTATATCTTTGCCCCCACCAATACGTGAGGTGATGTAGCTCAGTCGGTAGAGCAAAGGACTGAAAATCCTTGTGTCGGCGGTTCGATTCCGTCCATCACCACATCAAATGAAGGAGCGCATGCGCTCCTTTTTTTGTTTTTATAGAAATCGATTAAAAAATCAAAGAAACTCAAAATCAACATGAAAATGGTCGTCATGAGCTCGATTAACTGAAGGGGGCAATTTTTTTGTAATATAAATGCCATTCGCTTTTACCTTATTCCCATTCGGAGTGGCATAAAACTCATCTTTCAATTCCATTTTAAGAATTACTTTTTTAATTTTTAAACCATGATGCCTTGCAATTTGATCTAGTTCAAGGATGTGGAGTGCCATTAAATCAAAGTTTAATCTAATTGAGGTGTCTTCAGTATATCTCCCTGAATCGTCAAATCCAAGAAAATAATGTGCTCTTCCTATATAATCTAAGCCAAAGTACGGTTTATCATCTTTAAGTTTAGGACACATAAAATCAACACTAAGGCCATTTTGATGTGTGCGGTGAGGAAATAGTTGTCCTCCAGTTTCATGAGAACATTCCATTAAACCGAACAGATCATTTGGATGTTGTACAAATAATGACTTATAAGTTTCTAGAATTGTAATCTTTACTTTATTATGCAAATAGGCTCTACCATTAAGGTATGACAACGTGTCAAAATAATGAAAATTGGATCCAGAAAAAGGCATCAACTTTCCATTTGTTAAACTGCCTTTTCCAGGGGTTCCGAAGGAAGTACTTGGTTGGTCATTACAACAATGTTTGGCATAATAGATATCAACAGCACTGGAATCTTTTCCATTATAATCTAGTTTTTCATGAATCTGATTACAAGAAAATGTATAACAGGCAAATGCTAATACTTGGATTAAGTATTTCATAAGTATTGTTTAATTAATAATGCTGCCAAGTTAATTTGTTTCATTAATAGATGTTAAATCTTCTATTTTTCTTAGTTTCGTTACCAGAAATGGATCAAATTGATTATATCGTAAGAGAAAGTGGAGAACAAGCAATTGAACAAGTGCCTGGTGGAGGTTTGATGCGCTTTTTATACGGTGGTAATCCTCTGGGGAAATTAGCTTTATGGATGCTGATTAAGCGGAAGTTGTTTTCTCAGATTGGAGGCTGGTATATGAGTTCGAAAAGATCAGCAAAACGAGTAGCACCATTTGTTAAAGATTACAATGTTCCAATCGAAATATATTATTCACCAGGAGTAGGTTATAAAAGCTTTAACCAGTTTTTTTACCGAAAGATTAAACCTGAATATAGGCCGATTGAAGAAGGCGTGGTTTCATCAGCTGATGGAAAAATACTGGTGTTTCCAGAAATTAAGGATAGCCACCAATTTTTTGTAAAAGGACAACCATTTGATATTAACACCTTTTTGAATGATGTTACACTTGCGGAACAATATCTAGATGGTGCTATGGCCATTATTAGACTTGCTCCAGTCGATTATCACCGGTATCATTTTCCGATATCGGGTCAAGTTTCAGAAAATACTAAAATTCGAGGAGCGTATTATTCTGTATCACCTTTAGCCTTGCGAAAACGTCTTGAAATTTTCTGCGAAAATAAACGAGAATTTGCAATTGTTAATTCAAAGGACAACGGTAAAGTTTTGATTTGTGACGTTGGTGCTACTTTAACAGGAAGTATTATTCAGACTTATCAATCCAACACCAATATTGAAAAAGGAGATGAAAAGGGGTATTTTGCCTTTGGAGGTTCAACTTTAATTTTACTATTTGAAAAAGGAAAAGTTACTTTCAATGATGATCTAATTTCCAATACTAAAGCGGGCTTTGAAACTACAATAAAGATGGGAGAACAAATTGGGGTTTAAATACAATGCCAATATTTGTGAGAAGTTATAAAGTCAAATTTTAAACAGACTCTATTGCTGAGATTTCAGGAAAGACACTCTTTATAGACTCTTCAATACCGGCCTTCAGGGTCATTTTACTCATGTCGCAACCTACACAAGCTCCCAATAACTTAACCTTAACGACATTGTCTTCAGTTAACTCAATAAATTCAACATCACCACCATCTTTTTGTAAATAAGGTCGAATGGATTGTAATGCAATTTCAATTTTTTCCTGATCCGTCATTATGATTATTTTTCTACGGCTTTTATAAAGGTATTAACAAATTCATCAAAAACCCTAGATGAAACTGTGTTTTCTTGTAAAACAGCTGGTCTTCCTATGTCTCCAGACTCTCTAATGCTTTGTATCAAAGGGATTTGAGCTAGTAAAGGAACATTCATACTTTCGGCTAGATTTTTAGCACCATCTCGACCAAAAATGTAATATTTATTGTCAGGTAATTCTTCAGGCGTAAACCAAGCCATATTTTCAATAAGACCAATAACTGGAACTTTTAATGAGTCCATTTGGAACATGTTAATTCCTTTTCTCGCATCCGCTAGGGCAACCTCTTGAGGTGTGCTTACAATCAAAACACCTGTCAATGGCACATTTTGTACTAAAGACAAATGAATATCACCAGTACCAGGCGGTAAGTCAATTAAAAGGTAATCTAAATCAGTCCAATTGGCATCTTTAAACAATTGATTTAACGCTTTAGATGCCATTGGCCCTCGCCAAACTACAGCTTGGTCTGGATCTGAAAAGAAGCCAATTGATAAGACCTTAACGCCATATGATTCAATCGGATCAATTAGGGTCTTACCATCTTTTTCCATTCCCTCTGGTCTTCGACCAACAAGATCAAACATAGTAGGAGCAGAAGGACCATAAATATCAGCATCAACCAGCCCAACTTTATAGCCTTGCTTAGCAAGCCCAGCTGCTAGATTTGATGTGATGGTTGATTTTCCAACGCCTCCTTTTCCTGAAGCTATAGCAATAATATGTTTGACATCTGGCAATACTTTTCTAACTTCAAGATCTCTGTCTTTTGGTAAGGCCTCCATTGTTATTGATGCTTTGACATCTTTACCAAATGCTCTTTCGATAGCAAATTCGCAAGCTTCTTGCATCCGCTTTTTAGCATGCATAGCTGGGTTAGAAACCTTAAGTTTAAAGTGTATTGAATTACCATCAGTTTGTATGTCTGATACTAAGTCTAATGTGATGATGTCCTTTTTTAAATCAGGTTCAATGACTTTTGAAAGTGCAGATTTGATTGCGTCAATTGAAATGCTCATGGTGTAAAAATTTGCTTGTGCAAAGATAATCGTTTTATCAATGTTTTTAGCAACAGGTTTACTTCTTTTTAAAAGAATTAATAGCGTTTACGGTAAAATCCGACAATACTAATTTTCCACTCATAGCTGCTCGTTCTTTTAATAAATCATCCCAATTTTCAGTCCCTTCCCAGAAAATGCCTTTGAGCAACCTCATAGCTTCTGGGTTTGAATTAGCTAATTTATTTGACAAGATTTCAATAGCCTCATCCATAGCTTCAACGGATTCAAAAACTTCCGCATATAAGCCTTTTTGTTTAGCCCATTCTGCAGTTTGCCATTCTGTAGCATCAATGGCTAATTGTGACATGGCAGACATGCCTATTTTTCGTTGAACAGCTGGTCCAACGACAAATGGTCCAATTCCAACAGCTAACTCTGATAATTTAACTGAGGCAAATTTAGTTGCAAAACAATAGTCTACGGCTGATGCAACACCAACACCTCCACCAACAGCTTTACCTTGCACTCTACCAATAATCAACTTTGAACTTTTACGGCAAGCATTAATCACATTTGCGAAGCCTGAAAAGAAGACTTTTCCTATTTCTAAGTCTTTGATTGAGATTAATTCATCAAAACTTGCACCCGCACAAAAAACGCGTTCTCCAGCAGATTTCAAAATAATCACTTTAACCTTGTCTTGCTGTCCGACTTCGGTAATTGTATTAGCTAATTTATTAAGGATTTTACCTGGTAGAGAATTGGATAAAGGGTGTCCAAATTCAATTGTTGCAATGCCTTTATTATTAATTTCAAATTCAACGTGTCCTTCGTTTATTGCACTCATGTTTTGATTTTGTATTAAATGATTTTTAGTCGTTTTATTTACTTTGGTCCAACTTCCTGACCATTGTTAAGATGGTTGCAATACCAACAGTTTCACCTTCATTATCATAGATGTCAACCAAGAATTTTACGATTCCTTTTGCGATATCTTCCTCAGATCTTTTCTCTTGATCCAGCTTTTCTTTGACTGTAAACCTAACTCCAATTGTTGCACCTGGATAGACTGGTTTTGTAAATCTAGCCTCTTCAACACCGTAGTTCAATAAAACTGGTCCCTTTTTAGGGTCAACAAATAAGCCGGCAGCTTTTGACAGTAAGAAATAGCCATGAGCAACACGTTGCTCGAAAATTGTACCATCTAATGAAGTAGCATCCATATGGGCATAAAAGTTATCCCCACTTACATTGGCAAAATTAGTGATGTCCGTTTCAGTTACGGTGTGCTTATGCGTAAATACAGTCATACCAACTTCCAGTTCTTCAAAATGGTATCTAAATACATGTTTGATAGGTTCTGGTTGGTCTGCTCCAACTTGAAATTGCTGTGTAATAGCAGTAATAGTTTGTGGATGGCCCTGAATTGCCGTTCTTTGTAAGTAATGCATCACACCACGTTTTCCACCCATTTCTTCACCACCGCCTGCACGTCCTGGACCACCATGAGTTAATAGTGGCATTGGAGATCCATGACCTGTACTTTCTTTAGCACATCTTTCATTTAAGACTAAAATTCTACCATGCATTGCCGCAGCGTTCACCACATACTCTCGAGCAATTTTATCATCAGCAGTAACAATTGATGAGACCAATGACCCTTTTCCTAATCTGGCAATTTTCACAGCATCTTCCAAATCTTTATAAGGCATTAAGGTAGATACTGGACCAAAACATTCAATATCATGAACTGTTGTGTTTTCAAACGGTTTATCGTTTCTAAATAATATAGGAGAAAAGAAAGCGCCCTTCTCTTTGTCGGCTGAACTATGGACTTCAAAATTATCCATATCACCATAAACAATATCTTGCTCAGCCATTAATAATTTTACATTCTCTCTCACTCTATCTACTTGGACATGGGAAGCTAATGCGCCCATTCGAACTTCTTCATTGGAAGGGTCCCCAATAACAGTCTTCGCTAATCGTTTAGATAAAGCAATTTGAACATCTTCCATCATTTCTTCTGGCACTATAATCCTTCTAATAGCGGTACATTTTTGACCAGCTTTGACTGTGATTTCACGTTGAACCTCCTTAACAAATAGGTCAAATTCAGCTGTCCCAGGTACTGCATCTTTTCCAAGAATAGCTGCATTTAAAGAATCTGCTTCCATATTGAATGGAACAGAATTTTCTATAATATTTGGTAAAGATTTTAAGGTTTTACCAGTTGCAGCAGATCCTGTGAAAGTTATCACATCTTGATTGGTAACATGATCCAAAATCCCTCTACCCAATCCAGTAACTAATTGAAGTGAACCTTCTGGTAAAATACCAGAGGCAACAATTTCTCTGACCATTAACTCAGTTAGGTAGGATGTGTATTCAGAAGGTTTAACAATAGCTGGCACCCCAGCCATTAAATTAACAGCAATTTTCTCAAGCATGCCCCAAATTGGAAAGTTAAAGGCATTAATATGAATGACCACACCCTCTTTAGGAACCATGATGTGATGACCAATAAAACTGCCGCCTTTAGACAATGGTACAGCATCTCCATCCACATAATAAGGTAAATCCGGGAATTGTTTTCTCAGAGAGGCATTGGCAAATAAATTACCTATTCCACCTTCAATATCGATCCATGAATCCACTTTTGTGGCTCCAGTTGCTGCACTTAGTGCATAAAATTTCTTTTTGATGCTGATCAAGTGTAGAGCTAATTTCTTTAGCATTAACCCTCGCTCTTGAAAGGTCATTTTTCTTAAAGCCCGCCCGCCTTTTTCAACGGCATAAACCCTCATGGCTTCATAGTCTAAACCTTGAGAAGAGGTTTCACCAATTTTTTCTCCTGTAATTGTATTGAAATGTTCTATTTCTACACCATCTCCCGACATCCACTGCCCTAATGCATAGTTTTGATATGTTGTCATGTTCCTTTAAATTTGAGTGTTTAAAGGTAAAAAATATTGTTGGAAAGGAGTTGTGAAAGAATAGGTTTTCTTATCTCAAATTATGCAGATGACAACATTGAAGTTTAAGTTGTAGTACTTTTCTATTAATTAGGTTTTAATAAAAAAGGTGCTCCGTTAAGAACACCTTTCTATCTGAGTAAGTACAAGTTTTTTATTTTACAATACTGACTGTACCTTTAAATTCATATTTTCTATCATCTAGCGCATCTTTTGCAGTGATTACCCAAGGGTAAGTTCCATCTTGAACTACACCACCTTCACCATATGTTCCATTCCATGATGCTTCAGAGTCGTATGATTTCCAAACAATTTCACCATATCTATTATACATAGTCAGTTCAAAGTCATAGATATCAATTCCAGAGATATAAACTCTCCATTGCTCATTGAAACTATTACCATCCGGCGTAAAGATATTTGGTGCATATATTAATACATCATTAATAATTTGTACTTCACCTTGCACTGTACTTTCACAACCATGTACATTAGATCCAGTCAGATAGATTTCATATCTACCAGGTACTGCACCAGGGTATGTTACTGAAGGTTCAAACGCAGTTGAGGTTTGAGGTTCTGCATCCGCTCCAAAATTCCATTCGAAATTTACTGCTGAACTATTAGATAAGTTAACCATAGTTGATGTTGGCACATAAACCGTCGCTTGAATTGGATTAGCTGTAAAGTTTAGTTTAGGGAAACCGTAAGCTTCAATTCTTTGTTGGTAAGTTGTGTCATACTGACAACCATGCACAGAAGTTGCTGTCATAGTCACATCAAATATACCTGCTTCAGTAAATGTATAAGAAGTGTTAAGGCCTGATAGCTGATTAGAAGTTACTTGGTGTCCGTTAGAAAATTTCCAAGTAATGTTATCAATGTCACCAGAATTAACTGATGCATTAGTGAACTCCACTCCTAAATCATAACAACCATCATCAAGGTCTGTTGTCATAGCAGGAAATATTGCTGGCGGTGGATAAGCTAAGAATGTCGCTGTATCCTGAGGACAAGCTCCTTCGCTTAAAATCACATGGATATTACCATCATTAAATGGTGTGCTGAAGTTGTCTCCATTTCCAATGGCATTTGTAAAGTTATCGCCATACCAAGTGAAAGTATAATTACCATCTCCACCAATTCCATTAACAAATACAGGTAATTCATCTTCAGGACAAACAATAATAGAGTTTGTAGGAGATGATGTATAATTTGTAATTTGTAATTGGTCTGGTTC
>Ga0316189_10001975_pt1 | contig 20278 bp, 23 predicted proteins | sample LowCovwburrow_MG_FD_204930 | JGI IMG/M metagenome (GOLD analysis project Ga0316189, IMG submission 204930) | Coastal sediment microbial communities from Maine, United States - Lowes Cove worm burrow | ecosystem: Environmental > Aquatic > Marine > Coastal > Sediment | place: USA: Maine... | reverse complement strand
CCCAGCGGTAGCGGCAAGACCACCTTGCTGCGCCTGATCGGCGGCCAGCTTACGCCCGACCAGGGCAGTATCGAGGTGGATGGCTTGCAGGTACAGGAGCTCGGCAGGAAAGCCCTGTATGACCTGCGACGGCGTATGGGGATGCTGTTCCAGTCGGGCGCGTTGCTGACGGATTTGACGGTGTTCGATAACGTGGCTTTCCCGTTGCGCGAGCATACCGGTCTTCCGGAGCCGATTATCCGCGACCTGGTATTTATGAAATTGCAGGCCGTCGGTCTGAGAGGCGCGCGCGATCTGCAACCCAGCGAACTGTCCGGTGGTATGGCCCGGCGGGTGGCGCTGGCGCGGGCCATTGCGCTGGATCCGATGATGATTATGTACGATGAGCCCTTCACCGGACAGGATCCGATTTCCATGGGTGTGCTGGTGCAACTGATTCGATTGTTGAACGATGCGCTCGGACTCACCAGTATTATCGTGTCCCACGATGTTAAGGAAACTGCCGCAATCTCGGACTACATTTATGTGATTTCCCAGGGCAAGGTGATCGGCCAGGGTACCCCCGAGGCGCTGGGGAGAACGGACTCTGACCTGGTTAATCAGTTCATGCAGGGCCTGCCGGATGGCCCCGTCCCGTTTCATTACCCGGCACCGGATTATATGGAAGACCTGCTGAATGCTTGAATGGATACGCGGACTCGGCCGAAGTGGCTTCGGCTTTTTCCAGACGCTCGGACGTTCCAACCTGTTTCTGCTGAAAATACTGGCCGGCATCCCCTCTGTGCTGGTCCGGCCGCGCCTGCTGATTGCACAACTGTTTTCGGTTGGAGTGCTGTCGCTGCCGATCATAGTTGTGTCGGGTGTGTTTGTCGGTATGGTGCTGGCATTGCAGGGCTACAATACCCTGGTTGATTTCGGCGCCGAGGAATCCCTGGGGGTGGTTGTCGCCCTGTCCATCGTGCGCGAGCTGGGGCCGGTGGTTACCGGTCTGCTGTTTGCCGGGCGGGCCGGGTCGGCGTTGACCGCTGAAATAGGCCTGATGAAAGCCACCGAACAGCTGGCGGGCATGGAAATGATGGCCGTGGATCCGATTCACCGCGTGATCGCGCCACGTTTTATCGCCGGCTTTATCTCCATGCCGCTGTTGGCCGCTATATTCAGTGCTGTGGGTATTTACGGGGGATACTTCGTCGGGGTCGGCCTGCTGGGTGTGGACGAGGGAGCTTACTGGGCTCAGATGCAGTCCAAGGTAGACCTGTATGATGATGTGTATAACGGTGTCGTCAAGAGTGTAGTGTTCGGATTCGTTGCCACCTGGATTGCGGTATTCGAAGGCTATGATACGGTGCCGACGTCCGAGGGTGTCAGCCGCTCGACAACGCGCACCGTCGTCTATTCTGCGTTTGCCGTGCTCGGCCTGGATTTTGTTTTGACCGCATTGATGTTCGGAGACTAGCAAGACTATGAAACAGACCAAAACTACGGAGCTGCTGGTCGGAATGCTCATCGCTGCCGGCGTTGCTGCGCTCTTTGTGCTGGCAATGAAAGTGAGTAACCTGAGCACCTTCTCGGCAGCCAGCAGTTACACGCTTACCGCACGTTTCGACAATATAGGCGGTTTGAAAGTACGTTCAGCGGTGGTGGCAGGCGGCGTCCTGGTAGGACGAATATCCAGCATCGATTACGATAACCTGCGTTATGAGGCCGTTGTTGTCATGGAGGTGGACCAGGCCTACGACCAGTTCCCGGATGATACGGTAGCGAGTATTTATACCGCCGGTTTGCTGGGAGAGCAGTACGTGGCGCTGGATCCGGGAGGATCTGAAGAATTGCTCGCAGACGGTTCCGAGATCGAGTTCACGACATCGGCGCTGGTACTGGAAAAACTGGTAGGCAAATTTCTACTCAACAGCGCCGAGGGCGCCGAGGGCGATGGTCCGTAAGGCCAGCGTATCCGTTTTGCAGGCAGATATTCAGCAGGGGAATAACGGTCGACTGGCGATCAGCGGCGATCTGAATTTTGATTCGGTAGCAGACCTGTGGCGCAACTGCCATGACCGAATTTCGGATCGCGAGGTGCTGGATATCGACCTGGGCGGAGTACAGCGCTCGGACAGCGCCGGCGTGGCGCTGCTGGTGGCTTGCCTGCGACAGGCGCATCACTCAGGAAAGACGGTCCGGTTTTTCAATATGCCAGCCCAGATGCTGGCGCTCGCGCGGGTCAGTTCGCTGGAACAGATGCTGCCCCTGCAGCGCGACTGAGTAAGGAAATCTCCCATGCCCTGGTTTCGTTTCGGCCGGGTCAGGTTTTTGGTTGGTTTTGTTAGGGTTTTGGTTTGTATAGTATGATTCGCCCTCTGACAAACGATTACGGGCAGAAACATGCAGGCAGACGAACTCAAAAAGCGCATAGAAGAAGGCATCCCCTCGGCTCAGGTCACGGTGCAGGGCGACGGCGACCACTTCGAGGCAACCGTTGTGAGCGCCGCTTTTGAAGGCAAATCCAGCGTGCAGCAGCACCAGATGGTTTATGCGGCACTGGGTGATGCCATGCAGGGCGCGGTACATGCATTATCGTTCCGAACCCTGACCCCGGAACAGTCAGCAAAACAGATTCAGTAATCCCGACGCACCACCCTCTCAGGCACAGAGCATGTCCGAACAGTTGACTATTGCACTCTCTAAAGGGCGCATCTTCAAGGAGACCCTGCCGTTGCTGGCGTATGCCGGTATCGAACCGGTCGACGATCCCGAAACCAGCCGCAAGCTGATTCTGGATACCAATCACGACGACGTGAAGCTGGTCATTATCCGCGCTTCCGACGTGCCGACCTATGTCCAGTATGGCGCTGCGGATCTGGGCGTGGCTGGCAAGGATGTGCTGATGGAACACGGCGGCGCCGGCCTGTACGAGCCGCTGGACCTGCGTATAGCGCGCTGCCGGTTGATGGTGGCCGGACGCGAGTCCTGGTCAGAGCAGGCACAACGCCTGCGTATCGCCACCAAGTACGTGAACAGCGCACGCGAATATTTTGCCGAACAGGGCATGCAGGTTGAAATCATCAAGCTGTACGGTTCCATGGAGCTGGCGCCGCTGGTCGGATTGTCCGACCTGATCGTGGATGTGGTCGATACCGGCAATACCCTCAGGGCGAATGGCCTCATGCCGCTGGAGACTATCGCAGACATCAGTTCCAGACTGGTCGTCAACAAGGCGTCAATGAAGCGCAAACACGCCCGTGTGCAGTCTTTCATCGATCAGATTGCCGAGGCCGTGCGCCGGCAGGAGGATGCCGCGTGAGTACCCTCGCGGTTCAACGCCTGGATAGCTCGGCCAGCGATTTCTATGCACAGCTTGATGGTCTGCTGGCCTGGGAGCAGGCCACAGACAGCCAGGTTGAGCAAGCTGTGCGCGACATTATTGCGGCGGTACAAAGCCGTGGAGATGAGGCGTTGCTGGAGTATACGCAGCGCTTCGACCGGCTGCAGTCCGACACTGTAGCAGAACTGGAAATTCATCAGGACAGCTTGCAGCAGGCACTGAACGGCATTTCTGCGCAGCAGCGCGAAGCACTGGAACGTGCTGCAAACCGCGTACGCGCCTATGCCGAACACCAGAAGCTGGAGTCCTGGTCCTATACCGAAGCGGACGGCACCTTGCTGGGCCAGCAGGTAGCACCCCTGGATCGCGCCGGTCTGTATGTGCCTGGTGGCAAAGCCGCGTATCCGTCATCAGTGCTGATGAATGCGATACCCGCGAAGGTGGCCGGTGTCAGTGAACTGGTGATGGTGGTGCCGACACCGGATGGTGTGCGCAACGATCTGGTGCTGGCGGCCGCTGCAGTTGCCGGTGTGGACCGTGTCTTCAGCATTGGTGGTGCACAGGCCGTGGCGGCACTGGCATTCGGTACCGAAACCATTCCTGCGGTCGACAAAATTGTCGGGCCGGGCAATATTTATGTAGCCACCGCCAAACGCATGGTGTTCGGCAAGGTCGGTATCGACATGATTGCCGGTCCGTCGGAAATCCTGGTGGTGTGTGACGGTCAGACCGACCCGGACTGGATTGCCATGGACCTGTTTTCACAGGCGGAACACGATGAAGACGCGCAGGCGATCCTGGTGAGTCCGGATGCGGAATTTCTGCAACGGGTGGCCGACAGCATCAACCGACAGCTGCCAAAGATGGAACGCGCCGATATTATTCAGGCATCGCTGGCTGCCCGTGGTGCGCTTGTCCAGGTACGGGATCTTGATGAAGCCGTTGCGGTTGCCAATTATGTTGCCCCTGAACATCTGGAGCTGTCGGTTGCAGACCCGCAGGCCATGGCAGCTTCCATTCGGCATGCCGGTGCTATCTTCCTGGGGCGCTATACTGCCGAAGCACTGGGCGACTATTGTGCGGGTCCCAATCACGTCCTGCCGACCTCGCGCACGGCGCGTTTTTCATCACCCCTGGGAGTTTACGATTTCCAGAAACGTTCCAGCCTGATCCAGTGCTCGGCAGCCGGTGCCGCGGACCTGGGCCAGACCGCCGCGCAGCTTGCGCGTGGCGAAGGTCTGACCGCGCACGCGCAGTCGGCGGAATATCGAATACCCGCCAAATGACAGCGGACCCCAAATCCCCGCAACGCTGGATACGTCCCGAGATCCAGGCGCTAAGCGCCTACCATGTACCGGATCCCGGCGACCTGGTGAAACTGGATGCGATGGAAAATCCTTACCGCTGGCCGGACGAGCTGGTGGGCCAGTGGCTGGAGATCCTGCGCTCGGTGGAGTTGAATCGCTACCCGGACCCGGGTGCCGGGGCGCTGACCGAAAAGCTCAAACAGACCATGCAGGTACCGGACGGTATGCAACTGGTGCTTGGCAATGGCTCGGATGAACTGATTCAGATGCTGGCGCTGGCGGTCGCCCAGGCGGGGCGCGTGATTCTGGCGCCGGATCCGACCTTTGTGATGTACCGCATGATTGCGGACGTTGCGGGTATGGCCTACCAGGGCGTTCCGCTGGCGGCGGATTTTTCGCTGGATGTTGCTGCCATGCAGGCGGCCATCGATCAGTACCAGCCGGCAATCGTTTTTCTGTCTTATCCGAATAACCCGACCGGAACGATTTTTGATGCTGCGGCGGTGGAAGCTGTGATCAGGCACGCCCCCGGTCTGGTGGTCGTCGACGAAGCCTACGCACCTTTTACCGACGCGACTTTCATGCCGCGTCTGGGCGAATTCTCAAACCTGCTGGTACTGCGCACCGTATCCAAGATGGGCCTCGCCGGCCTGCGCCTGGGTCTGCTGGTGGGTTCCCCGCAGTGGCTGACCCAGATCGACAAGACGCGCCTGCCGTACAACATCAACGTGCTGACCCAGGCAAGTGCCCTGTTTGCGTTACAGAACAAAGCCATACTGGACGAACAGGCGCAGCGGATTCGCGCTGACCGCAGCCGGCTCGCCGGCTCGCTGGAGGCGCTCGATGGCATAGAGGTCTACCCGAGCGAAGCCAACTTTATCCTGTTTAAAGTCCTGCAGGGAGCATCCGACCGCGTTTTCGCCGAGCTGAAAGAGCAGGGCGTGTTGATCAAGAACCTGAATCCTGCCGGAGGCCGCCTGCAGGATTGTCTGCGTGTTACCGTCGGCAGGCCCGATGAAAACCGGGCCTTCCTGGCTGCTTTGCAGAAGGCCCTTGGTTGACCGGGGGTCAGCTATGTGTGCGTTGTGTTATTACCGGCCGGGTACAGGGCGTGTTCTTCCGCGCGTCTACCGAGCGTGAAGCACGGCAACTCGGTGTCACCGGTTACGCCAGAAACCTGGCCGACGGTTCGGTCGAAGTGCTCGCCTGCGGCGAAGCCTCTGCTGTTGAACAGCTGCAGCAGTGGCTATGGACAGGGCCGCCGGCCGCACGGGTCAAAGACGTGAGCTGCGAGATCCTGGATATACCGGTTCCCGAATCGTTTACAACAAAGTAGTGAGCCAGTGCGCGCCCGTGTCAGGATTTGGGCAGAACCTGTAAGTGCTCCACCTTACCGACAGCGACGTGCTGTACTTTTCCCTGGCGGGCTTTTTCGGGTACAAGGATGGTATCGGCAGGTGGCTCGCTCTCATCCGGCAAGGGATAGTCGAGAGTGAAATGCAGGCCGCGGCTTTCCTTGCGCATCTGGGCGGAGCGGATAATCAGTTCGGCAACCTGCACCAGGTTGCGCAGTTCCAGCAGGTCGTTGGTGACACGGAAATTCCAGTAATACTCCTGGATCTCGTGTTGCAGTAGTTCCACGCGCCGGCGAGCGCGCTCCAGTCGTTTGTCGGTGCGTACAATACCGACGTAGTCCCACATAAAGCGGCGTAATTCGTGCCAGTTGTGGCTGACAACCACTTCCTCATCAGAGTCGGTTACGCGGGATTCATCCCATTCCGGCAGTAGTGGCGGCATGCTGGTAGCGTCCAGCCGGGCGTCGATATCGGCTGCAGCCGAGGTGGCGAACACCAGACATTCGAGCAGCGAATTGCTGGCCATACGGTTGGCCCCGTGCAGCCCGGTACAGGCGGATTCACCAACCACATACAGACCGTCGACATCAGTGTGGCCCTTGAGATCGGTACGTACCCCGCCACAGGTGTAATGTGCGGCCGGCACGACCGGGATGGCTTCCCGGGTGATGTCTATGCCAAGCCCCAGGCAACGCTGGTACACGGTAGGGAAATGTTCTTCGATAAACGCAGCGGGTTTGTGCGAGATATCCAGCAGCACGTGGTCGATGCCGAGTCGCTTCATTTCATGGTCGATAGCGCGTGCCACAACATCGCGTGGTGCCAGTTCGCAGCGGGTGTCGAAGCGCTGCATAAAGGGCTTACCGTCCGGCAGCAGCAACTTGCCGCCTTCGCCGCGTACGGCTTCGGTGACCAGGAATGATTTTGCCCGCGGGTGGTACAGGCAGGTCGGATGAAACTGGTTAAACTCCATATTGGCAACGCGGCAACCTGCTCGCCAGGCCATGGCGATACCGTCACCGGTCGAGGTGTCGGGATTGCTGGTGTAGAGGTAGACCTTGCTGGCGCCGCCCGTTGCCAGAATAACGAACTTTGCCCGGAACACTTCCACACGGCCCACACCCCGGTCCAGGACATAGGCGCCCAGGCAGCGGTTTCCGGTCTGGTTTATGCGGTCACTGGTGATCAGGTCAATGGCGATATGGCGCTCAAACAGGTCGATATTGTCACGGCTGCGCGCCGCGCCTACCAGACTGGTCTGTACAGCTTTGCCGGTGGCGTCGGCCGCGTGAATGATACGCCGGTGCTGGTGTCCGCCTTCGCGCGTCAGGTGAAATCCACTGTTATCACCGGATTCCCGGCGAGTGAACTGTACGCCCAGGTCGACCAGCCACTGGACAGCTTGCGGGCCATTCTCAACGGTATGGCGCACCACTTCCGGGTCGCACAGCCCGGCACCGGCTTGCATAGTATCAGTGACGTGGGATTCTATTGAATCGCCGCGATCGAGCACGGCGGATATACCGCCCTGTGCGTAGTAGGTGTTGCCTTCCTGCACGGGCCCCTTGGCGAGCACTGCGATGCGCGCGCGCTTGTCCAGTCTCAGTGCCAGCGTCAGGCCTGCAGCGCCACTGCCGATAATAAGTACGTCATACTGGTGTTGGGTATGCATCGCTGCTAGCCGCCTGTCCCGGAATGGGGTATGGTCTTGCCCGGTTAACTCGTTAAGATTAAAGCGCTTTGTATATAAACTCTACCCCAAACTGCGGTTGCTGGCGAACTCCGGACGGTTTTTTCTGTCTATTCCAGGCATGCAAGCTGTCCGGACAACACAAGGGGTAGCCCGGATGGGCGACAAAAGCCTGGATCAGGAACTGGTCGAGCGGGTGCAGAAAGGCGAAAAAGCCGCTTTCGACATGCTGGTCCGCAAGTACGAGCATAAACTCGCCAACGTCATCAGCCGTTACATCCGCGATCCCAGCGAGGTACTGGATGTGTCGCAGGAAGCCTTTATCAAGGCTTACCGCGCGTTGCCGAATTTCCGTGGTGAAAGTGCTTTTTATACATGGCTGTACAGGATCGCTATCAATACGGCCAAGAACCACCTGGTAGCAGCCGGCCGGCGTCCGCCGAAAGATGATATCGATGCACAGGATGCGGAACAATTTGAGGCGGGCTCAGGTCTCAAGGAATACGCTACACCGGAACGCCTGATGCTCAGCAACGAGCTGGCTGACACAATCCAGGATGCGATTGACGAACTGCCCGAGGAGCTGCGTGTAGCCATCGTACTGCGGGAACTGGAAGGACTGAGTTATGAAGAGATTGCCGGTGCCATGGAGTGTCCAATCGGTACGGTGCGTTCTCGAATATTCAGGGCGCGGGACGCGATAGAAAAGCGTATCCATCCTCTGTTGGATGAAACGAATACGGGTGAATAGAAATGAGTGATGAAATCCGCGAGCAACTGTCTGCTTTGGCCGATGATGAGCTCAGTGATGTCGAACAGCCCTTGTTGCTGGGGCGCTTGCAGCGTGATGCCGGACTGCGGGAATGCCTGGGGCGTTACCAGATGATTGGTGAAGTGATGCGCGGCATCGCAGATACAACGACGCTGGGTGTTGCCGACCGCGTGCAGCGTGTGCTGCAAAAGGATGTTGCCGGCCGGGTGCCGGATGCGCATCAGCAGGAAGGTTTCAACTGGTGGAAACCGGTTGCCGGGTTTGCCGTGGCAGCATCGGTTGCGCTGGTGGCGGTTTTGACAGTCAGTTCACTGCGTGAAACAGCGACCGACTCCGTTCCGGAACTCGCGTCCAGCCAGGCGGATGCTCCAGCTGTGGCGCGCGTGAGTTCCGATCAGTGGGATCGTATTGAACCGGGAATTGACAAGCGTATGTCAGGCTACCTGGTCAATCACAATGAGTATGCTGCGAGCCGGGGTGTACAGGGTGTCATGCCCTATGTGCGTATTGTAGGTTTTGAAAACGACCAGAGATGACACGCGCATTTGCCCCCACTTTACTTGCGGTCCTGGCGGCTGCGATACAGCAAGTTGCGTGGGCCGAGGTTGATGCTCAGCAGTGGCTGGAGCGCATGTCCACAGCGTCCCGGTCCCTGAATTACACCGGGACGTTCGTTTACCAGCATCAGAACAGCCTTGAAGCCATGCAGATCGTTCATGCCATGGATGATTCCGGTGAGCGTGAACGGTTGTTTTCGCTGACCGGTCCCAAACGTGAAGTGTTACGCGATAACCAGGTAGTAACCTGTATTCTGGGTGACAGCCAGGAAGTGGTGGTTAACAAAAGCCAGCCGCGCTCGCCGTTTCCGGTCAGTTTTCCCAGGGAGCTGATGGAGCTGGAGAAACACTACCGTTTCAAGGTTATGGGTGAGGACCGGGTGGCCGGTCTGGCTTGCAGAGTGGTCGCGGTCGAGCCGCGTGACGGGTATCGTTACGGGCGCAGACTCTGTGTGCACGATAAGAGCCACCTGTTACTGCAATCTGAGGTGAACAGCGCTGAAGGACACGCCATCGAACGGATGATGTTTACTGCAGTGGCGTTCCCGCAGAGCATTTCCGCACAGGAGCTGCTGCCGAATCTGGACGGTGCTGATTTCACCTGGCAGCGTGAGCCGGAGCGACAACCCGAACCGGGTGACAGTTCGCCTGATTCGCGCTGGAAAGTGCTGAAGGTTCCTGACGGATTTGTGCTGACTGATCACAACTGGCATCAGCTCTCAGAGCACGAAGCGGGCGTCGAACACTGGGTATATAGTGACGGTCTCGCCAGTGTATCTGTCTATATCGAGAAATCGCAGAAAAAGCACGATGTCTATAGCGGTAGATCCCATCGCGGTGCACTGAATGCCTTTGGCACCATGGTCGAGGATTACTATGTGACGGTGGTCGGAGAAGTGCCGCACCAGACCGTCGAGCTGATTGGCAAGTCTGTCCGTATCCGGTAATTAAGGATATCAATGCTGGAAGAAACTGCACAGGTCGTTCGTATCGATGGCGATGAAGTCTGGGTGGAGACGCAACGCCGTTCCACCTGCGCGTCGTGTGCAGCTGAAAAAGGCTGTGGCACGGCAACCCTGGCGAAAGTACTGGGCAAGCGGCGCACGCTGGTGCGGGTTCTGTCGGATCAGCCGCTCAGTATCGGTGATCAGGTGGTGATCGGTATCCGTGAGCAGGCGCTGGTGCGCGGTTCGCTGGCGGTTTATGCCGTGCCGATTCTATTGCTGTTACTGGGTGGATTTGTAGGGGAACTGGGCGCGCAGCACTTTCTCTGGGACAATGCCGAGCTTGCCAGTGTGATATTGGGCATTTCAGGGTTGATCGCAGGGCTTTTCTGGCTGCGGAAATTTACTCGACGGATTGAATATGATGATAGTTATCAACCGCTTGTGCTGCGAAAACTGGTCAATGATGCAGCGAAGTTTGTGGCGATTAGGTAATCGGGAGCAATTATGACAGCGTTAAAGAATATGGGATGGGTGCTTGCCAGCCTGGCTTTGCTAGCGGCGGGTGTGGTGAATGTGCAGGCGCGCGAGTTGCCCGATTTCACCGAGCTGGTAGAGCAAGCCAGCGACGCCGTGGTGAATATCAGCACCACGCAAAAAGCAACTTCCGGTCATATGAATCTGCCGGAAGGTATCGAAATTCCGGATCTGCCCGAGGGCTCACCCTTCGGCGATTTGTTCAAACATTTTTTTGGCGAGCAGGGTGGTAACGGTGCGCCGCGTCCACAGGAAGCCAAATCGCTGGGTTCCGGTTTTATTATCTCCGATGACGGATACATCCTGACCAATAACCACGTGGTCAAGGATGCTGACGAAGTGATCGTGCGTCTTGCGGACCGGCGTGAGCTCAAGGCGGAAATTATCGGCAGCGACGGGCGCAGTGATGTCGCGCTGCTAAAGATCAATGCTGACAATCTGCCGGTCGCGAAGATTGGCAAGTCCGATCCATTGAAAGTTGGCGAATGGGTGCTTGCAATCGGTTCACCGTTCGGTTTCGATCGCTCCGCAACCGCTGGCATTGTCAGCGCCAAGGGGCGCGCGTTGCCGCGTGAAAACTATGTACCGTTCATACAGACCGATGTGGCAATCAACCCTGGAAATTCGGGTGGCCCGTTGTTTAACCTTGACGGTGAAGTGGTGGGTGTGAACTCCCAGATCTACAGCCGCACCGGCGGTTACATGGGGCTGTCGTTCTCCATCCCGATTGAAGTGGCGATGGATGTTGCCAGCCAGCTGAAGGCGCACGGCAAGGTCAGTCGTGGCTGGTTGGGTGTATTGATCCAGGATGTTACGCTGGAGCTGGCGGAATCCTTCGGCATGAGCAAGCCGCAGGGTGCCCTGGTAGCCAGGGTGATGCCCGACAGTCCTGCAGAGGCAGCCAAAATGCAGGTTGGCGATATCGTGGTGAGCTTTAACGGCAAGGAGGTCGAGCGGTCTTCCAGCCTGCCGCCGGTGGTCGGAAGTACGCCGGTCGGTAAAAAGGTCCCGGTTAAAGTGATACGCGCTGGGCGCAGCCAGACCTTGTGGGTCAAACTTGGCGAGTTGCAGGAGCAGGACGAGACCATAGCAAAGGCTGAGGCCAGCAAAACCACCAGCGATAACCGCCTCAACGTCAGTATTGCTGACCTGACCGAAGATCAGCGCAAGGAGCTGGAAATCGACGGCGGCATCCTGGTGGAAGCGGTGGGTGACGGTGCGGCCAGTGATGCCGGTATTCGTGAGGGCGATATTATTCTCCGCATCGACAGTAAATCGATTAATAACATCGATGAATTCGAAAAATTGATCGAAAAGCTTCCGACCGGGAAGTCGATAGCGATCCTGGTCCAGCGCCGCGGCGGACCAATCTTTCTCGCGTTGAAGGTGCCAAAAGACGGCTAGTCGTGGCTGAGATAAGGCTGACCTTATACAGTCGGGAAGGCTGCCATCTGTGCGAAATGATGTTGCAGACCCTGCGGGGTCTGCAACCGCGCCTGGGCTTCGATTTGCAGCTGGTGGACGTGGATCGCGATCCCGAGCTGGTGCGGCGTTATGACGAATGGGTGCCGGTACTCTGTTGCGGGGAACAGGAAATCTGTCATTACCAGCTTGATGAACAGGCGCTTAGAGCTGCCTTGCTCAGTCAATAGTGTGTATACTCCCCCTCCAATCTTTTGAATACTTTGGATTTTCTTTGCAATGGCGCCGTGTTGGCGCCATTCTGGTTTAGAAAACAGGTTGTTACCCGCTTTGTCTGATTTGTCCCACATCCGTAACTTTTCCATTATTGCTCATATCGACCACGGCAAGTCGACGCTGGCGGACCGTTTTATCCAGATCTGTGGCGGGTTAAGCGAGCGCGACATGGAAGCGCAGGTGCTGGACTCCATGGATCTGGAACGCGAGCGCGGCATTACCATCAAGGCGCAGAGCGTATCGCTGAACTACACGGCTGCCAACGGCGAGGTTTATACGCTGAATTTGATCGATACCCCGGGGCACGTGGATTTTTCGTACGAGGTGTCGCGTTCGCTGTCTGCCTGTGAGGGGGCGTTGCTGGTAGTTGATGCTGCCCAGGGTGTCGAGGCGCAGAGTGTTGCCAACTGTTACACGGCAATCGAGCAGGGTCTGGAAGTGGTGCCGGTTCTGAACAAGATAGATCTTCCCTCTGCCGAACCGGATCGGGTGAAGCAGGAAATCGAGGATATCATCGGCATTGACGCCATTGATGCAGTCGAAGTCAGCGCCAAGACGGGGTTGGGCATCGAGGCACTGCTGGAACGGCTGATCGAGCAAATCCCGTCACCCGAAGGTGACGCGGAACGGCCGTTGCAGGCACTGATCATCGATTCCTGGTTTGATAACTATGTTGGCGTTATTTCCCTGGTGCGCGTGATGCACGGCACCCTGCGCCGCAAGAAGAAGATACGCATGATGTCTACCAGGGGCGATTTTCTGGTCGAAAAAGTGGGTATATTCACCCCACGCCGCGAAGACCGGGATATGCTCAAGGCGGGTGATGTCGGTTATGTCATCGCCGGTATCAAGGAGATCGACGGCGCACCAGTGGGTGACACCATTACCCTGACCGACCGACAGGCCGAAGCATCATTGCCGGGCTTCCAGAAGGTGCAGCCACGCGTGTTTGCCGGTCTGTTCCCGGTCATCTCCGACGATTACGAAAATTTACGCGAGGCGTTGCAAAAACTGCGGCTCAACGATGCTTCCCTGCATTTTGAACCGGAAACCTCAACCGCACTGGGCTTCGGATTCCGTTGTGGTTTTCTGGGTATGCTGCATATGGAAATAATCCAGGAGCGTCTGGAACGCGAATACAACCTGGAGCTGATCACAACGGCACCCACTGTGATCTATGAAGTGCTCGATACCGGGGGCGAGATCCGGCAAATCGATAACCCGGCCAGCCTGCCGCCGGTCAACGAAATCGAGGAAGTGCGCGAACCAATCATTCTGGCGAACATCCTAGTCCCGCAGGACTATCTCGGTGCAGTGATCGGTCTGTGTGTCGAGAAACGCGGCGTGCAGCGCAGCATGCAATACATGGGTCAGCAGGTGTCCCTGGGATATGAACTGCCACTCAGCGAAGTGGTGCTGGATTTTTTCGACCGGCTGAAATCGGTAAGTCGTGGCTTTGCCTCGTTCGACTATACATTTGAGCGCTTTGAAGCCGCCCCTCTGATCAAGCTCGATGTGCTGATCAACGGTGAGCGGGTGGATGCGCTGTCGGCGATTGTGCATCGTGAATTCGCGAACAGCCGCGGCCGCGAGCTGGCCGATCGTATGCGGGAACTCATACCGCGGCAAATGTTTGATGTGGCGATCCAGGCGGCCATCGGCTCGCAGATCATTGCGCGCACTACCGTCAAGGCATTGCGCAAAAATGTAACGGCGAAGTGCTATGGCGGTGATATTACGCGCAAACGCAAGTTGCTGGAAAAGCAGAAAGCAGGTAAAAAACGCATGAAACAATTCGGTAAAGTGGAGATACCCCAGGAAGCCTTCCTGGCGGTACTGCAGGTCGGGAAGAAATAATCATGAATATAGATTTTCCAGCCATACTGGTGCTGGCAACGCTGGTGACTGGTCTGATCTGGGCCATGGATGCGCTGTTATGGGCGCCAAAACGCAGACAGCAGGCGGCGGCGCTGGGTGCGGGGGGTGGTGGGGTGAACAGCGCAAAGCTGGAAAAGGTGCTCAAGGAGCCGACCCTGGTTGAATACGCCAAGTCGTTTTTCCCGGTTATTCTGGCGGTGCTGTTATTGCGTTCGTTTCTGGTGGAACCCTTCCGCATCCCGTCCGGTTCCATGATGCCAACGCTGCTGGTGGGCGATTTCATCCTGGTGAACAAGTATGCCTATGGTATTCGACTGCCGGTGATGAACAGGAAAGTGATGGAACTGGGCGAGCCCGGGCGGGGTGATGTTGTGGTGTTCCGCTTTCCAAAGGATCCCAGTGTTGATTACATAAAGCGTGTCGTGGGTGTGCCCGGGGACCACGTGGTGTATCGGGACAAGACCCTGTACATCAACGATCAGAAAATTGCCCAGATTCCGGAAGGCGGCTATATCGGCGTCGGATCCGGCCTGTCCATGTCAGGCGCGGACGTTCGCCGCGAAGCATTGGGCGATGTCAAACATGATATTCTCGTAGTGCCCAGGATGCGCGGTGTAGAAACAGATACCGTGGTACCGGAAGGGCACTATTTTGTGATGGGCGACAACCGCGATAACAGCAATGACAGCCGTTACTGGGGTTTTGTGCCAGATGAAAACCTGGTTGGGCGCGCCTTTATGATCTGGATGAACTGGGATTCCGCAGCCGGGGGTGTGGGGTGGGATCGAATCGGGGATTCTATAATTTAGTACACTAGCCTGCGGAGAACAGCGATGAACAGATGGCATCACCAGAAGGGCATGACGGCAATCGGCTGGTTGCTGGTATTGGGCCTGATAGCATTTTTCACCCTGATTACGTTACGTCTTGTTCCGGCCTACATGGAATTTGCCAAAGTGACCTCGGTGCTGGAATCGCTGCAGAATGAACCCGGTATAACGCGCAAGACCAAGGGCGAGATTCTTGCATTGATTGGTAAACGATTTGACGTCAATGATGTGTACCAGGTAGATGCAAAGCAGGTCAAGGTTACAAAAGAAAAGGGTGTGCTCAAGATGAGCATCGACTATGAGCGCCGCGAACACCTGGTCGGTAACGTAGACGTGGTTACCACCTTTAACAAGGAGGTCGAGGTGGTCGCCAATTGAGCCAGTCCCTGGACGGCTTGAGCCGCTCCCTGGGTTACCGGTTTCAGAATTCCGGGCTGCTGCAGGTAGCGGTTACTCATCGCAGTGCAAGCAGTGACAATAATGAACGCCTGGAATTTCTGGGGGATGCTGTGCTCGGCTACGTCATCGCCGAGTGGCTGTACACGCTGTTTCCCGAGGCCAGTGAAGGTCAGTTAAGTCGTCTGCGCGCCAGCCTGGTTAAAAAGGAAACACTCGCTGGTATCGCACGTGAACTGAAGGTCGGGGATTACCTGAGTCTTGGTTCCGGTGAGCTGAAAAGCGGGGGGTTTCGCCGCGACTCCATTCTGGCGGATGCGCTGGAAGCGATACTGGGTGGTATCGTCATGGACAGCGGGTTTGAAGCCTGCCGTATCAGTATTCAGCAGCTGTTCGCCGACAGGGTCAGTCGGCTTTCTGCCAGCGATGAACTCAAGGATCCCAAAACCCGTTTGCAGGAATACCTGCAGTCGCGCAAGCTGGAGTTGCCCGACTACGAAGTGGTGGAAGTGACGGGGCATGCCCATACTCAGCAGTTTGTCGTTGACTGCCGTGTAAAGGGGGTGCAGCAGCCGGGTAAAGGGGAAGGCAGCAGTCGACGTCGCGCGGAGCAGGCCGCAGCAGAAAGCATACTTGCGCAACTGCAGGCAGGTTCCGGGAATGAGTGAATTCCACTGCGGATTTGTTGCCCTGGTCGGTCGTCCCAATGTGGGGAAATCCACGATTCTTAACCACATGGTCGGACAGAAAGTCAGTATTACATCACGCCGGCCGCAGACAACCCGTCATCGCATCCTGGGCATCAAGACCGATGCACAGGGGCAGATTATTTTTGTCGATACACCCGGCCTGCACCAGGACCAGCCACGCGCCATGAACCGGTATTTGAACCGCTCAGCTATGGATAGCCTGCGTGATGTGGATGTGGTTGTATTCGTTGTTGAAGGTACGCGTTGGCACAAGGACGATGACTGGGTGCTCGAGAAGCTGGAACGGGTGTCATGTCCGGTGATACTTGCCATTAACAAGATCGATCTCGTAACAGACAAGGCTGACCTGTTACCGCATTTGCAGACGCTGTCGGCCAAACGCGAGTTCAGCGAACTGATTCCTGTGTGTGCGAAGAATGGCGATCACCTGGACCTGCTGGAAGCGGCCTTGCGCAAGCGCCTGCCGGAATCGCCACCATTCTACGGCGAAGATCAGGTGACCGATCGTAGCGAACGCTTTCTGGCAGCAGAGCTGGTTCGGGAAAAGCTGTTCCGCAAACTGGGTGAGGAAGTTCCCTATGGCCTGACGGTCGAAATCGAGCGCTTCAAGGCTGAAAAGAATTCCCTGCACATCCATGCGCTCATCTGGGTAGAGAAGAACAGTCACAAACCGATGGTGATTGGCACCAAGGGCGAACGTCTGAAAGAAGTCGGTCGCGAGGCGCGCCAGGATATGGAGAAAACTTTTGGCCGGAAGGTTTTTCTGCAACTGTGGGTAAAGGTTAAGGAGGGCTGGGCAGATGACGAACGGGCGCTGCGCAGTCTGGGCTACAACGAGGATTGAGGCAGTGGCTAGGTACACTTGATGACAGCCACAGCCCGAATTCAACTGGCTCCGGGATACGTACTGCACCAGCGACCTTACCGGGAAAGCAGCGCGCTGGTGGAAGTCTTTAGCGAGTCATATGGGCGCATCGGACTGGTGGCACGTGGTGTTCGCTCGCCCAGATCCAGGCAGCGCGGTGACTTGCAACCGTTTCGTGCGTTGCGCCTGTCATGGAGTGCGCGCAGCGAACTGGGTACGCTAACAGCTGTCGAGGCCGATGCGCCGGGCGGGAGCTTGCAGGGGACTGCTTTATACAGCGCGTTTTATCTGAACGAGCTGCTGGTACGGTTGCTGGTGCGCAACGATCCGCATCCGCGGCTGTATGCGACCTACCAGGCGAGTCTGGAGCGCTTGATGCAGGGCGGGGATATCGAGCCGCTGCTGAGACTGTTCGAGAAAAGCCTGTTGCAGGAAATCGGCTACGGCCTGTTGCTGGACAGCGAGATTGAATCCGGCGAGCCGGTACAGCCGGACAGTTATTACGATTATCATCTTGAGTCCGGGCCTGTTCTGGTGACAAGTCAGGATGAGCGGGCTTTTGTATTCAAAGGTTCGAGTCTGCTGGCGCTGGAGCGGGGGCAACTGACCGGCGCTGGCGTTTTGCGCGATGCCAAGCGTTTGATGCGTTCAGCGCTAAACCTGTATCTCGGTAACAAACCCCTCAAGTCGCGTGAACTCTTCAGGGCGACAAATAAAGTACAGGAACCACTGGATTAACTGTCGTTCTTGTGTCCGGCACGGGTAAGCGCCAACCGTGCCGGTCTGGAACGGTTATAGCTTCACCGCGAACCAGGTGATCTACCACAATGCATATAGATGAACGGCTGAGTTTGTTAAGGGTTGTCAGACGCCTGCCCATTAAGTTCTCGCGTAGGCTGACAGGCCCGCGGCTGGGGGCAAGCGTCTGACAACCTTCAACGAGAGTGGACATGGAGCTGCACACATTTATCACGAAAACCGGTTTTAAGTTTTCCTCAGAGTCTCTGACGGCAGCTCTCCGAACAACCGTTTGTAATCAGACGCAAACTGTCCCATATGCCAGAAGCCCTGACGATGGGCTGCATCGGCAATCCGGACGTCAAGCGGGCTCGAAGTGAACAGCTCTTTGTGCGCGTCATTAAGTCGTTGCACCTGCAGATAGGCTTTCGGCGAAAGTCCGAAGTGCTCGAGAAAGGCGTGTTGTAGCGTGCGTGCACTGACCTGTGTTTCCTGGCAGAGCGTATTAATCGTGATATGGCTATTTGAATGTGTCCTGATATAGTCGACCGCTTTTCTCAAGGCACGCTGTTTTTTTAAGGGCCGTGAAAACTGTTTGTTGGGTTCTGCTGAACAGAGTGCGTTTAATAGTCGCCGTGGAAGTTCGGATTCAATTTCTTCTTGCATACCTGTTGCATTGATCAGTGCCGGGTCATGGCTGAACCGCTAAAAGTTGCGGTAAATGCCTCGAAATCGTCGAATTGGTGCACGAGTGAATAGTGCTCAGGCATGATTGTGTTACAGTATTTCGTGAACTATAACTTCGATGATGGCTGGTATATCGCGTCCAATCCCACCATGACCGCAGACTGGTCAATGCAGTTTCAGGTCAAGTTGCTGTTTCCGAAGTGAGTTAATGCGTTCCCGGTAGACGCGACCTTAACGGCGATGTGTCGGACATCGTCAACCACCATTAGTATTCGAACGACCACTGTGAGCATATAATCTGCCATCCCAAGGCAAGTTGGTTAATGGCGGGAATTGGACAACAGGAGAAAGAAACCATGCACTCAAACTACACGAAGGCCGTCCAGGCATTTATTGGTTGTGCCGTACTGCTACTGACACAATCCGCCCAGGCGGCAGGTTTCTATATCTCCGAAGTGGGCACACCAGGCAGCCTGGGTACAGCGGGTGTGGCAAACCCCGTAAACACAAATACAGCTGACTCATCGTGGACCAACCCGGCCGGTATGACGGGTTTGCAGCAGGATGAAATGCTCGCCGGGGTGCAGGTGCTGCTGCCAAAAATCGAGTTTGACTCGTCGGTTGCCGAGGCCGGCGGCAAAGATGGTGGCAACGCCGGTAATATAGCGGCGATCCCCGCTTTCTTTATGGTCAAGAAGTTATCTGACCGGGTTCGGCTGGGTTTCTCGCTCGTTGCACCACAGGGTGGCGCCATGAGCTACGGTGATGATTTCGTCGGGCGATACGGGGCCACCAAGGTTTCACTCGCCGCGATTGGAGGCTCACCATCCATCGCCTACAAGGTAAACGATCGCTTGTCGCTGGGTGGTGGTGTTTCGATCATCTATACACAGTTTGAAGAAAGTGTTGCCATTAACCAAAGCGCACTGGTCCCGGGGCCGCTGCCACTGCCGGATGGCAAGGTCAAGTTCGATAATATGACGGATCTGGGTTATCAGCCGTTTGTTGGTTTGACCTATTACCTGTCAGATCGCCTAATGCTGGGTGTCGTCTATCGTGCGGAAATGGACGTCAATCTGGAGGGTGATCTCAACTTCCGCAGCCTGGCGTTTCCGACACCGCCTGCCGATGATATCGAAATCGACTGGGATAACCCGCAGATGCTTACGGCGGGGTTGCGCTACGAGTTAGCACCGGGCAAGCAGCTGATGTTCAGTGGGGACTGGGAGGACTGGTCGGCGTTCAGCGAGAATCAGCTGGCGATTACCGGCGGGGTCCTCGACCCGACGGGTGTGCTGGAACGAAATTTCAAAGATACCTGGAGTGCCGGTGTTGCGTTTGTCGATGTGAGCGACAAGACCGGAGGTTATTCAGTCGGATTTTCCTATGACAGTTCGCCGGTGAGAAATAAGGACCGCACCATCGATCTTCCTTTCGATGAAACGTACAAGATTTCTGCAGCCTACGGCTGGAAGGGGAGCAAGAAACTGGATTTCGGGCTGGGCGGCACGCTGATGTATTTCGGTGAAGGCAAGGTTGACCAGACTGCGCAGGGAGTACGCTTCAAGGGTAAGTTTGATACCAATATGGCGCTGTTCCTGGGTGGTACGCTACGCTATGTCTTCTAATCTTTGTGATCAGTATTGAGTCAATCTCGAGTATCTTTGGCGGCATTGGCCGGTTCCTGCCGATCAGATAATAATTCTGGAAGATCATGGCAAGGTTCCGCAGGGTTTGGTTTTAGAAAATTGATGCTCGGATTGACTGGCCTGCGAATATCGAAATCGAAAACGGTTATTCGTAGACATTTCGACCCGTAGTTAATAGGTGAAAAACCGGCGTCTCTAACCACTGGCGGCAACGCCCGAAAGGTCAACCAGACTGATGTCGGCAAATGGAATGGTTATGACTCCAGGCACATTCACGCCGGCGTTTTGATATTTTCGCCCGGTGCTTTACGCTCCCATCCCCGGTAAAATTGTACGCAGATTA
>Ga0316189_10001973_pt1 | contig 20289 bp, 18 predicted proteins | sample LowCovwburrow_MG_FD_204930 | JGI IMG/M metagenome (GOLD analysis project Ga0316189, IMG submission 204930) | Coastal sediment microbial communities from Maine, United States - Lowes Cove worm burrow | ecosystem: Environmental > Aquatic > Marine > Coastal > Sediment | place: USA: Maine... | reverse complement strand
CCACCACATACGGGCCGACAATACCAATCTCGCTCCATCCGCTGGTGTTAAGCTGGCCAAATAGCCAGGACAGCACCTCACGGGCTCGGGTTTGGTCGAGCCGCTGCAGGGCGTAGGTTTGTGCGGCCGAGAACAGGGCCGCCATCGCGACTCCTCCCAGCAGTAAAGTAGCCGGAGACGACCACGACCCTCGGGAAATCAACACTGAACACGAAACAGCGATCACGGCCCCCACAAACGCCGCGGCCGGAACAGCGCCGAATGGGCCCCAACCCAGGTCGAGGCCAAACCCGAAAGCCAATACTGCTCCAAGCCCTGCGCCCGCTGATACCCCCAGCAGGTACGGGTCGGCCAACGGATTCCGAAATACTCCCTGGTAGGTGGCACCTGACATCGCCAGCGCTCCGCCCACGATCATCCCGAGCACCAGTCGAGGCAAGCGGATTTGGAACAGGATCGCCTCTTGTCGTTCGGTTAGGGTTGAAGAAATCCCCACTCCTGGCATGGTGTCGGCGATGGCGGTCACCACCCCACCGACCGGCAAACCAGCAGCCCCAACCGCCAAGCCTACAACTCCCACCATGAGCAGGACAGAAACCGAAGCGAACACCGCGCCCGGCGGCACTCGAAACGCTTGCCTGATGGCAAGAACCGTCTCGTCGACTGGCTCGGCTGTAATGGGGGCTACGGCCACCGCTAGCCAGCTTCTACAGCGGTCAGCGCCGTGGCTACGGCCGAAACGAACTCGGGCAACCGAGGCCCCCACCGTGATGCAGCATCAGCGCTCACTACCAACACATTGTTGTCGCGCACCGCGGCCACGTCACCCCAACCCGGACGGCCGGCGACATCTTGCGGAGAATACGCCACCTGGTCGGTGATCACGATCACTTGCGGATCGGCGTCAACAATGTATTCCTCGGTGAGTTGAGGGAACCCAAACCCGTCGGTGTCAGCATCATCAGCGATATTCGTGGCCCCGAATTCGGTGTACACGGCGCCGATAAAGCTGTTGGAACTGGCCGAGTAGAACGTCTCGTCGATTTCGTGATACACGCGCACCTCGACATCGGGGCCCGCGGCGAACGCGGCAGCGAGTTCCGAGCGAAGGGTATCGATCGTTTCGGCCGCCGCTTCGGAGCGTCCGGTGGCGGCCCCCAGGGTCGTGATCTCGGCGTATCCCTGCTCCAAATCGGTGGGAGGCGGGCTTACCAGCACGGGGACTCCGAGTGCGGTGAAACTGGCGATCATGTCGTTGGCATCGTTGGCAATCACGAGAAGATCGGGGTCGTAGGCAGCGATAGCTTCAATATTAGGATCGAAACCGGAAAGATCGCTCGTGGGCGCCTCTGGCGGATAGGTGGAGTATTCGTCAGCAGCCACTACCTGATCGCCAGCGCCGATTGCGAACAGCAATTCCGTGGCCATCGGCGAAAGAGACACAATGCGTTCAGGGGCTGCTTCTAGGGTCCAGGTGCCACCCGCCGATTCAATAGTGACCGGAAACCCCTCCCCTTCGGCCATAGCGCCGTCGCCGTCGCCGCTCGCTTCGGCGTCAGCCTCTCCATCAGTGCCAGCATCATCATCAGGGCCAGCATCATCATCGGTGGTCTCGTCGGTACTCTCCTGCCCTGCGTCGGGCTCGGAGTCCTCGGTTGAGGTGTCTTCACCGCCGGAGCAGGCGGCGGCCACCAACGCCAACAACAACAAGAAGAAAGGGACTGCCAATAAGGAACGCTTCATTCTGTACCTCCGGTGATCGAGGTACATAGCGCTCGTCTGACCAGGGCCAGCCGAACCAACTCCTAGTCCTCGAGAGTTTGCTTGGTTCGTTTGTGACGAAGAGTTCGACCGGACTCGTCCACCTTTGGCCAAAGCCATCAGCGAACATCACCGTTGCGGGTCAGTACCGGGTTCACACCGGATTTCGTCTCCACGTCAACATCAGCACGCTAACACCAAATCTTTGATCCCCCAACTAGCCGTTCCCCATGCTCCCCTTCGGACCCAGGCCCAGTAGCACCACCCAAAATCTGGGGCTAGAAAGGGGCTATGTCCACCCACCTTCGTTTCGGTATTCTCGGCGCCGCCCGTATCGCCCCCAAAGCCCTGGTTTGGCCGTCGGCCAAGATTCCGGAGATCTCAATCTCGCGGGTGGCAGCCAGAGATCCCGAACGGGCAAGGACGTTCGCACAAGAACACGGGATCCCCCACACGAGCACGACCTACCAGGCCCTCATCGAATCGGACGATGTTGATGTGGTGTATAACCCGCTGCCAATGTCGTTACACGCCGAATGGACCATCGCTGCGCTCCGGGCGGGCAAACATGTATTGTGCGAAAAGCCGTTTGCGTCTAACGCCGCGGAAGCTGCAGCGATGGTGGCAACCGCCGAACAAGAAAACCGGATTCTGGGGGAAGCGTTCCACTACCGTTACCACCCCCTTTTCTCCCGGGTACTCGCCGAAATCGCCAGCGGTCGGATCGGTTCGCTTACCCATGTAGACGCCGGTTTTCGTGTGCCCATCGCTCGCCCCGATCTGCGCTGGGATTACGCCACTTCCGGTGGTTCGTTGATGGATCTTGGATGCTACCCGGTGAGCTGGGTGCGCCACATAGTGGGCGAGGAACCCGAGGTACGGTCAGCCGAAGCGGTGGAAGATCCAAGCCGGATCGACGCATCATTACGCGCCGAGTTGGTATTTCCGACCGGCGTTACCGCCTCGGTCACCAGTTCGATGGTCGATGACCGTGCCATCTGGCTGACCATTACCGGCACCCACGGAACGATCGACGTTTCCAACCCTATGGCGCCTCAGATGGGGAACACGCTGACGATCACCACTGAGGCTGGCACCACCTCGGGCCCAGTGGATGCTGGCATCAGCTATGAACACATGATGAGGGCATTCGTTGATCACCTGGTGCACGGTGCGGATTTCCCCACCGCCGGAACTGATTCGATCGCCAATATGGCCGCCATCGACGCCATGTACCAGGCAGCTGGGTTACCGATTCGAGGCCTACCGAGCTAGCAGGCCCGATGGGGATCAGGCTGAGCCGCCCTCCTCGGCGCTACCCGCATCCGCTGGAGGTGGAGTGCCGGTGGCAGCTGCTTCCCACAACAATCCCATAACGCCACTATCGATGGACCCATTCGACCGGGCCACCACCTGGTGGTTGGCGTCGAGGTAGACGGCGTACGGGAATCCGCCAGCAGAGAACGCCGACAAGGCCGTGCTGGCGTCGTCATCTCGGATCACGATCGGTTGGAAGCCTTCGCCTTCCAACCAGGCCTGTGGCGGATTACCCCGGCTCAGGTCAACGGCGGTCGATACCGCATACACATCCACCCCTTCAGGCAGGCGTCCGTCATCGATCATGGCTTGGATAACTGGCACTTCGGCCTGGCAGTGGGGGCACCAGTGAGCAAGGAAATAGATTACCTTGGCTCGGCCATCAGGCCCGACTGTTACCTCTTCTCCGTCGAACGTGGTGCCCGTGATCGTAGGCGCCACCTTCCCCAACGAGGGTTCGGTTGCTTCGTTGGTGATGGGTTCCTGCGAAGGCGCCAATGGTTCACCATCGACTGCCACCGGAGCCGTCGCCCCACCGGTTTCGGTGCCACTGTCCTCATCGCCAGCCGGCATCTCATCGTCAGACGACGTGTCACTTTCGTTGTTGTCGGCGCCATCGTCGGCATTATCGGCCCCGCCGGCGCCTTCATCGTTTGCCGTTAGATCGGGAGCCGACGATTCATTGTCGTCGGCGAGGTTTGTTTCCGATCCAGTGGCGACGGCGCAAGCTGAAAGCACTAACAAGCTCACCAATAGGGCCACGAGAGACGCTGGATGCCGAAAGGGAGTGGGCTTTTGGGACGCGACGTTTTGGAACCACATAAGCCGCCATCCTAGCCCCTAGTTATTGGGGGTCCGCATCACCAAAACCACGCCAACGGCGGAAAGCGCAAGCGACAGTACCACCACCAGCGTGAGGGGTTCCCCAAAAAGTACCGCCGCTTCTAAGGCACTAAAGGTTGGGGTCAAGAAAAAGAGGCTGGAGACCTGCGCCGCTCCCCCATTTCGCAGCAACCACAACATGATAAGCACCGCGCCAACGGACAGAACGACCACGGCGTAGATCAGGGCAAATACGAAGGTGGGTGTCACAACCACTGCTCGACGCTCCACGAAGATCGCAGCTAGTCCTAGCAGAATTGCCGATGCCCCATACTGGGCAGCGGTGCCACCGAGTAGGGGAACTTGCGCGTTCCATCGGCGTTGCACCAGTGTGCCAGACACCATGCCCGCCAAAGAAACTGCCATGGCCACCAGCGAGATGACTGGCAGTGACGCCCCCTGGGCGCTGTCGATAGTAAACCACGCCACCCCGGCCAACCCAAGCCCGACCCCTATCCATTGGCGGGACCGAAGCCGTTCGGAAAACAACAAGAACGCCAAAATGGCGGTCGCCACCGGGTGCAGGCCGGCGATCAGCGACGACAAACTCGAAGACATGCCGGCCGCGATCGCAACGAAGACGCCTCCCAGGTACAGGGCGTTGATGCCCACGCCGGCGATCACACTGGACATCAACTGGGTGCGAGTCAATCGGGGTGCCCCTAATAACCGCGCCGTAATAAAGAGCAAACCTCCGGCTACCACCATACGAGTGGTGAGGAACGCCATCGCCCCGTTGTCTTCGGTGGCGTATCGAGCCGCAACAAACCCAGTCGACCACAGCAACACGAAAACCGCCGGAGCCGCCCGCACAGCCACACTTTTTTGGGCACCGGGCGCCGTGTTCGTTTCCACCTGGCTCTCCTCGTCGTGGACTGCATGCACCCTAGGCCCATAACCCTCGCAGGTCCACTTGCACCCATGCTGTGCCCCGCCCTCGATTGGCTTCCCAGCTTGCCTGATGACAATATTGGCTACGTCCAGGGGCAGCCCTGCCCTGTTTGGAGGAGACTTTTATGGCCGACAAAGATGTGAAGGCGCTCAGCGCTGATATTGAGATTCCGAGCTTCTCATCCACCGCATTTACGACCCCACCCCCGTTGGCGGATGCCACGGTGGCGATCGTTACTACCGCGTCACTTCATCATCCTGACGACGACGATTTCAGTCCCACCGACACCGGTTTCCGGGTACTGCAGGCGGACCGGCGCGATTACATGATGGGCCACTGGAGCCCCAACTTCGACACCACCGGGTTTGCCCTCGATATCAATACCGTGTTTCCGATCGACCGACTCGACGAACTTGCCGAACAAGGAGTGATCGGGGCCGTGGCGACCGAGCACCTTTCGTACGCTGGCAACCAATTCGATGTGTCGGCGATTCGCATGGATTCAGGCCCCGCTGGCGCCCAACGGTTAAAAGACCACGGTGTCGACGTGGTGCTCCTCACCCCCGTTTGACCATTGTGCACGCGTACCGTGAGTACGCTCGCTCATGTTTTCGAGGCCGCTGGCATAGCCACCGTGGCGCTGGGGTCCCAGCGACGCCAGATCGAGGAGACCGCTCCCCCGCGCGGCATGTGGGTCGACTTCCCGTTGGGTCGTCCCCTCGGCAAACCCGCCGACCCTGAGTTCCAGCATCGGGTGTTACGCGCCGCGTTCGACATGCTCGACGCCACTGAACCTGTTTTTGAGACCTTCGGTGAGAGCATCGACGACGACGGCACTGAGGTAGTAGCCTGCTCCCTCCCTCCACGGCATGACCCCGACCTTCATCCAGCCATCGACGAGGCCCGCGGCCTACGACCGGCCTACGACCGGTCGTTGGAACAGCACGGCAACAGGATCGGAGCCGGGCGAGTCGTCGACGCCGACCATGTGACCGAGGCAATTGAGTCGTTCATCCGAGTGGCTGACGGAACCCCGTGGAAGGAAGCGGGAGTACCAGGCATTCCAGCCCGAGTGGTTCAAGATATTCGCGGGTACTACGAAACCGCGGCGGTGGGTTTGAGCGACCATGTGCCGGGAGCGTGGGCCGGTGCCCGCTGGTTTTACCGCGAAACTGAGGCCGGCAAGGTGATTTTGGCCGCCCGCCAGGCCATGGCCGATAGTGGCGTGAAGAATCCGGTGTGGTTTTATATGGCCCCCGGCGACATGTAGCGGCCGCACAATCCGGCCCTCTGTCGGTGAATCAGCGACCTTCTGTGGCCATGACCCCATCCACGGTTTCAGCCGCTACCGTGGTGGGCTCCACCCCACCAAAGGAGTGACATGTCGGTTGTGAAGATCAATGCCATCTCTGTTCCCGAAGGCATGGGCCCCCAGCTTGAGGGACGGTTCGCTCAACGGGCCAAACTCGTTGACGGCACCCCAGGTTTCCAAGGCTTTCAGCTACTTCGCCCGGTGGCTGGTGATGATCGTTATTTCGTGGTCACCCACTGGGACAACGACGAATCATTTCGGGCGTGGACCGACAGTTCTTCCTTTAAAGCCGGTCACGCCGAACAGCAAGGCGGGCCGCGCCCCGTGGGAATGGACGCAGCCCTCCTTGAGTTCGAAGTGGTAGATCTCGACGCCCTCAACGAGGCCGGTGGCCACTAGGGCGTAACCTCCGGTGGTTACGCGATTTCGGTGAGTAAAACCGGGCGCCCTTCACGAACGCTCTTCCATGCCGCCAGGCCCATCAGAAGAGGACGCCGGCCGTCGGCGCCGGTGACTTCAGACTGCTGATCCCCTGCCTCGACCGATCGGCAGAAGACGCTCCACTGATCGAGATAACTTTGGGTGTAGCGCTCCAGGAAGAAGTGTTGCAGTGGGGCTCCGGCAAAACCAGCGGCAGTCGCCACCTTAGTCTGGTGGTCCGTGTGGTTGTCGGAGGCAACCATTCCTTCAGAGCCGAACACTTCCACTCGTTGGTCGTAGCCGTATACCGCTTTGCGGCTGTTGGTAATGGTGGTGGTGGCACCGTTCTCGTGGGTGAGCACCGCCACCGCCGTGTCGAGGTCTCCGGCTTCGCCAATCGCCGGGTCCACCAGCACCCCGCCGGTGGCGTAGACACTGGTCACTTCGCTGCCCACCACATAACGAGCCATGTCGAAATCATGGATCATCATGTCGCAGAAGATACCGCCCGACACCTTGATGTATTCGATCGGAGGCGGTCCGGGATCTCGACTGGTGATGTGGCAAAGGTGCACGTCGCCAACGACCCCAGCTTTCACCGCCTGGGCCACAGCACGATGGCTGGGATCAAACCGGCGGTTGAAGCCAACTTGCACGAGCACCCCCGACGACTCGATCTTTGCGAGGGCGTCGTCTACCTGGTTGAGGTCGAGGGAGATTGGCTTCTCCACGAAGATGGCTCGTCCGGCGTCCGCCGCGGCCTGCATCATCTCAACATGAGTGTCAGTAGACGTCGCGATCGCCACCGCATCAGCTTCGAGGCTGAGTGCTTCCTCCAAGGTCAAGGCGAGGGGGCACCCCAATTGCTCAGAGACGGCACGAGCTGCTTCAGTGTTCACGTCGAACACCCCGGCCACCTCGGCTTCATCTACCCGGTGTGCCAGGTACTCGGCGTGCATTCGGCCGATTCTTCCCGTGCCGAGCACCACAATCTTTATTGCCATTGTTTTCCTCTCTCAGCGATTCGCTGCATTACTGTTTGCGTCTCTTTAACACGACGAGGTTCAAGCTGCACGGTATAACTCAGGGCGTTCGGGAAGCGCAACCTCTACCGGAGTTCCTTGGAGCGAAGACTCAAGGGAGGCGTCCACCAAAATCTGGCTAACCAACCCGTCCCATGCGGTCGGCACCGGTTCAAACCCAGAAAAATCAGAGGTCGCGATAATCGAGTCGACCCAATGATGCACCTCATCGCGGTAGGTGTCGAGAAACGGAGCGAACCAATCGGTGCCGATGGTGGTGGTGACACATGCCTGCGATTTGACCGCCGCGTTTCCAGCGTCCGCCATCACCACGTTGCCGCCTTCGGTATCGACCTCCACCGACACCTCATACCCCGCTGCGTTGTCATGGAACTCGATAGTGGCGACACTTCCATCACTGAGCTGGCCGCTGATCACTACGAACTCCGTGGCCGACGACCGCTCGACGCTGAGTGTCGATACGGCAACGAATTCCGCTCCGGTCAACCAGCGAACGGTGTGGAAATCGTGCACGATCGACTGGACGAGAATGTCACTGAGAGTACGGCCGCCAGGCTGGGCCGTATTTCGATGCACGGCACGCACATGGGTGATAGGCCCAAGGGGTCGTAATGCATCGCGAACCTGCAGGTGGCGGTGGTCGTAGACGCGCATGAACCCCGTCTGGATGAGGCGTTTCCCAAGTCCAACCTCTCGCGACACCACCTCTTGGGCCGATTCTCGTCGATCGGTGAGCGGCTTCTCACACAACACGGGGTAGCCGTGGTCGAGCGCCAGGTTCAAGCCATGAGCATGGAACCGGTCGGGGCTGGCCACTACCAGGGCGTCGCAGGCGTCGATACCATCCGATGGCTGCACAATCCATGGCACCGCGAACCGGTCCGCCAGGGTTTTACCCGTGGTTTCGTCCGGGTCAGCGACCCAGGCCACCGATGCTGAGGGGTGGGCATCGAGGTTGGTGGCATGGCAAGTTCCCATACCACCAGCCCCGATGACGCCGACGCGAAGACTGGTTGTGGCCGGGGCCGACGGTGTTGCTGATGGGGTGAAATGGTCCGTGGGCATCCGTGGTTTACCAACCGGCCCGTTGGGCTTGTTTGCCGCGATCCAGTTCGGCTCGGGCTTCCTGGATGCTCGCTCGGTCGGAGGCTTCAGGTACACCCACTTCCCACCAGGCGCCGCCTTCGGTCCACGAGTACTGTTGCACGTTTAGGGCGATCACGTAGGTGCGATCGGCTTCTTTTGCCCGCTGCCACGCTAACTCAAGTTCAGCGACACTCGAAACGGTTTCTGCCTCGCATCCCATGGCGCGGGCTTGGGCGGCGAAGTCCACCCGCACTTCCTCCACGATCCGCGAGTCGGCCAGGAGGTTGTTGAATGGGTTGCCGCCCTGATTCACCTGGAGGCGATTGATCACTGCGAATCCTCCGTTGTCGCACACGATCACGATCATCTTGTGGCCGGACAGCACCGAACTGTAGAGGTCGCTGTTCATCATGAGGAACGACCCATCACCAACAAATACGGTGACTGTCTTGTCGGGCAGCGCCATCGCCGCTCCCCACCCACCAGAAATCTCGTATCCCATACAGGAAAACCCGTATTCGCAGTCGAACGAATTGAGCGCCTTGGCCCGCCACCCATTGTTGACCTCTCCCGGGAATCCGCCAGCGGCGGCCAAGGCATAATCCTCGGGCCCGGCCAGCCGGTCGATAGCCCCAACTACCTGGGCATAGGTCGGCGTTTCGCCTGCCTCGACGGCATCGGGAGCGGCGATCTTGTCGATGTAGGCGTGGTATTTGGCGGTCTCGGTGTCGGCGATGTCGGTCCAACTAGCGGGAGCCTGATAGTCACCAAGCAACACGTCGAGGTCTTGCAGCGACTCGAGTGCATCACCCACCACCGGCATTGCTCGATGTTTGGTGGCATCAAAACGTGCCACGTTAATCCCCACCAAGGTCATGTTTTCGTTGGCGAACACCGTCCATGAACCAGTGGTAAAATCTTCGAGTCGGGTGCCGACAGCCAGCACAACGTCGGCCTCGGCCGCCAGGGCATTGGCCGAGGTGCAACCAGTTACCCCAATTGGGCCCGCGTTCAAGCGATGGGCCGCCAGCAACGATGCTTTCCCGGCCACTGTTTCTACCACCGGAATGTTGTGCTTCTCGGCGAACGCTTGCAACTCCGCTTCGGCCTGGGAGTAGTGCACCCCGCCGCCGGCAATGATGAGAGGCTTGGCGCCGGCCGCGATCGCTTCAGCGGCGTGAGCCAACTGGTCACGGTCGGCTCGAGGGCGGGCAATCCGGTGTACAACCGGGTCAAAGAGTCGGGCCGGGAAGTCATAGGCTTCACCCTGCACGTCTTGGGGCAGACCGATAAACGCCGGTCCACACGTGGCAGGATCAAGCATGGTTGCCACGGCATGGGGAAGCGAACTTACCACTTGCTCCGGCTTCATGATCCGATCCCAGTACCGTGTGACGGGGCGAAACGCATCGTTCACCGTGATGCTGGGGTCGTCGAAGTGCTCCACCTGCTGAAGTACGGGGTCGGGTAGTCGGCTGGCGAAGGTGTCACCGGAGATGATGAGCAGGGGCAGTCGGTTGGAATGAGCAACACCAGCCGCGGTAACCATATTTGTTGCGCCCGGGCCGATCGATGACGTCGCCACCATTATTTGGCGTCGACGCATCGCTTTGGCGTAAGCGACACCAGCGAGAGCCATTCCTTGTTCGTTTTGGCCTCGCCAGGTCGGAAGCTCATCTTGTGCGGCCTCCAACGCAGGGCCAAGACAGGTCACATTGCCGTGACCGAAAATTGCGTACACCCCAGGAAAGAGTGGAGCCTCGCTCCCATCGATCTCAATCCGCTGGGCAATCAGGTATTTCACGATTGCTTCCGCGGTGGTAAGACGGACCGTTTCCATGAATGCTCCTTGTGATGAATCTAGATTTGTAGTCGAAAGAATGAATCAGGCGTTAGGCACGAGACGGGTAACGGTTTCCCACCGCTCATTTTCCCACGAACGCAGCAGGGCATCCTGCACACTGACGTAATCGATAGCTTCGTCAAAACCGGGCTGGTGTTGTTTGCCAGCCGCTACGGCTGAGAGGAACTCGAACCCTTCGATCACCTTGAGGTCCTCGTATCCAATGGCATTGGCATCACCGGGCACGAAGTGACCATGGTAGGGGTAGCGGTCACCAGCAAAAACGGTGGTATAACCCCGGGCGGTGTCACCGGCCAGGTACACCTGCAGCTCATTCATCGTTTCGAGATTCCATTTCACTGAGCCTTTGGTGCCATAAATCTCAAATGCGTTCTGGCTTTCGGGGCCCATGATGGTGCGCGAAGTCTCAAATACCCCCCGAGCCCCATTCTCGAAAACCACCATCGCCCCGAAGTAGTCTTCGTTTTCTACCGCTCCAGTGGGGTCGCCGGGTTCACCTTTGGCGTAGTGGCTCCGTCCAGGCTGCCCGATGGGGCGTTCAGGAATGAAGGTATGACCGGTGCCGACCACCTTTTCGATTGGCCCGACCAACATGTGTGCCATATCAATGGAGTGGCTGAGAATGTCGCTCGATACCCCGTAGCCGGCCTCGTCAAGCATGAAACGCCAGGAAAGGAGCCCCATTGGATCCGATCCGTACATGGAGAAAAACCGACCGCGATAGTTGGTGATCTCGCCCAACTCACCTGATTCGATCAACTGTTGGGTGTACTGCACCATCGGGGCCCAGCGGTAGTTGTAGCCCACCCCGGTAATGATCCCGGCCTTCTTGGCTGCGGCGTCGATCCGCACCGTTTGCTCAGGTTTGCCACCCACTGGCTTCTCGCAGAACACATGTTTACCGGCTTCGGCCGCCGCGATAGCAACTGGCTCATGCAACATGTTAGGAGCCGCAACGACGACGACGTCAACATCATCGCTCGTCACCGCTTCTTGCCAATCGGCGGTGCCGCGTTGAAACCCGAACCCATCGGTGGCTTGTTCTACCTGGGAGGCTACGGGATCAGCGATAACGACCAGATCAACATCGAAGGTCCGTTCGGGAAACAGGGTGGAAATCCGTCGGTACGAACGGCTGTGGGCCTTTCCCATCCAACCAAAACCAACTACCGCCACCCCGAGGCGGGTACGCGTACTCATGTATTGTTCCTCAGCAATCTACAGAGCGGTGGCCGGGCCCGACCGTATCGAGTCGGCACCGGCCACCGCGGTTTTGTGATGTTCTTCGTTGTGGCGACGCCAGGCGCCGCTCAGTCGCTTCGAGCCCCGCCTGATTCGAGCTCGTGAGTCAGCTGATCCAGCTCGGCCCCACCAGCCATCATCCGCACCAGTTCGTCGCGGGAGATTTCTTCCTTCGGGAAGTTCCCCATACTCTTGCCTCGGTTGAGGATCATAAACCGATCACCAACCGGGTAAGCGTGGTGAGGATTGTGTGTAATGAAGATTACTCCGAGCCCTTGGTCACGAGCAGCGAGAATGTATTTCAGCACCACACCGCTCTGCTTCACCCCCAACGCCGACGTTGGTTCGTCAAGAATCAGCACTTTGGCTCCAAAGTACACGGCCCGGGCAATGGCCACCGACTGGCGTTCACCACCCGAGAGGGTACCCACGGGCTGCTCGGTGTCACGGATATCAATACCCATGCGCGCCATTTCTTCCTTGGCGATTCGTTTGGCCCGAGCGGTGTCAATCCACCGGAACGGCCAGACACCCTTCATCGGCTCGGCGCCCAAGAAAAAGTTGCGCCACACCGACATCAGGGGCACCATGGCCAGGTCCTGGTATACGGCGGCGATACCTCGGTTCAGAGCCTCACGGGGCGAGTCAAACCGGGCTTCTTCACCCTCGATTTTCATCGTGCCGGCGTCGTGCTGATGCACTCCGGCCAGGATCTTGATGAAGGTCGACTTGCCTGCTCCGTTGTCTCCGAGCACACAGGTGACTTCACCGGCTCGCACCTCAGTGGTCACTCCTTCGAGGGCCACGATGTTGCCATAATATTTGGCGATGTCTTGTAGTTCGATCAATGCCGTCATCGGAGCGCCTCCGCTTTCGTCCGGATGTAGTTGTTGGCGATCACCGCCGTTAGAAGGATCGCTCCGAGGAAAGCAAACCGCCAGTCACTGTTCCAGCGAGCGGCGGGAATCCCCTGCACCGACATCGCCATGATCAGTGCACCAATGGATGCTCCAAAGGCCGACCCGTATCCACCCGTCAACAGGGTGCCGCCGACCACGGCCGCAATAATGTATTCGAATTCGAGACCGTTACCGGTACCCGATTGCAACGTGTTGAGGCGGAACGCCAGCAGTAGGCCCACCAACCACGCCGCCGCTGAAACGATCATGAAGAGCTGGGTCTTGGTTCGAGCGGCCGGTACACCAACTTGGCGTGCGGCTTGTTTGTTTCCGCCGACAGCGTAGACCCAGCTTCCGAACCTGGTCTTTTCCAGCATGAACGTGATGGCGGCCGTGAAGATAATGAACCACAGGAACTCCACCCGGAACTGAGCTCGAGGGATATTCGCCGCCAACTCCGCTTCGGTGGTGAACAGTAGTTTCACCGCCAACCCCGCGATCGCAGCCACGATTCCGACGACAGCGAGTAGTGACCCTAGGCGATCGCTCCGTCGATCAGCGAAGCGACGCTGGGCGAAGAACGCGCTGACCAGACCCCAGGTGAAAAGCAGTACTCCGACGACCAGAAGCACCGAGAAGAGTTCGCTCCGGAACTTCACCGATGTTGATTGCCAACGGATAAAGAACGCCAAAGCCACCACGGCGGCCGCAGTGACGGTCTGCACGAGGAGTCTCGCTCCCTTCGCCGAACGGGCCTGATAGATGGCAGTGGCCAACACCATGAGCCCGACGACGGCGGCCACCGCAAATACGATGGCCCGCAAGCCTTGTTCGGTGGCCATAAACATGAAGCCGTACGCCAGGGCTGCAGCCCCTACGAAGGCGCTCCCATATCGCAGCAGCACACTGTCGGAGCTGAACAGAGCCGTCAGGTTGCCGAGAGCCGGTCGAAATACCGCAGCCAAACTCCCCATCCGGGGAAGCGCGTACACACCCAATGCCCCGGCCAGCACAACGACAGGCCAGGTGAATGGACCGGCAAGGTCAAGCACCGACCGCTGAGACTCCATGTCGACTACGACCGCAAGCACCGTAGCCACGGCCACGAGGCCAACACCGATAAGTGTCCGGGTGAGTACGAGCGGCGAAAAGGCGAAACTGCCGGGTGCTTGTGGTTGGTAGCGCCACCAAGCGAGGCCGAATGCGGCGACGATGATTCCGGCGCCGATGATTATCCCGGCCACCGTGTTGGCACTCACTCCGTCGGAGTTATGCATATAGAGGATGCCGCCCACAACGAGCGCGAGACCGGCCATCAGCACGGGCAATCCGGCCAAATTCATCTTTTCGCGACGGGCGAAGGCCAGTTCGTAAACGGCGGCCACGACGAGAGCGATCCCCCCGAGTACCAAGATGGTGTAGACGGCGTCTCGACTTTCCCAGGAATGATCATTTCGTACCCAGGTTGACGCGAAGATCTTTTGCCAGAACTCGTAGCCCCGACCTTCGGCCTCGTCGATCGTTCCTACGGTAATATTGTCGATCGCGAGCTTGGAGAAGCCAAGTTTGAAACCACGGAGCACAAAGAACGTGGCCAGAGTCACGATGAAGCTCGGCAGCCCCGTCCGTTCAACCACCGTGCCGTTGATCCAACCGACGGATAAGGCGACCACCAAAGACAGCGGAATCGCCACCCACAGGCTCAAGCCAGCACCTCCGAGTTCGCCAATGTCTTTCACCAACAAAATGGTGACAATGCCAAAAGCTCCCGTGGCGGCACCCGATGAGAGGTCGAACTCGCCACCGATCATCAGTACTGATACAGCGACTGCCATGATTCCCAGAGTCGACGCCACCGCAAACACCGGCAAGATTCCGCCCGCGTTACCAAAGTTGAGCGTCACCGCCCAAAAGAACGCCCAGATCGCTCCAGCCCCAATCAGGGCACCAATTTCGGGGCGAATAAACAGCCGCTGAAAGACCCCGCGATAGGTAAGTCGTTCATCAGGCGCTGACGGCTCAGGGGTGGCTTCGGAATCCACCTCTTCGCTTTCAGGTTCACTCGTAACACTCATAGATATTCTCTTCCCGGTGCCCGCCTGCACCACTTCATCGATATGGCTACCCAACACATTCCGACTCCCATCGGGGTTGGGGATGTGATTGGGCCGCAGCCACGATGTGCCTGCGGCCCAATCATTCAAAAGTCACGAACCCGGCTGCCATACGGTCAGGAGTTCGTCACCAAACATTTTGGACACAAGTCCGACTAGCGGGTACCCGCCTCAACCAAAGCCTTTACGCTCGGAGCGTTCTCCGGGGTCACGAAGCCAGGACCGGTAAGGATCGGCAGGCCGCCACCCAGGGTGTTGGAGTTGGTGTTTTCCAGGAACATCAGGATTACGGGAATGTAGCCCTGGAGGTACTGCTGCTGGTCCACGGTGAAGGCAACATTGCCACCTTCGATAGCGTCGAGGAGCTCAGGAGTGATGTCGAAACCACCGATATGGAGGTCACGGCCCAGAGCTTCAGCGGCGCGGAAGCCGGACATGGTGATAACCGGGCCGACACCCAGGAAGCCGTCGATCGAGTCGTCAGCGGAAAGGGCAGCGTTGATCCCCTGCTCTTGAGCAGTCTGATCAGCGTCGAGTCCCATGAACTCAGTGGTTACTTCACCGTCGAAGGTCTCTTCGAGACCCTGGCAGCGCTCAAGCAAAGCCACATTGTCCTGCTCCTGGAAGCCGCACAGTACGTGGGTGGCACCGAGAGCATTGAAACGCTCACCCGCACCGTTACCGGCAATAACTTCGGTCTGACCCACGTGAGTGGTGGCACCAATTGCCTGGTAGTCGTTTACGCCCGAGTTGAGGGTGTAAACGGGGATACCGGCTTCAACGGCTTGCTGGAGCACGGGGATCAGCTGATCCGGGCTGGGCAGCGATGCCGCGATACCATTTGATCCTTCAGCGATGGCCGCTTCGATGTCGTTGGCCTGTTTGTTGGGGTCGTTGTTCGATCCCAACCACACCAGCTCAACACCAACGTCTTCAGCCGCAGCTTCAGCACCACGCTTCAAAACGGACCAGAAAGGACCATCGTCGGAGTGGGTGATCATGTGGAAGGTCAGATCGCCACCTTGGGTCTGGTCGACCTCTTCGTCGTCGCTGTCGTCCATGGCGTCGCCATCTTCGTCGTCGCTGTCGCCAGAGTCGCTGCCCTCTTCTTCCATGTTATCGTCGTCGTCGCCCGAGTCGCCGTCGTCGCTACCGCAAGCGGCAGCTACCAACGTCAACGCAAAAAGAAGCGCCAACAGTTTCATTAGCTTGTTCATATACCTCTCCTCAAAGGTTCATTTATGGGTTCTCTGCGGTGAAGAATTAGCGCAAACGTTGCCTAGGCACGTTGCAAAGCAGCATCAACGCCACGGAGATATTCAATGCTCATTTGAACATCGATCTTTGGCCCCGCCCCCGCCTCTGGGGTAGGACCGGAAATAGCTGTGTCTTGTTCGATTACGTACCAACCGTCGTAGCCGCGTTGTTCGAGACGGGCCACCACTTCAGCAATCGGCACGTCGCCTCGACCCATGGTGCAGAACATCCCGTTCTGCACCCCCTCCATGATGGACTGCTCGAGACGCAGTACGGGAAGAGCTTTCTCAAGGATGGTGTCTTTCAGGTGCACATGGCGAATTCGATCACCAGCGTGATCCAGGAATTCCAGGGGGTCGTAACCCCCGATTAGTAAATGCCCAGTGTCGAAGCACCAGCCGACATCGGTGCGTTTCAACACCTCGCGCACATCGTCGCGCCGCTCAATCATGGTCCCAACGTGGGGATGAATGGCTTGATACATTCCATAGCCGTTGACGAGTTCCTCAATGGCCTCCAGCATTTCTGCGGCATGATCCCACTGGGCGCTGGAAAGCTCGAACCGCGGCGCCCAATCAGCCGTCGCCACCATCGAAGTGATGAACTCGGTTGCTCCAGCCCCGCTCAACAAACGCGCCATATCCTCGGCCGCGTGGAGGGATTTTTCGGCCTCGGCGGCGTCATGCAATACCAGCGGCACAAAACCTCCCACCAGATGCAGATCGTGAGACGACATCAAGGCGCTAAGCCGATCGACGTCTCCGGGCATGTACCCCACCGATCCAAGTTCCGTGGCTCGCAAACCCAATTCGCGCATCTCCGACAAAACCCGGCCGACTGGAAGTTCAACACCCCAGCCTGGCACTTCACAAACACCCCAACTGATTGGGGCACTGGCTAAGCGCTGCAACATAGTCTTCTACTCTCCCGCAATCCGGCGACGTACACGCATAGTTCAGTTCCATTAGAGCGCTCCAAATTTGGGAGCCGACTCAGGGCTCACCTAGCATATAACACGTGTGACCGTTGTCAACCCACAGACGAAAGGCGCACCGTGTCGTCCCCAAGAGGTTCGTCCCCCAAAGCCGCACCCGACAAACCACCAACGATGGAAGATGTGGCCGCCAAGGCCGGCGTTTCTCGCGCCCTGGTGTCGCTCGTCATGCGCAACTCGCCGAAGGTAAGCGATGGGCGCCGCAAAGCCGTGCTCCAAGCCGCAGATTCCCTTGGTTACCGGCCAAATGCACTGGCCCGCAACCTGGCCAGTGAACAAACTCATGCGATCGGCGTCGTGATTAACGACCTCCACAATCCGTATTTTGTCGAAGTTCTCGACGGTATGGAGCCCGTGGTTTCGCGCCACGGTTACCGACTCCTCGTGATGCCCGGCTGGCAGGACCGGCATCGTGAGGCCGCGGCCATTGAAACCCTTTTGGAATATCGCGTCGACGGGATTGTGCTCGCTGGCCCGCAACTTGGCCCGGAGGTGATCGACCGCACCGCCGCAGTCACCCCCGTAGTAACGGTGGGCATGTCGCACCCAACTCCAGCATTCGATTCGGTGAATAACAACGAAATGGTGGGGGCCCGCCTAGCCATCGACCACCTAACCTCGCTTGGCCACCGAAGTATCACCCATGTGGACGGAGGTAAGGGCGCCGGCGCAGCCGAACGCAAGGCCGGTTACCTCCAAGCCATGGACGCTACCGGGCTTGCCTCCCATACCCAGGTAATCCCCGGTGATTTCACCGCCGCCGCTGGCACCCAAGCAGCAGTGCAGCTGATCGCTAGCCAACAACGCCCTACCGCCGTGTTCGCGGCCAATGATCTGTGCGCCGCTGGCATACTCGACGCGTTTCAGCATGCAGGGGTGCGTGTACCGTGCGATATTTCGGTAATTGGCTATGACAACACGGGCCTGGCTGCGATGCCCCAACTATCGTTGTCGACGATCAACCAGCCCCGCCCAGAAATGGGAGCGTTAGCGGTCGAGGCCCTCCTCGACCGGCTCCAACAATCACGACAAGTGGCGCGACATGTGGTGCTCGACCCAACCCTGGTCGCCCGCCGCACCACCGGACCTGCCACTTCACCATCCCCCTAAAACATCCCTTCAGAAAGTACGTTCTTTGTCTACTGAACCCTCCCACGCCTCCACCCATCGGGCCTCGGACAACCCAGCCCCGGTTCGGGTCGCGGTCGCTGGCACATCCTGGTGGGCTGATGCCATGTACCTTCCCGCTCTACGCAACCAGCCCGGCGTTGAACTGGTGTCGGTGATGGGCCGCGACGCCGAGCGCACCAAGAAGTTCGCCCACCAATGGGATTTCGCCCAGGCCACCACCGATGCCGACGAACTGCTGGCCAACGCTGATGCTCTGGTAATCGCTACCCCCAACGACACCCACTTGCCGCTCACGATGGCGGCCCTCGACCGAGGCATCGATATCCTCTGCGAGAAGCCGTTGGCCCTCACCGCCGAGGATGCGGCAAGGATGACCACCAAGGCCCAAGAGGCCGGCGCTATCACCCTTGTGCCATTCACCTACCGGTTCATGCCCACCAATCGCTGGGTGAAGCAGCTGATCGATGAGGGATACGTCGGCGCTCCCCACCATCTTGGGCTCCGCTATTTCACCGGCTTCGCTCGCAACAATGAGTACTCGTGGCGCTTTGACAATAGCGAAGCGGGTTCCGGGGTTATTGGTGATCTGGGCTCCCATTGGCTGTATCTGGCTCACTGGTTATTGTCAGACGCTGCGGGCGAAATCGAGCAGATCGGGGCGAACGTCACTCATTTCTACGAACGCGGCCCGCGCCCTGACGGGCGCGCCTACGAACCGGGCGAGGATTCCGCCGTGCTCACCCTTCGCTTCGCCTCTGGCGCATACGCAATCTTGCAGGTAAGCGCGGTGTGTTGGGAAGGGAGCCACTTCAACCAAACCCATCACCTCGATATCCATGGCACTGACGGCACTCTCTATGCCTACAACGACTGGGAGAACACCCAATCAGTGTCGGGGGTGAAAGCCGACCAGCCAGGACCCGCCGCGCCTCTTCCCATTCCCGACAGTGTGTGGGGAGGCGCTCGACGCGACACCGTACACAATACTTACCGTGATGTTTTCCGGTCTGAAGGACACATGATTGGTGAATTCGTGCAAGCAGTTCGCACCCGACAACCGGTGACGCCGAGTTTTGTCGACGGCCTGCGGGTGCAGCGACTGATCGACGCCTCCCTCAAGAGCGCCGCCAACGGGGGGCAGATGACGACCGTAGAACCCACCTTGTAGGCGGCTCAGTGACGGGCCGAGACCGGAGCGGAGTACGGCAGATCGTGCTCGTGTTAATACTGACCATCGTGGCCGGTTTGGCCATGGGATGTGGCATGACTACGAGCTCGAACCCCGAGACCGCTGCGCCCAACGAAGACCAGGCCCCAACCATCGACCCACAGGATCTGGTGCAATCGGTGGTCGGGATCAGGGCATCGGGATGCTCCCTCGTTCATTCCCTGGGTTCCGGGGTCGCCATCGCCTCCAACCAGGTGGCGACGGCGGCGCACACCGTAGCCGGAGCCAAACTCATCGAGGTGGGAGTAGATAAGGCGGGTAACAACACCGACGGGCTTCAGTGGTTGGTGGGGAGTATCGTCGCTTTCGACAAGGACAATGACCTCGCCATCATCGAGATTGAACCGTCACCGAATTTGGTGTTTCGTCCCCTGGCCACCCGTGTCACTCTGCAACCCGGCTTCCTGGGCACCTGGGACCCCGACCGAGGCCTGACTGTGGTCGACGTCGAGATTAGCCGCCGCCTCCAAGTCACCATTGAAGACATTTATATCGATGAGATCATGGTTCGACCGGCCATTGAAATCAAAGGCACAGTAACTCGGGGCGATTCGGGCGGCCCGATCTTCACAAGAGACGGCCAGATAGCAGGCATCGTCTATGCGTCATCGCGCCACCGCGACACGGCCGCGTTTGCCACCAGGGCCTCAGAAGTAGTGCCTCTTCAAGCAACCGCTGGCCAATCAGATCAGAAGGGCCGCTGCCACTAACCCACTCCCAATTGCCACTTTGTTAAGCACTCCTTCACTAAATCGATCGAGACCTAGACATCCCCCGTACAGTCGTTGAGACTACGCTTGAGCCCCATGATCGTAGGTTTCGACGTTGGCGGCACCAATGCCCGAGC
>Ga0316189_10001972_pt1 | contig 20291 bp, 16 predicted proteins | sample LowCovwburrow_MG_FD_204930 | JGI IMG/M metagenome (GOLD analysis project Ga0316189, IMG submission 204930) | Coastal sediment microbial communities from Maine, United States - Lowes Cove worm burrow | ecosystem: Environmental > Aquatic > Marine > Coastal > Sediment | place: USA: Maine... | reverse complement strand
TCTGCACACAAACCGCAATGCAGGCAGACGTTCTCATCTTTCACCATCACCCGTGTGGTGGGCAGGTCCTCTGAGACATAGAGGTCCTGGGCCAGGTTACCCGCCGGGGCGGTGAGCCGCCGCCGCAGATCCTCCTCCTGCGCATTGGCGGTAAAACTAATACAATCCGTAGGACAGATATCCACGCAGGCATCGCACTCGATACAACGCGCCTCCTCGAAAACTGTCTGCACATCGCAATTCAGGCAGCGCTCCGCTTCGCGAAAGGCGGTGGCGACATCAAAGCCCAACTCCACCTCCATTTTGCGATCCTTGAGCGTCTTTTCCAGGGGCGCCATGGGTACGATATAGCGCTCATCATTGGCCACATCGTTGTCGTAACTCCACTCGTGCACCCCCATCTTCTGGCTGGCCAGGGTGACCTGTGGCGGCGGGCGCTGGTGCACCGATTCACCGCGGCAGAAAAGGTCGATACTGATAGCAGCCTGGTGACCATGGGCTACTGCGGTAATCACGTTCTCCGGCCCGAAGGCCGCGTCGCCGCCAAAAAATACTTTCTCGTTAGTGGACTGGAAGGTGGTCTCATCAACTACCGGCATATCCCACTTGTCGAACTCGATACCCAGGTCCCGCTCTATCCAGGGGAAAGCGTTCTCCTGGCCAATGGCCATCAGCACATCGTCGGCCTCCATGAACACCAGGTCCTCACCTGTGGGCACCAGGCTGCGCTTGCCATCTTCGTCGTACTGCGCCTCAACCTTCTCAAAGGTCATGCCCTTGAGCTGGCCATCCTCCATCACGAATTCCTTGGGCACATGGTTGTTATAAATAGGGATGCCTTCGTGCATGGCATCTTCTTTCTCCCAGGGGGACGCTTTCATATCTTCAAATGGGCTGCGCACCACCACGCGCACATCTTCACCACCCAGTCGCATGGAGGTACGGCAACAATCCATGGCGGTATTACCACCGCCCAGCACCAGTACCCGTTTGCCTATAGACTCCGTGTGCTCAAAGGCGACGCTGGATAACCAGTCAATGCCCAGGTATACGCTGGCACTGGCATCTTCCAGGCCCGGGAGGTTCAGTCCTTTACCGCGGGGCGCGCCGGTACCAACGAATACCGCGTCATACTCCTGGTCCAGCACTTCTTTCAGGCTCTCTACCTGGATATCGAATGTGGTATTGATACCCATATCAAGAATGTAATTCACCTCCTCGTCCAGCACTTCCAGTGGCAGGCGAAATGAGGGAATCTGGCTGCGCATCATGCCGCCGCCGGCGAACTGATTATCGTAGACATCGATGATGTAGCCCAACGGCGCGAGGTCGCGCGCCACTGTCAGCGAAGCCGGTCCGGCGCCTATAAGCGCGATACGCTTGCCATTCTTCTTCTTGGGGATAGTGGGGAGGCGATCGCGAATATCTTCTTTGTTGTCCGCCGCGACGCGCTTTAATCGACAGATCGCCACCGGCTCCTCTTCAACCCGCACCCGACGGCAGGCCGGTTCACAAGGGCGATCACAGGTACGCCCCAGGATCCCGGGAAACACATTGGATTGCCAGTTAACCATATAGGCGTCGCTGTAACGCTCCGCGGCAATCAGGCGAATGTACTCCGGCACCGGGGTGTGCGCCGGGCAGGCATACTGGCAATCCACCACCTTGTGGAAATACTCGGGGTTCTTGATATCAGTCGGTTTCACAATTGCGTCCCGTTATCGGCATCTTCAATTTGGCGCTTACACTGACTTACAGGCAAACGCTCTGGATTGTGGCACAGGCGCTGCGTTATTTCATCCAATGCGCCTTACGATTAACGTTACTTTTCCGACACTTAGCCGTTATCTGACGACAGGGGTGAGATATTAAACCCGGGGTTTGCCAGGTGCGCTTAGAACCAGCCGAAGAACCAGCCGCTCTTGAGGTCTTCTTCGCAGCCGTTGAGTTGCTGCTGGTAGGTATTGGCTTTGCGCTCCACCTTGCGCGCTACATCCATCAACCACTTTTTCTTGCGGTAGGTGCCGCGGTTATATCCGCCATGTCCCTCATGGTAGGCAAGGTACAAACGGTAGGCGTCGTTGCGCGAGATACCACTGCGCTGTTTGGACTTGTTGTTGTACCAACCGACAAAATCGATGGCGTCCTCAAAATCGTCGCGATCGGCGCCATAGTTGCCCGCGCTGCTCTTGTACTCCTTCCAGGTGGACTTCTTGGCCTGACTGTAGCCATAAGCGGACGACGGCCGGGGGCCGGGGATGAATCCGAATATTTTCTTGCGCGGCGGCTTGGCCTTGGCCTGGAAGCGAGACTCCTGGTACATCATCGCCATCATGATGGGAATGGGTGTACCCCATTCATCACGCGAGTCCGCGGCGTCATCGTACCAGCCATCTTTTTCCTGAAAAATATCGCAGAGGTTATCAGTGTTGCGCGGTGGCGATGTGGTACAACCGACCAGGGCTATAAGCGGCAGCACCAGCAATAAGCGGATCACAATGTCACTCCCATGGTCTCAAGCCTTGCAATAAATGCAGCTTCGTCAATAACGTCTATGCCCAGTTCCGTCGCCTTGCCCAGCTTTGAACCGGCCCCCGGGCCAGCCACAACGCAGCTGGTACGCGCCGACACACTGCCGGCGACCTTGGCACCCAGTTCCTGCAGCCTGGCTTTCGCCTCGTTGCGTTCCATGGCTTCCAGTTTCCCGGTCACCACCCAGGTCTCGCCGGCCAGGGGCAACTGATCTGTTTGCAGCGGTTCCAGGTCGGGCCAGTGCAATCCCGATTCGCGCAACTGCGCCACCACCTCCAGGCTGGAAACGGAATCAAAAAACTGTCTCAGGTGATCCGCCACTACCGGGCCCACATCATCAACTTGCAGAAGTTGCTGCTCAGTGGCAGCCGCCAGGGCCTCCCAGCTGCCGAAATGCCGCGCCAGGCTGAGCGCAGTGGCTTCACCCACCTCGCGAATACCCAGGGCAAACAAAAAACGCGCCAGTGTCGTGTCCTTGCTCTTTTCCAGGGAGAGCAGCAGCTTATCTGCGGACTTTTCTCCCATGCGTTCCAGCTGTAGCAACTGTTCCCGGGAAACCCGGTACAGGCCGGCGACATTCTGCACCAGGCCCTCGTCGACGAGTTGCTCAACCAACTTGTCACCCAGGCCATCGATATCGATCGCCCGCCGGGACACAAAGTGCTTGATAGCGGCTTTCTGCTGGGCGGCACAGACCAGCCCGCCCATACAACGCAACACCGCTTCCCCCGGCTCTCGCTCGACGGGGGAATCACACACCGGGCAACGACCGGGAAACTGTACCATTTTCGCATCTTCAGGCCGGCGATCCAGCACCACCGACACCACCTGAGGAATCACGTCACCGGCGCGTCGCACAATCACCGTGTCGCCGATGCGCACACCCAGACGCTGCACCTCGTCGCTGTTATGCAGGGTGGCATTGCTGACGGTCACACCGCCGACAAACACCGGTTCCAGCCTGGCCACGGGTGTAATCGCACCGGTGCGTCCTACCTGGAACTCCACGTCCAGCAAACGCGTCATCTCCTCCTGCGCGGGAAACTTTCTCGCTATCGCCCAGCGCGGGGCACGGGAGACAAAACCCAGGCGCTGCTGCGCCGCCAGGTCGTTGACCTTGTATACGATGCCGTCTATATCGTAAGGCAGCCCATCACGCTTGAGCGCCAGGGACTCGTAATAGGCTTCGCAAGCTGCGATGCCGCGCACCACACTGGATTCGGGGTTGGTGCGCAAACCCCAGCGCAACAGGCAGTCCAGCACCTGCGCATGCGTGTCGGGCAAGTCGCCCTCCTCCACCTGTCCCACGCTGTAACAACACATCTGCAACGGTCGCTGCGCGGTTAACCGGGCATCCAATTGGCGCAGGCTGCCAGCGGCGGCGTTGCGCGGATTGACAAAGGTTTTCTCACCCGCCGCCCGGGCGCGCTCGTTGAGCTGCTCAAAACCCTGCCTGGGCATATAGATCTCACCGCGCACCTCCAGTAGCCCGGGAATACCCTCCCCGTGCAGGCGCAGCGGAATAGAGGGAATAGTGCGCACGTTATGAGTGATATCCTCCCCGCTGAATCCATCCCCGCGAGTGGCGCCGCGCTGCAGTATGCCGTCGCGATACAGCAGGCTCACAGCGATACCGTCCAGTTTTGGCTCACAGGCATACTCGATCTCACCGTTGCCCTGTCCCAATCGCTCCTGCACACGCCGGTCAAAGTCGCGTAACTCCTGATCGTCAAAAGCGTTATCCAGTGACAGCATCGGCACTTCGTGAGCGATCTGGGTGAACTCACTGAGCGCCTGTGCACCGACGCGCTGGGTGGGAGAGTCAGGGCGCAGTAACTCGGGGTGGAGGGCTTCCAGTTCCTGCAGACGCCGCAACGCACGGTCATATTCGGCGTCGGGCACAGTGGGTTGATCGAGTACGTAGTACTGGTAGTTCCAGTTCTCCAGACTGACGCGCAGGGACTCTACTTCCCGTTCTATTTCCGCGGATGGCATGGAACGCGCAACGGCTTCAGCGTGCTTTAGCCAGCATGCGCCGTTCCAGGTCGCGAATCTGCTGCCGGCAATGTTCCAGGGTCTGTTTGGTCATAACGCTACGGGATTCATCGAGTACATCGCCACCCAGGTTGCGGGATACGGCCTGGGCTGTCTCCAGCATATAATCGAAGGCTTTCATCATATCTTCAGGACCCGGCAGGGTGACAAAAAATACCAACCCGGGTGTATTAAACTCCGCCATGTTGTCGATATCAAACACGCCGGGCTGCATCATATTGGCAACGCTGAACTGGATGGCACCGCGGCCCGCCTCGAATTCATGACGATGGAAAAAATTCATGTCCCCAAAACGCAGGTCACAGGCCAGCAGGATATGCAGGATATCCTCCCCGCGAAAACCCTGGGGACTGCGCGCCACCACATTGAGCATGAACACTTCGGGATCCACATCCCGTGGCAGGCGACCCGGTGAATCGTCCTGCGCTGGGGGTTCGTCCACGTTGGCGCCTATGCCGTCCAGCCAGTCCAGGTTCTCCGGCGCTTCGCCGCGCCCGGCGCCGCTCATTCCGGTGACCAGTTCCACTTCGTCCGTCGCTTCCTGCTCAGGCTCGCGGCTGGTCTGGGGCGCAGACTGTTTTCCTGTGTCTTCGGCATCGACGCTGGCAGGCTGCCCCAGTTGGCCCGCCAGAGACATGTCCCCCGCGGCGGCGGCCTGCCTGAGCCCGGCCGCGCGCAAAAGATCTCCGCGCTGCACCACCCGGGCGCCGCCGTTGGGCAGTTCCTTGATCCAGCTCAGGTCGACCTCGCGCTCGGCAGCGGGGTCGTCCGCCGGCTCAGCCAGCTTTACCTTGACCCGGGAATAACGGTCGCTGCGCAACCGACGCCAGGCATCAAACAATACCGCCACAATCAGGAGTACCCCGGCTATGACCATCCAGTCCCGAATTGTTAAATCCATCACTCCCACGCCGCTTCTATCGTCCCCTCGCCCTTGTCACTAGCTGGCAGCCAGTTCGGCTGCCTCATCCACATCCACCGATACCAGACGCGATACGCCGGGCTCGTGCATGGTAACACCCAGTAACTGATCTGCCAGTTCCATGGAGATTTTATTATGCGTGATAAAGATGAACTGAACCTTTTCCGACATCTCCTTTACCAGGCGCGCGTAGCGGCCGGTATTGGCGTCATCCAGAGGCGCATCGACCTCGTCCAGGATACAGAAAGGCGCGGGGTTAAGTTGAAAGATGGAGAATACCAGGGCAATGGCGGTGAGGGCCTTCTCCCCACCTGACAGCAGGTGAATGGTACTGTTCTTCTTCCCGGGGGGCCTCGCCATGATGGTGATACCGGTATCCAGCAGATCGTCGCCGGTCATTTCCAGGTAGGCGCTGCCGCCGCCGAATACCCGGGGAAACAGCTCCTGCAAGCCGCTATTGACTCGCTCGAAGGTGTCACGGAAGCGGCTGCGGGTTTCCTTGTCGATCTTGCGAATCGCGGATTCCAGGGTATCCAGGGCCGTTGCCAGGTCCTCGTTCTGCATATCGAGGTAGTTCTTGCGCTCAGACTGCAGGTTGTATTCGTCAATGGCCGCCAGGTTGATCGGGCCTAGGCGTGCAATACGATTGGCTATGCGCTCCAGGGACAGCTGCCACTCTGACTCGTTGGCACCCTCGGGCATGGTCTCCAGCACCTGCGCCACCTGGTGGTCGCTTTCTTCAAGTTGCTTGTGGATGTTCTCGCGCTGAATCTGCAGCGCCTGGTTGCCGATACGTTGCTGCTCCAACTCGGTACGCACCGTTTCCGCGCGGTGCTCAATGGCGGCGCGCTGCTGCTCCGCCTGGCGCAACTCATGCTCCATCTCGGCCACCAGCTGGCGCGCCGTGGTCAATTCACCTTCGGCCTGCAGACGCAACTCCAGCTGCTGTTCCAGATCCAGCTGCAGACCTTCCAACGGGCTGTCGTTCTCGTCGAGGCTGGCACCGAGCGTGTCGCGACGCTCGCGCAACTGCAGCACCTGCCGGTCGGTGCGCTCTATGGTTTCACGCATGGAGTTCAACTGGGTCTGCAAAGACTGGTGACGCATGGCGATGCGGTGCGCACCATCTTTATCGTGACGTGCTTTTTGCCTGGCACTGTCCAGGGTGCCACGGGTCCGGTCGCGGGTGGACAGCAACTCTTCCCGGCGCTGGGAGTCAGACTCCATGCGCTCGATGGCCTCGGCCAGCAAACCCCTGGCCTCGACAATAGCCTGCTGTTCCTGGGAAAACTGCGTCCTGGACTCGTTTATGTCCGCATTGATACGCTCTCGCCGGGCATTGATCTGTTCAACCTTGGCCTGGTGTGCGGAGAGTTGTGAGCTGAACTCCGCGTGCTGCCGAGTGGCCGCCTGCAGGTCTCGCTGGCAGTCCTGGCGCTGGTCCTCAAGCCGCTTGAGTTGTTCCTGAGACTCTCGCAACGCCTGTTCCAAGCGTTGTTCCTGTTGCTGCTGCGCCTCCAGGTTAATCGTCAGGGCTTCCAGCTCCTGTTGCCGCTGGATGACACCCCCCTGCTGATCCGTCAGCCGCGTCACGCGCAGCCAGTTGCCACCCAGCCACACGCCGTCGCGGGTAATGATGGATTCGTGGGCCGCCAGGGATGCGCGTTGCAGCAAGGCCTGGGGTAAATCCTCCGCCACGCGAACGCCAGCCAGCAAAGTCCCCGCGCAACCCGAACTGCGCACTTTGGAAGCCAGGAATTCGGGCGAGCAATAGGACTCGTCGCCGGACTCGAGCAGTAACAACTGCCCCTGTTCAAGACTGTCCAGGAGGTTGCCCAAGGGGCCGATATCATTTACGCAGACTGCCTGCAGATAATCACCCAACACTGTTTCCACAGCCAACTGCCAGCCATCATCTACCTGCATCTGCTCCAGCAGGCGCGGCTTGTCGGCGAGCTGCTGCGCCGCCAGCCACTCACCGACGGCCTGGTCCCCGTCTTCCATGGCGGCCTGCTGCAATGCCTCAAGGGACGCCTGACGTCCGCGCATTTGCTGCAACTGTGACCGCACGGTATTGAGCTCGGTTGCAGCATTGGTGCTGCTGTCCCGGGTCGCCGCCAGTGTTTCAACCAGGCTTTCGCTGCGATTTTCGTACTCGGCCATGGTCAGTTCAATTTCGGCCAGTTGCTCGCCCAGTGATTCGATCTCTCCATCGGCCGGGCCCGACTGCAATCCCTGCTTCTCCTCTTCCAGCTGACGCAAACGGTTCTGCACGCGCTGCAGCACCTGCTCCACATGCTGGATACGCGACTGCTGTACCTCAGCCTGTTGCCGCGGCTCGGCAGCGTGCTGGTTGAACTCATCCCACTGGTGTTGCCAGTTGTGCATATCCTCTTCGGCCTGCAGCAGGGCCTCAGCTGAGGCCTCTTCCACGGCGTGCAGCATTTCCATTTCCGGCGCCAGGGTTGCCACTTCCATTTCCCAGCTCGCCAGCTTTTCCCGGTCTTCACCCAGGTGGCTCTCGGACTCCTCCAGGTTGGTGCGGGTTTGTGCCAGGTCCTCGTGCAACTGGCGGCCGCGCTCCTGCTGGTGCTTGATGGTTTGTTCGATCCGGGCGACTTCGGAGCCCAGGGAGTAGTAAGTGGCCTGTACCTTGTTGAAGGCATCGGTGCGCTCTGTATGATCCACGCGATGCTGCTCTATCGCGGTATCAACCTGCTGGTGCTCGGCGTGCACCGCCTCCAGCTTCACTTCCAGCTCACCAATGGTCTGGGTGGCAGATTTGATCTGCTGGTCCAGCTGCTGCCATTGCAGGGCTTGCAACTGGGCCTTGAGCTCGCGCTCCTCGGCCTTGAATTCAGTATATTTCTCTGCTGCCTGGGCCTGGCGCTGCAGGTGCTGTAACTGGCGTTCCAGCTCGTCGCGCAAATCGGTGAGACGATCCAGGTTTTCCAGCGTGCGGCGCATGCGGCTCTCGGTTTCCTTGCGCCGCTCCTTGTACTTGGAAATGCCCGCGGCTTCCTCGATGAAGACCCGCAACTCCTCGGGCTTGGACTCAATCAGGCGACTGATCATGCCCTGCTCGATAATCGCGTAGCTGCGTGGACCAAGACCGGTCCCCAGGAATATATCGGTGATATCGCGGCGGCGGCACTTGGTGCCGTTGAGAAAGTACTCCGACTGGGCTTCGCGGGTCACCAGGCGCCTGATGGCGATTTCAGCATAACTGGCGTATTCGCCGCCCACGCCACCATCGCTGTTATCGAACACCAGCTCGATAGAGGCCTGGCCCACCGGCTGGCGATTGACAGAGCCGTTGAAGATAACATCCGCCATGGACTCGCCACGCAGGTTCTTGGCGGAACTCTCGCCCATGACCCAGCGCACCGCATCAATCACATTGGATTTTCCGCAGCCATTGGGGCCAACGACAGCGCACATATTGCTCGGGAGATTGACCGTCGTGGGATCGACGAATGACTTGAAACCAGCCAGCTTGATAGACTTTAGTCGCATATAACTTTAGGTATCTACCGTATCTTTCTGTTTTTTATAGACTTATGCCGGTATTTCACTGTTTTCACCCCGACACTGGAACACAAGATGTAGTGTATAGACTTTAATCGGACAACACTATGCCTGAAGCCCAAAAAGGCGAAAATTTAAGCTTTGCAGTGCCGGGAAGGGGCTGTTCAGCCCCTGGGCTGCAGGGTAATGGCAATCGCCTTGCCATCCAGGGAGGGGGCCAGCGGACCGGCCTGGCCGGTCCATGTGGCATTGGCATCACCCGGTTGCCCACTGGGTGAAACCTGCACCACGACCATAACGGATTCGGTTTCTGACAACTTCTGCCCCGCCATGGAATTGCTGTCATCCAGCCTCAGTGTCAGCGGCAACTGCGCGCCCTGCATGCGCTGCACCGCGATAGGCATACGGCTTTCAGACTGGGCGTTGCGCGCCAGGATAAATACCGTATCCCCAGGATTAATGCCATCGCCACTCGACACACTGACGGTCACACCGGCACCTGTGGGATCGGCTGCTACCGGCTTAGGGCTTGCACTCGCCACAGCGGGCGCCTCGCCCAGCTTTTGTTGGGCACTCTGGATCACCCCGGCAATCATATTGGCGCTTTCTGACCCGGGCGTTTCCATCGCCAACAGGCGCTGCCAGTACTCGATAGCAGCGCGGTATTGGCCCTGCTCAAATGAGGCCATACCCAGCAGTCCCAGTGCGGTGCGCTGGTGCGGATTCACCGCCAACGCCTGTTCCGCTTTCATTCGGGCGCTGTCACTGAGGCTGCGCCCCGCTGCCAGGTATTCCGCCTGGGCGGCATAGGCCAGGGCCTGGGCATCCTCCGGGGCATCCTCCACCAGAGCGCTGTAGGTACTGGCGGCTCGCCCATAGTCCTGCTGGCCCATGTAGTAACGCCCCAGCAGGGCAATGTAATTCAGGTTGTCAGGCCGTTGCTCAGAACGCTTCTCGATCGCGCCGATCAACTGCGCCATATCCTGCTCGCTGCTGTTTTCGTCAATCTGCTCAAGTTGCCGGGTGATCGCAACATCGGGTGCCGCGCCCAACAGGTAATAAAGGGAGGCTGATGCCAATGCCATCAGCGGCAAGAGAACCCATACCGGGAAACTGCCTCCGGGGGCCGATTCCTGTGATGCGCCGGCCGCGGCGGACTGCTGGTCATCTTCCAGCAGCCGCAGGCGAGCATCATCACGCAGCGCCTCGTCACCGTCGCGGGCAATTTCTTGTTCCCGCAAGCGGTACCAGTCCAGGTTGGCGCGCGCCTGATCCTCGTCTACACCCTCATGTCGTCGGGGAAACAAATAGAACACGCCGCTGAACAATACCAGCGCGGCACAGGCCACAATAAATCCACTCAAGAACCTGACTCCGATTCGTCCAGTAATGAATGCAAACGTTGTTGCTCCGCTGCGCTGAGCTCACTGTCAGCCGGCCCACCGGTATCTTTGCGCCGGCGCAAAACCAGCAACGCCAAACCTATGGCCGCCACCAACAGCAACCCCGGGGCCAGCCACAGCACCGCAGTAGCGCCACTGAAACGCGGCCGATAGAGCACGAACTCGCCATAACGCGCCACCATGTAATCGAGGATTTCGCTGTCACTGGCGCCCTCCTCCAACTGCTGGTACAGCCGCTTGCGCAGGTCCTGGGCAATCGGCGCATTGGAGTCGGCAATGTTCTGGTTCTGGCACTTGGGACAGCGCAGCTCGGCACTCAGGTGCTGGTAGCGCTGCTCCAGCTCTTCATTACTGAACTCGTAGGTTTCGATTACCGCGGCGGCCGGCATGACAAAACACGACAACAACAGCAGCACTGCGGCGCAATATCTGTTCACGGCACGCGCCCCTCAAGCAGTTCCTGGTAAAGAGGTTGCAGTATGTCGCGCCATACCCGCTCATCCACCACGCCTACATGGCGGTAGCGAATCACACCCCCGGCATCCACCAGGTAGGTCTCCGGCGCACCGTAAACCCCGAGATCCAGTCCCAGCGAACCGTCGGCATCGACAATATTGAGCCGGTATGGATTGCCCAGCTCCTGCAACCAACGCAGGGCATCCTGATCTTCATCCTTGTAGTTCACGCCGTAGATAGGCACGCCCTGCTGCGTCAGCTGGTTGAGGTAGGGATGCTCCACACGGCAGGATACACACCAGGTGGCCCAGACGTTGAACAGCGCCACCTCCCCAATCACCGCGTCGCGGTTGACCAGCGTATCGCTTTCCAGGCTGGGCAGGGTAAACTCCGGCAGCGGTCGATCGATCAGTGCCGAGGGCATTTCCCGCGGATCCAGTTCCAGGCCGCGCAGCAGAAAGAGTGCCAGTACCGCAAACAGGATTAGCGGAATAAACAGTTTCAGCCTAGGCCCCATGCAGCACTCCCTGAGCGCTGGCCGTGGCGGCGCGACGCTGCCGCCGGTAGCGTTTGTCCAGCGCAGTGGCGAAGCCTCCGAAGCCCATCATAATTGCACCCAGCCACATCCAGCGCACCATGGGTTTGTAATGCAGGCGAATAGCCCAGGCCCCGTCGCTGCCGATGGGCTCCCCCATCGCCACAAACAGGTCGCGAAATACACCGGCGTCGATGGCCGCTTCCGTCATCACCGAGCCACTGGCCAGGTAGCGCCGCTTTTGCGGCGCCAGCATGGCTACCAACTCATTGTCTTTGGTGACACGAAAGCGCGCCTCATCGGCGACGAAGTTGGGGCCGCGCACCGGTGCCAGTTCCAAAAACTCAAAGGTATAGCCCGCCAGTGTCTCGCTGTCGCCGGGGCTCATTTTCAGGTCCCGCTCGACGTTGTACTGACTGGTTGCAACAACACCCAGAACACAGGCGGCGAAACCCAGGTGGGCCAGCAGCATGCCGCAATAGCTAGGTGTCAGGCGGCGCAAGCCACTGCCCAGCGAAGCCGCACCACGCACCCGGTACCACGCGTCACGGACCAGACCCAAAACCAACCAGGCAGCAAGCAGCGCAGCCAGGGCCACCCACAGGTTGTAGTCTGCGCCCAACAGCGGCAGCGTCAGCCCGCACACCACGGCAACTGCCGCTGATATTCCCAGCTCGCCTTTCCAGCGCGCCACAGTGTCGCCTTTCCAGCGGGACACTGGGCCCAGCCCCATAAACGTTGCCAGCAACGCCATCAGCGGGACAAATACCGCGTTAAAATACGGCGGCCCCACGGAGTACTTGCCCTGCCCCAGGGCGTCCATAAACAAGGGGAACAGGGTCCCGAACAGCACCGTCAGGGTGGCCACCAGGAACACCACGTTGTTGAACAGCAACAAACTTTCCCGGGACACCCAGGCAAAGCTCACCCGGCTGCTGACCGCGGGAGCGCGCAGCGCGTAGAGAACGAGGGACCCACCCACCACGATCGCCAGGAATAGCAGTATAAACATGCCGCGCGCGGGATCCGTGGCGAAAGCATGCACCGAGGTAAGTACGCCGGAGCGCACCAGGAAAGTCCCCAACAGGCTCAGCGAGAAGGCAAAAATCGCCAGCAATACCGTCCAGCTCTTGAACAGCCCGCGTTTTTCCGTCGCCGCCAGCGAGTGGATCAGCGCGGTGCCGGCCAGCCAGGGCATGAAGGAGGCGTTTTCCACCGGATCCCAGAACCACCAGCCACCCCAACCCAGTTCATAGTAAGCCCACCAGCTGCCCAGCATGATGCCCAGGGTAAGGAAGGCCCAGGCCACATTGGTCCAGGGGCGCGACCACCTTGCCCAGGAAGCGTCCAGGCGCCCTCCCAGCAGGGCCGCGATGGCAAAGGCGAAGGCCACGGAAAACCCCACATAGCCCATGTACAACAGCGGTGGGTGAATGATCAGCCCGGGATCCTGCAGCAGCGGATTCAGGTCACTGCCGTCCACGGGCGAGCCGGGAAGCAAGCGTTCAAACGGATTGGAAGTAAACAGCGAAAACGACAGGAAGCCGACAGCAATGCCGCCCATCACTGACAGTACCCGCGACAGCACCTGCATCGGCAACTGCGGGCTGAGCAGCGCTACAGCCGTAGTCCAAAAACACAGGATCAGGGCCCAAAGCAGCAGCGAACCCTCGTGATTGCCCCACAGGGCGGAAAACTTGTACATCGATGGCAACAGGCTATTACTGTTGGAAGCCACCACCTTTACCGTGAAATCATCCTGCAGGAAAGCCAACGCCAGGCAGACGAAACTTATTGTTACAAAAACCAGCTGCCCCACCGCCAGACCGGGAGCCAGGCCCATGGCCGTGGTGTTGCGGCGCCAGGCACCCCAGGCGGGAAGTACGGCCAGAATCATAGAGAGGCACAGGGCGACAATCAGGGCGTAGTGACCGATTTCAGGAATCATTGCGCTTTACCTTTGTGGTCGTAACCGGATTTTTCCAGTGCGTCAGCCACCTCTGGCGGCATATAGTTTTCATCGTGTTTGGCCAGCACTTCGGTGGCCTGCAATACGCCGTATTCGTCCAGGGCGCCGGATGCGACTGCCCCCTGCCCCTCGCCAAACAGGTCCGGAAGGATACCCACGTAGACTATTGGTACGGTGGCCTTGTAGTCCGTGACCACGAAACGCACCTCGAGGCTATTATCACTGCGCTGCACACTGTCCTCCACCACCATGCCGCCAACGCGGATGGCCTGACCGGCGGGCGCCTTGCCCGCGGCGACATCGGCCGGAGAAAAGAACAGGTTGATATTGCCGCGCAAGGCATAGGTCACCAGGCCGACTGCGACACTGGAAAACAATACCAGGAACAGCACCAGGTAAAGTCGCTGCTTGCGTATTGGGTGCATCAGTTGTCTCCCGGGCTGCTAGCAGCGCCCTGCTGCCGCCGCAATTCGCCCGCGAGTTGCCGCAGGAAACCACGCTGGCGACGAAGGGGGGCAATAAGTATCACGGCAATGACTATGATTGTGATGGCATAAGCTGTCCACACGAAAGCGCCGTGGCCATCCATGTACAACAGGTCGTTCATGCTCTGGAAATACATCAGTCGCGCCCCCCATCCCGGGCCAGTTTTCTCACCCAATTGGTACGCGATTCACGCTGCAACAGTTCAGCGCGCATATTCATCAGCAGGCAGCAGGTGAACAGCGCGTAGAATGCTGTGATCATCAGCAGCAGCGGGTACAGCATGCTGGGGTCTATCGTCGATTCACCAGTGAACTTGATCGAGGCAGGCTGGTGCAAACTATACCACCAGTCCACTGACTTATAGATGATGGGAATATTGACCATGCCCACCAGGCTGAGCACGGCACAGGCCTTGCCCGCCGCTTCCTTGTTGTCAAAGGCCTCGTACAGGGCAACCACCCCCAGGTAGAGGAACAACAGGATCAACATGGAGGTGATGCGCGCATCCCACACCCACCAGGTACCCCAGGTAGGCTTGCCCCAGATGGCACCCGTCAGCAAAGCTATAAAGGTCAGCGCGGCCCCGATGGGCGCCGCAGCCTTCATCGCCACATCCGCCATCTTCATTTTCCAGATCAGGTTAACGGCACCGGCTAGCGCCATGACGTAGTAACCCGCCAGGGCCACCACGGCCGCGGGCACATGGATATAAATGATGCGATAGCTGTTGCCCTGGCGAAAATCCGGTGCGGTGAACAACAGGCCCCAGACCAGACCTGTCGTCAGGGCCAGCAGGGTCAAGGGCAACAGCCAGCGTAAAATGGATCCGGAGATACCATAGAGCCAGGGGGGGGAGCCGAGTTTGTGAAAGAAGGACCACATAGCGGCGGCAATTATACAGCGAGGGCCGCGCGGAACAACACGATATCGTTATTAGCACAGGATTCAGGGCATAAAGCCGACTCAGGCATCAATACTGATCCTCAATCCGGCCGCGATGGCCATGGGCGCCAGTGCAATCGCCAGGGATAACATGGCGCCCAACAGCGCCAGGTAGGGGCCGACTGGCGCGCCAGTGACAGCGGCCTTGACCGCCGCGCTGCCAAAGATCAGTACCGGCATGTACAGGGGCAGAATAAGCAGCGAAATTAACATGCCCCCGCGCTTGAGCCCCACGGTCAGCGCAGCACCGATACCGCCCAGCAGGCTCAGTACCGCAGTCCCCAGCAACAGGCTGGCCACCAGAGAGCCAATTGCCGCGCTCGGGAGATTGAGCATCAGCGCGAACAGGGGCGACACCAGCGCCAGCAGCAGGCCGGTAATCAGCCAGTGAGCGGCGATATAAGCCAGCACCGACAAATACAGGGGCTGGGGTGACAGCAGCAACTGCTCCAGGCTACCGTCATCGAAATCGCTGCGAAACACCGCATCCGAGGTCAGCAGATTGGACAGCAGCGCGATGATCCACAAAATACCCGGCGCGAAGCTGGCCAGCTGGCCCGGTGCCGGCCCCAGCCCCAGGGGAAACAGCGCCACCACCATGGCAAAAAACAGCAGCGGGTTGCCAATTTCGATGGGGCGGCGCACCGCGAGCAGCAACTGCCGGCGCAACAGTCGCAGGCAAAAGGCGAAGGGCCCCGGGGCCGTCACAGCACCACCCCTTCGAGCAGACTGAGAAAACGCACCTCGTAGCTCACCTGCAGGGTCTGGTGCGAGGTCATTACCACGGCCCCGCCGTTTTCCACGTGCTTTACCAGCAGCGCCTCCAACTCGGCGATGCCGGTCTTGTCGATGGCGGTAAAAGGCTCGTCCAGCAGCCACAGGGGGCAATCTGACAGGTACAGCCTGGCCAGGTTAACCCGGCGGTGCTGCCCGGCACTCAGGGTATGGCTGGGCACATCTTCGTAGCCAAACAGGCCCACCTGGGCCAGGGCCGCCTCGATCTGCTGGTCGCTGTGACTGCCCAGCCCCGAGACATGCAGGGCCAGGTTTTCCCGCGGTGTCAGCAGGCCCTTGACGCCGCTGTGGTGCCCCAGGTATAGCAGCGGGGCATGGCGCGAGACCTTGCCGCTGAAACCGTAACGGGACAGCCCACAGAGAATACGCAACAGGCTGGTTTTGCCCGCGCCGTTGGCCCCCTCTACCTGAAACAGGTGTCCGGCGTGCACCTCGAACGACAGCCCCCGAAACAGTTCCCTGCCACCGCGCTCCAGCGACAGGGATTCCACCGCCAGCAGCGGCGCGGCAGGCGACACTATAGATTGACCACCTGGATGGCGGGCACGTATAAATCAGGGTCCGGCTCAATGCGCAGCCTGGAAAAATCAAACAGATCACTGTCGGCCAGCTGCGACGGTGCCACATTGCGAATGCTGCGGAAGATACTTTCTGTACGCCCGGGGTATTCCCGCTCCCACTGGGCCAGCATCTTTTTCACCTGCACCCGCTGCAGGTTTTCCTGGGAGCCACAGAGGTTGCACGGGATAATAGGAAACTCCTTGTAGGCGGCAAACCGCGCCAGGTCTTTTTCCTTGCAGTAGGACAGCGGCCTGATCACCACATTCTTCTTGTCATCACTGAGCAACTTGGGCGGCATCGCCTTGAGCTTGCCGTTAAAGAACATATTCAAAAACAGGGTCTCAACGATATCGTCCCGGTGATGTCCCAGGGCGATTTTGGTAGCGCCAATCTCATTGGCAAAACCGTACAGGCTGCCGCGGCGCAGGCGCGAGCACAGGCCACAGGTGGTTTTACCCTCGGGCACGACTTCCTTGACGATGCTGTAGGTATCCTTCTCCAGGATGTAGTAGGGAATGTCCAGTGCGGACAGGTACTCGGGCAGCACCTGTTCGGGAAAGCCAGGCTGCTTCTGGTCCAGGTTTACCGCTACCAACTCGAAATCCACCGGCGCGCTCTGGCGCAGGTTAAGCAGGATATCCAGCATCCCGTAGGAGTCTTTGCCGCCGGACAGGCACACCATCACCCGGTCGCCGTCCTCGATCATATTGTAATCGACGATGGCGTTACCGACATTGCGGCGCAGCCGCTTCTGCAGCTTGTTAAACTCGGTCTTTTCCTTTCGGGATTGCTCGCGCACGATGACTATGCCGTTAGTGCTTGATTTGGCGCGCATTTTACTTGTTTCGAGGCAACGCCGTCCAGCGGCTTTACCAGCGACACCGCATCGATGGCTGGAAGTGTCCACCAGCCCGCCAGCATTATGGGACCTTGGTCTGGTGTCCCTTGTTTTTTGCGGCGATTGCCACGACAATGTGCGCCCCGAAAAAACCCTTTCCAATGACAAGGAACCCTTCGCGATGAAACAACCTGTTCGAGTAACCGTTACCGGTGCCGCGGGCCAGATCGGCTACGCCCTGCTTTTCCGTATTGCCTCTGGCGCCATGCTGGGCGACGACCAACCGGTGATCCTGCAGCTGCTGGATATCACCCCGGCCATGGAAGCCCTGGACGGGGTCAAAATGGAACTGGAAGACTGCGCCTTCCCATTGCTGGCGGGCATCGTCTGCACCGACGACCCCGGCACGGGCTTCAAGGATACCGACTACGCGCTGCTGGTTGGCGCCCGTCCCCGCGGCCCCGGCATGGAGCGCAAGGACCTGCTGGAAGCCAACGCGGCGATTTTCTCGGTGCAGGGCAAGGCCATCAATGACAATGCCAGCAAGGACATCAAAGTCCTGGTGGTGGGTAACCCGGCCAATACCAATGCCCTGATCACCCAGCGTAACGCGCCGGATATCGATCCGCGCAACTTCACTGCAATGACCCGCCTGGATCACAACCGGGCGATGACGCAGATTGCACTAAAAACCGGCAAAACCGTTAATGACGTGACCAACATGACCATCTGGGGCAACCATTCCGCCACCCAGTACCCGGATCTGTTCAACACCCTGGTCAGTGGTGAAAACGCCATCAGCCTGGTGGACCAGCAGTGGTACGAAGACGAGTTTATTCCCGTGGTACAGCAGCGCGGTGCGGCCATCATCAAGGCGCGTGGAGCCTCCTCCGCCGCTTCCGCCGCCAACGCGGCTATCGGCCATATGCGCAGCTGGGCGCTGGGCACCGAGGGCGATGACTGGGTATCCATGGGTGTGTACTCAGATGGTTCCTACGGTATTACCGAAGGCCTGATCTACTCCTTCCCCTGCCGTTGCAGCAATGGCGACTGGAGCATTGTCCAGGGCGCGGAGGTCAGTGAATTCAGCCAGACCAAAATGTCTGCCACCGAGCAGGAACTGGTAGAAGAGCGCGACGCAGTGCAGCACCTGCTGCCCTGATTAAACGCGCTATCAGCCAGGGTGTTTGTCGCCGCGCGGCAAGCACCCTTTTTCATTGGGGCTGAATCATTTTCGCAACCATGGCATCTGGTGTACTGTAAACGTATGAATGAAAACACAAACACAAAAAGCTATCATCACGGCAATCTGCGGGCAGAGTTGCTGGATACGGCGATCCTCCAATTGCGTGAAACAGGTGCCGAGGATCTCAGCCTGCGAGCCCTGGCCAGGGCCATAGGCGTTTCACAGACTGCTCCCTACCGACACTTTGCCGACAAGGGCGACTTGCTCGCGGCAATGGCTACCCGTGGCTACCGGCAATTACTTGGCGCGCTGCGCCAGGCCGAGCAATCCGCAGGCGAATGCCCCCAGGAGCAGCTGGTCGCCGTCGCCCATGCCTATGTGGATTATGCGGCGAACAACCCGCAGCTGTTCAAGTTGATGTTCGGCCCGGCCGTACAGCCCGCCCACAAATACCCGGAGTTACGCGAGGCCAGCCGCGATACGCTGCAACTGGTACAGGAGATCCTGCAGCGCGGTATCAGTCGCGGGGTGTTTCATTTTGATGATGACCTGAGCTACCTGACCAATGCCGGCTGGTCCAGCATTTATGGCCTGGCCACCCTGCGCGTCGACACCCCGGAGCTGTTTGCGCGCCACATCGACCTGCACCGCCAGGTGGAGGTCGGGGTAAGAACGTTTATCGCGGGCATCAGCAAGGACTGACTTGCTACCCTCCAAACAAAGCTCATCGCGCAATAGATGGTTGGAAGATCTCTTCCGCCATGCGGCCAGCTCGATCGCGGGGTACCCTCGGTCGGTCGCGAACCGGAAAAGCGCCGTTTCGCTCCACTTCCTCAGCGCGCACTTGCGACGGCAAGTTCAGCCGCACCGCCGACTCTGATCCAGGATGCTACACAATTGCAGTAAACCCCGTGGTGAGTTGGGAGAGAGGCTGAATTTTGCGTCGCAAATCAGCGCCGAGGGAGGGCGCGAGACAAGGCTTTATCTGGCTCGCAACCGACTGAGGGCACCCCAGCGGGGCGCGTCGATCAGACGTGAAATTCAGGCACTCTCACAACGGCTTGAACAGCGCCCAGAGAATATGTAGTGGCTGCTGGAGTCATGATGGAAGAAGGTCGGCCACAGTGGTGTGTACACCCGAAGTGACTGGGGTTCGGAACGCAGGGGGTATACGCCACTGTGGCCGACCGCAAGGCCTTAAAGACCTCATCAAATTCAAATTCCGCCTAATATGCAATGAACCAAAAAAACGTGTTTATAGCTCGCGCAACAGAGCCAGCGGCGGGCTGGACACCACCTTGCGACAGCTGAACACGCCCAGGCCCCCGACCAGGAAAGCACCGGAAAACAGTCCCAGCGGCCATACCCAGGGCGATGGCGCATAGTGCATATCCATCACCCAGGTTTGCAGGATAAACACCGACATTTCCGCCGCAATGGTGGCCAGCAGCCCGGCGAACAGGCCCAGGGTGGCAAACTCGATCAACAGCCCCCCCAATACCAGGTTACGACGCGCACCCAGGGCACGCAGGATAGCGCTTTCCTGCATACGGGCATCTACACTGGCCTGCACCCCCGCCACCAGCACCAGCGCACCGGCCGCAAGTATCACCCCCAGCACCAATTCGATCGCCGCTGAAACCTGGCTGACGATGGCCCGCACCTGCTCCACTACCACGTCCATTTCGATCACTGTCACCGTGGGGAAACTGCGTATAAAGCTGTTGAGAAAGCGCTTATCCGCTGTTTCCAGGTGAAAACTGGTCATAAAGGTCGCCGGGTAGGACGCCAGCAGGCGCGGCGGGAACACCAGGAAAAAATTAGGCCGCATGGACTGCCAGTCCAACTCGCGGATACTGGCAACCTCGGCCTGCAGTGGCTCCGAGCCCACCAGGAACCCCAAACGATCCCCCACCTGTACGCCCAGTCTCTCGGCAAAGCCCTGCTCCAGTGATACCAGCGCCTGATCGGTATCTTGCACCCACCACTGACCGGCAACCAGGCGGTTGTCCGTGGGCAAGGTGTCCGACCAGGTAAAGTTAGACTCCCGCTGGCGGCGGTCCTGCGAGCGATCCTCGGAGAC
>Ga0316189_10001971_pt1 | contig 20293 bp, 15 predicted proteins | sample LowCovwburrow_MG_FD_204930 | JGI IMG/M metagenome (GOLD analysis project Ga0316189, IMG submission 204930) | Coastal sediment microbial communities from Maine, United States - Lowes Cove worm burrow | ecosystem: Environmental > Aquatic > Marine > Coastal > Sediment | place: USA: Maine... | reverse complement strand
TGGGGGCCACCAAGGTCATTACCCTAATTGCCAACCCGGCCTACGCCGACCTGGTGCATCAGGAAATTGACATTGCCATCTCACCCCAGCAAATCACTATTGGTAGTTTACTGACCCACGTGCGCCGCGGTGATATTAACGCCGTGCACTCGCTGCGCCGGGGTGCAGCGGAAGCCCTGGAGGTAATTGCCCACGGCGATAAAAACTCATCCAAGGTGGTGGGTAGGCGACTGGATGAAATTACGCTTCCGGAAGGCGTGACCATTGGCGCAGTGGTACGTGGCAAGGAAGTCTTAATTGCCCACAGCCATGTGGTTGTGGAAACCGATGATCATGTCATTCTGTTCCTGATTGATCGCCGTAAAGTTGCGGTGGTTGAGAAACTGTTCCAGGTCGGCTTCGGCTTCTTCTCCTAGGCACTGGCCAATGGGTATATCAATCACACTACGTATACTGGGCATTTTGCTGATGTTATTTAGCAGTGCCAATTTCTTGCCGTTGATTGTTGCATTGCTGGAAAATGAAGCCACCACGGCTGGTTTTGTTAGTGCCTGGGGTATTACCTTCTTTTCCGGTTTGATCATTTGGTTTCCGGTGCGCAACGCAAAACATGACCTGCGTATCCGTGATGGCTTTCTAATCACGTCTATGTTCTGGACCGTGCTGGGAGTATTTGGCGCACTACCTTTAGGGCTGGACGCAGAGCTGGGGCTGTCGGCTACCGAAGCAATTTTTGAATCCATCTCCGGCCTCACCACCACGGGCGCCACGGTTATTGTCGGCCTGGATGATCTGCCAATGTCCATTCTGCTGTACCGACAAATGCTACAGTGGCTAGGTGGCATAGGTATCATTGTGGTGGCGGTGGCAGTGTTGCCTATGCTGGGCATCGGGGGTATGCAGCTCTATAAGGCCGAATCACCCGGTCCCTCAAAAGACAGCAAACTCACACCGCGAATTACCGAAACAGCCAAAGCCCTTTTCTCGGTGTACTTACTGTTAACCATTGCCTGCGCCACCGCCTATTACCTGGCGGGCATGTCGTCTTTTGATGCTATTTGCCACGCTTTTTCCACCGTTGCCATCGGCGGATTTTCCACACACGACGCCAGCATGGGTTATTTCAACAGCGACGCGATTTTATGGGTTAGCTGCGTGTTTATGGTGGTTTCCGCCATCAATTTTGGCCTGCACTTTACCGCCTGGCGGCGTCGTAGTTTAAGCCCCTATGCCAGGGATTCAGAGGCCCGGTTTTTTATCAATACCTTGATGGTCTGTGTGGTTATCACCTGTGTTCAGCTCTATTTAACCGGCACTCTGGATTCCCACGACAGTCTGTTACATGGCTTGTTTCAAGCCATCTCTATTACCACCACCACGGGGTTTGCTACCCATGACTTTGCCGCCTGGCCGACTTTTCTGCCGGTGATGTTAATTATGTTTTCCTTCATGGGTGGCTGTGTGGGTTCAACTGGCGGTGGCATTAAAGCGATGCGTTTGATGTTGATTTACAAACAGGGCATTCGTGAGCTCAAACAATTATTACACCCCAATGCAGTGATCCCTTTAAAAGTCGGCCAACGCCGGGTGGAAGCCACTGTTGTTAGCGCGGTATGGAGCTTCCTGGCTGTATATCTGTCATCGTTTATTATCATTATGCTGCTGCTAATGGCCACTGGCCTGGATTTCATCACGGCTTTTTCCGCCATGGCCGGGGCACTCAATAACTTGGGCCCCGGACTGGGTGAGGTAGCCGCTAATTACAGCAGCATTAGCGAACCTGCCAAGGGCCTGTTGTGTTTTGCCATGCTATTGGGGCGCCTGGAGGTATTTACCCTGCTGGTATTGTTTACGCCCATGTTTTGGCGGACCTAGACCAAGAATGGATTCCATTTCACCTTGTTAAGGCTCCATATTTTTTAGTTGTGCATCGTGAGTCCTTGGAAGCAAAAGTAGGCACACTATAGCGCCCAGTAATGCCAGAGCCATATCCGACTGAGTATCCCAAACATAACCCTGGGTTCCCAGGAATGCCTCGGCATTTTCGCCCGTGGCCAATGCAACCCACCACTCTATAAGTTCATAGAATGCACTGAAGGCAAGTGTAATCGACACAATAAATAGCTTTAGCCAGCTGTTACCATTTACCAGCCGTTTTCTAATCAATATTTCCCTGGCAATCAACGCGGGAACAAAACCTTGAAAGAAGTGGCCAACTTTGTCGTAGTTGTTTCTTTCAGCACCAAACAAATTGTCAAACAGGGGTACTTCAGCGTAGGTGTAGTGCCCACCGACCATCAACACAATGCAGTGCGCCAGAACGAACATATACAAAATAGTTGTCAACCGAAAACTGTTGTAGGTTGCGGCTAAAACCACGGCACCAATTATCGCCGGGGCAACCTCAAGCAGCCAGGTAAAATGATCTTTTGGATTTATCCCAGACCAAACCAGTACTGCTATAAAAATCACTATCCAAAGATATTTGATTTTTCGGTGCTCCTATACTGTGCCGCGCCATCGCTATAAAAGATCCGCAGGTTTCTAGTGACGCTGCCGCCTACCGTGAGTTTCTCCGATAGGGACAAGCCTAGTCAATGGCTCGATTCATTGGTTTAGCGGTCGCTTACTATTGACTGAGCTGGCACCCCCGGGAAACGACATACACAAAGAATCCACCGCCATTAAACTGAATACCGTTGATCCTGATCAACTTGTGCCGAGCTTAGCAACATTAATTCAACTATTAGAATGTTTATTCTAGGTTTTTAAGTTAGAAACCAGCCTTATCACATGGTTTTCAATAGAGATAGGATATGGAATTCAACAATATATTTGTCGTGTATGACCCAACCCGGGAAGAGCAACCCGCACTAACAAGGGCAGCCATGCTCGGCAGGGATTTGGGGAGCAATGTACATGTGTTTAGCTGCATGCACACCGATACCGCCAAGCCAGAGGACCGGCAGGAAGACGTAAAAAACATACTCACCGCTCAACAGAAGCAGCTGAACCTGATCATTGCACCACTAGTCGATAGTGGCATTGCGGTGACAACTGAGGTGGTGTGGGATAAGGACTGGTACCAAGCCGTTGTCCGCGCATCAAATCGTAAAGGCGCGGATTTGGTGCTTAAGTCTTCGTACAAACACTCAACCCGCCAGCGTATCCTGAACAAGACCTCTGACTGGACGCTAATAAGAGAGTGTTCCTGCCCGGTTTTACTGGTCAAGCAGGGTGAGCTGCGCGATTTGCGTAAAGTACTTGCTGCAGTCGACGTCAGAACACAGCTCGACTCTTACACAAAACTTAACCAGCAAATTATTAACCTCAGTACACGAATTAACGAAAAAGAGGGCGCTGAAGTACATTTCATCAATGCTCACAAAGATTTGTCTTCCGTGCCCGATCGAAATGCATTGATCAGGGCCACTGGCGCTAACAGTGACAGGGTTCATATCAGACTGGGCAGCCCAGAGGACGTCATTGTCGAAAACGCAAAAGCGCTGGATGTGAGCCTGGTTGTCATCGGTAATTCAGCCCGCTCCGGTCTATCAGCCACCTTTAATGGCAATACCGCTGAAAAAGTGCTGGACCGGCTGGAGTGTGATTTATTGTCGATGCCCTAAGCATCCTGAGGGGTTTTCTCTGCGCGAAAGCCCCTCGGTACTCGAATTTTAATAGTGAAGTTGGTGCGGCATTCAGGCTGTGTGGATTTTACCTCTGGCAGTAATATTTGTTTGCCCACCCAGTTCGATTTTCATTTCGTCCAAATAAGCAATTTGAATTTCACCATCTCTTCCCAACTCCTGCCCTTGTTTGGCCAAATAATTCTCCCGCGCTGCTCCACTATGTGAACGGAGGCTGGCGAACGCGATATTGCCACTGCCGCATACGGGGTCTTCCGAGATACCGACCGAAGGAGCAAAGGTTCTGACTTTGTAGGTTTTGCCATCAACATGCAGCGCACCAACCACGACCCCGGTTGCCTCTAATGCGTCGCTAAGCGACTTCACCAGCTCCTGATTGGGTTCAAGGTTTTCAATTATCGTGGAAGATGATAGCAATGCTGTTATCCAAACCGGCCCCACGTCGATCTTTGCGACGGTTTGTATCGGTTCATCCAAACCAAGTGCTACTTTCAATTGGTCTTTTTCAGCTTCTGACAGAGTGTCTACTCGCTGGTCTGGTGCTATCAAATAGACACTGTTGCTGTGTTGATCAAACCTGATATCGATTGACCCTGCAAGACAGTCCTGCTTGATGGTGCTTCCCTGGAAGCCAAAATGCTCTTTGATAGCTGCCGAGGTCCCCAGGGTCGGGTGTCCGGCAAAGGGTATCTCCCCCCCGGGGGTGAATATTCTTACCTTGTATCGACCTTCATTAACATCAAAACCAGGCACAAAAGTCGTTTCGGATAAATTAAACCAGGCGGTTATTTGCTGCATTTCAGTAGCAGACATCTCCCTGTCGCAAATAACCACTGCAACGGGATTGCCCATAAAAGGTATACCCGAAAAAACGTCAACAATATAGTAGTCCATGGATAACCTCATTAGAGTGTTGTGCAAAAATGATTCGGTTCAAAATCTCTGTTGGGCCCATAGTGCCTTCGGCCATGACTTCCGGATACGCAAGGCTGAGCAACTATCAATACCCGTATAAACAGGCCATGCTGCAGTGACACAGGATAGTTCAGCGAGTGCTGAATGGGTGAATCGGCACGGGTCAGTTTCCCTTTCGGTGCTTCTTAATCACCTCATAAGCCGCTTGAATCTCCTGAGACTTCTCCGTTCCTATTTTGAGCATGTCCTCTGGCACACCCTGGGCAATAAGTTTGTCGGGGTGATTTTCGCTCATGAGTTTGCGGTAGGCACGTTTCACTTGTTGGTCACTGGCAGAGTCCTGCATGCCCAGGGCGGCGTAGGCGTCTGCCAGGCTGGTGGTGGGAGAGGGTGCACCGGCTTGTTGGTGGAAGGACTCCTGGGCGCGCACCATGTTGAGTAGTTGCTCAAGCTGGGCACTGCTAAAGCCCAGTAGGCTGGCAATTTTTTGCAGGGCCGCGTGCTCAGCGTCGTCGATCCGGGTATCGGCGAGGGCCATGGACAGTTGGAATATGAGCAGGGTCTGTTTGAGCCTGGCATGGGATCCACATAAGTCTACAAAAGAAAACAAGGTTGGCTCAGGGTCAAAATCTTCCTTAGCCCCTCGCTGGAACAAGTCGATGGCTTCCTTGCGCTGCGCGGTATCCAGTTGCAGCTGGGCAATGATATTTTCGGTGTGATCTACCTCCTCCTTGCTGATATGCCCGTCTGACTTGGCCAAGTAACCCAACAATAAAAAACTGGTTTCAAAAAAACTGCGCTGTATGCGCTGTAGTTGCTCTGGTGAAGTGAACAGCTTGGCCCTGAGTAAACCGCTGTCAAAGTAATGGCCAACGATCAAACCAATAAGTAGACCTATTGGCCCTAAAGTGAGCAGTCCGATAATCGCGGCAATTATTTTTCCGTAGTACACATAAACCCCCAGCTAAGAAAAAAATAGGCTATAGACCTTTCAACGTGGCATAAAATTCCGGATCAGCGGGGGGTCGGGTTTTAAAACGTTTGTATTCCCACTGATACTGCTCTACACACTGCCTCACACACTTCTCCACGCCCCTGTTTAGTGCCGCCAGGGCAATATCGGGGTCTGCATCATAAATACCGTCTTCTGCAGGCAGGTAGTGCACCTCAAAACCACCCTCCACCCGCATGGCGAAGCCAAATACTGCCAGAGCGCCAGTGCGGTGAATCATATTGGTGGCCAGGGTGCCAGTAAAGCAGGGTATACCCATAAATTCCACGTTGTGACCGGCATTGATATCAGGTGGAACCTGATCGGGCAATATGCCCGATATTTTGCCAGCTTTCACGCTTTTCAACAGCTTTACCAACCCGCGGCTATCGGTGGGCACCAACACTGCACCACTGCGCTGCCTGGCGGTTTCAATCATCTTGCCCAAACCTTCAATGGCCGGTGGCTCGTACAGGGAAACTGTTGGTCCCATGCTGCCAAGCTGTAACCCCAATACCTCCCAGTTACCCAGATGGGGTCCCAGTACAATTACCCCACGGCCTTTTTCTTGTGCGTCGATTACCAGCTCGGCTCCGACCACCCTGCTGATATGTTGCTCTAACCAGGCCCAGGGGCGCAGCCAAACATGGCCCATCTCCGCCGCCAGTTCACCGGTGGCTATCATACTGCGTTTCGCTAGCCGCGCCTGCTCATCAGCGGAAAGCTCCGGAAAAGCCCGCTTAATATTAAGCTCGGTTACCTTGCGGCTGCGGCCTCCAACTGGCCACAGTAGGCGCATTAGTAACCGGCCCAGGCGGCGGGCAGAGCCTAAAGGCAGCAAAGCGGAGAGCCGCATGAGGGTGATAATCAAAACGGCGATCAGTTTATCCATGTTCATCCAATTGTTGACCTTGTGTGGGCTGTGAATATGTCTGCACCCAGGTTCGTATTATGCCGTCAATTTAGCCTGTATAATAAGCCGCTTTTTTCAACTAACCGATGGATATATGGGTGTCTGAATCAAATAATGAGGGGCTGAGCTTTCAGGAGCTCATTCTAAAGCTGCAGCAGTTCTGGGCTAAGCGCGGATGTGTGGTGCTGCAACCCCTGGATATGGAAGTAGGTGCGGGTACATTTCATCCGGCAACTTTTTTGCGCGCTGTGGGTCCCGAAACCTGGAATGCTGCCTATGTGCAGCCATCCCGAAGACCTACCGACGGCCGCTACGGGGAGAATCCCAACCGTCTGCAGCACTATTACCAATTTCAGGTGGTGATGAAACCCTCTCCGCTTGATATTCAGAGCCTGTACCTGGATTCACTGGCAGCAGTGGGCATTGATTCCAGTGTTCACGATATCCGCTTTGTTGAGGACAACTGGGAATCACCAACATTGGGGGCCTGGGGTCTGGGCTGGGAAGTGTGGCTAAACGGCATGGAAGTCACCCAGTTCACCTATTTTCAGCAAGTAGGTGGCCTGGAATGTTTCCCCGTTACAGGCGAAATTACCTACGGGCTGGAACGTATTGCCATGTACTTGCAGGGTGTCGACAGTATTTACGACTTGATTTGGGCTCAGGGCCCGGATGGCCCGGTGACCTACGGTGACGTATTCCACCAAAACGAAGTGGAAATGTCTCGCTTCAACTTCGAGCTTGCCAACGTTGACGCGTTGTTTGAACATTTTGATTTTTATGAAAAGGAAGCCAAGAGGCTGGTTGAGCTCAAGCTGCCACTGCCGGCCTATGAAATGGTCATGAAGGCCTCCCACACCTTTAATCTACTGGATGCGCGCCATGCCATTTCGGTTACTGAGCGCCAACGGTTCATTTTGAGGGTAAGAACACTGGCAAGAGCTGTCGCTCAAGGGTATTACATCACCCGGGGAGAGCTGGGTTTTCCACTGGCGGCTGAGGAGATCAGGACAGCTGCCCTGGAAAAATTTGCGGCGGAGGGCAGTGAATCATGAGTCACGACAGCCTGCTAGTTGAACTGGGCACCGAAGAGCTGCCCCCTAAAGCCCTAAAATCACTGGCCCTGGCCTTTCGTGATGGCATTGTTGCAGGGCTTAAGCTGAACGCACTGGAATTTGGTGAAGTACAGTGGTTTGCCACCCCACGCCGCCTGGCGGTACTGATAGCCTCAGCACAACTGCATGCTCCAGATAAAGAGCTGGAAGTGCTGGGTCCACCACTGGAGCGGGCAAAGGACGAAAACGGTCAATGGACGCCAGCGGCATTGGGGTTTGCCCGCAAACAAGGCGTAAACGCCGACACCCTACAAATCGCACAGACCCCCAAAGGCGAACGTCTGGCACTTCGCAAAAAGGAGGCCGGGGTTTCGCTAGCAAGCTGCTTCATCGATATCATCAACCAGGCTATTGCCGATTTGCCCATTCCCAAACGCATGCGCTGGGGCGCTAACCGTAGCGAATTTGTACGCCCGGTACATTGGGTAGTAGCGATGATTGGGGAAAACATTGTAGAAGGGGAGATATTGGGGCTACCCACCGGTCGCCATACCAGGGGTCATCGCTTTCATAGCCCCGGGGCTATTGAGCTGAAAAACCCCAGCCATTACTGTGAGTCCTTAAGAGCAGCGTGGGTGATTGCCGATTTTGATGAACGACAGGCTTTAATTCGGGCCCAAGTCGAAGAACAGGCGCTGGCGCTTGAAGCGTCAGCGGTAATCAGCGAAGACCTGTTGGAAGAGGTCACCGGGCTGGTGGAATGGCCAGTGGCCCTGGCCGGGTCCTTTGAGGAGCGTTTCCTGGAAGTACCTGCTGAAGCGCTGGTTTCTGCCATGAAGGAGCATCAGAAGTATTTTCACATCATTGATAACAGTGGCCACTTACTGCCAGCTTTTATCACTGTAGCTAACCTGGAAAGCAGCGACCCACTACAAATTATTAAAGGCAATGAGCGAGTCATCAGGCCAAGGCTGAGTGATGCAGCATTTTTCTTCAATACCGACAAGAAAACGACGTTAGCTGAGCGGGTTGAAAAGCTCGATAGCATCATTTTCCAGCAAAAACTAGGCACCCTAAAAGAAAAAACCAACCGTGTGCAGCATCTGGCCAGTCAGCTAGCAGCTGATATCGGCGCAGACCCGGAACTCGCGAGCAGGGCGGCCTATTTAAGTAAAACGGACCTTATTAGCGATCTGGTAGGAGAATTTCCCGACCTGCAAGGGGTGGCGGGTTACTACTACGCGCTACACGACGGTGAAAATCCCCAGGTAGCACAGGCAATACGCGAGCAGTATCTGCCCCGCTTTGCCGGTGACAAGCTGCCTTCAGGCCCAGTCGCAACCTGCCTGGCGCTGGCGGATCGCCTCGATACCCTGGTAGGTATCTTTGGTATCGGCCAGCCACCCACCGGCTCCCGAGACCCGTTTGCGCTGCGCCGGGCCTCGTTGGCGGTATTGCGGCTGATTGTGGAAAACGGTCTCGATCTGGATTTGCGTGAGACCCTGGCCCAAGCGGCCGGACTGTACCCCAAAGACCTGATCAACGTAAACACAGTGGATGCCACTTTGGACTATATGCTTGAGCGTTTTCGAGCCTGGTTTGAGGATGAGGGCATTCCAGTGCAGGTGTTTAGAGCAGTATCGGCCAAATCACTAAGCGCGCCGCTGGATATTCAGCAGCGGGTCTATGCCGTTCATCAATTTGGGCAGCTAAGCCAAGCCCTGGCGCTGGCTGCTGCGAATAAACGGGTATCTAACATCCTGGGTAAGCTGGACGACCAGCATAACTTTGGCAAGGTGGACCCACAGCTGTTGGAAGAAGAGGCTGAGCGCCAATTAGCCCAAGCCCTAATCGCCAAAGCGAGTGAAACCGAAGCGCTGTTGGAGCAGGGTGATTACACGGCCGCGCTGTGTGGCCTGGCGTCGCTGCAGGCGCCGGTGGATCAGTTTTTTGACGATGTCATGGTCATGGCAGAGGATCAAGCCATTCGCAACAACCGACTGAACATTTTAAAAGCACTGAGAGAGCTGTTTCTACGGGTAGCAGATATCTCCCAACTGGCTGCTGCAAAATAGCAAGAGTGAGCGCTCACTTACAAGAGAGCGCTCTATTACTCTATATGTCCAGGTTGGCAACCGCTAACGCGTTCTCCTCGATAAACTCTCGTCGTGGCTCGACGTGGTCCCCCATCAGCGTGGTGAATATCTGGTCTGCCTTAATGGCGTCTTCAATAGTGACCTGTAGCATGCGCCGAACCTCTGGGTCCATGGTGGTTTCCCACAGCTGTTCAGGGTTCATCTCACCCAGTCCTTTGTAGCGTTGTATGCTATAGCCCTTACGCGCTTCTACCATCAACCAATCCAGGCCCTCGGCAAAACTTTGTGTAGCCAGGGTTTTCTCTCCACGCTGGAAGTAGCCCGTTTCTTCAATCAGGCTGTTCAGTACCTGCCCCAGCGCTACCAAACTGCGGTATTCGGCGGAGGAAAAGAAGTCGAACCGATACTCTGTCTCGGAAGTAACCCCGTGAGCAGTGACTTGCACGACGGGATAGAAGTGGTCTCTCTCAGTATCTTTGCGCACATGTACTTTGAACAGGCTACCTTTGACAACCGCATCTGCCAGCATCTGTTCAAGCTGACGGGCAAAACTGGTGACCTTGCCCTCGTCACTAAGCGAATCGGTACTCATGCCATCAGTTCGCACCATCTGCCACAACACCTGGGATGAATACAGTCGGCTTAATCTATCAATAGTGGCTGCTACGGTACGATAACTGGTCACCAACTCCTCCAGAGCACTACCGGAAATTCCCGGTGCCTCAGCATTAACATAGATCGCCGCGTTATCCAGAGCTCCCTGTGTCAGGTACTGATTGAGTGAGTCATCGTCTTTCAAATACTGGTGCTGCTTTCCTTTGGCCAGCTTGTATAGAGGTGGCTGAGCAATATAAATATGCCCGCGGTCAATCAGTTCGCGCATCTGACGGAAAAAGAATGTCAGCAGTAGGGTGCGGATATGCGACCCATCAACGTCCGCGTCCGTCATAATAATAATACTGTGGTAACGCAGCTTATCAGCGTTGAATTCATCTTTACCAATACCACAACCCAAGGCAGTAACAAGCGTAGCAACCTCTTGTGACCCCAGCATCTTGTCAAATCGGGCTTTTTCGACGTTTAGGATTTTGCCTTTCAAGGGCAGAATAGCCTGGTTTTTACGGTTTCTACCTTGCTTGGCCGAACCGCCGGCGGAGTCTCCTTCCACCAGGTAGATTTCCGATAGGGCCGGATCTTTTTCCTGGCAGTCTGCCAACTTCCCCGGCAAGCCTGCGATATCCAGAGCGCCTTTGCGGCGGGTCATCTCTCGGGCCTTGCGGGCCGCTTCGCGAGCTCTGGCGGCATCCAGCATCTTACCAATAACGGATCTTGCCTCTTGGGGGTTTTCGAGCAGATAGTCCTGAAACCGGGCGTTCATAGCCTGTTCTACTGCCGTTTTTACCTCTGAAGACACCAGTTTATCTTTGGTTTGCGAGGAAAACTTGGGGTCCGGCACCTTCACTGAAACAATCGCGGTCAAACCCTCCCGAGCGTCGTCGCCGGTGGTATTGACCTTTTCCTTTTTGGCCATGCCTTCTTTTTCAATATATGAGTTCAGGTTTCTCGTTAAGGCTGCCCGAAACCCAGCGAGGTGTGTTCCACCGTCGCGTTGGGGAATATTGTTGGTATAGCAAAGAATACTTTCCTGAAAAGCATCATTCCACTGAAGGGCCACTTCAACACTGACGCCATCGTCTTGGGTCACTTCGAAGTGGAAGGTTTTGTTAATGGTGTTTTTATTCTTGTTGAGAAACTCCACAAACGCATTTAAGCCACCGTCATAGCAGTAATTCTCCTCTCTGCCAGAACGTTCATCCCGTAGCAGGATATTAACCCCGGAGTTCAAGAACGCCAGCTCTCGCAGGCGATTTGCCAGGATATCAAAGTGAAACTCTATGTTGGTAAAGGTCTCAGCCGAAGCCTTAAAACGTACCGCTGTTCCTGAAGCCTCGGTGTCACCCACCTGTGCCAGAGGTGCCTGGGGCACACCGTGGCGGTATATCTGTTCATACAGCTTTCCCTGCCGACGAATTGTCAGGGTGAGCTCTTCGGAGAGGGCGTTTACCACCGACACTCCCACACCGTGCAGTCCGCCAGACACCTTGTAAGAATTGTCATCAAACTTACCCCCCGCGTGTAGCACCGTCATAATAACTTCGGCCGCAGACACACCCTCCTCATGAATTTCGGTGGGTATTCCGCGGCCATCGTCAGACACCGATACCGACTCATCTGGATGGATTGTGACCAAAACCTGGCTACAGTGCCCGGCAAGTGCTTCGTCAATCGAGTTATCTACCAGCTCAAACACCATGTGGTGCAGTCCGGTACCATCATCGGTGTCCCCAATATACATACCGGGGCGCTTACGCACCGCATCCAGGCCTTTTAGAACCTTAATGCTGGAGGAGTCATAAGTTTGATTCTGTTCACTCATGGGTATCATTACCTGTTGTCATGTTTATAAAGGCGCTTGTTGGTCTTCTTCCCACGCTCGCTAGGCGAGTGTTACTGCACCATGTTTCACGTGGAACAAAGCGACAGATTGAGCCTGTTCAGACCAAAAGCGCTGAATTTCCTCTTTCTCCACACAGGTCACAAACACCTGTGCGTCCAAATTTGCCATTTGCTCACAAACCAGCCTTGTCCTGGTGTCATCCAGCTCAGAGGGCAGGTCGTCTACCAAATAGGTGCAGCGCCGGCGTCCCTGGCTTGAAAGTAACTTGCCCTGGGCCAGCTTTAGCGCGCACACCACCAGCTTTTGCTGACCTCGTGATAGTATCTCAGAGGCGGCATGCCCCTGGGTCACGATGCGTAAATCAGCCCGCTGGGGGCCCGCATGGGTGAACCCCTGTTCGCGGTCTGTCGCCTGGCCAGCTTCCAATGCCTCACTGTAGCTAAGCTTCCTATCCCAGCCTCGACGAAACCGAAACTCCAAGGTGTCCAGGTCTGGCGCCAATGCTGCTAGCAGCTCACCAACTACCGGTAGAAGCTGCTGTTGATAATGCTCCCTGGCCGCATTCAGTAACTCTCCGGCGGCAGCCAGCTTGTGGCTCCAAACATGCAATTCCTTGGTGCTGATCTTACCACGTCGGAGCAGCGTATTGCGCTGTCGTAAGCAACGTTGGAAGTTTTGCCACGTTGCCAAAAACGATTGTTCCACGTGGAACACCCCCCAATCCAGATACTGCCGCCTGGAAGCCGGCGCTCCAACCAACAAATCAAAACTGCTGGCGTTTAATACTTGCAGCGGTAGGTAAGATGCAAGTGCTGCCACCGTACGCTCAGGCGCACCATTAATACGAATTCTGGCTTGGGCAGTGGTATCGCGCTCAACCCCCAAGGTGGTCTCGCTGGAGCCCGCTTTAATTGCACCAAACACTGTACAGGCCCGCTCACCATGGGATATCAACGAACGGAGGCGAGTACCCCGAAAAGAACGAGCCATGCCCAGCAGGTGAATAGCTTCCAACGCACTGGTTTTACCGCTGCCGTTGTCCCCATAAAATATATTGTACTGCTGAAGGCCCCGTAGCTTAACGCTATCGAGGTTTCTAACATGCGTTATCTGGAGTCTGGAGAGTGCCATGGGAGCTCAAGGCTGTTAGTGAGTTTGTTGTCTTCCCAGCCCGTTCTGGTCAGATTAATGCAGGCTACAGTCACAGCCTCATCGGCATTACAACATAAAGTGAATCACCCTCTTCGGCCTCTTCCACCAGGGCGCTACTATTGGGGTCAGACAACGACAACTTCACCTTCTCACCACTTAAAACACCGAGCACATCAAGCAAGTAACCAACATTAAAACCTATTTCAACTGAATCGCCCTGGTACTCTACAGGTACTATTTCCTGGGCCTCTTCCTGCTCTGGGTTGTTGGCAACAATCTTCAAGTTGCCCTCTGTCAGTTCCATGCGTACGCCGCGGTACTTCTCGTTAGATAATATAGCAGCGCGGCTGAAAGCGTCTTTTAATTCCAGCCTTGATCCCACCACCATTTTATTGGCTGCGCGCGGCAATACCCGCTGGTATTCCGGGAACTTGCCGTCAACAAGCTTTGAGGTAAAGGTAAAGGCATCGGTTGTTGCACGGACATGGTTGCTACCAATGACCACAGAGATGTCGCCCTCATCGTCCAGTAACAGGCGGGATAATTCAATCACCCCTTTCCTGGGCAGAATAACCTTTGTTGATTCAGCAACTCCCAGTTCTGCCTGTAAACTGCACATAGCCAGACGGTGACCATCCGTCGCTACTACCCGAAGATGGCTTGAGTCCACTTCCCATAACATACCATTGAGATAGTAACGTACATCCTGCTGAGCCATAGCAAAACCCGTTCGCTCGATAAGGCGCCTTAACTGACTCTGCTTAACGGTAAATTGGTGAGTGCCAATGCTGTCCTCAACACTGGGAAATTCGCGGGCGGGCAGGGTGGATAAGGTAAACCGGCTGCGCCCAGACTTGAGCAATAACCTGGACTCCTCCAAACTAACCTCGATATTGCTGCCATCGGGCAAAGACTTACAAATATCAACCAATTTTCGTGCGGGAACCGTAACTTCACCAGGCTCACCAGCAGCAGCCAGGCTCATGCGACCAATTAACTCTACTTCCAGGTCGGTGCCTGTAATAGCCAGTTTGTCCCCATCTAGTACCATTTTTACATTGGCAAGTATGGGTAATGTCTGGCGCCTTTCTACCACACTGGCTACCAGATTCAGTGGTTTAAGTAGGGTATCGCGTGCAATAGCGAACTTCATAGATGTATTACCTTATCAATCAGGTGATGGTATTTATGGATTGTCCGGGTTTCCCTTGGCGAATGCGTCAGGTTGTCAAGGAGCGTAACAGATTCGTGTAGTCTTCACGAATATCTGAGTTGGTTTCACGCAATTCTTTAATCTTACGACAGGCATGTAACACCGTGGTGTGATCGCGACCACCAAAACTATCGCCAATTTCTGGTAAGCTGTGGTTGGTAAGCTCCTTGGCCAGTGCCATTGCTACCTGCCGGGGGCGGGCCACACTGCGGCTGCGGCGCCGCGACATCATATCAGCCACTCTAATTTTATAGTACTCAGCCACGGTTCGCTGAATATTGTCCAGACTGACCTGTTTATCCTGCAGTGCCAGCAAATCCTTCAAGCTGTCTTTCACCAGGTCGATATCCACCGGTCTGGAGGTGAATCTGGCACTGGCAAGCACCCTTTTAAGCGCGCCTTCCAGTTCGCGAACATTTGAACGAATTTTCTGGGCAATAAAAAATGCAGACTCGTGGGGCAGCTCAATTTCTGACTGCTCAGCTTTTTTCATTAAAATGGCAACCCTGGTTTCAAGCTCCGGTGGCTCAACTGCTACCGTTAATCCCCAGCCAAAACGTGACTTTAAGCGCTCTTCCAGCCCGTCAATTTCCTTGGGGTAGCGATCGCAGCTCAGTATCATTTGCTGGCCGCCTTCGAGCAAGGCATTGAAGGTATGGAAAAACTCTTCCTGGGAGCGTTCTTTACGGGCAAAAAACTGAATGTCGTCAATCAACAGGGCATCAACCGAGCGGTAATAACGTTTAAAATCATTGATAGCGTTAAGTTGCAGGGCTTTAACCATATCTGCTACAAAACGCTCGGAGTGTAAATAAACAACTTTGGCTTCAGGGTTATTCACCCGCAATGCATTCCCCACCGCATGCATGAGGTGAGTTTTACCCAAGCCTACACCCCCATAGAGGAACAGGGGATTATAAGAACCACCGGGGTTTTCTGCCACCTGGCGCGCTGCGGCAAGCGCCATCTGGTTCGACTTGCCTTCCACAAAGCGCTCAAACGTCAGCACATCCACCAGATTATGGTCATGCTGTATACGAGAGCTTATATCGGCAATCACCGGCCTTCTTGCCGGTGCAGGTATGGCTTGTGGCCGATGTACTGGCGTGTTCACTTGCGGATTAGCTAAAGAAGAGCTTGCGTGGGGCTGGGGAGTGTGTTGCTCCCGACCTGGTTGTGCCAACGGGGGGAGTCCGCTTACCGCCGAACCTGAAACCATGGGTGATAGTCCAGACTGGTAGGCTGAAGTCACTTCCGGTTTTTGCAAGGGTGCTTGAAGATGTTGTTCCTGTAATTGGGCGCTGGCGACATGAGATGAGTTAGCCATGCCAGAAATAAATCCACCTTTTACAGCGCCATCGACGACTTTCACCTCCAGGCTCACATCAGCTGCACCGACACCAACTTCCTGTAATAATTGGGCAATGCGCGGGAAGAATTTATCGAGGACAAAATCTTTAATAAATCGGTTGGGAGCAGTAAGCCGCAATTGTTGTCCATTTGAGGACACCTGCAGTGGTCTTATCCAAGTATTGAATTGTTGCGCCGGCAATTCTGTTTTTAGGCAATCAGTGCAATGCTGCCACTTTAATTCTGACAAAGCTCTTCCCCGTAAGTTAGTAAGCACCAACTCACTCATCTCTCTCGTTCAGGAGTCTATTTTTTAACTAGGCCGTCTCTGGCGACCTGAGGATTGAATCATACTCCCCTAACAGCGAGTTATCCACACGAAAGTTAAAAATATTTTTAATTATATTATCATTATAAAACATATACTTAAGTAATAATTGGCTAATTTTTAAGCAACCAACCAGAATACTCGACTGCATAACTAAATCTGTGGATAAGCTGTGGATATGTTAGTAGTAAAGTGTGGACTTATGGCTGAAAGCGGCACCAATTCTGGCCACGGGTGCCACCAAAAACTGTTAGCTGATAAGCGGACAGCTCACACCTATGCCGCTACTTTTGGGTAAATAGTTTCTTTTAAAATCGATTGAATTGAGCCGAGTGTTTAACTAGAATACACGCCCTTTTCGCGTCGGGGGACTTAGGTCACTCCGTAGCTGATACCAGACAATTTGATTTGAGTGGATTTTTGCCATGAAAAGAACATTTCAACCTAGCGTTATAAAACGCAAACGCACACACGGATTCCGCGCTCGGATGGCCACTAAAGGCGGCCGTAAGTTGTTAAGCCGTCGCAGAGCCAAAGGACGCGTACGTCTATCTGCTTAATCGTCAACTGGCCCGCCAGGAATTTGGAAGCCAGCTCAGGCACATCACCCCGTGACCCACTGTTTTTCGAAATCCAGGCGCCTACTGACTAAAACGGACTACCAGCAGGTATTTGATGGTGCGCAAGCCAAGGCGTCACACCGACATTTTTTGTTACTGGCTAAACCCAACAACTTTGCCGATAATCGCCTTGGTTTGATTATCGCTAAAAAAAATGTGCGACTGGCGGTTAACCGCAACCACATCAAGCGATTAGTCCGAGAGTTTTTTCGCCACCACGCTCCCTGCTCCCAACCTGCTGACATCATACTTTTGGCAAGACGGGGTCTGGGTGAGCTGGACAATGCCGAACTATCCTCTATATTGAAGCTGCAATGGCATAGGCTCGACCGACAGCTTGGAAAAACACGTAGTAGCATCAACACATGCCAGGGATAATCATGCGCCGCTTCATACTATTTTTGCTGCAATGCTATCGAGTTGTTCTAAGCCCGCTGCTGGGTAATAACTGCCGTTTTTATCCCAGTTGTTCAAGTTATATGATTGAAGCTATTGAACACTATGGTGTTCTAAAAGGTAGCCTGATGGGCGCCAAACGGCTGGCTCGTTGCCACCCCTGGCACGAAGGGGGCATTGACCCCGTTCCAGAACGTACCTGTTCTCACTCTCATTAAAAGCTGATACCACTATGGATGTTCAACGACTCTTGCTCATTGGCGCAGCAGCTGCCCTCTCATTTATGTTATTGACTGAATGGGTGGCCTTTAAGGAGGCTAAGGCAAAACCCGAATCGGGGAACGCTACACGCCTGAGCTCGCAGCAACCCCCCCCACTGCAAGACGATTTGACCACAGTATCTGATCTTCCCAGTGACGTGACACTGAATGAAGCATCAGAGTCGGATGATATCCCCGATGATCCTACCGCCGATGCAGTGGCAACAGATATCCCAGGTGCTGGCAGTGCCAACGTAATAGCTGGTAACAACTTGATCCAAATTAAAACTGACGTGCTTGAGCTGGCCATCGACCTTGAAGGTGGCGATATAATCGAGGCAGCTCTTCCCAAATTCCCTGTCGCACTGAGCACACCAGATATTCCTTTTGTCTTGCTCGAACACAACCAGGGGCGTTCTTATATCGCCCAAAGTGGGCTAATTGGAGTTGACGGCATCGATGCTAAAGGTCGCGCCAATTACCGTACCTCTGTAAAGCGCTATGTACTGCAATCAGGTGCCGAGGAACTATCGGTTGATCTGATCTGGCAAGGGGATAATGATGTATCAGTCATTAAACGCTACACCGTTAGACAAGGTGACTACCTTATCGATGTAGATTTTTTGGTGGCCAATAATGGTAGTGAGCGTTGGCAAGCCAATCTGTTTGGCCAAATCAAACGAGATAGCTCTGAAGATCCCTCAAAAAGCCAATCAGGCATGGGGATGCAGTCTTTTGTTGGGGCAGCGCTGACCACACCGGACGATCGGTTCATCAAACATAGTTTCAGTGACATGGAAGACGAGCCTTTCAAAGGAAAGTTGCCCGGAGGCTGGGTTGCCATGATCCAGCACTACTTCCTGAGCGCCTGGGTTCCCAACCCTGAACAAACCCACGCCTACAGCACCCGTGTCACCCGTGGTGGATTTAACATTGCCGGTTTTACCAGCCCGACCCTCACTGTAGACCCGGGGAACACGGGTAGCACCGGGGCCAGTTTCTACATGGGCCCTAAAGATCAATACCGTCTTAAAGAGATTTCCCCTTATCTGGAGTTAGCAGTAGATTACGGCTGGCTGTGGTGGATTGCCCAGCCTTTGTTTTGGCTGCTAACCAAAATGTTTGCCTTTGCTGGAAACTGGGGTGTGGCCATTATTTTGTTAACGGTACTGGTCAAAGCGGCATTTTTTAAATTATCTGCTACTAGCTACCGCTCTATGGCACGCATGCGTGCGGTGCAGCCAAAAATGCAATCAATTCGTGACCAGTACGGCGACGATAAACAAAAACAATCCCATGCACTGATGGAGCTGTATAAAAAAGAGAAGGTCAATCCAATGATGGGCTGTTTACCAGTGTTGGTGCAAATGCCCGTGTTTATTGCTCTGTACTGGGTGTTATTTGAAAGCTATGAATTACGCCAAGCGCCTTTTGCCTTGTGGCTCACTGACCTATCGGTGATGGACCCGTATTTTGTGCTGCCACTGATGATGGGAGCCAGTATGTGGTTTATGCAACGACTAAACCCGCCACCACCTGATCCCATGCAGGCTAAGATCATGCAGTGGCTACCAGTGATGTTTACCTTTTTCTTCCTTTGGTTCCCAGCTGGCTTAGTGCTGTACTGGGTGGTTAACAACCTGCTTTCAATGACCCAACAGTATGTTATTACCCGGCAAATTGAGAAGGCAGCCGCCGGTCATTAGCGCCGCAGCGTCATGAGCACAGCAGCGCGGCTTGAACAGGATACAATTGCTGCAATAGCCACGGCACCAGGTCGTGGTGGTGTGGGTATTATCCGTTTATCAGGGCCTTGCTCACTGGCTATTACCGAGCAAATCTGTGCTTGTACCTTAACTCCCCGCCACGCTTATTATTGCAGCTTTAGCAACAGCACCACTGCTATTGACAGCGGTATTGCCCTGTATTTTAAGGCGCCACACTCCTTCACTGGCGAGGACGTCACCGAGCTGCACGCCCACGGTGGGCCGGTTGTTCTTGACTTACTACTACAAGCCGTTTTTGAGCTGGGCGCGCGGCCAGCTGAGGCGGGAGAATTTTCCAAACGTGCCTTTCTCAACAACAAAATAGATCTGGCGCAAGCAGAAGCTATCGCCGACCTGATCAATAGCAGCACCGAACAAGCCGCTGTTAACGCCAATCGCTCACTGCAAGGAGAGTTTTCCAAAAAAATCCATCAACTGGTAGAAGCTGTTACCCACTTGCGGATCTACGTTGAAGCTGCTATCGATTTTCCGGAGGAAGAAATCGATTTTCTGGGTGATGGCAAAATAGCTTCAGCACTCACCGCTACCCTACAACAAATGCAGGCGGTATTAGCGCAGGCCCAGCAAGGATCCATTATTCAAGAAGGCATGAAGCTGGTTATTGCGGGCAAACCCAACGCTGGCAAGTCCAGTTTACTAAACGCGTTGGCAGGCAAAGACCGGGCTATTGTCACTGCGGTTGAGGGCACTACCCGTGATGTATTAACAGAGTACATCCAGATTGACGGTATGCCACTGCATATTGTTGATACAGCAGGGCTGCGCCACAGTAATGAGGAGGTTGAACAGGAAGGCATTCGCCGGGCCACCGAAGAAATGGCTTCGGCAGATCGTATCTTATTGTTGGTTGATGGGCGTAATACCAAGGCTCATGGCGCAAACTTTGACGGTATTCTTGGCGGTGACTCCACACTACTACCAACAAATATCCCCATCACGGTTATTCGAAACAAGTGTGACTTAACAGGCACGGCACCGCATATTGAGAAACAGGAAGACCCCCCTGTCATACATTTATCAGCCAAAACAGGGGATGGAATAAACTTGTTAAGGCAACATTTGAAACAATGTGCGGGTTACTCTGACTCCGCCGAGGGCCTGTTTTCTGC
>Ga0316189_10001970_pt1 | contig 20297 bp, 14 predicted proteins | sample LowCovwburrow_MG_FD_204930 | JGI IMG/M metagenome (GOLD analysis project Ga0316189, IMG submission 204930) | Coastal sediment microbial communities from Maine, United States - Lowes Cove worm burrow | ecosystem: Environmental > Aquatic > Marine > Coastal > Sediment | place: USA: Maine... | reverse complement strand
GCCGACCCCGCCACCGAACTTAAAATGGATGAGCGAGGTCGAATTGATGTGGATCATGAATGCCGGACCAATATCGACGGAGTATGGGCGATTGGCGATGCTGTAAAAGGTCCTATGCTGGCTCATAAAGGGTCGGAAGAAGGAGTCGCGGTTGCTGAAATGATTGCCGGCCAACACGCACATATAAATCACGATAATGTGCCTTGGGTTATTTACACTCATCCTGAAATTGCATGGGTAGGAATTACCGAGGAAACCGCCAAGGAACAAGGTATCAATTATAAAACTGGCTTCTTTCCCTTCGCCGCTAATGGACGCTCTTTGGCAATGAACGAAAAAGGCGGCCGAGTAAAAATGATCGCTGACGCCGACACTGACAGAATCCTCGGAGTGCACATCCTCGGCCCGAGCGCCTCTGAACTCATTTCTGAAGCGGTGCTGGCAATGGAGTACTCGGCGTCGACTGAAGACATTGCCCGAACTATACATGCCCACCCAACACTTGCTGAGGCCATGCATGAAGCGGCGTTGTCAGTTGATGGTCGCGCTCTACATAAAGTTAACTAAGCCACATTGCTTGTGAGCCACTGAATGAATATCCAGAGCACAACTTTCCCGCACGAAATTTTCAAAGCCTATGATATCAGGGGCATTGTCGATAAAACCCTGACCGAAGACATGGTATTCGAAATCGGGCGCGCAGTTGGCAGTGAGCTTATCGACCAGGGTGGCAATAGTATCGTTATTGGTCGTGACGGCAGGCTCTCTGGCCCAAGGCTAGCCACCGCCCTGAGTAATGGACTGCGAGCCAGCGGAGTTGACGTAGTCGATGTAGGCCTTGCGCCCTCCCCTGTTGTCTACTACTCAAGTTACTCACTCGGAATACCATCTTGCATCGCCATTACCGGCAGCCATAACCCACCAGATTATAACGGCCTCAAGATGGTGGTGGATGGAGTCACTTTGTCGGCTGAACGTATTCAAGCACTTAAACAGCGAATAATCGCCAGAGATTATCACTCAGGCAACGGTGGCTATCGGCAACAAGAGATCATACAAGATTATATTCAAAAAATTGTTTCGGACATCAAGCCACAACGCAAACTCAAAATTGTGATTGATTGCGGCAATGGCGTGGCTGGAGCAACCGCGCCTAGCGTTTTTAATGAAATTGGCTGTAAGGTGCATGAACTGTTCAGCGAGGTAGATGGCACTTTCCCAAACCATCATCCCGACCCTAGCCAAATCGAAAACTTACAAGATCTGATTTTGGCGGTCGAACAACACGATGCAGATCTTGGGCTGGCCTTCGATGGTGATGGCGACCGCTTGGGTGTGGTAAGCCGCAAAGGTGAAGTTGTGTGGCCAGATAGACAAATGATTTTATTTGCCAGAGATATTCTTGAACGCAACCCTGGAACCGAAATCATCTATGACGTTAAGTGTACTCGAAACCTCCCTGCCGAGATTGAGAAGGCCGGCGGCATAGCCACAATGTGGCGCACCGGTCACTCATTTATCAAAGCCAAACTCAAAGAATCGGGTGCTGCACTCGCAGGTGAAATGAGCGGTCATATCTTTTTCAAAGAAAGATGGTTTGGTTTCGATGATGGTGTGTATGCCGGAGCCCGACTAATCGAGCTATTGGCAAAGCAAGCTCAATCGCCACAACAAATTTTCGACCAGCTACCGAATAGCATTAATACGCCTGAACTGCGTATCGATTTTGCCGAAGGCGAACACTATAAATTCATGGATAAACTTCAAGCCTCTGCCAAGTTTGAGAATGCCGAAGTCAGCACCATAGATGGCTTACGCGTTGACTACACAAACGGTTTTGGCTTAGTTCGACCGTCTAACACAACGCCAATTTTGGTATTAAGGTTTGAAGGTGATACGCAAGCTGCAATAAAGTCGATTCAGTCTGACTTTGCTAATGCAATTCACACGGTAGACCCCGACATTGCGCTGCCCTTTTAACGCAACAACACCTAGCCCTCAAGCCTAAACACTCGCATTACTAAAGCGTGGTAACGCAATCTTACAGAGTTTACAATTTGTAAATGAGAACAAATTCCTTGGCATTCCTGCGCGCTGGTTATGATCGCTTCCTCGAAGCCCAGCAAGTGCGCATGTCAAGTAATTATCAAGGCTTGGCCTTACTGGCAGTTTTAGGCTTAATAAGCGGCTTACTTGCTGGTGGTGTTATTGTTTTATTTAGAATGTCGATGGACGCTGCTGCCAGTCAAACGCTACCCTTTGGTGACATAGAAGGCTTCGAAGACCTATCCCACTCAAGCCGCTTTTTGTTATGCGTTGGCGGCGGCCTATTGGTGGGCTTGCTCCTAAATTACCTAAAACAGAATAATCGCAGCGTTGGTGTTGTCCACGTTATAGAGCGTCTAGATTACCACCAGGGTCATCTGCCTCTAAAGAACGCCGTTGTGCAATTTTTTGCCGCTGGAATTAGCTTACTTAGCGGTCATTCTGTCGGGCGTGAGGGGCCATCGGTACATCTGGGAGCGGCATCCGGAAGCATCTTGGGTAGAGTATTACGGGTACCAAACAATAGCGTTAGAATATTGGTTGGGAGTGGTGTTGCAGCAGCAATCGCCGCCGCGTTCAACACCCCGTTGGCAGGCGTAATCTTTGCCATGGAAGTGGTCATCATGGAATACACCGTAATCGGTTTCACCCCCATCATCATCGCAGCGGTAAGCGCCACAACCTTAACTCGCTTAACGCTAGGCGACGATAGCGCGTTTACGGTTCCGGCATTCGAACTCAACGCCATTCATGAAATTCCGATTGTGATCGTTATGGGTGCAATCATAGGCTGTATCTCGGCAGCCTTCATTCATACAGCCATGTTCACCAGCAGCCTTTTCCTAACCCAGGCAATTTGGATACGCACTCTAATTGCAGGCGTAATCACCGGCACCATAGCACTACTCTTGCCACAAATCATGGGGACTGGCTACGATACCGTAAACCACATATTATTGGCTCAAATTGGTGTCAGTGGCATCATTCTACTGACCATTGCAAAAACATTAACCACTGCCACCGCGGTAGGTTTAGGCATACCCGCTGGACTGATCGGCCCCGTTTTATTCATCGGTGCTGCCGCCGGAGGCAGCATAGGCCTGATCTCAGCGACCATCATTCCAGATGTGGCCAGCTCCGGATTTTATGCATTGCTTGGCATGGCAGCAATGATGGCTGCCACGCTGCAGGCACCTTTGGCGGCATTAATCTATCTATTAGAGTTGAGTGCCACACAAGAAATAATCTTACCAGGCATGGCCGCAGTAATTACTGCTTCTTTGGTGACTCGTGTTGTTTTTAAAAAATCTTCAATTTATAGACACTTAATGTTGGCGCGCGGACTTGATTATCGCAATACGCCTATGTCGATGGCCCTACGGCGAATTGGCGTTGCCGGCGTAATGGATAGAGATTTTTCACAACAGAAAAAAATTGTAAGCGCTCAGCAAGCCCATGACTTACTGAAGCAGGCGCCGCGCTGGATTTTACTAAAAGATGAAAATCAACGCCGAGAAAACTGCCTGCTACCGCTAACCGATTTAGCACGCTATTTAAGCGAGTTAGATGGAAAGGACGAAGATAGCTCATCAATCAATCTATACACAATACCCGCCAAACGACATGAGGCTGGCTCAATAGAAATTATCGCCACACTACAAGAGGCACAAGAGCGAATGCTGAAAAACCAATATGAAGCGCTGTTTGTAACAGGAGCCCACGGAGCGACCAAACAAAGAGTTTACGGCGTAATCACTCGCGAACATATTGAAAATGCCTATCATCTCTAGTTTTCAATAATAGCCACTAATTTAGCCACTAAAGACATGCAATCACCTAAATCAAGCATGCATGGCACCGTTCTGGTTGCCAGCGGCGCTATCGGCGCCGGAATGTTCTCCCTACCGATTGTATCAGCAGGAATGTGGTTTTCGTGGGCCGCAATAGGCTTGTGCGCTATTTGGCTTCTGAACCTCTACGCCACTCTACTCTTGCTTGAATCGAATTTAAGGTTTCCCGCCGGAGCCAGTTTCGATACTCTGGTTGGTTCTACGCTCGGCAAAAGCTGGAACTTCATAAACAATATAGCCATTGCGTTTGTGATGTATATTCTGCTTTACGCCTATTTCAGTGCAAGTGGAAGCATTGTGGAACAGAGCTACACGGCTGTACTTGGATCAAACAACGAGATTCCACAAAACCAATTAGGCTTTTTGTTTGGCTTGCTCATGGCGATACTTGTGTGGTTAGGAACTTCGCTTGTTACTCGCATCTGCCTAGTGTTGCTGCTAGCGATGATATTAAGTTTTCTGATGTCGACCTCAGGATTGTTGTTGCAAATTCAACTACCTAATCTAATAGAGGGTGGCCCGCTGTCCTTGAGCATGACGCCTTACATTTGGGCCGCTCTGCCTTATTTTGTTGCCTCATTTGCCTGCAGCGGACTAGTTCCAAGCTTAGTCAAATATTATGGGCATCAAGCTACTATCGTTAAGAAGAGTTTGATCAATGGCACATTGATCTCGTTTGTTGTTTATCTGTCATGGCTTGCCGCTTGCTATGGAAACATAGGCCGCGAAGAGCTCGCTCCAATCATTAGCGCGGGCGGCAATATGGGCGATTTAAGTGCTGCGCTTCAGTTAAATGCTAAAGGCTCTGGCCTAGGAAAAACCTTAAACCTGTTCTCCAACTTCGCAATTATTAGCTCTTTTTTGAGTATAGGTTTGGGGCTTTTTGACTATATAGCTGATCGCTTTAAATTCAAAGATTCGGCTGTAGGCAGAGCCAAAAGCGCAGCAATAACCTTTATACCTCCCGCAGCATTTAGTTATTTCTATCCGCATGGCTTCATTATTGCCATCGGTTACGCAGGCTTGATAGTCCTTTTCAGTTTCTTCATAGTGCCAGTTGTAATGGCCTATACGCACCGACAAAACGGCGAACCGCTGACATACAAGGTTACTGGAGGTGTAGCTGTGCTTGGTGGAATATTGCTAGCCAGCGTCCTATTGGCCTGTTTTAAGATACTAGGGACCTTCAACCTACTTCCGATATATCCCTAAACTCCAACAGCTTACAACTTCAAAAGCTCGGAGATGGCATCAACATAACCTTGTTTTCCCCTTCCCGATATTTGCATGATACAGGCATCTTCGATCAATGATACGCGACGAAACTCCTCTCGCTTATGAATATCTGACAGGTGAACCTCAACCGTAGGCACTTGGCAGCCAGTGATCGCATCGCGCAAAGCAACTGAATAATGCGTGAGACCACCGGCATTAATAATCATGCCATCCGCCCAGCGACGATTAGCCTGCAGGCTATCAATAATAGAGCCTTCATGATTGGATTGATAAAACTTCAGCTTATGCCCCTGCGCCACAGGATTATTACGCAGCCATTGGTTCAATTGGTCCAAGCTTTCCGAGCCATACACTTCTGGCTCACGCTCACCTAACAAATTCAAATTAGGCCCATTAATTATTAATATCTTCATAGCTCCAATTTCAGCATCTTAGCAAATTAAGTCGTAGACGCCTGACTTAAGCTTTCAACTATGTCATCGGCACTGACATCGGTATTAATCACCGCGTTACCGATTTTATCCAGCAAGATAAAGCTCAGCTTGCCATTAATGTTTTTCTTGTCATGCGACACCACCTCCAGCACTTTATCGGCTGAAACGGTGTTCAATTCAGGCAGCGGGAATCGGTTTAACAAAGCCTGTGCTTCAAGATATTCATCTTCTGCCAATAGCCCCTTTTTGCGTGAAATGTAATTTGCGCATTTCATGCCATATAAGACCGCTTCGCCATGATAGATCCCACCGTAATCCTGAATGGTTTCAAAGGCGTGTCCAATGGTATGCCCAAAGTTAAGCAATTTACGCTCACCATTTTCGAACTGATCATTTGACACTATCTGGCTCTTTATTCGACAGCTCTTAGAGATAATCTCGCTTAGCAAATCGTTATCTTTAAGCCCGACCAAATCATCAAAGCGTGCCTGAATAGTGGCGAAGATGGAACGATCTCGAATAAACCCATACTTGATTGCCTCACCTAAAGATGAAATCACGTTTCGAGTCGGCAAAGTCTCCAAAAAACCAGGATCAACCAAAACTGCCTTTGGTTGATAAATAGCACCTACTAAGTTTTTACCAGCGGCCAAATTAACCGCTGTCTTACCACCTATCGCAGAGTCAATCATGGCCAGCAAGGTAGTGGGTATTTGAACATAAGGAATACCGCGCATATAGGTGGAAGCTACAAAACCGCCCAAATCGCCCACCACACCGCCACCTAGAGCCAGCAACACCGATGAGCGATCGCAACCCAGTTGAACCATTTGCGACCAAACCAGTTCGGCCTGCTGAATATTCTTGGCAGTTTCATCGCCCGGCACGGTGATTACCGCTATCTTGAATCCGGCACCCTCTAATTCATCAATAACCGTTCGATACAAGGCGTAAATTGAGTCTTGGGTTAACACCACCCACTGCTGCCCATTATTGCGAGCAGATAATAGCTCATGCAATTGCATCCGCAGGCCGTAGCCCACTGTAATGTCGTAAGAATCTGCGCCTAATTCTAGGGGGATTACTTGCCGTAATGATTGGTTCATTGAAGGAATTTTGAGAGCTTGAATTAGATTTGAGAATTTTAACTGTAAATTGATTCTATCAACAGATTTAATAACATGGGAATCCAGCTAAGCTGAAATATCAATCGCAATTAATAAGGTATATCACGGGGTTCCAAGGTTGACGGGCTTTTGAGATGCAGTACTGAGGTTCTATATTAAGCTGGAGCACACAATAAGCCGAGGCCTTACAATACGCTGAGGCTCTTCATTTCGCTGAGGCTCTTCATTTCGCTGAGGCTCCTCATTTCGCTGAGGCTCCTCATTTCGCTGAGGCTCCTCATTTCGCTGAGGCTCTATTTTATAAGTTTCTCAAGATCTCTGACCAGTGCGTTCATGTCAACATGCGCAACTATATTGCCACCCATCCAAATTTCGACCGAATAAACTGCCTGAGCAACTAACATTTGAAGACCATTCACGGTATTAGCGCCTTTAGACTCGGCGGCTTTTAAGAACGCAGTTTGTAGCGGATTATAAATTAAATCGAAGGCCAACATATTCGATCCAAAAACTTGCTCACTGATTGGCAGAGATTGTGTGTCTGGCGACATACCTACCGAGGTGGTATTTATCACGCAATCTATCTGCTTGGAGCGTTCAATAAGCTGTTGCTCATCTACTATGTCTACGCTTACCTGATCGTTAAGCGTTAAAATTGTCTGTTGTAACAGTTCAGCTCTTTCTGGCGTACGGTTAACGATAGACACCCGCTTGGCTGAACCCTCAGCAAGTACCGCGCCCACCGCTTGTGCGCTTCCGCCAGCGCCGACAATGGCAAACTCATTTCCTTCAATGGAAACCCCACTCTGACGCAATGAATAAGCAAAGCCCAGCAAATCGGTATTGTAGCCAGTCAGTTTATTACCAACACGATTAATACAATTTACCGCTTTGATAAGATTGGCTTTACTATCAACTTCATCAAGCAACGAAATTACCGATGCTTTGTGTGGGATTGTCACATTGATACCATCGAAGCCTCCCACTTTAAAACCTGTGAAAAAACTTTTAAGCCGCTCCTCTGGCAACTCCACAGTGCGATAGGATGCATCGTCGATTTCCAATTGACGATAAATTGCCTTATGCAAGGCAGGACTTAAACTATGGCCTAGTGGCTCCCCTAGTAAAGCGAATCGTTTCAAATCTATGCCTGTTCCTAGTATATTTTTGTGGTTAACACTTTTACATTATTGATCAATTTTCTCTCCAGCCACCTTCCAAAACAATACTGGAACTGAAATTCAAGACCAAAGCTACAACTGCATTCTATTAAAACCAACGCCTTGACTACTCTATTTAGCTACTATGAATAGCAAAAAACAATCATGCGGCTTTGGCGCTACGCCTTGATCGTATCGCATTTGCGAGGCTACGGCAAAGTTCCTCTGTTTCTTCCCACCCAACACAGCCATCAGTAATGCTCTGGCCATAGGTTAATTGTTGGCCCTCAACCACACTCTGGCCACCCTCAACAAGGTGAGATTCGATCATTACCCCAAACACCTTTTGCTCGCCTGCCGCGAGCTGCGAACACACATCAGCACATGCTTCGCGTTGCCTAGAATATTTCTTATAGCTATTTGCATGGCTAAAATCAATCATTATGTTTGGCCTTAAGCCAGCGGCCTCCAGTAAATCAACAGACTGCTTAACATGCGCCGCAGAAAAGTTTGGCTCCTTATTGCCACCGCGCAAAATAATATGACAATACTCGTTACCGGTGCTATTGAAAATCGCTGTTCGCCCTTCCTTAGTCACGGAAAGAAAGTGATGAGGATTACTGGCTGCTCCAATAGCATCCACCGCAATTTTCAGATTGCCATTGGTGCCATTTTTAAAGCCAACGGGACATGACAATCCTGAAGCGAGTTCTCGATGGCATTGGCTTTCTGTGGTTCGGGCACCGATGGCCCCCCAAGCTACAACATCACCAGTGTATTGAGGAGTGATTAAGTCGAGGTACTCGCAGCCTGCAGGCATTCCAAGCTCGTTGATGGACAGCAATAATTGTCGTGCAATACCCAAACCTTTGTTCACATGATAGCTGCCATTAAGATCTGGATCATTGATTAGGCCTTTCCAGCCAACCGTAGTTCGGGGTTTCTCAAAATAAACCCGCATAACAATGACCAATTCTTGCTCAAGCTCAGCCTTCAAACCCGATAGTTTCTGAGCATATTCCAAGGCACTCTTAGGGTCATGTATGGAGCAAGGTCCAACAATTGCCACTAGCCGATCATCCTTACCCGACATGATATCCTGAATCTCCTGGCGGGCATTGGCAGTGCAAAGGCTGGCCTCTTCAGTAATGGGAAATTGTTCATGGATAATTGCCGGAGAAACAAGTTCTTTAGTGGCCGCAATCCTTACATCATCTGTCTGTTTCATTACAACTATTACTATCTTTTTAAGTAGGTTATGTTTAGAACTGGAATATAACACATCCTTTGTGGATTAAGCTCATAGGGACTATGTTTATAAGACCTATGTTTATAGGGGCGATGTTTAAATTTATTTCTATGCCCTTTTTTGTTTGTTATTAACTGTCGCCAACTCTAATATACTCGCCTAAGATTCTAGTAGCACAAAGCTGCTTGCCATTTACATTTTTAGTGATTGCACAATGCCTAACACCAATAATTTGAACCTATATTTACACCCAGAGTTAAGCCTGCTTGCGTTTAACGAACGTGTGCTTAATATGGCCCTACAAGAAGAGACACCGTTATTGGAGCGACTCAAGTTTCTGTGCATTTTTTCGTCCAATATGGATGAGTTTTTTGAGATTAGGGTTTCGGGTTTGAAGGCAAAAGCACAAAGCAGTTTATCGGCCGAAGGCTTTGATGGGCTTAGCCCACAAATTGCCTTGGACAGGATTGCGCACAAAGCACATATGCTGATTGACCTGCAGTACGACACCCTCAACAATAGTGTGCTGCCAGAGCTAACAAAGCACGGCATTCATTTTCTGCCTAGGGCAAGTTGGTCAGAAGAGCAGGCAAAATGGTTAAAGCAGTATTTCAAACGAGAAGTTCTCCCCATTTTGACCCCAATTCGGCTAGACCCAGCCCACCCGTTTCCGCTCACCATCAACAAGGGGCTGTCGATCGTGGTCGACTTGCACGACCCCGAACGGGATGATGCTCACAATATTGCGGTGGTTCCAGCGCCGCGTGTTCTACCCCGAATAATTCAACTCCCCGCCGAACTCTGCAACAGCGAATACGAGTATGTTTACCTTTCCACCATAATTCACGCCCACATCGACAAACTCTTCAGCAACGTAGAAGTGCTTGGTTGCCACCAATTCCGGATTACCCGAAACAGTGACCTGTATGTCGATGTTGAAGAAGTTGAAGATCTGGCACGCGCCCTAGAAGGTGAACTTCCGTCTCGACTTTATGGGGAGGCGATTCGGCTGGAAGTCTCCAAAAATTGCCCAAAACGTATCGTCAAATTTCTGCGTGAGCGATTTCAATTAGACGAGAGCTTTATATACCACGTCGATGGGCCGGTTAACCTCAACCGTTTAATCACGGTACCGGATATGGTTAATCGGCCGCAAATCAAATACCATAATTTCAGTCCTTCCGTCCCTTACTCGCTGTCGGCCCAGACAAATGTTTTCGATTCAATTAATCAGGGCGACATTCTGTTACATCATCCGTTTCAGTCATTTGCTCCTGTGGTGGAATTGTTGCGACAAGCGGCTAGCGACCCAGATGTGCTGGTAGTCAAACAAACCCTTTACAGAACCGGGCCTGACTCAGTTGTAATACAACATCTCTGCGATGCGGCCAGAGCAGGCAAAGAAGTCACGGTGATTGTTGAACTAATGGCTAGGTTTGATGAGCAAAACAACCTAGCCACCGCGCAGCGGCTACAGCAATCTGGCGCGCATGTAATCTATGGCATGGTCGGCAAAAAAACGCATGCAAAGATGTTAATGATCGTGCGCAAAGAAGGCAATAAACTCAAGCGTTATGTACATTTAGGCACTGGTAATTACCATCAAGCAAATACCCGAACTTACACCGACTACGGATTATTAACCAACGACAAAGCAATATCCCAAGATGTGCATGAAATATTCATGCAATTGACCTCGCAGGTACCAAACCCTGAGCTACAAAAATTATCTCAATCACCGTTTGGAATTAGCAGCATGCTCATCAATCGCATCAACACAGAGATCGACAACGCCAAAGCGCATAAGCCTGCTAGAATAATTTTCAAGGTCAATGGGCTTTCCAGTCAGGGCATCATCGATGCTTTGTACCAAGCATCTCAGGCAGGCGTGAAAATTGATTTGATTGTCAGAGGCATATGCTGTTTACGACCTGGAATTACGCCAATATCCGACAATATTCAGGTTCGCTCAATCGTGGGCCGATTTCTTGAGCACGGCCGAATCTTTTACTTCGAAAATGCAGATTCGACACCGGCCGTTTTCCTATCAAGCGCAGATTTAATGCCGCGCAATCTTCGAAATAGAATCGAGCAATGCACGCCAATCGAAGATGAGAAATTAAAAACCACTATCGCCGATGACTTAATGACCTACCTTGAAGATAACTCATCAGCGTGGCTGATGCAGCCTGATGGCAAATATCAATGGGTGCGAGACATCAATCCTGAAACTTACACCGCAGCCAACAAAATTGATGCCCAGCAAAGCCTGTTAGAACGGTTTAGTGAAGTTTCATAAACCGTAAATCACAAACACTAGAAGGATCAGCGCTTACTACTGAAAATTAAGCTTTACTCCAATCACTTTCAACCAACTCTGCTCTTGATTTAAATCAGCCTTGGTTAAGGGGCTTTTATCTAAGCTCCCTGCCTCAAAACGCAAGTTTATCTGTTGACCTACGACTTCAATATTGTCAATTTTCAGAGAACTCGGCGCTCGCTCTCGATGTATCAACACTGCCAAACGCAAAATCACCGCAATCCGCTTGGCTGGGGTGACCAAGTTTGAAGGTAGTTGTTCAAATTGGTCGAGCGGAAATTTACACCTATGCCCCGCAATCAAACACGAAAGCAACAACTGATCTCGACGCGCGAACCCAGCCATATCGGCATTTGCGACTACATACGCACCATGCTTGTGGTAACCATCGTGGCTAATCAACAAACCCAATTCATGTAACTGCGCGGACCAACCCAATATGTCTGCGTATAAATTGTCCAGAATATCCCAGGATTGGGCAACACACTGGTAAAGATATAGGGCGGTATCTCGAACCTGTGAGCCCTGCGCCTCCTGAATCGCCCACCGACTCAGCATCGCGGCTATGGTCACTTGTCGAATATCTTCATGCGAAGAACGGCCAACCAAATCGTATAAAACCCCTTCTCGAAGCGCTATATCAGACACTGACATTTCGCTAAGTCCAAATTGTTCGAACAAAGCTAGCAAGATTGACAAACCACCAGCAAAAACTGGTTTTCGATCGCCGCTTAAACCTGCAATCGAAAGCTTATCAACATGCTGTGCGCTAATCACATGCTCTAAAAGTTTCTGCAACGCATCACGGTTAATACCATCCTTACTCCAGCCGCCCTCAATTAAAATGTTCGACAAAGATTTCATGGTGCCAGAACAACCAATAGCCTGTGCCCAACCTTGCTCACGAAATAATTTCACTACAGGCTGTATAGCTAGTTCAGCACTCAATTGCGCCTGTTCAAAGCGCTCTCTACTTAATACACCATCATGAAAGAAACGATTGCTGAGTACCACGCAGCCAATATCTAAACTTTCTCTGGCAAGGGGTTTATCACCTTTACCAACAATAATCTCAGTGCTGCCACCACCAATATCGATAACCAAACGCGAATTTTCATCGGTCACTGACCATTTCGAAACGCCTAGGTAAATCAGTCTAGCTTCTTCTCGGCCTGCGATAATCTCAATATTGTGTCCAAGCGCTTGCTCAGCTGCATCAAGAAATTGAGCCTTATTATGCATTTGGCGCAAGGCATTGGTTCCAACCACCCTAATCTGCTGACTCGGTATAGAGCGGATCAATTGTCCGAAACGGCGCATACACGCGAGTGCGCGCTTAGAAACCTCGTCGCTTAAAAAATTTTGATCATCCAGACCTCCGGCTAACCGCACCACTTCGCGCTGACGATCAACCACCGTAAACTCACCATGTTCGTAGCGCGAAATCATCAAATGAAAACTATTGGAACCAAGATCAACTGCCGCATAATGATCGCGGCCAAAGTCTTCTTGTGAACTAGAATTAGATTCGAGTTCATTCACTAAAGATGTCAATTGCTGATTGGTTTCTGGCTTTACTGCTGCGCCATTGTTTGAATTCTTAACCGTCACTGAGTCGTTTCTAGTTAGTTTGGGGGGGGGTTCAGAGATATACCAATTGTAGCGTAGATAGAGTACTCCCACAGCAAAAACCATTAAATAGCAATCAGCCTAACATTGGCGATCGATGAATTAGCTAGTTTTACGCTAATTTGAATTGTAAAGAAGCACAGATAAGTACTCGAACTTCGCATTTTTAAAAGCCTTAGCTTATTATATCCTTATTAATTATGAATAAATTCATCAAACCGCTTGAGTTTGCAGCCAACCTTCCTTAAAGTCCGCTAAACGTTTTTTTTGCGGATTATTGCTCGTGTTCAAGTCGACCGTATAAAATCGTTTAATTTAACAAAGACTATCGCCAGCATTTTCAGCTCTGTGAAATGAGTAATGAAGAGAGTTACGATACGAGACATAAGCAAGAATACAAAATAAGAGAATTGAGAAGAATTTCAAAACAGTTCCCTTTGCAACACTACATTTATCAGTATTACAACTCACCTTATAACTATGATCATAGCCAATAGAAATTTCATCACACGAACAAATCGCGCTGCACTTATGCTGGCGGCCCTACTGGCATTTGTTCCACTATCACAGGCAATCGCCACCGACGTCGAACGAGGTGAGCAACTATCTCAAACATGTTTAGGCTGCCATGGCGCACCAGGCTTACGAAATCCAGGCCCAGTTTACAACATTCCGATGATTGGCGGCCAACACGCGGCCTACATTGCCTCAGCCTTACAAGCCTATAAATCAAAGACTCGCGGCCACAAAACAATGCAGGCGCAAGCCTCCAACCTTAGTGATACCGACATAGCTGATATAGCCGCTTTTTTCGCTGGCATGAGCGGAAACTCTCGCCCTAGCCACGTAAATCAACAATCCGCTGAAGTAGGTCAAGAGAAATCAGCAATCTGTGCCAGCTGTCACGGTGCAAACGGCGATGCTCCCACAGACGCCTTTCCAAAACTTGCTGGCCAATACGAAAGCTATATCACGCAGGCGTTGAAAGATTATCGTTCAGGAGATCGGCAAAATGCCATTATGGCGGGTTTTGTGGACAAGCTTTCGATAGAAGACATACGCGCCCTTTCAGCCTGGTTTGCAAGTCAACAAGGCGGCTTATCTGCCCCAGAATCTGTGATTTTCAAATAAGATGTTACTTACTGTTTCGCAACATCCCAAAGCTAGCGAAACAAGATATGTTTACACTACCACCTTCGGAGACAATATGAGTAAAACAATGAAAGCATTACTGAGCACCTTTGCAATTTTGGCCTTTAGCGGGCAGGTTTATGCAGAGCATCATCTTGATTCAGAGCACGCCAAAACTGAAGCAGAGCTCATGGATTGCACCATGAAAACCGGACCAATCATTCCTGACGGTAATGTTGCGAGCGAAGATGAGCTAGTAGCTGCATCAGGCGCGATGAAAGAATACCAGGCGGGTCTAGGGGAATATAGAGCCTGTATTGAAGACCTAGAGAAAGCCCTTGATCCGGAAGCCGCAGAATCGGCATTAGCACTAGCCGAACTTAGAGCTAAGTATGATGCATCAGTAGATGCTGAAGCAGCTGTTGCTGAAGAATTCAATACGGCGGTTAGAGCCTTCAAAGCTCGTCAATAATCACTACATTAATTGACTTCTGGCTTGGTATTGCGAAATACCAAGCCAGAACCTAAGAAGCCGTGATTCGTCACGGCTTCTTAGGTTCTGGATGAACGCTAAGTCACGGATGCAGGGACGCATTGAAGCGAGCTCTCTATTAAGCTTGTCAGGGCTATCCAAAAAAAGACACCTCAGCAAAACATTTCAAATAGAACGATTGACTTTCAAGTTTCTAAATCTATAATCGCTGCCAGAGCTAAGGTGCTGCAGTTGTCAATTTATTGATGATAGTGGTTAAACTGGGAAGTTAGTTAAAAGCTAACACTGCCCCCGCAACGGTGTTCGAAAAGTAATTTTTTCGTGAGTCCGGAACCGGCCTAAGACGTGCAACTTGCAGAATTCACTTAAGAAAATTTACTTAAGAAAAATTCAAACAAGAAGAATTCGCACAGGCTCTAGACCGTTGATGGAGCGGAGGGCTACCATCCAAGGCAAAGCGACCGAGTTCGCTATCTCTGTTTGCGAACTCCCGCCCATCCCTTGATTCCTCGCTTTATCACCTTGAGAACCAATAACGTTAAGGTGTTAAAAATGACAAACCAATCTTTTAGAACGCTCGCTGCCGGCTTACTTGCAGCATCTCTGTCCCCACTTATATTCGCACAACCCGACCCCCTTACTGAGATTGTGGTTACCGCAAAAGGCAATCAGGAATTAGCCTCGGTATTGCCTACTTCACACATTCTCAACTCAGCCGACATCGCGGCAAGTCAGGCCAAAGACATTCCTGCACTGCTGGACCAAATAAGCGGTATTAGCGTGCGAGACTCAGGTGGACGCGGATCTAGCACCAGCGTATTTTTACGCGGAACCAGTAACTCACAAATTATTGTATTGGTAGACGGTGTCCGAGTTGGCAGCGCTACTCTGGGGTCAGCAACGCTAAATGCATACCCTATCGAAGCGATCGATAGAATAGAGGTGGTTAAAGGCCCTCTATCTGGCATTTACGGCGCAGGTGCCGTAGGCGGCGTAATTCACCTATTCACCAAAAAAGGTGACGAAGGCCTTGGAGAATTTACCGCCACTGTCGGCAGTAATTCATTGGCAGAGTATGGTTTCGCTATCAATGGCGGCAATCAAAAACACAGCTTTAGAATAAGCGCGCATGCGGAACAAACCGATGGCATTGACCGAACCAGCATCGTCACCGACGGCAATCAAGACCAAGATGGCTTCGAAGAAGATTCCTTTAGCTTTGCTGGCAAAGCCACACTTAGCGCTACGACTATAGCCAATCTATCGGTACTCTACTCCGAAGGCAATGTTGAATATGACAACACCTTTGGGCCTGATACTGGGTTTATGACTGACACCACAACACTGAGCACTGCGCTCAACGTCATTTCACAAATAAGCGATACTTTGGCCTGGAGCAACACCCTAGGAATCAACAAAGATGAATCTATAACAACATCAACATTCCCCTCAGACATCACCACTGAGCGCGATAGCTTCGGCAGTGAACTCACTTATCAAATCAGCGATTCAAGCACTTTCACAGCTGGTGTCGATTACTATGAGGAGAATATTGAAACCACCAATGCCTTTCCGGTAACCGACCGAGATAACAAAGCTGTTTTTGCCCTAGTACAAAGCAAACATGGCGCATTTGGTTTTGTGGGCAACGTTCGCCACGATGACAACTCAGCCTATGGCTCTAATACCAACACTAGCCTGGCTATTAATTATGACTTCAGTGATACCACTCGGGCTGTACTAAGCTATGGCTCTGCTTTTGTTGCCCCCTCCTTCAACTTTCTATATTTCCCATTCTTTGGAAACCCGGATCTAAAACCCGAAGAATCAGAGTCGTATGAGCTCAGCTTGATTGGACAACAATCGAATCTTGGGTGGAGAGTCTCGGCGTTCAGAACTGATGTTGAAAACCTTTTCAGCGTTAATCCCAGCACGTTCTTGGCAGAAAACATTGGTGAAGCTGAACTACAAGGAGTAGAGTTCGAAGTCAAGACAACGCTCTATGACTGGAACATACTGGCCAGCCTCGATTTGCTTTCAGCTGAAGACAAAAATTCTGGCGTTGAACTAGATGGTCGCGCTGACACCACGCTTGCCTTGGCGGCAAACAGGACTTTTGGAGATCTGGATCTACGACTCAACCTTAAATCTGAGAGTGAACGCTTTGATAACCGCGGCACTGAACTACCCAGTTATGGATTATTTGATGTGAGTGCCAAATACCAAATTAGCGACAGTCTATCGGTATTTGCAAATGTCGATAACGTTTTTGATAAAGACTACACTATAAACCTTATCGGACCTTCAGAACGCTACAACACCGAAGGTCGTCAAGCAAAAATTAGCGTGCGTTACCGCTTCTAAGTCGGATTTTGTAAAGCTGACAAACTCATTTGCTTTAGAGCTAAGAGTATTGATTGGGCTCTTAAATTATCAAAGAGCCCTTTAGTCTAGCTCTACTGCGCCTAGCAGCCCACTATAAACCTCTGCCCATCCTGAGCCATGACCAAACAAACTGACCAACAATTGCATCAACAAAAGATGCAAAAACAAAAAGAAAAAGTCGATTCACATATTGCAGCTGCTACTATTGAACGCGGAGTCGCAATTCTAATGACTGGCAATGGTAAGGGAAAAACCAGCTCAGCGTTTGGAATGGTTTTTCGCGCACTTGGCTACCAGCAAAAAGTCGGCATTGTTCAGTTCATCAAAGGCGCTCAAGACTGCGGCGAAGCAAGCTACATACGTGACCATTGCCCACAAGTTACCTTGTATCAAATGCGCACGGGATTCACTTGGAACACTCAAGATAAGGAATCTGATATTGATGCCGCCAAGCGCACCTGGGAAGTCGCCGCAACTATGCTAAAAGATCATAGCTATGACTTGATCATTTTGGATGAGTTAACCTACATGTTGAGCTATAAGTATCTAGACCGAGATGAGATTATCAACAGCATTAGTAACCGCCCTGCGGAACAAAGTGTGGTTGTGACAGGCCGCGGTGGTGGTGGCGAGCTACGTGCGGTCATGGATACAGTGTCTGAAGTTAAGGACATCAAGCACGCTTTTAAGGCCGGCATAAAGGCCAGACCAGGAGTCGATTACTAAGCATATTATGAACGCTGTGGTCGACAAACCGTTTCGCACTATCATGATCCAAGGCTGCACATCGGATGCTGGCAAGAGTGTTTTGGTTGCCGGCCTGTGCCGATTGCTGGCCAGAAAAGATTGCTCGGTCGCGCCTTTCAAACCACAGAACATGGCATTAAACAGCGCTGTCACCATAGATGGGGGCGAAATTGGTCGAGCTCAAGCGGTTCAAGCAATGGCATGCGGCCTTGAACCCCATACTGACTTTAATCCTATTCTTCTTAAACCATCCAACGATACAGGGGCGCAAGTAATTGTTCATGGGCATCCCGTTGATCACATGCAAGCCGCCAAATTTCATGACTATAAAAAGGTGGCAATGGCAGCGGTGTTGGAATCACATAGCCGCCTCAGCGACAACTATCGAACAATTGTTGTAGAGGGCGCTGGAAGTCCAGCCGAAATTAACCTGCGGGAAAATGATATCGCAAACATGGGTTTTGCTGAGGCGGTAGATTGCCCTGTTCTGCTGATAGCCGACATTGATCGGGGTGGCGTTTTTGCCCACCTAACCGGCACTCTAGAGTTATTGTCTGCAAGCGAACAGAACAGAGTCATCGGTTTCGTCATTAATAAATTTAGGGGCGATATAAAGTTACTAGAAAGTGGCCTTGAATGGCTGGAAAACAGAACCGGAAAACCGGTTCTAGGGGTCATTCCATTCCTGCCAAGTTTTTTCCTTGATGCAGAAGATGCTATATCTTGCGAACAACAGCTATCCGACAATGGTGAGGTACTTAAGGTAGTTGTTCCGGTTGTGCCTAGAATAAGCAACCATACCGACTTCGATGCTTTGCGAATGAACCCGCATGTCGATTTACAATTTGTTTCCATCGATTCCCCCCTACCCCTAGCTGATCTCATTATTCTACCCGGCTCAAAGAATGTACTCGAAGATCTGAAGCAGCTAAAAGATCATGATTGGAAACAAAAGATCGACAAACATCTTAGGTATGGCGGTAAGTTGATCGGCATTTGCGGTGGCTTTCAGATGCTTGGCAAAAAGCTTTCTGACCCGCTTTCCATAGAGAGTTCGACTGGCACCATTGAGGGCTTTGGCTTACTCGCTTGCAGCACAAGCTTGCAACCGGAAAAGCGCCTTAAGCAAGTCACTGGCGGCTTATCAAAAGAACTAACTAATAGGCTGAAACCTTCCGACGGACATAAAAATACCGGACTCATTCGCGGCTATGAGATACATTGTGGCATAACAGAATACGAACATTTCAATCCGCCCTATTTCGCCCTATTGGAGAATGGAATTGAAGAGGGCATGATCAATACCGATAACAACATTATTGGAACCTACATTCATGGTGTCTTTGATGAGCCTTCTGGATGTAAGGCAATTCTTGCTTGGGCAGGTCTTCAGGTTGATTCTGGTATCGACCTCAACCTTATCCGCGAACAGCAATTGGACAGGCTGGCTGATTGCCTATCAGAGCATATGGACTCTCGACTCATCGAGCAGCTGTGCAGCAATGAAACCCAGTCACAGACAAGTTCGTTCCAATGAGCCTGCATTCCGACACAGCAAACAGCGTTAGAGTAGACTCTCGTAGCCGATTTATTTATCTGGCCCTTGCCCTACTACCCTTTTGCTTCTTAATTTCTCTTTGCTTTGGCACGGTATCGCTATCGATGTCGGCTGTAATTAAATCAATATTCGGGCATAGCACGCACGCTCAAACTGATCTAATCATTAATCACATAAGACTGCCGAGAAGCATTTTAGCGGCTGTCGTAGGAGCGTTATTAGGAATCTCCGGCGCCACCACGCAAGGACTTTTCCGTAACCCGCTAGCTGACCCTTCGTTAATTGGCGTGACCGCTGGCGCATCGGCCGGAGCTGCGATGATGATATTTTTCTCCAGCAGCATCACCGACCTAGCTGGACTAAGTGGCATCGGCATGATCGCTACGGGCGCGTTTGTCGGCGGAAGCTTGGCGGTACTAATGGTGTATACACTGGCCACCAATCGTAATGGAACATCTGTCGCCACTATGTTACTCGCCGGCATTGCCATTACCGCCATAGCTGGGGGACTTACAAGTCTGATTGAATTTTTTGCGAATAACGAAATGTTGAGACGCATTAGTTTGTGGCAAATGGGTGGTTTAGACGGCGCCAACTATCAGCGTGTCGGCGTGGCGGCCTGCGTTGGCTCGGTCATATTTGCGATTCTACCCAGATACAGTACCTCCCTAAATGCACTCTTGTTAGGAGAATCAGAAGCTCGTCATCTTGGCATCTCAGTACAAACAACAAAATTACAAATAGTGGTACTAGTCGCGGCGGCGGTAGCAACGTCTGTCTCCTTGGCTGGCAGCATTGCTTTTGTTGGCTTAGTTGTTCCGCACATCATTCGACTAGCGATTGGTCCTGACCACCGCTACCTACTGCCTATGTCCGCCGTTGGTGGAGCTATTTTGCTACTTCTTGCAGACACAGTAGCCAGAACAATTGTG
>Ga0316189_10001969_pt1 | contig 20301 bp, 16 predicted proteins | sample LowCovwburrow_MG_FD_204930 | JGI IMG/M metagenome (GOLD analysis project Ga0316189, IMG submission 204930) | Coastal sediment microbial communities from Maine, United States - Lowes Cove worm burrow | ecosystem: Environmental > Aquatic > Marine > Coastal > Sediment | place: USA: Maine... | reverse complement strand
GCCCTCGGATGAACGCCTTCATTCGGTCTCGGAATGCGAAGGTCAGGTATTCCTCTTCGCGAACTTCTTTGCCGTTCTCGAGGATGACGGCCTCTTCACGGCGCCCCATGTTCCACTGGTGCTGCGCGCTGAACGAATCGTGCTCGTGATTGATGATGCCCGCCCAGTTGCGTTCGGGCGTGTAGAGGGAGAACGCGCCGTTGAAGCCGAACTGGTAGTCGAAGCCTCGGGCCAGGGGAACCTGCTTGCGCGAGACGCCGAGATGCCACTTCCCAATCAGCCCGGTCGAGTAGCCGTACTTCTTCAGGACCTCCGCAAGCGTGATCTCGGTTGGAGGGACGCCCTCCTTGTGCGCCTGCCACTCGGCTGGAAACGATGGCTTTGCCTTGACGACGAACTCGCCGGTATCGACGATCCAGCGGCCGGAGATGTATTCGACCCAGTTGGTCGGATAGTGCTCCATGATCTGGGTTTCGAAGCCGTACCGGTTCTGAATGCGTCCCGTCATGATGCCTGCGCGTGATGGCGCACATGTGGGAGCGGTCACGTAACCTTCTTGGAAGACGACGCCGTCGGCGCCGATCCGGTCGATGTTGGGCGTCGAGATGTGCTCTGCCCCATAGGCCGAGACTTCGTACTTGCCCAGATCGTCGGCCAGCAGGACGATGATGTTGGGTTGGCGCTTCGGCTTGGCGAGGGCGACCGGGGCCTTCATGTAGGCCGCCTTGCCCTCGGCCTTTGTCTTGTCGGTCTTGATCCGCCACTTGACTCGAGTGATCGAGCAACTCAGCAGTAGCATTGCGATGCTCACGAGGAGCATCGACTTGAGCAATCGCTTGTTCTTGAACATCGCGGCTTGGAGTCATTGGTACCGGCGACCGGAGGACACGGGCAAGAAAGCGGCACAGATTGGATCGACCCCGAGGGCTAATCGTTTGAAATCGATCCAAAATCTCGGAACTTCTTGATGAGCTGGGCGCGCGTCTGCATGCCGAGCTTCCGCATGGCCGAGCTCATCAGGGTCGACACTCTGCCCATGGAAAGCCCGAGCTGATAGGCGATGAGCTTGTTGGTCTGTCCGGAGAGCGCATAGGCGACGACCTGTTCCTCGCGTTCGGTGAGCCCGCGGGGATCGCTCACGTTCGGCGGATTCGGGAGCCCGAGCACGAATCGTCGACCATCGGAATCAAACCAATCGACGGTCGACCAGCGACCACGCACCAAGGCCTTCCAGAGCTCCAAAGCCCTGCCGGGATCGCTCTCCCGCATCCGGCCCCGGGCTCGATCCACCACAACCGCACCATCTCGCAAGGCTGCCCGTGCGCCCCTCGACTTCGCCTGCCCCGCGGCTTCGACGATCCGAAAACCATTGGGATCGATGAGCACTTCGGCGCCGTGCGGCAGATCTGTTGCGGGTTCAGACCCGGCCTCCGCGAGTGCAAGCCTCAGCCGGTACCCAGCTCCGAAATGCGCAGCGAGCATTTGGAATCGGTCGCGGGACCGCTGGCTCAGAGTCGTCACCTTGGGAAGTGGCGCGATGAGATAGACGCCGCGTCCGCTCGGATCGAAGGTCGACACCCCGAGGCCGTCCTTGGCAAAATCAAAGTGGCGCATGACGAACTGAAAAGCCGCTAGGTTCTCGCCCGCCGCTTCACTCAGAGTCTGCGGCACGGTCGGGCGGCTCAAGGTCCAAAGCAAATCGGCAGGCGTTTCGCGTTCCACGCGAATGAAGCGGTCCGCTAGATCGTCCAAGCCGGAAATCGCGTGCAGCTGGTCGACGACCAGCGGTCCTCGTTGCCACGGTCGCATGCAAGTCAGCGCGAAGACCCCGAGCCCATGGTCGAGCACCGGAGCACCGGCTTTGAGCAAGGCAGGCAACCATTCGTCCTGCTCGAGCTCTAGATTGTAGGCCGCCTCCGCAAAATCGATGAGCGCTGCGCCAATCGGTTCCACACCCCTAGGAGGCGATGGATTCGCCCCCGCGTCCATAAGTAATTTTCTACCCCAGCCTATCGAAAGCCGGTCAATAGTGGTGAAAGCTGCTCACATTCCCAAGAGCGCGGCTCCGTAGGCGCCCATGAGTTGGGGCTCGCGGGGGAGGATCACTTCTTCTGCGGTCGCTTGGGCGATCATCTCTCGAACAGCATCGTTTTTCGCAACACCGCCGGAGAGCATCAGCGGGGCCACGATGCCGACGCTACGAACCATGGAAACGACGCGGCCGACCAAGGAGCGGTGAAGGCCGCGAAGGATCGAATCGGGCTCCGCCCCGCGGGCGATCAGGGAGATGATCTCCGACTCGGCGAAAACAGTGCAGGTGGAGCTGATCGGCTCTTCTTGGGCAGTGGAAAGAGCCCTCGGGCCGAGCTCCTGGACGGGAACGCCCAGCCGTGCCGCCGTGTACTCCAAGAAACGGCCGGTCCCGGCAGCGCACTTGTCGTTCATCATGAAGTCGACCGGCCGGCCGTCGTCGCCCACCTGGATGACTTTGCTGTCCTGTCCGCCGATGTCGATCAAGGTGCCTGCGCGACCGAGATCGCGAAAGACGCCCCGAGCGTGACAGGTGATCTCGGTGAGGTTACGCGTGGCCTCCTTGATGAGCTTGCGACCGTATCCTGTGGCGATCGTCGGCGCAGTCCCGGCGACCGCATGTTCGGCGCGGATTTCATCGAGCATTCTTTGGACCTGCAGCTCGACGCGGGGCTCGGTCGGCTCGAGCGAGGAGCCCACGATGGCGCCATCCTGATCGACCGCAACGAGCTTGCATGTGGTCGAGCCAGCGTCGATGCCGATCGAGGCAACCCGGCTCAAGCGCGCGCCTCCATCATTTCGACGAAGGCCTCGAGCCGGTTGCTACCTTGTTCGTCCGAGTAGTCGCGCGGGTCGTTGTGATCGGCTTCGAGCAGAAGCGCCGGGACTCCGAGCGTCTTGACTAGCCGGTCACGCTGATCGATCTGGCCGAGCGAATAGGGTTTACAGGAGCGATCCGAATGCAGGATCACCCCGTCCAGCTCGAACTCGTCGACGATGCGCTTCATCGCGTCGAGCTTGTGACCCGTCGACCGGTTCAAGATCGGATGAAGGTACACTCGAGCCATGGAATCGAGCGGCCGAGTCGGGTCGATCATCGGCGCAAGCTCGCCCCAGGCAAACGTATAAGTCGACGCGACGACGTTGACGCCGCGCTCGGCCAGCCAGTTGGAAAATTCGCCGATTTTGAACCAGATGGGGAGGTTGTCCCAGAGCACTCGATAGCGCTCTTGCTTGATGGCGCCGATGCCACGCTCGATCCGCTCGTCGAGCTCAGCGAGCAGGCGCTCGTAGTAGGCGACGGTCACCGCTTCGCCACGCATGTCGACGATCGGCCCCATGTGAATGAAGCCGTCGAACGCGGTCATCGGCGCCGGATGATGCTGTGACCGGTTGAGCACTTCGAGCCAAAGCTCTGCGCCACGTCGGGCGTTGGTCATGACATCTTCGAAGTGTTTTTCGTCGAGCGACCTGCCCGCGATCTCTTCGGCTACTGCGATCATGTCTTCGATTTGGCGCTTCACGTACGCGATCTCGTGCTCGTGCGCCTCTTGGTAGAGAAAGGGCGTGTCGATCAGGACGAGCGGGCACTCGAAGTAGTCAGCCAAGACGCGGTACCAGTGCAGGACGGTCTGGCAGATGTTGGTGCAGCAAACGAGCATGTCCGGGCGCGGCAGGCGCCCAGCTGGCGTGTTGCCGGAGATCATCGCGCCGATGTCGGTTCGCGCGTAGGAGCAAATGTCGCGGGACCAGCCGGCCTGCTCGGCCTCTTCGGCAATGCTCTGGGCCTTTCGGCGAACCCCGCAAAGGGCCGCGTGGTTTTCCGGATAGACCAAGAAGTAGCCCAGTGCCTGAAGGGGCTCGGTCGGTGCGCCACTGGTCACCCATGCGACTTTGCGGACTCCCGCGGCGTAGCGCCCTTCGAGGTAGTGGCGGCTCATGATCTCTTTCATGTGCACGACCGAACGAAGCGGCGGGTTGAGTGGGCTATCTGGCCGCGGTCGTCTTCTGGCGAACTTCCACTGGTCGCGCCAGCGCTGAACACGAAGCGCCGTCTTGCCGAGGATTTCGTAGTTTACGAAGTGCTCGAGCCGGTTGGATTCCACGTAGTGCGGTAGAGCTTCGGACATGGTCATGACAGCGTCTCCACGAAGGCCTCGATACGTGACAGCGTCTGGTGTGGAAGAGAGTCTCCCATCTCGAACTCGACGTGCAGAACCGGAAACCCAAGCGCATTGAGATGTTTGCGGAGCAGCGGGACGTCGAAGAGCTCCGGCTCGCAGAACTTGGGGTCATAGATGAGAAGCCCGCGTGCGCCCAGCGCCCGCATACGAGTCTGAAGCGTGTCGACGCGCACCTGGATCGGCGTACCGCAGGTGGGATCAGCCGGAGACGTCATCAGTCGATTGGCGGCTCGCTCGAGCGGGTCGGCTTGTGTCGATGGCGAATAGACTCGCCGAAAACCGCAGGCGAGGTCGTCGCCCGCGACGTGCGCTCCCATGTCTTCGATCTGGTCGAAGAGCTCCGGCTCGGCCACGATGCCCGAGATCATCAGCCCCACGCCGCGCCGGGCTGCCTCGCCCTTTGGCAAGGCAGCGACCTGCTCACAGAATTGCTCGGCGGTCAGGTACTCTCGTGAACGGACGATGGTGTAGAAGTCGCGATCGGAAACAGCTAGCCGGCCGCGGCGTTGGTACAGCTCCGCCAGGGCTGCGTCTGCAGCGTCTTCTGCCTCGAACGCCTCGGCCCAGTCATCCGCGCTGGGCTCGTGACCGCTGACCTCGACGAGCGTCGTGGCAAGCCGCCCGAGCTCGCGACGAAGGAACTCGTGATCGGAGCTGCGCCGCGCACGGGGCAGATAGAGCGTGAGGACACGTTGATCGGGCTTGAGAAAATCGCCGAGTACCGAGCCCATGCCCTGCAAGGCGTCACAGGTGTGGGGCACCAAAATGGCTTTCGCTTCGTCCAGACCGCCTGAACGAAGGAACGACATCGCCTTCACCACGATGTCGCATGTGTACGCCTGGAAGTGACGGCTTCCCTCGTGACGCGCGACTGAAGGCGGCCCCCAGATCTCCATCGGATGAAGCCGGTGCGCTCGCAGCATCGCGCGAGGATAGTGAATCGGCATGACGGCAACGAGCTCACGGCCGAGCGACCGCACATGCTCGACGACGTCGAGCCGACTGGGAAGCGAAAGCGCTGGGGCGGCAGGCTCAGGCACGCGAGGGAGTGTGCCTCAACACCCCGCACCACGTCGACCCAAAGAGCCACGATTCCCGGGCGCAAATGTTTCGCTTCCAAACTGAGAAAGCACCGGTGTACATTCGCTCATCGGCGCCCTGCTCTGCCCCCGTCGGCGGCTAACCGGGCGCGGGAAGGAAAGCCATGGCTCAGATGGTTGGAGGAGAGGCGCTGGCTCGGATGCTGGCAGCCGAGGGCGTCGAGGTCGTGTTTGGCATCGTCGATGGCACGTACATGGGTTTCTTTGCGAGCTTCGAGAAGCACGGCATCCGAATGGTGTCGCCCCGACACGAAACCAGCGCCGCGCACATGGCCGGCGCGTACGCGAGGCTCACCGGCAAGCTCGGCGTTTGCATGGCGTCGAACGGACCGGGCGTTGCAAACATCCTCCCCGGCATCGCCGTCGAAAACGGAGAGGGCAACCGTGTTCTCGTGATCACCTCGAGCCGACGCACGCCGATCTCCTACCCCGATCGCGGTGGCACCTATCAGTACTTCAACCAAACCGGCGTGACCCGCGCGATGAGCAAGTGGAGCGGCGCGGTCCCTTCCTTCGAGCGGCTTCCCGAGTTCTTCCGACGCGCAGCGAGGGTCAGCTGGACTGGAAGACCCGGGGTGGTCCACCTCGATGTTCCCGAAACGGTGATGAACGGTGTCTTCGAAGCCGACGGCATCGATCTTCGTCCGCCGCAAGCTTACCGGCGCACCGAGCCCATCGAGGCTTCGCCGAGTCAGATCACGCGCGCGGCAGCGCTGCTTCGCAACGCAGAGCGCCCGCACATCCATGCCGGAAGCGGAGTCCTGCACGCGCACGCTTCGGACGCGCTCGAGCGGCTGGCCGAGTCGATGGGCTCGCCGGTCACCACGAGCTGGGCCGGGCGCGGCGCCCTCCCCGACAATCACGAGCAGTTGCTTCCGATTTGGGCGATGGAGCCGATCAATCAGGCCCGCAGCGAAGCCGATGTGGTTCTGGTCGTCGGCTCGCGCCTGGGCGAGACGGATTGGTGGGGCAAGCCGCCGTACTGGGGCAAGCCCGATGAGCAAAAGATGATCCAAGTCGACATCGACGAGGAGATCCTCGGGCTGAACAAGGCTACCGAGCTCGCTATCGTCGCAGATGCTGGCACCTTTCTGTCAGCCCTCGCTGCCGAGCTGAAGCGCTCGCCGCTCAGCGACGAGCGTTTGAAGGCCAACCGGGCGCGCTCGGCCGGTTTTGCGGAAAGTGTCGGCAAGGTTCGCGCACAACTCGACATGGCGCTTCAGAACAAGGCGAGTCCGATGCACAGCGCCCAAGTGCCTGCGGCCTGCCAGCGCTTCTTCGGTGACGACACCGTTCACGTCTTCGATGGCGGCAACGCAACCGTCTGGGCAAGCTTCTTCTCCGAGATCAACCGACCGGACACGCTGCTGTCGACATTCAAGTTCGGGATGCTGGGCGCCGGTGTTTCGCAGGCGCTCGCCGGACAGATCGCCAAGCCGGATTCCAAGGTCGTCTGCATCATTGGCGATGGTGCGATGGGCTTTCACTTCCAGGAGCTCGAGACCGCGCTGCGCAATGACCTGCCGGTCATCTACCTGGTCCTCTGCGACAAGCAGTGGGGCATGGTGAAGCTTACGCAGTCGATCGCGCTCGGGATGCTGCGTCCGGCCATCGGGACCGACCAGCAGGGCACGATCAACGCCGACTTCAAAGAGATCGAGTTCGACAAGGTAGCCCAGGCAATGGGTTGTCATGGTGAGCGGGTTGCCGACCCCGCCGACCTCGAAGCGGCGCTTCAGCGCTGCGTAGATTCAGCGAAGCCTTCGGTGATTCACGTCGACGTCGACCAGAACATGCACCTGTTCGCGCCTGGTCTTCAGGAGTTCAAAGCGATGCACCAGGAGCCCGGAGCCTGATGGGCGCGGGCCCCGCGGTCTTGGTGACCGGGGCGGCTGGCTACGTCGGCCGCCTCTGCGTCGCCGCTCTCGGGAAACGTCGGGACGATCTATCTGCGCTGGTGGCATTGGACTGGACCGAAGTCGAACCCGCCAAACGGATCGACGGGGTGGTCTACGAGCAGGACGACATCTGCGACCCGGCGCTCAAAGACTTGTTTCGCGAGCACGGCATCGACACCGTCGTTCACCTCGCTTCCATCGTCCGAGCACCCAAAGGGGCGCCGGCGGACCTGGCTTACCGCGTCGACGTGCTTGGCACCCAGAACATCTTGGAGGCATGCGAAGCAGCCGAGGCAACGCGGCTCATCGTCACCTCCAGTGGCGCGGCATATGGATATCATCCGGACAACCCCGACTGGCTGGACGAAAACGATCCACTCCGTGGCAACGACGAATTCGAGTACTCGAAGCACAAACGGATCGTCGAAGAGATGCTGGCACGCTGGCGCGAAGAGCGCCCCGAGCTTCGGCAGATCGTGTTCCGACCCGGCACCATCGTAGGGCCGGACGTGCACAGCCCGGTCACCGATCTCTTCGAGAAACCCGTGATCCTGGGCATCGCGGGCTCGGACTCGCCTTTCGTCTTCATCTGGGACCAGGACTTGGTCGCCTGCCTGGTCGACGCGGTCTTCTCCGATAAGGTCGGTGTCTACAACCAAGCCGGCGACGGCGCGCTCACCCCTCGCGAGATCGCGAAGATGCTGAAGAAACCGTACGTGCCGCTGCCAGCGGTATTGGTGAAGACCTTGCTTTGGACACTCAAGGGTCTCGGTCTGACCGAAAACGGGCCGGAACGGGTGAAGTTCCTGCGCTATCGACCCGTGCTCTCGAACCGGCGCCTGAAAGAGGAGTACGGCTACACCCCACAACTCAGCAGTCGCGAAGCGTTCGAGCTGTACGCCCGCGCGCGAGGGCTTCTTGCCTCGACGTGATTTTCGCGGGCGCACCGTCGTCATCACAGGCGGTGCCGGTGGGATTGGACGCGCGCTCGCGCTGAGCTTTGGCCGCGCGGGCGCAAAGATCGCGCTCATTGACCTGCCAACGAGCCCGCTCGAAGAAGCCCAGCAAGAGCTCCGAAGCGCTGGCATCGACTCGGTCGCGCTCGCCTGCGACATCACCGACGTCGAGCAGGTGCGGTCGACGATGAGCGCGGTGCGCGAAGCCTTCGGGAGCGTCGACGTACTGATCAACAACGCGGGCATCGTGCACCGGAGCGCGTTTGCAGAGACGCGACCCGAAGTCTTCCGCCGCGTCATGGAAGTGAACTTGTTCGGTGCGCTGCACTGCACGCAGGCTTGCCTGAGCGAGCTCGTTTCGAACCGAGGCTTGATCATCGCCGTATCGAGCATCGCTGGCTTGGCTCCGCTCTACGGACGCAGCGGCTACGCCGCCTCCAAGCATGCGATGCACGGCCTATTCGAGAGCCTGGGCGCCGAGCTGGCCGACAAGGGGGTCGGCGTGCTGATGGTCTGCCCTTCGTTCGTCGAGAGCGGCTTGGAAGCGTCGACGCTAGGCGGCGACGGCCAACGTGTCTCGCGGCCGCGTTCCAAAGTCGGGAAGCTCGGAGACGCGAACGAGGTCGCTGCGGACGTATTGAAGGCAGCCGAAGCTGGACGGCGACGGCTCGTGCTAACGCCGGTGGGCAAGACCAGCGCGATCCTTTCGCGCCTCGCGCCCGGGCTGTATGAGCGACTGATGATTCGCAGCCTGCGCTCCGAGCTCGACGAAGGCTGACCTGGCCTCCCTCAGCTCTTGGGCGCTGCCAAGCCCTTTACGGGATGTGCGCGATACGGAGCTTCGAGAATCGCGATTTCTTCGGAGCTAAGCTGGATCTCCACTGCAGCGATCGCATCGTCGAGGTGCTTGAGCTTGGTCGCGCCCAGGATTGGAGCGGTCACCGCTGGCTTGGAGAGCAGCCAGGCCAAGGCGATGCGCGCTGCTGGCTCGCCCCGTTCGGCGGCCACCTTTTTGACCGCATCCACCACATCCCAGTCGGACGGCTGGTCGTACAGAATCTGATCGAGGCCGTCGCTCGATGAACGGCTGGTGGAGCTGTCCCCGAGCTTGCTTCGTGTTCCGGCGAGCATTCCGCGAGCCAGCGGCGACCAGGGAATCACCGCGATCCCCGCGTCCTCACACAGCGGCATCATCTCGCGCTCCTCTTCACGATAGACGAGGTTGTAGTGATTCTGCATGGTGACAAAGCGCGCCCAGCCATTGCGCTCGGACATCGAAAGCAGGCGTTGAAACTGCCACGCGTACATGGAGCTCGCGCCGATGTAGCGAACCTTGCCCTGGGTCACCAATTGGTCGAGAGCCGCTAGCATCTCGTCCATCGGCGTGTCGGGATCGAGGCGATGGATCTGGTAGAGGTCGATGGTGTCGACGCCCAGCCGCCGGAGGCTGTCTTCGCAGGCCTGCTGGATGTGCTTTCGCGACAGCCCGCCCATGTTCGGGCGATCGTTCATCGGAAAGAAGACCTTGGTACCGATGACGATTTCGTCGAGATTGCCGTACTCGCGAAGCCACTTCCCGGTGACCTCCTCGCTCAGTCCGAGCGAGTACATGTCGGCGGTGTCGAAGAAATTGATGCCGGCTTCGATTGCGCGCTTGAAGAACGGCGCCGAGGCCTCTGAGTCATGAACCCAAGGCCGCCAATCCGGCGTGCCGTAGCTCATGCAGCCGAGGCAGAGCCGCGAGACGGTCACACCCGTTCGACCAAGATGCGTGTACTTCATACGGCGGATACTACACCATGTCCGCGAGCCGGAGCACGGTCTTCCAGCTGCGCATAGTGCTCGTCAGCTCTTCCCGTAGACGGGGACCAGCGCGCCACGAGTGACCGCGTTCTGCGGCGAGGCGAGGAAGGCGATGGTCTCAGCGATCTCTTTGGGCGTCGGCCAGGCTTCGTGGTCAGCGTCTGGCATGGCTTCCCGATTCGCCCTCGTGTCGATGAGGCTCGGAACGATGGCGTTGACCCAGATCCCAGACCCTGAAAGCTCTTCGGATAGAGATTGGGTCAGAGCGGCGACAGCTGCCTTGGAAGCGGAATAGGCCGCCATCTGTGCCGTGGGCACGAGGACGGGCCGCGCCGCCACGTTGACGATGCGCCCCTCCCTTGCGCCGATTGCCTTCAACGCCTCGCGGCAACACAGAAAGCAGGTCGTCGCGTTCATCTCCATGACGTGGTTCCAGTGCTCCAGGCTCGTCGAGCCGATCGGGCCCATTGCGAACCCACCTGCGATGTGAACGCTCGCGTAGAGCTTGTGCGTGGCCTCATAGAGCTGGGCGACGTCCTCTTCTTTGCTGAGGTCGAGACCCTCGTGCAGGGTGACGGCTTCATGATCCCGGTAAGCAAAGCGCTCGAGCTCTCGCGAGTCGAACACCGGCACGTGAGCTCTCGCGCCCGCGGCAATGAGCCGGCCGACAACCGCGCTTCCGAGCGCGCCAGTACCGCCTGTGACGACCGCTTCGCGGCCCGAGAAATCCACCATGGGCAGGAGCTTAGTCCAGGAAGCGGTTGACCTCACGCGTCCGATCGCTGAAGTCGAGCCTCAGGGACTGACCCCGATGCTGAAAAGAGATGACCTCGCCCGGGAAATCCGACGTCCCATACGGATTGTCGTACCGAGGGTAATCGGAAACATCGACGGCGATTCCGTCTTGCATCAGCGGACCATCCCAGCCCATCAGCAGACGCCCTTGCGACGGAGACGCGAAGTCGACGCTGAGCGTTTCGGCGTCGGCGGTTAGAGGGGCCGCGACAATAGCCGCCTTGAAGGCGTCGAAGTCCGCGTAGTCGGTTGCGCTCCCGAGCTCGCAGATCCAAATCGTCTTCTCGCCATCCGCGATGATCTCGTGATCGCCGAGGTCGGCGTGGTCCGGGTCGTCATTGACTTTCCAGTCCGCGTCGGGGTCTGATGTCCAGAGGGCGAGATATCCGTCGCCGTAGCGAGCGAAGAACCAGCCGCCTTCTTTGTAGGCTTCATCGAATTGGCTCTTGTCGAGGAACGCGTGGCTGTAGAGCGGTTGGTTTTCAACGTAGATCGTCGGACCGGTCTCGACGTCGTAGAGCGAGATGACGACGTTCTCGACCTGAATCGCGCGCGGCATCGTGCCGTAGCCTGTCCAGTAGCGTGGCGTGTCACCGCCCCAGTCTTCGTTGGCGGGGTGGGTCGTGAAGGCGACCGCGTCGAAGCCGAGTGTCGCCTGCCAAATCGATTGCTGGTCTCCGCCGTATCCCTTGCGCCAGTCCTGGGCCGTGCTGAGCATGTAGCTCGGCGTCCGATAGGTGTAGATGTTCACCTCTGGGCGCATGTTGCGGGTAATGTCCTTCTCTGCGCCGACGGCAAACGCTTGGCGGATCAGCGGATCGTATAGGGCATCGGCGTAGTTCGCGAAGAGCTTGTAGTCATCGTGCTCCCACCAGTCGTAGGCGTCGAGCATCTCGACCCAGAGGCCGATGGTGAGCGGGTGCGTGTAGGCCTCGAGCGTCATGAAGGTCATGCCATCTTCGAAGCGAGTCGTGTCGAGCCCCCAGTCCGCCGCTTCTTCGAGCTTGATGCCCATTCGCTGACGATTGACGGACTCCTTGCGCTCGATGTCGTGCGCCATCTCGTAGATCACCCGAGGCAATTGATACGTGCTGCTCAAAGCAAGCATCGACGAGCTCATGTTGCCGGGACCAAACTCATTGAGGTCGAACAGGAGCTTGGCGGTCGAGCCGGTATTGTCCCGTGAGCCGCCCATCTTGTCCTCGTACGTTCTCCCGTGCGTGCTCCCGAAGGAACCCCGGTACTGATTCAGGGCGATGTCCGCGTATATGGTGTCCAGGACCATCGTCGCGAGCTGCTTGATCTCCTCGTCCTGCGCTAGCTCGACCAGCGCGAGCAGCCCGGGGATGTCTTCGTCGTAGTAGACGTTCGACAGCCACTCGCTGAAGCCGGACTTGTAGCGAAGCTCGAGCCAGCGCATCACGCGCGGCCGAAACGTCGCCATTTTCTCGGCGCCGGTTTCGCCGCTCGCCGCGAAGACCTCGTTCGGATAGAGCTGGCCCACCAAGTACGCGCTGCTGGCATACAAGATGAAATGGTTCTCGGTGACATAGACCATGCTGTCGGTCGTCGGGCCGGGCTCGTTGAGGCGCTCGTCCGGCCAGAACTTGTGCTGAAGCAGGGTCTCCTTCGCGTTTCCCAGGATCTGCGAGCTCAGTAAATCCGAGTCGGAGTACTTGTAGAGCATCCAGAGAAGCACCGGCAACTTGAAGTCCGAGGTGTCCTCGCGCCGGGTTAGCCGATCGAGGTCGAACTGGATCTTCGACTCGTCGTCCGGCGCGACACCCCGGGCGACGCGCATGATCTCGGAGTAGCTGTTGCGAGGCTCAGCCTCGATGGTCGCGTCGAAGAACGCGTCCACCCGCAGATCGTATCCCGTCGACTCGAGCTCGGGAGCCGGGGACGAGCTCGAGCAGCCAAGCCAAGCCGTCGCAAGGACCAACGCGGCGAATGTCGCTAACCGTTTCATCTGACCACCTTCCGCCCGGAACCAGAGGAGCCTCTAGCGCGCCGCCGGGGTCATCACAAGGAAACCCCGCCCCCGCGCGCGACCTGTGCGAGGTCGCCCGCCGTGACGCCGTCGAATGCTTCGAGCTCCATCGGCTCTCGTTCGGCGATCAGCGGAGGCACTTGGCTTGCCAGCCGCGCCCAGGACTCCTCGTCGAGGGATTCGATGAGCCGTGAGAAGCTGCTGGCCTGCTCGCTCTGCGGCAAGTAGCGCTGCGCGATGCGAACGATGCTCTGAAGCATCGCCAGGTACGGCTGCAGCTCCGTGGTCGTCGACGCGGCTTCACTGTCGATCCAGGCGATTGGCATCTTCACGATCGACCCCTGCCGAGCTAGCTGGGTTCGGAGGAGGAGCTCGATGTCGAAGGCGAACCGCTTCTCGATCGTGTCCTTCACGATGGCCTGTGCGACGCTCGCGCGAAAGGCCTTGAAGCCGCACTGCGTGTCGATGATGGGACTGAGTTGCGGAATGAGGCGCTTCCACAGGTAGATGAACAGCTTGCCTCGCGCGTTGCGGGCGCCGCCCTTGATGACCACAGAAAGCGGCTCTCGCCGAGACCCGATAGCGGCATCGAAGCCCTGCCCGACGATCGGTTCGATCAGCAGGCCGAGCTGCCCGAGGTGGGTCGAAAGGTCGGCGTCGGTGAACACCACGACGTGCTTGGCGTAGTCCTCGTCGGATGCGACCGCCATGCCGTACTCGATCGAGCCGCCCTTCTGGCTGTCGGCCGTGGAAGCGATGCCCTTGGCCGCTGGGTGACCTACATCGATCGCATTGTGCAGGAACAGCACTCTCACTCGCTCGCCGAGATTCCGGGCGTCGATGATCTGCCGCGCGATCTCGCCGCTCTTCTCCGGACAGCCGTCATCTACGACCAGCATGCTCCATGTGACTCGGGGCGAGCCGTCGAACAGCCAGTTGAGCTGGTCGACCTTGCGGACGAGGAAGTCCTCCCCGTGGGGATCTTCGGCGCGTGTGCGCAGCCGACGGTGCTCCTTGTAGACGGCGAACACGACCGAGACGTGGACCTCGTCTGGCAAGGACATGACCCGCTGCTTCGATTGCGCGAGTTTCATGGCCAGGCGGACCAGGATTGGCACGTCCTGGTAGCGCTCCTCCAGGGCTTGCAGCTCCCCTTCCCGAGCAAAACGCTCGAGCATCTCGCCGGCCACTCGCCTGGTCCATGCGTCCTGGTCCGGTCGAGTTAGATCGACGTTGGTGGGCGCGCCTGCAAGCCAGCTGCTCATGTGTTCCGACCCTGATGATGTCTGGTTCATCGCACTCCTACATGAAACCGAGGCCGCACCGCAGTCAAGCCCGGCCTGATTCCTCGATCTAAGCCCCCACTTCGCCTCCGAGACGGTGTATTGTCGCAGGCCCATTCGAATGAGGAGAGACCGATGGCCGATCAGCAGCTCGTACTAGATGACGTCTACCGCTGGGAGGAATCCGCCCCGAACCGCCTGTGGATCACGCAGCCGATCGGCAATGGTGAAGTCGAGACGTACACCTGGGCCGAAGCGATGGACCAGGTGCGACGGATGGCCGCGCACTTGAAGTCGCTCAACCTGGAGCCCGGCAGTCACATCGGCCTGATCTCGAAGAACTGTACACATTTCGTTTTTGCGGATTTGGCGATCTGGATGGCCGGGTACGTGAGCGTCGCGCTCTACCCGACTCTGAATGCGGAGACGATTGAGTACATCCTCGAACACAGCGAATCGAAGCTCCTCTTCGTGGGCAAGCTCGATGGCTGGGAGGGGATTAAGAAGGGCATCCCAGACGACATGCCCTGCATCGCGCTTCCGCTCGCGCCTCCGACCGACTACGAGTCCTGGAATTCGATCACCGAGCGAACCGAGCCGCTTGTGGGGAACCCCGGCCGCGGGGCCGACGAGCTCGCGATCATCGTGTACACCTCGGGGAGCACCGGACGCCCCAAGGGCGTAATGCACAGCTTCGGCGCGATTGCGGCCTCGGTCGATGGCGCCGAGCAGATCTTCCATGCGAACAGCAAGGACCGCATGCTGTCGTACCTGCCGCTCGCCCATGTGTTCGAACGCTTCTTCGTGGAGGCACAGGGCTTTCGCACGGGCTTGCAGCTCTTCTTTGCCGAATCACTCGACACGTTCGTCGCCGACCTCAATCGCGCACAGCCGACTGTGTTCATCTCGGTCCCTCGCCTTTGGTTGAAGTTCCAACTCGGCGTATTCCACAAGCTCCCGCCCGAGAAGCTCGGAAGGCTTCTTCGCGTCCCGCTACTAAACCGGGTGATCAAGAAGAAAGTTCTGACCGGCCTTGGGCTGCAGCACGTCCGGCTCGCGGCCAGCGGCTCGGCGCCGATCCCGCCGGATCTGATTCAGTGGTACCGGGACCTGGGCCTCGAGCTGCTCGAAGGCTACGGCATGAGCGAGGACTTCGCGTACTCGCACGCAAGCTACCCGGGCAAGGGGCGGGTCGGCTACGTGGGCAGCCCGATGCCCGGCGTCGACGTGAAGATCAGCGACGAGGGTGAGATCCTAATCAAATCTCCCGGCAACATGATGGGCTACTACAAGCAGCCGGAGATGACGGCCGAGTGCTACACCGGGGACGGGTATTTCAAAACGGGCGACCGAGGTGAGCGCGACTCGGAGGGCCGCCTCAAGATCACCGGGCGCGTCAAAGAGCTCTTCAAGACCAGCAAGGGCAAGTACGTCGCTCCCGTGCCAATCGAGAACCTTATCAACAACAACGCGCACGTCGAGATGTGCTGCGTCACCGGCTCCGGGCATCCTCAGCCGTTCGCCTTGGTGCTTCTCGCCGAAGAGCTCCGCCCGAAGCTGAGCGACCCTAGCGTGCGGGCGTCGATCGAGGCAGAGCTAGAGGAGCAGCTGAAGCAGGTCAACCAGGAGGTCGAATCCTTCGAGCGCCTTCAGTTCTTGACGGTCGTCAAGGATCCATGGCTGATCGAGAACGGTTTTCTCACGCCCACCATGAAAATGAAGCGAAGCATGCTCGAAGACACCTACGGCCCCAGAATGGACGAATGGTACGCGGAGCGTAAGAAGGTGGTCTGGGAGGCCTAGCGGCCGTGCGCTAGAGTCCGCGCACGATGGAAGAACAGCCCGTTTACGATGTCGTCATCGCTGGCGCCGGCCCAGCCGGAGCCACGGCGGCGTACTTTCTAGCCAGAGGCGGAAAGCGGGTTGCGCTGCTCGAGAAGGCGACCTTTCCGCGTGACAAGCGCTGTGGAGATGCCTGGTGCGAGCCGGCGCTCGACATCTTGGAGGAGATGGGGGTCATCCAGGAGCTCGACGACGAGGGCGCGGTGCAATGGGTCCGCTCCGGTGGCTTGGTGTCGCCTTCAGGACTGAGCTTCACCAGCCCAGATGAAGGCGTGCGCAAGAGCGCGCCACGTGTTGCTGCCATACGAAGAATGGTTTGCGACGAACGTATCGCACGCGCGGCCTCGCGGGTGGGCGCCGAGCTCATCGAAGACGCAACGGTAAGTGATGTGAAGCTCGACGACGAGTGCTGGACGGTTCGCTGCAAGGACGGCCGCCGATTGTTGGGCCGGTGTCTGATCGCGGCCGACGGCGCAAAGAGCAAGATCGCTCGTTCGCTCGGGGTGGTGACGACCGGCGCAAACAGCGTCGCGAGCCGGCAGTACATCAAGGGCGGCACACACCGCTTCGTCAGTGACGGTGTCCTGCTGTATCCGCCGTACGTGCTTCCTGGCTATGTCGCGCTCTTTCGCCACTCGAACGGAGACATCGATCTCGGTTGCTACGTGCTTCCCGGAGGCCGCGTTCCGCCTACTGAGCTCAAGTCGCTACTGCACACCGCAGTCGCCAACGATCCCTACGTGCGGGAAGCGCTCGGCGAGCACGCGGAGCCGCTCGAGCCGCCCGGCCTGTCTCCCCTTCGCCTAGGGGGTGAGCCGAGGACGCACGGGGAGCGCTTCATCGCAGTGGGCGACGCGGCCGGACAGACCGACCCGCTGACGGGCGAGGGCATCCACACTGCCATGATTGCAGCCCAAATTGCCGCAAGCGTGCTCCACGAGGCATTCGATGAAGGGGACCTCTCGGCCGAGCGGCTCTCGGCCTATCATCGAGGCTGGATGAAAGCGTTCGGTCGCGATTTTGCGATCTCCGCGGCAGCCGGACGGGCGATCGATCGCTTCCCGGTCCTCCTCGATACCGCTGCGGTGGCCGCCCAACGTCGTGGCGCCAGCTTCATGGATCAGTTTGGCGCAGCGATGACCGGGGTGAAACCGAAGTCGCTGTTTCTTTCGCCGCGCATGTCAGTTCCACTGGGCGCCGCGTTGCTCGGCCTTCTAGGCTCCCGCCCTCGAACGAGCTACCAGGACGGTCCGCACGCCGAGCCCAGTCACGAGCTCAGTTTCGCCAAGAACGCGATCCGGCCGAACGAGTCGCGTTCAGCATGAGCGCGCCGGGGAGATTGCGAGCGATGCCGGCAGGCTTCTTTTGTCGGCAACGCCGTGCTAGCGTCGCGCCGCGATGAAGCTCTTTTTGTTGCGACTGTTCTTTGGGCTGCTGGTCATGGTCGCGGCCTTGGCGATCGTGCTGAACCTTCGCTACGGAGGCGGAGAACCCTATCCGGATCTCAGCGGAGAGCCACTCTTCGAAACAAGCGCGCTCGAAGTCGTGGTGACGAGTCCGGAGCCGATCGGTAACCTCGCGGTGTCCGCCGATGGGCGCGTATTCTACACGATCCACCCGGAGAGCCGACCGAGCGGGGCCAAGCTGCTCGAATGGGTCGACGGCGCTCCGAAGCCCTTTCCGAGTGACGAAGCACAAGCACAGCTCGAAACACCGCTGGGCATCGCCATCGATCGACAGAACCGGCTCTGGACGATCGACCACGGCAACCACGGCACCGGGGAGGCCAAGCTCTTGGCTTTCGACCTCGAGACGGGCGGCGTCGTGCACGAGCATCTGTTCGATTCCTCCGTGGCGCAGCTCGGCTCCTTTCTGCAGGACTTACAGGTCGACTCCAAAGGCAAGTGGGTCTTCATCGCCGATGTGAGCTTCTGGCGGAAGAACCCCGGCCTGATCGTGTACGACGTCGAGCTCCGAAAGGCGAGACGCGTCCTGAACAGCGACCCGTCGGTGTCGGCGCAAAGTTGGCTGATTCGCAACCCCAGCAAAGACATGACCTTCTTTGGAGGCCTGGTGGTGCTCAAGCCGAGTGTAGATGGAATCGCGATCAGCCGTGACGACGCCTGGATCTACTACGGCGCCATGTGTCACGACACGATGTATCGCGTGAAGGTTGCGGATTTGCTCGACGAGTCGCTGAGCGACGGGGCGCTCGCTGCCAGGGTCCAGGCGATCGGCCCGAAGCCACTCAACGACGGCCTCAGCACCGACAACGATGGCAACCTATTGATTACCGACGTCGAGCACGGCGCGGTCCTCCGAATGAAGCCAGACGGCGAGCTGACGACGCTGGTCCGCAGCGAGAAGATCCGCTGGGCCGACGCCTTGAGCTACGGCCCCGACGGTTGGCTGTACGTCGCCGACAGCGCGATCCCCGACCAGATGCTGCAACCGAAAGCGCACATGCAAGCCCACGCCCCCTACTACATCTTCCGCTTCAAGCCGGGTGTCGACGGCATCCCCGGCCAGTAGGGACAGGCGCTCAGCCCGGAAACGCTAGGCATCTGCGAACCGAGCGAGATCATCACAGGCATCGATTTCGCAAGCCATCCCGAGAGCCTCGGCTGGGCGATCGACGCGCTTCATGCAGTGGAGCGGCCCGTTCCCTCCGCCGGCGTGGCAAGCCGAGCTCCACCTACTAGACTCACGACGAGCACAATGACGCGGCGCCGCACCAGACCAGACACCTCGGGCAAGCCTGGCTACGTCACGCCGGAGGGATACCGCCGCTTTGAGGAAGAGGCCGACCGCCTCTGGAACGTCGAGCGCCCAAAGATGGCAAAGGCCGTGCAGGTCGCGGCAGCCGAAGGCGACCGCTCCGAGAACGCGGAATACCAGTACAGCAAGCAGCGTCTCGCCGCGATCGATCGACGACTTCGCTTCCTGGGACGACGGCTCAAAGCACTGACGATCGTCGACGAAAGACCGCCGGACGACGGCCGGGTCTACTTCGGAAGCTGGGTCACCATCGAAGACGAGGATGGCGGCACCCAGACCTACCGAATCGTGGGCCCCGACGAAATCGACGCTGAAAAGAAGTGGATCAGCATGGACTCGCCAGTCGGGAAGGCGCTGTTGTCCCGCGAGCTGGGCGACGAAATCACGCTCCGACGCCCCAAAGGCGAGGCGACCTGCGAGATCATCGTAGTGCGGAACACGCCGCCAGAGTGAAAAAGCGCACCCCCGTCGCCCGCTGCACGAGCGTTCGCGAATTCAGCCAGCTTCGAGTTCCGTGCAGGCGCAGTGGCCAGATAGTAGACTGGACCGCATGGCAGACTACCAGCGCCTGGTGGAGATACAGCAACACCTCTCCTTGGCCAAGCCCGATCACTACTTGACCTGGTACTTCGAGTACCTGCATCGATCGATCGACAAGCCGGTCAAGCTGCTCGAGCTCGGCATTGCGGAGGGTTCCTCCCTGATGATGTGGAGCGAGTTTCTTCCGAAAGCCGAGGTCACAGGCCTCGATCTGGACCCGATCGAGCTCGACGATGCTGGCGGCCGCATTGCGACCTACGCGGGCGAGCAACAGGACAAGGCGCTCCTAGACCGAATTGGCCGAGAGCGCGCGCCGGAGGGCTTCGACGTCATCATCGACGACGCTTCTCACCTCGGCGAATTTTCGAAGATCTCATTCTTTCATCTCTTCGAGAATCATCTCAAGCCTGGCGGCCTGTACTTCTTCGAGGACTGGGGCACCGCGTACTGGGACTGCTATCCGGACGGAAAGCACTCGCATCCACCGACGCGGTCGGTTCCAATGCGGGAAAGGCTGTTTGGCGCCATGTCGGCAAACGAGCTCATTCAAGGCAACAGCTTCCTGCGTCGCGCAACCAACAAGCTTCGCCTGACAACCCTCCGAAGGTCTTTCCCGTCTCATCAACGCGGAACGGTCGGCGTGCTCAAGCAGATCATCGACGAATGCGGTGTCCTCGACATCACCGACCCGGAGCGCGGGCGGGGTCCGAAGGCAAAGCAACTGATTTCCAGCGTTCACATCCGCCCAGGTCTCGCACTGATTCACAAGACCGACCCGGAGCAAGGTCTGTTTCAGCTCCCACCTGGCGCCTGGGCCTAGCGCGGCGGGCCGAGCAGGTTCCGCTCGAGGATGAGGTCAGCAACGCCCTCTCCCACGATGCGATTGCCCAGGGGTGTGAAGTGTCCGTGGGATCGCTCCCAGTAGAGCAGCTCGCCCTTTCGCGCCTCAAACAGGGGGAGAGGAACGAACAGGTTGAAGTCCTCGAAACCCGGAGCCAGCGGATACGCCGAGCGGAAGGTCGTGCGGTTCAAGCGGACGGGGATGTCGATGATCGCGAGTTCGGCGCCACCCTCTCGGCTGACTTGCTCGATCTGTTGCAAG
>Ga0316189_10001968_pt1 | contig 20303 bp, 18 predicted proteins | sample LowCovwburrow_MG_FD_204930 | JGI IMG/M metagenome (GOLD analysis project Ga0316189, IMG submission 204930) | Coastal sediment microbial communities from Maine, United States - Lowes Cove worm burrow | ecosystem: Environmental > Aquatic > Marine > Coastal > Sediment | place: USA: Maine... | reverse complement strand
TCGTGCGGTACTTGTACGACCGCTTTGGCGACGGCAAACAGCCCTCGTGGTTCGCGATGCTCACGCCCGCCCACAAGGTTCTTGGCGCGGCCGCGGCTGGCTGGATCGTCTGGCAGCTGTTCGGCGGGGGGTGAGCGCCCGGGGGGGTGCCCGAGTCATCGAGGGGCCGCGGTTGAGCGAAGCGTCAGGGACCGATGGGGTGGTCCGGGCCAAGGGCTTGTTCCAGCTGTTGCTGCGCTCGAGTGCGGAGCGCTGCGGCGTCCTCGAGGTCGCCCATCGCATGGAGCGTCTTGGCGAGGTTGATGAGACCCGCCGCGACCGCTGGATGGTCTGCCCCCAGAATCTGAGCGAGCATCGCATTGGCACGCTCCTGCAGTTTTCTGGCCGCGTCGTGGTCGCCCCGAGCGCGGCAAAGGTTGGCCATGTCGCCGATGACCGCCGCAAGATCCAGATCGTTGGGCTCGCCCATACCTTCGAGGAACTCGACCGCGTCCTCGTAGTGCGACTCCGCCGCATCGTAGTTCGCCTCAGCGGCACGGACGAGCCCGAGCAGCCTCGCTAGCCTCGCTTGGGTCCGTGGCTTCCCCGCGACCAATCCCTCGGCGACGTCGCGCAGCTGCATCGCCTTGGCGAACTGCTGCCTGCGGTCGCCGACCACGAGTATGCGCAGCAGCACCGCATCGACCAGTGTCTCGCGTGGGCCCCACCGCGTGGCCAATCTTATTGCCTCGCGTAGGGCGTCTTCGGCCGCCTCGAAGTCTCCGCTCGCCTCGAGCACCGTGGCTTGTTCGAGTGCCAACTGAGAAAGCGTGGGCCCGTGCGTAACGGCGGCGTCTTGCTGCCGGGTGCGTGCTCGGTCGACAGCCGTCCGCGCGGCGTCGCTACGGCCTACCGACCGTGCGGCCCTCGCAGTCGCCAGCAGCTTCTGGATGTCTTCCACGGCGGTGGCCTGTGCAGGCGGCGGCGGAGCGTCATCTGCTTGTAGCGCAGGTACGTCATTGCAGCGGCTCAGCGGTGGAAGTGTGCCGATGACTCGATGCGCCTCGCGAGCAACATCGATGTCCGCGGTCGAGAACACGACGGTCACCGCGGCCAGTTGGATCTTGGCGTTGCGCAGACACGTCATGCGCAGGTCCATGACCGCGGCGGATTGCTCGCCGTGAACCGTGGTCGCTTCACACGTTTGGCGGTGGAGCTCCGTCCACGATCCGCTGTACGTGTCGAGCGCCGCCTCGGCGCTGAGCCACGCCGACGCCGCAAAGGATGCGTTCAGGGTCGAGAATGCACTCGCGCCTTCGCGACGGTGCGCCTCGTCCCAGATCCCAGCAAGGTGTTGTGCGGAGCTTGTGCATGCCGTGGCTCCGCCGTCGGGTGGTACGCCGCCGACGAGGGCGATTGCCAGGAGCGCGGCCCCGCCCCCCGCGGCCAGCCATACGCGGCGCCGTGGTGCCTGGCCCAATGCGAGAGCCTCCAATAGCGCTTCCATATCGCGCCAGCGCGCGGCCGAGTCTGCGCTGAGACCACGCCGCAGCGCCCGCTCGAGTGCGTCGGGAATCCCGGGGGGAACTGGTTGCGGTCGCCGCGGGCCCTCGCCGATCGCAGTGCCCAGGGAATCGGCGGAGTTCCCCGCGAACGGGCGCTGTCCGTACAGCGCCTCCCAAAACGACACGCAGTAGCTGAACTGGTCCGAGCGCGCGTCGGCAGGATTGCCCTCGAGCTGCTCTGGAGCCATGTACGCGGGCGTGCCCACCAGCGACCCCGTCTTGGTGACGGGTGTCTCCAGCCCCGTGCCTCCGACTCCCGCCGACTCGGGTCTGGCGGTCTCCATAGGTTCCTCGACGTCGTCGGTCTGCCGCGCCAGCCCGAAGTCGAGCACACGCACGTGTCCGTCGTCGTCGATCATTGCGTTTTCGGGTTTGAAGTCGCGGTGGACCAGCTGCGCCTCGTGTGCGGCGGCGAGCCCAAGACCCGCTTGGCGGTACGCGGCCAGCACGGCTTGCCACGGCTGCCCGCCGTCCGCTTCGGATGCCCAGCGTCGCAGCGTTTGCCCAGCCACAAACTCCATCGCGAGGAACAGCTTGTCGTCGTGCAGCCCCGCCTCATAGATCTGGACCACGTGCGGGTGACTCAGCTTCGCCAGGGCCTGCGCCTCGCGCAGCATTCGCGTTCGTCCCTGTGGCGTGCCTACCGAGCTGGCGCTGATGAGCTTGATCGCGACCTTGCGATCGAGCGTGTCGTCGTACGCAGCATGGACGACACCCATGGCCCCTGCGCCGACGCGACGCAGCAGGGCAAAACGTCCGACGCGTACGGGTTCGATCGGCTTGCCCGTCAGCTGGGCCCGCAGACGCGCCCGCACGGCCTGATTCTGCTCGGGTACCCAAACGGCTTGCCGCAGGTCGTCGCGGGGCGTCGGGTTGCTGGGCGGGTCGGGATCCGGGGGCTCGAAGTCGGAGGCCATGGAGCTGTGGACAGACTGCTGCTCAACCGCCGGCCGACGCGTTGATGCACTCGCTGTAGGTCGCGAAGTCGGGTCCGCACCCTTCGGCGACGGCGTAGCCCAGCACGCAGGAGACTTGCGCCTCGTCAAAGCATGCCAGGTAGCCAGACCACTCATCATCGCAGCCGGTGCCCGTGTTGCCCAGCCACAGGCAGTTGGTATTGCAATCTTCCAGTGCTGCGCTGTTGGGGCACTCGGCCGCGGCGATGGTGTCGCAGTAGTCAGCGCACGGCTCGACGATGTCCGGGTTGGGGCTCTCAGTGACCGCACACCCGATGGCCTCCAGGTAGAGCAGGCCGCACTCGGGCGCCGCGGGCTCGTCCAGGCCGTTGCACGTCAGCGTGGCCGCATCGACACAGTCGAAGTAGGCCGAAGCCGAGGCGTCGCACGTCGCGGCCGAGGTCAGCGATTCGCAAGTGAGCAAGCACCCGGCCATCGTGGGGCCGCTCTCGCACTCTGCCTCGACGAGGTCGGTGCAGAACGCGTCGCAGCGCTCAGTCGCGTCGGCAGTATCCCCAGCGGTGTCATCGGGCACGTCCGCCCCGCCACAATCCGCCCCGTCGCCGTCGGTTGCACCCCCGTCCGTGCCGTCGGTTGCCGCACTACCATCGGCGGCGGTCGTAGTCCCGTCATCGTCGGCAACGATGATGCACGCGGGAAGGAGCAAGAACAGGGGAGCGACGGCAATGAGGCTAAGGGAGCGCATAGGCAGGTGAGTACACAATGCGCCTCAGCCCGGTGACTGTCGACATCGCCTTTGCTGTGTGGTGCGACCCTGTGAGACCCGCCACGTAGCGGGCTCGTTTTCGCTCGGAGCGATTCGTGTGCGTACACTTGGCGCCATGGACCCGGAACTCGCACGCGGATTGCTCGTTGGGCACGCTGCCTGGGTCGCGCTGCTGAGTCTGACGACGTTCGCCGTGTATGGGATCGACAAGCGCCGCGCAAAGACAGCGGGCGCTCGTCGTATTTCGGAGCGTGCGCTGCATCGGCTGTCGTGGCTCGGCGGCGTCGCTGGAGGTTGGCTCGGACGACGGTTCTTTCGCCACAAGACCGTCAAGGCGGGGTTCAGGATCCGGCTGGTGCTCGCGAGTATCCTGCACGTGGGCATCGCCTGCGCGCTGGCCTGGTTTGTGGTCGCTTAGAGCAGTCGTCTGTGTTCCGCCAGCGTGCACCGGTCGGACACGACCGTGATACCGAGCTTGTGCAATGCGGCGGCGAACGCCGCATCGGCGACGCCCAGCTGCAGCCACACCACCTTGGGCCGTGGGTTCATCGCCACGAACTCCGCCAGGTGCCCGGCGAGCCACCGGCTTGCACGAAAGACGTTGACGAGATCGACAGGGCTCGTCAGGTCGGCCAGGGTCGCCACGACGGGGTTTCCAAACAGCGTTGTGCCCGCGAGTTTTGGATTGACGCCCACCACGTTGTAGCCGTGGGTCGCCAGGTACTCCGGGACGTAGTGTGCGGGTTTGGCCGAGTCGTCGTGCGCGCCAAGGACCGCGATGCGCTTGTTGTTCTCGAGGATGCTCCGCAGCTTGGCGTCGTCCGTCACAACGCAACCGTACGACGGGTTGCCCGAAAACGCTGCCCCGCCACGGGGAATCCTCTCAGGACTCTTTGTCGATCTTCGCAACGTTCCAGCGGATGTCCTGCAACATCCGCTGCATGTCCTTCAACTGCAGTTCTACCTTCTGCAGATCTGCCGCCACTCGGGTCTCGGGGGTGCCGCCGGCCTCCCGCGCGGCACGCTCGCGCTCGGCGTCAGCGTGCGCCTCGTCCATACTGTTGAGGATCACTCCGATAAACAGATTCAGGATGATCATCGTGCCCATCAGGACAAACGACACGAAGTAAACCACGGCGACGACCGGCGACGCCTGGGAGTCCGTGCACGCGATCACGGGGTTGCTGTCGTAGCCGTACAGAGCACACCCGTGCATGTTGATGTAGAGAATGTCGACCCAGCCCTCCAGGGTCACGATCCGAAACAGCGAGAGCATCGACATCTCGAGGCTCGTGAAATGAACCGGATCGTTGGCGCCGAACAAAAAGACGCCAGCCACTGCGTAGACGTAGAACACAAGCAGCAGGAGCAGCGTGACGTAGGCCATCGGCGGGATGCTCTTGATCAGGGCGGTAACCAGGATCTGGAGCTTGGGCAGAACGTGAACGAGCCGAAGCACACGCAGCAGCCGCAGCAGTCGGACGACGGTGATCGCGTTGCCCTCGAAAGGCAGCAGGGCGCCCGCGACGATGATGAAGTCGAAGACGTTCCAAGGATCGTGAAAGAAGCGCCACGGAGCGCGGCCTTCGGCGCCGACTTTGATGGCGATCTCTGCGACGAAGATCCACAGGATGATGCGGTCGGCGCCGTGGAGGAGCCACCCGTGGCTGTCGACCAGCGAGGGGTACGTTTCGAGACCCACGACGATCCCGGCTGCGACAATGACCCCGGTGACGAAGTTTTGAAAGCGGTTCGACTCGACAACGCGGCGTAACGCAAGCTGCATCGCCGGCCATGCTAACGGAGCGTGAGTGCGGCGGTCCAGACCGTCGGAGCCGCCGTGTTGGGTGTCGTCCAAGCGCGCTGGGGCACGCATCGCCGATGCACTCGTTTTGGCTACTTGGGTGGCTTTGGATTGCTGAACTCACCGTCCCGCAGTCGCGTGAAGTAGTCCCGAGACCACTTCGCGACGCGCGGGGACAGGAGTAACAGGGCGATGACGTTGGGAATGACGAGTAAGCCGACGAGGATGTCAGAGATGCTGATCACGACCTCGAGCTTCCGTACGGCTCCCACGAACGCCAACACCACGAAGATCGCGCGATATGGGGTGAGGGCACGTGGACCAAACACCCAGGTACTGGCCGTCTCGCCATAGTAGGACCAGGCGATCATTGTGGAGAGCGCAAACAGGAACCCGGCGACGGAGATGAAGATAGAACCAAAGCCCGGGATGAAGCGATCGAAGGATGCGCTGGACAGCGTGATCCCCGTGCGCTCATGAACGAGGCTTGGCACGGCAATGAGGGCTCGGTGGGCGCCGAGGTCGGCGACGGGCGACACCACCAGACGCAGGGGCTGATCCGTCGCGGATTCGCGCAGCTCTGCGTCGAAGGCCAAGATCTGGACCCGCCAGACCGGCGCCGACGTATCGTGTGGGGGAGGCGTCGTCGGTGGGCGGAGCTTGAGCGTCTCGATAGCATCCGCGCCCGCGTAGAGCGTCGCGTCGAGGCCTCCCGCGCCCACGGCTGCAGACACGCGAATCCCGTGGTGTTCCAGCGCGTCGGGGGGAACCGCGAAGGCGAGGGTGTCCTCGGCCGTGGCCTCGCCATCGATCGCATGGCGCTCGACGCCGTCTAGCCGCTGACCGGCCAGCGTGCTGGCGTCGGGTGCTTGTCCGTCCGGATCGGCGTGCCAGGCCGCGGATGCCTCCGCGACGTCGAGTCGCGCCACCCCTTCGTCCTTGAAGGCACCGTAGTTGCCGGCCAGCACGATCACGAAGGCCGTCGCACCCGAGACGATGACGGTGTCGATGAACGGCCCGAGCGATGCCACGACGCCCTCACGCACGGGCTCGTCTGTCTTGACCGCGGCGTGGGCGATGGCCGCTGACCCGAGCCCCGCCTCGTTGGAGAAGATGGCCCGACGCACGCCCCACATGATCATCGCGCCAAGTGCCCCGCCGGCCGCGGCGTCACCGCTGAGTCCGTCGTGGACGATGATGGCCAACACCTCGGGCATCCGGTCGATCTGCGACAAGCAGATGAAGATCGAGCCACACACGTAGACCAAGCACGCGGTCGGAACGATCCGCGCCGCCCAGCGACCGATGCTTTTGATGCCGCCCATGATCACCGCGGCGGTCAGGATCGATAGTGCGATGCCCGACAGGTACGACGGGATCGCGAAGTTTGCCTGCAGGGCTGATGCCGCCTGGTTGCTCTGAAACATGCAGGCGAACCCGAACCCGGCAAACGAGATCGTCGCGGCGTAAAACAGCGCCATGGGGCGCCAACGCGGACCGAGCCCAGCGAGGATGTAGTACATGGGCCCGCCACGGGTTTCGCCCGAGAAGGGATCAACTTGGCGGTACGTGGTGCCGAGCGTGCATTCGACGAACTTCGTCGCCATGCCGAACAGCCCCATCACCCACATCCACAGGACCGCGCCCGGACCACCGACCGCGATAGCGATCGCGACCCCCGCGATATTGCCAATGCCGATCGTGCCCGAGAGTGCGGCGGCGAGCGCCTGAAAGTGCGAGATGCTGCCCGTCTCGTCTTCGTTGTCGTAGCGCCCCAGCAGCAGCGCGATTGCGTGCGGGAAAGCCCGTACCTGGATCAGCCGCAGTGATACGGTGAAGAACACCGCCGACAGCAGGCACAGGCCCACGACTGGGTATGACCATACGGCGTCGGCGACACGGGCGAGCACTTCGGCCATCGCGAGGACAGTATCAAGTTCGAGCCGCCGTCATCGCGGGTCCTCCGGACATGCCGTCTTTGTTTGGCCCCCGATACTCGTCACCGGCTCGGGGGGGTGACCGCGCCGCTACGCCGCTGCCGGGATTCGGCGCGGCGCTGCGGGCTGGCCTATCCGCGGAGCGCTAAGCGCAGACTTCGCACTCAGAGACGCACAACTCTTCGTCGGTGCACGCTTGGTCTTCGAGACCTTCCGTGGTGCAGACGCAGGAGTCGTTGATGCACTCGTGGCTGCTCGAGCAAGACTCGGACTCGTCGCCGTCTCCGGCGTCGTCGCCGTCCGCATCTGCGTCCTCGTCGCCATGTTCGGCATCGCCATGTTCGGCATCGCCGTGCTCATCGGCACCTTCATCCGTGGCGCTGTCGTCGTTGGAGCTGTCTGACGTGTCGCTGTCGTCGTCATCATCGCAGCCCGGAGCAAACGTAACCGCAAGGAGCATGGAAAAACACAGGTGTTTCATGACGCGCGGAGGATACACGATTCATTGGTACTGTGATGCCGCGCCGTGTCGAACCTCAAGACTCAACTCATCGTCGCTGGCATCCTGTCGGCTGCCGCGTGTGGCGAAGCGGAGCCCGCTTCACGCGCATCCGGCACGAACACGGTCACGGGGCAGACAACGGACGGGCTCGACTCTGGGCCCGGCACATCGGGGGCGCAGGACGAGACGACGGCCGGCGTCGGGCAAGACGATGGGAGCTCGGGCGCGACGACACGCGGGGCGGACACGGGCTCGACTGGGGACAGCTCCACCGGAGGCACAGGGACGCGTGAGCCGTACCCGGACCTTGCCCTCGGTCCCTACCCGAGCCTGCTGACGTTGGCGGTCGATAGCATGCTCGCCAACGCCGACGCACTCGATACCTCGACCAGCTACACCCACAGCGCAGGGCAGGGATACGTGCTGCAGGCGATCGGGGAGCTGCTTTGGGCCGCGCGCGCGCATGAGCTGGACGACCGCGAGGCGCTGCTCGAGGCAGCGCTCGCGGAGATCGCCGAGCTCCAAGCGGCCGATGACCAGGTCGTGGGTGGTGGGCCGGGGTTCGGACTTCCGGACGCGTGGGATGCCTTCGGCGACGGGTCCACCAATCCAGCGTTCACCGCGTACACCTGGCAGTCCGGGATGGTCGCGCTCGGTGTCGCAAAGATCGCGCGCGTGCTCGACCACGCTGGGCACCCGGAGGCCGATGCGGTCCGGGCCTATGGCGTGCAACTCGTGCAGCGCTGGGATCCGCACCACACCGACGTCGCCGATGGGGGGTACTGGTGGTACTCGACACAACCGTCCGACGCGATTGCGGTTCACAACACGAGCGCACTCATCGCGATGGCCAGCGCAGTGCTGTCGGACTCAGGCGATGTGGAGCTGCCGGTCGCGCGGCCTCAAGCTGCGGTCGATCTGTTGTGGGCTCGAATGAGCGGCAACCCCAGCAACGGCTACACGTGGAACTACGCCGACGACGGCTATCCCGTGGAGCTGCGGCGCGCCGAGGACGTCTCCCACGCCTTGGTGACCCTGCAGTTGATGCGAGAGGCGCGCGACCGCGACTGGTGGTCCGATTCACAAGCACAGGGCGTCGCGCGCACGCTGCTGGATACGATGTGGTCCGGACATCCGGCGCGCCTGCACGGCTTTGTCGACGGTGGTGATGGAGACGACAACGAGTGGAGTTGGACGCGTGCTGCGGCCATCGGCTACGCCGCGCACGGCGATACGGAGGGGGGCGCCCCGGAGGTCTTCGAATACGGTCGCTCGCTGCTGTTCTCGAGCTACCTCAGTCGGTTCGAGCGCGCCTTCGAGGGGGCGACCATCGACTCGGCGCGCACGCTCGCGGTCGCGCTGATGCTGGCGCGTCGGCCCGAGGGGTTCGAAGCGGGTCCAGCGTGGGAGATGATCGCAGGCGATCCCGATGATGACGCGGTGCCGCCTGATGCGGGGGGCGTTCGCTTTTACACCGTCGACTGGGGCTCTGCGGCCGATGTGACGCGAGGGCTGACCCTCCCCGCCCGGACGGCCACCGCCGCCAACGCGAATCTCTTGGTCGACTTCGCCGACGGCGCTTCGGGCCGCGCTGTCGTCAGTCTGACTTATACCTCGAGTGTCAGCGGCACCGTCGGACAATGGGACGGCGTGGCTTATCAGCCGCTGGCACTGCTACCGGCCACGACCGACGACGAAGGGACCGAGCGCTGGATGCGAACGACTGTTGTGCTCGACCCCGCTATCGCCTTTGACTACCAGGCGGGCGTGCCCGGGCTCAATGTGCTGCTGAGTCTGACCACCAGTGCCATCGCTGTTCATCGTATCGAAGCGACTGCGCTTTAGCGTCGCCACGCGTCCGAGGCCCCGACGTCAGGCCCAGCCGTCGGCGGCGGTCTTGTACGAATGCAGTCGTGCCTCGTGGTCGAATGTCATCGAGCTGATCATCAGCTCGTCCGCCCCTGTACGCTCGACAAAGCTGCGCATCGTCGCGTGGACGGTCTGCGCCGAGCCAATCGCTGCGCCCGCGAGCACCGAGTCCAGCAGGGCGCGATCCTGCAGATCGAGCTGTCGCTCGTAGTCGCGGACTGGGGGCGGGAGCGTCGAGGGGCGCCCTCGCCGAAGGGCGATGAATGCCTGCTGCAGCGAACTTGCCAGGTAGCGGGCCTCGTCGTCGGTCTCCGCGGCAATGACGTTGTAGCCGAGCATCACGTAGGGCTCTTTGTGGTGCGCGGAAGGCCGAAATCGGTCGCGATACACTGCGATGGCGTCCATCATCTGGGCTGGCGCGAAGTGGGATGCAAACGCATAGGGCAGCCCAAGCGTGGCAGCCACCTGGGCGCCAAATAGGCTCGACCCCAGGATCCATACTGGCACCTCGACGCCTGCGCCCGGGACGGCCGCAACTTGGCGGCTGTCGCCGTCGAAGTAGCCCATGAGCTCGACCACATCGCGTGCGAAGTCGTCGGGGTCGGTCGAGAGGTTGCGACGCAAGGCGGTCGTCGTCTGCATGTCTGACCCGGGCGCCCGCCCCAGGCCCAGGTCGATGCGCCCCGGGTACAGCGTGGCAAGCGTTCCAAACTGTTCCGCGATGACCAGCGGCGCGTGGTTGGGCAGCATGATCCCGCCTGCCCCCACGCGAATTGTCGACGTCGCCCCAGCCACGTGGCCGATGAGGACCGCGGTTGCGGCGCTTGCGATGCCCGGCATGCCGTGATGCTCGGCCAGCCAGAACCTTGTGTACCCCCAGCGCTCGGCATGCCTGGCGAGGTCAACCGAGTGCGCAAAGGCTTCCGCCGCGGTGCCCCCACGGACAATCGGCGCGAGGTCGAGAACGGAGAGAGAGGTCATGATCGCTCGTACCCACGATCGCCGCGGGCGACTCCGGGATTACCGTGGGCGCTATTTGATGACGAACGGCAGAACGCGCGCGTGTTCGTCGAGCTTGACCTGGATCTTCTTGCCCTGGAAGTTGATGCGGTAGACCTTGTCGACCCGAAGGTAGACCACCGTCCCCGGAGCGTCGGTTTTGAGCTTGTTCCCCAGCGGGACGTTGACCCCTTTGACGCCGTCCTTACCGCTGCCGCTGTACTCCGCCACTTTGGCGGGGGCGCCCAAGCTTCGAGCTGCCAGCAGCCTCACGTTCGAGATGAAGTAGCGCGCGTCCTTCGGGGACGTGCCTCGGAATCCAGCGTCGGGCACAACACGAACCGTCAGGTTCGACTTCTTGCTGATCGGCGACATGCCGTTGTGCAGCTTACCGTTGACGATGAGCTCGAGCGACGGCTTGGGTGGCTTGATGACACTGAACTCGAAGTCGCGCGTGCGGGTGAAGCCCTGGCTGGTCCCCTTCACGGAGACGAACGACTTGGTCATGGTGGGGACAACCGTGAACTTGGCCTTGTCGGATTGGCTTCGCGTCAGCTGTGCGCCGCTGGCGGTCACCTTCAGATCGGTGGCGTCTGCGATCTCGCCAGCGATCCGAAGTGTGTTGCCGCAGTTCCAAAACATGGTGTGTGGCTCGCGCGCGAGCTCGACGTCGGCGGGGGCCAGCTCGTAGGACGGCTTGTCGGGCTTATTGAACTCAGGCTTCCCGGCTGCGTTGAGCTGAGGCGTCGCGATCGGGGTCGGCGTGGCCGGGCCCGCCCCGGGCTGGACTGCGGACTTCCTCTTCTTCTGCTGGGTCGACGGGCTCTTCTTTACTGGCGGCGGGCCCTTCTTCGGGCCCGGAGCAGCGAGGGCGACGCTGGACAGCATCAGCGGGAGCGCGGTGAGGATCGCGAAGGGAAGTTTCATTGGGCAACCAGCACGGAGACTCGTGCACCCTACCAACGGATCGCGAGCGCGGATCCCCTCACCCATCAGCGTATGCTGTTGGTGTCCATGGCCTCGACCATCTTGAACCCCGCCCTGGCCCTCGTTTGCTGGACGATCGTGATGTGGTGCTGGCTCTATGCAACACGGATCCCGGCGATGAAGGCCATTGGTCTGCATCGGTTCAAGGAGAAGAAGGACTTCGAGCAGCTCCCGCAACGCGTTCGTTGGGTCGCCGACAACTACAACCATCTGCACGAACAGCCGGTCATCTTCTATGCGCTGGTGTTTTACTGCCACCTCGCGGGCACGGCCGATGCCTTGAACATCACGCTGGCGTGGGCCTACGTTGGTTTTCGAGTCGCCCACAGCGTGTTTCAGTCGTTGGTCAACATTATCCCCGTGCGGTTCACGATCTTCGCGCTTGGCACAGCAGCCCTGGTCGGAATCGCGACGCGCTGCGTTGTGTCGGCGCTTGGCTGATCCATTCGCCGCACCGTCGGCCACGGCCCACGACATCGCGCGCGCCGAAGCTACTCGCGGGACCCTGATTCGTCGCCATCGAGCCGCTCTGCCTGGTCGCGACAGCGAACGGACTCGGCGACGAGGTCCTCGGCTGGGACCCGCGCGGCCCCAACGCGAGCGCGCTCGCACGCAGTGGCCGCATCCGCGTACCGATGCTGCGCCAGCCGCAGCGTTCCGAGATCGAAGAGCAGCTGCGCGCGAACATGCGGTCGATGGGTGTCCAGCTCGACCATCGCCCGACCCAGCACTGCGTCGGCCTCGTCGAGCCGTCCCACCTCGGTATAGGCCTCGCCGACGATGCGGCGCGTGTCGACGAGCATGGGGTGTGCCGCGGGCAGGCCCGCTTCGCTCACAGTCAGGGCACGTCCGAGTTGCTCCAGCGCCAGATCGGTTTGCCCGACTGCCAGGTTCGCTTCGCCCGCAGCCGTGAGGAACGGCGCCACGCGTGAGTCCTTGGGACTCAAAAGCTTGCTCATGATCGCGAGACTCGTGTTTGCGAGCCGCGCCGCGCGGTCGGCCTGGGATTGCACCGTTGCGTTGACCGCCAGGTTTCGCAGCAGGACCGCCTCGTTGAGCGAGTCCGGGCCCAAGCGGCTCCGCGTGATCTCCAGCGCCTCCTCGGTCCGCTCTTGGGCCAGTTTTGGATTGAGTCGCCGACTGTAGTGCGCACCCATGTTGGCCAGCGTGTTGGCGTAGACCGTCGTGACACGACCGTAAGCCTCCTCCGTCCACTGCAATCCCTCGATGTGGTGGCGCTCCGCCTCCTCGTAGCGCGCGGCCGCGTCGTAGACGAGCGCGAGCGTGCGCTCTCGCATGCTCATCAGGTCGGCGGGTCTTCCGAGTCGCTCGATCCTCGCGTCGGCCAGCGGCACCAAGGAGACGGCTTCTTCGAAGTTCTGGTTGGCGTAGCCCTCCATCGAGATGATGTGCAGCCAACAGATGGCTGCGACCACATCCTCTTTGTGCGCCGTCGCCATCAGGGCGGCGGACTCCAGCGTCTCGCGGGCGCGCACCAGCTCGTTGCGGTCGCGCTCAAACTGGCCGCGGTACATCAACAGACGGGCGGTAAGCGGCGCGTATCCGAGTGCTGTCGCCGACTCGATGGCCTTGGAGATTTCTTCGTCTGTCTTGTCGTTGGACCAGTAGGACCCCGCGCGAATCCAGCGACCCGCGGTGTCCAGCGCCTCGACCTCCGCGGCCAGCGCGGCGGGTGGAGGCCCTGCGCGGAGCTCGAGGCGGAGGTCGTTCTCGCACTGGACAGGCGGTGTGAGGGCCTCGATGGCCTGGAACTGGGTCGTCAGGGTTGCGGGGCCGTTGGGCTGTGAGGCCATGCTGGTCGCCGTCGCCACGATGTCGCGCTCACGATCGCGAAGGCACGCCCAGCGGCGGTCCAGGGCCGCCTCGCCGACGTCGTGTTCCTCCGCGCTGGTGCAGGTTCGTGCGCGCACTTCGGCCCACGCTGTCGTGAAATCTGTAACGGCGGTGCCGACGTTGGGGTGGAGCGCCGAGATGTCCACGACCAGCTCGGTGGAGAGCCCGAGGTTGGTTCCCGCACACTCCCGCTCGGCCGCGGGCGCGGCGAGCACGACGCCCGTGACGCAGACCGTAGCGGCCGCCGCAGCGAGGTACCCGAGTCGCTGTCGGGGGCGGGTGGCCGCCTGTAGCGCGCGCCGAAACGCTGTGATGGAGGCGTATCGGTGATCCGGGTCCGGGTTCATCCCGCGCCCCACGACGCGGGCGACCTTTGCCGAGCAGAGCTTGCCGTTGCCGAGCGCCTCGTGTGCCACGACGCTAAGGCTGTATTGGTCGGCGCTCGCCAGCGCGCGCTGACCCGCGAGCACTTCGGGCGCTACGTAGGCGGGCGTACCCACGACACCAGTGGTCTCGCGTGACGGATGGCTCTGGCTCCCCGCGACCGAAGCGCCCTCGTTCGCGACAGAGTCGGAGCCCTCGGGCAGCCGGGCCAAACCAAAGTCTGCGACGCGACCTCGGCCGTCGGACCCCACAAGAATGTTGTTGGGGCTCACGTCGCGGTGGACGAGTCCGACGCGATGCGCCGCCTCGAGGCCCCTCGCCGCGTCGATGACGACGTCCAAGATCTCCGACGGTGTGCGCGAGGCCTCCTCCATCCACGCAACAAGGCTGCCTCCGGGTACAAGCTCGCAAGCGAGGAAGGTGCTGCCCTCGCTGATGTCGAGGTCGTACACATCCACAATGTTGGGGTGCGACAGCATCGCAAGCGCCCGGGCCTCACGGCGCAGGCGAGCCCGTACGTCCTCGGGGGCGTCGAGCATGAACTTGAGTGCAACCGGACGATCCAGCACGCAGTCGCGCCCGCGGTAGACGATGCTCATGCCGCCGACTCCGAGGACCTCCTCCGGCACGTACCGTTCGCCCAGCGACCCGATGCTCAGCGGGCCTGTTTGGCCTTTGGGTGCGTCGGGGTGAGGCTCGGTCGCGCGGGCGACCTCGACCAGAATCGCGCGACAGGTCGCGCAACCATCGATGTGCACCTCGATCTCGATGGCTTCTTGCGATTCCAACGCGCCAGCGATGAAGTCGTTCAGCGCATTGTCATCAGGGCACTCCACGGGTCGCTGAGCGCCGACCGTACCACCGCATGGGTAGCGCAAACCCAGCGGCGGACGCAGCGAGGGGATGGGGCGGGAGCACCTCGTCGCTCGGTCCACGGGAGCTCGGCCGACGGTCGGCGTCGCGGGACGCGTTACCTGCGCAACGGCGAGCGGTTGGAGAAACGCCAAGGCATCGCCGCCGTATTCGCGACGCCGTCCGGCCCGTCATCGACGACAACCCGACGCTGTGCATTGGGACTCACCGAACGCGGGCCCGCTCTGCGGAGCCAACGACCGGGCGGACCCAGTCGGGGGCTCAGTTGCGCGTCGTGTTGTCGACGACGACGAAGAGCGCTCTGATCTCGAAGTTGAGCTGCGCGGGGCTGGTCAAGACGTGCGGGGCGAGCTCCGCCTGGACCGCTTGGAGTGCTGCGAGCGACTCGACCCCCGCCTCGAGGTGACCGTCGCGGTTGTCGAGCTCGCCCGCCAGTGCCCCCCAGACGTTCGCCGCGTCATCCCCCATCGCGACGAGCGTACGCATGGCCGCTCCGAACACAGGCAGTGGGCAGTCGTCTTCCGTGTACACCACAGCGTCGCGCAGGGTCGACAGATCGCGATCCAGCGCGCTGCCGGGGGAGCGCTCGGGAACGGCAAACAGTCGCAGCCCGTCGAATTCGCACCACGCCAGCACGCTGCGCGGCGCCGACGTTCTCTTCACGGGAGGCCAATCGGTGCGCGTGCCGTCGGGCGGGGAGTCGAACACCCGGTACCCAGCCTGCATGGCGGCATCGAGTGCTTCCAGCAGCGGGGCACGGGGTGCTGGGCTGCGAGCCGCGGGGCGTAGCGAGGCTGCCATCTCCTGCTCGTGAAACGATCGAACGGGTTTGACGACTGGCGGCGAATCGAACACGTGCAGGACCGCGGCCTCGAGTTCGGCCTCGGACAGGGTCGGCACACCCGCGCGCCGCACTCGCTTGGCAAAGCCCTTGGACTTCGCCGCGAGCACGACGACGTCCGCGCTCGCGGTGAAGTCGTCCAGGAGTGTCGCCCCGACCTGCTTCAGACGGCCCTGTAGTTCGCCGCGGGCGGTGGCGTAGCGCCCCGCGAGTTTTCCGGCGACAGCGATCGTCTTGCCGGCGAGGTCGACCATAGTCCTGAGAGTACCGCCTCCAGCCCCATTGTTCCGCTGACCGGAGCGGACTTCGGCTGGTTGCGGTGCTCGGCGCAGCGAGCTGTGCTGGATGCCGCTACACTTACGAACCCTAAGCATGCGCATTCAGACCGTTCACATTGTCCTCGCGTTTGCACTGGGCGCATGCTCGACCGTTGCGGCCCAATCTGCGGCGACTCCGACGACGCCGACGGTCGCGGCCGATCCGGCCTCTCCTCGTTGGATGCCCCCGACCAGCCCTCCGGTGACCAAGGCAGACGCGGCGCAGCGGCGGTCCGCACCCAACGGCAAGGGAGCGGTGACGATCCTCGCGCGGGGCGACAACGCGTTCTTGGCCCGGCTGGAGCTCGCCGCGGGCGCGGCGGTGCCCGTGCATCGGGACGCCACTGAGGAGTACATCCATCTACTCGAGGGCGCTGGGGTGATCACCATCGACGGGGTCGACATTCCGATCGGGGCCGGCGATACGGTCTACATGCCTGCCGATGCTGAGGTGCGCTACCAAAACAGCGACGCCAACATGGTTGCGCTGCAAGTCTTTGCTGGGCCCGGCCCGGCGGCGAAGTACGCGAACTGGCCGCTCGAGGAGTAGCGCGTGGAGGACACGACACCGGCTGATGGGCCCGTCGATGCGGCTGCAGTTCAACGGGTTCTGCAGCTGCAGAGCACGTACATGGCTTCGCGTGTGCTGGCCGGCCTGGACCCGACCGGGGAGGGGTTTGCCTCGGTCGCCGAGATGACGCAAGCCGCCGAGTCGTTGCTCAGCGCTTCGGTGCAGGAGCAGCTGCAGTTCTTTGTGCGCGTGCACGATCACGACGGGTCGGGGCGCATCGATCGGGACGAGTTCGAACGCATGGTCCACTTGGGGCTGGCCGAGCATCGACTCACCCTGGCTGCGGGCGACGCCGACAGGCTCGTCGCGTCCATGTTCGGCGACGTGGATGCGGATGGCGACAACGTCCTGACGCTTGCAGAGCTGACCGCCTTGCTCGAACGTCGACCGGAACTCGAGGCCAGCCTGGTCGGGTATGGCGTCAGCTTGTTGGTGCCAGGCCACCGCGCGGAGCCCGAAGCCGAGCGAGCGGAGCGCGATACCCGATGGACTGGGGAGCGGGTTGTGGTGGCTGTTGCGCTGGCCTTGTTCATCGTCGCCAACCTGGCCGCGTTCTCCGAGGCGTTCTTCCGCTACCGCACCGCGGGAGCCAACATATGGATTCAAGTGGCGCGCGGCTGCGCGGGGGCAATCCATGTCAATGCGGCGTTGATCGTCGTACCGATGCTCCGCCATCTCTTGACATGGGTCCGACGGCGGCGGATCGCCCGGTATATCCCGTTGGACGACGCCGTGGATGCACACCGACTCATCGGCGAGACGTTGATGTGGCTGTCGGTTGTGCATGTCGTCGCGCACGTCATCAACGTCGCAACGACGGCGACTCCGTGGAGCGTTCTGTTCACTGGGTCCGGCTTGACGGGGGTGCTGCTGACGATGGTGTTCGCTGGCCTTTGGTGGTTCTCCCGAGCACGGGTTCGTCGCAAAGGAGAGTTCGAGCTGTTTCACTGGACCCACCTGCTGTTTGTGCCGTTCTTCGTGCTGGCGATCCTGCACGGGCCGTACGTCTGGGCGTGGGTGGCACTGCCGCTGCTGGCCTATGTAGCCGAGCGTGTGCAACGGTCGGTGCGGGCCTGGGATGCCACCGATGTGCTGGCTGCGACGGCGCTTCCGGCGGGTGTGGTCCGTCTCGACATCCGCCGTCCCGACGATTTTGACTACAACGCTGGGGATTTTGCGTTCATTAAGCTGCCCGCGCTGGCGGGCCACGAGTGGCACCCGTTTACGCTCACGAGCGCGCCAAACCAGGCCGGCCTGCTGACGTTTCACATCAGCGCGCTAGGAAACTGGACCCGCGCGCTGCGGTCGCGGGTCGAGGAGGGCAACGCGCCCACCGCAGTTCACATCGACGGACCGTACGGTGCGCCCGCGACCCACATTCATGATACCGAGCACGTTATCGCGGTCGGTGGTGGAATCGGCGTGACGCCATTTGCGTCGATTCTGCGGAGGGTCGCTCTAGAGAGTGATTCGTCCAGCCGCCTCAAGAAGCTCCATTTCGTTTGGATCGCCCGTGAGGCTGGTTCCTTCCAGTGGTTTGCCGACCTGCTGTGGAGGATCGAAGCGCTGGACACGGCCAACCGGATCGACATCCATCTGTACATGACGCAGGGCCGCAAGGGACTCGGAGGCGCCTTCGAGATCGCGCGGCAACTCGACCACGAGACGCACGCGGATATCTTGACTGGGCTGGCGGGGAGGACACGTTTCGGACGGCCGGACCTGGACGCGTTGCTCGCCGAGTTCGCGGACACGCCCGACCTACCCAAGCCGCACGTGTTCTTCTGCGGGCCACAGGGCCTGTCGCGCATGCTACGGCGGGCGTCGAGGGCACAAGGCCTGCCGTATCGCGACGAGCGATTCTAGCGGACGACCTGGGCTACGACGCGGCGCTCCCGCTCGGCGTGCGGGCTACAGCTCCGTGATGACGATATCGCCCGAGCCGTGCAAGGAACCGTCGTTGAAGCCGGCTTGGTCTGGGGCGTTGGACCACGAGGCGTCGAACGTCCACACAAGATGTCCCGCGCCGTCCCACGTTCCGTCGATGGTGACGGCGTCCAGGTGGTCGAAGACGGACGACACGCTCAGGATCGGCATGGACGGCAGGAGTGTCCCGTCCAACGTGAACGCGTGGGTGGGGCTGGTCGGCGGTGCGTCCGCGAGGCCGAACGCGAACGGAGACTCCGGGTTGTCGTCCATCACGACGAACACCAGCTGACCCATGTCGGCGTGCGTGCAGCTGATCGTCAAACGGCCCGCGAGTCCCGAGCTGACAAGCGACCCGGTCGTCGCGTCGCATCGTCCAGAGAACGGCATGCCCTCAACGTCGCCCTCGAACTTTACGACGCCGGGCTCTGGGGTATCCACATCGCCTCCGCCCGCCGAGTCGGAGCCGCCGTCCGAATCGTCCCCGTCCTGGGCGGTGTCGGCCGGGCCGCCATCGGCGGCGGACGTCGCGGCTGTGTCACTGCCCACGGCGCTGGTGCCGTTGGCGTCGTCGCTCCCGTCGCTGTCGCTGTCACAGCCAGCGCAGATCAAGGCGGGCAAACACAGAGAGCGTAGCGTCGTGCGCAGGGTGGGCATCGCACGCCAGTAGAGCGAGCGTCGCCGGTCGGGTCAACTCCGTGACGATTCGCGGCGCGGCGCGACGCTCGGAAACGGGCACGCCGTTCACATCCACGCTCACGCGGAGCGAGCGTTGTCGGGCGCTTCAACCTCGGCCGCGCCAGCCTGCATCGCACCCGCGACGACTCCGTATGCAGCCGCCCATTGCTCCGCGTGGGTAGCCGTCCAGTGCTCGCCCGCGGCGACCTCCAACGTGGCCAGCAAGCTTGCGCCTACCCAGTCGTACATCGGTGTCGTGACGCCGTAGTCGACATGCTTGCGCCCCAGCGCGCGCAGGGTGCCGTCGAGCCACTGAGAGTCGTCGAGATGGTCGATAACCGCGATGAGGGCATCGCGGAGCATCTCTTCCTGCGCGCGCTGGCTACGGCGCCCAAAGAGCGGACGGGACTGCGGGTAGTCGGTAAAGAGCCGCTCGTAGAAGCGGGCGGTCAGCTCGGGCTCACGATCGACGACGATGGCGAAGCTGGAACGAAGGAGGGGTATGTCTAGCGTCATGGGCTTGGTCTCCACTGGGTTCGGGTCGCCCTCCACCTAACGCCACGGCCGCACGATCGGATCACGAAGCGGGCCAGGTTTGCTCCCAGGGCAACTTCGGACGCGGTCCGCGTGAATCTTTGCGCGCGTTCGCACGTTGAACGCACCCATGCACTGGAGCTATCGCGCCAACGCACTCTCCTTTGGACTGCTCGCGCTGGCCGGCTGCGGCCTGGCTGCGGGGTATCTCCCAGGTGAACCGGGCTGGGCGATTGCCGCGTTTGGCGCGTGCTCGCTCTACGCGGCCGTCGGGGTCCTGTTGTGGCGCGGGGTGGTCTGGGCAGGGCCGGTCGGCGTTGGCCTTGCAGGCTTTTCGCTGGGTCTGTGGGTCCAGTCGACAATCGCGCTGGCCGCGTTTGCGCCCGCCTCGGCTGCTGCGCAGACCAGCCTGTGGACCTGCACAGGCGGAGTGCTCGGGAGTGCACTCGCCATCGGCTTGCTCTTCACGATTCCGCGCGCGGTGTCGTGGCGTCACGGAACGTCCACTGCATTCGCCGGAGCCGCGCTCGTCCCCGCCGTGCTGTTTGCGTTGGTGCCCGCCCAATCCACCGCGGTCGCCGCTGCGATGGCTGTTGGGTCGGTCGCGCTGGTGGCCGGAACCGTCGCTCTCGGACGCGGTCGCGCGTGGGGACTGCTCGTGAACCTTCTCGGGGCGACCGTGATGGCAATCGGCGTGATGTATGCGCCCTGGATCGGCCGCGTCACCGCGGTCAACCCTTGGATCCCCAACGCGACGGGGTACCTGGTGACGGTCCTCGGATCGACCGCCGCCGGCCTCGCCGCGATATCCACTGCGGTCTACGCGTTGCCGCTGATCCGCTTCATTGCACGCAAACCAGAGTCGGCCCCGGCCACGGGAGCCTAGCGGCCGTCACACTTGAGCGGGTGCGCGGCGAGGGTGACTTCGAGGGTCGTCTCGAGCAGAGCGGTCGCGTCGTCTACGGGGAGCCCAATGCGGACATGAATGTGCCCCGCGGCG